>Ga0181594_10001500_pt1 | contig 21622 bp, 20 predicted proteins | sample 071ome_18_FD_145603 | JGI IMG/M metagenome (GOLD analysis project Ga0181594, IMG submission 145603) | Coastal salt marsh microbial communities from the Groves Creek Marsh, Skidaway Island, Georgia - 071413BT metaG (spades assembly) | ecosystem: Environmental > Aquatic > Marine > Intertidal zone... | reverse complement strand
AGGTGGGCTTTAAACCCACAAGCCCGCTCAGCGCCGCCGGCGAGCGCACCGAACCTCCGGTATCCGTGCCGAGCGCGAACGGCACTAAACCCCAGGCAACCGCCGCAGCGGAACCGCTTGAAGAACCGCCGGCAAGGCGACTTGAATCGTAAGCGTTAACCGCAGTACCAAACAGTTTGTTCTCGCCCGTCGCCCCGTAAGCGAACTCGTGAAGATTCGCCTTGCCCAGACAAACGCCGCCCGCTCTGTCTAATCGGGTTACGACCTCGGCGTCCTTTTCTGCAATATGGTCTGCAAAGACCGCCGAGCCTGCGCTCGTACGTTGACCTTTGATATCGATGAGATCTTTAAGCGCATAAGGAATACCATGCAGCGGGTGGACCGACCCGTGCTGATCAAGCCAAGCGGCCCGGGCACGCGCCTCAACCTCATACACATCGATAAAAGCAACGGCTGACAGATTCAACGCGCTGATTCGCGCCATGAACCCGTCGACAACTTCGACGCAGCTGAGGTCACCCGACCCCAGGGCAGCACCCAATTCACTAACGCTCGCCCAACAGAATGGATCAGTCCTCATGCTGTGGACTTGCGTTTGGGGTCATGCCGAGAGCCGGTGCAGTGGCCCCGAGGTCAACGGCCCGCAGTTTCTCGAGCTCCTTCATGAGATCCTCGAAACCCGTGATCAGTCCCAGCTTGGGCGTAACGAGTTCAGAAAGATCCGTGTCGGAAAAATCATGGCTCGCGAAAGCCTGCCGTATCGCCTGCAGGCTTTCAAGGCTGGGCTTTGTGAGCGGCATCTTTAAAGGTGCTGAAGGTTACGCTCATCCGCGACCCACAAACGGCATATCACGTGCCATCACATTCATGAAGAGCACGTTGGTATCCAGCGGTAGATTCGCCATGTGCAGCACGCTGGTCGCCACGTGAGCAACGTCCATTAAGGGCTCCACCATTGTGCTTCCGTTTGCCTGTCGGATGCCGGCCTTCATGCGCTGCGTGAGATCCGTTTCGGCATTCCCGATATCTATTTGTCCGCAGGCAATATCATGTGCCCGGCCGTCCAGCGCAAGACTGCGCGTCAACCCCGACATGGCATGCTTACTGACCGTGTACGGCAAACTGTTCACGCGGGGCGCATAGGCTGAGATCGATCCGTTGTTGATGATCCGACCTCCCTTGGGACTTTGCTTCTTCATTTGGCCAAATGCCCGACGAGCACACATGACCGCGCCGTGGATGTTGGTCTCCATCACCGCCCGCCAGTGCTCAACATCCAACTCATCAATATCAACCGCCGGCGCGCCTACCCCGGCGTTGTTAAAGAGCAAATCAACCCGACCGAACCGCTGAATGGTTTCGTCAAAGACGCGATCCACATCTGCATCCCGCCGAATGTCCGCCGCAAGACACAGCGCGTTCTCGTCACTGGCGCCAACTTCCTGCGCTGCCTGATCAAGAAGCTCTGATCGCCTTCCGGTTAGGGTTACCCGGTATCCGTTCTTGAGAAAGATCTGCGCCACGGCTTTTCCAATCCCGGTACCCGCTCCCGTAACGACTGCGATTTTGGACTGCTGTTCCATAAACGATCTCTGCGCTTTTCAATTAATGAATAGATGGTTTTGTAGGTAATCGACGACTTCGTTCGCCAGAACCTCGGGGGCGCACTCGACTGTCGACAAGGTCAGCTCGGCATGTTGAGGCACCTCGTAATCGGAATCGATACCGGTAAAGTTTTTAAGGTGCCCCGCTCGCGCTTTTTTGTACAGACCCTTAGGATCACGCGCCTCACAGACAGCAAGCGGGGCATCGACATAAACCTCAACGAAGTCCGCTTCACCAATCAGGTGACGCGCCATGCGCCGCTCCGATTCAAAGGGCGAGATAAAAGAAGTAATAACAATAAGACCTGCGTCAATCATGAGTTTCGCCACTTCCGCAACGCGGCGAATATTCTCCACACGATCGACGTCGGTAAATCCCAGATCACGACACAATCCATGGCGCACATTGTCGCCATCCAACAGGTAGGTTAAACAACCGGCAGCGTGCAGCTCTTGCTCTAATAAGTCTGCGATGGTTGACTTGCCCGACCCGGACAATCCGGTCAACCAAACAACGCACGGCCTTTGGCGGTTCAGCGATGAGCGCGCTTGTTTGGTGACGCGGGTCGGATGCCACACGATATTGGTAGCGCGCCGCAGTGCAAAATGAAGTAGCGCAATGCCTAATACCGCCGCCCCCTGATCATCAGTAAAGATCAGCACGTTATCACCGGATGACCCGGCGAATGCAATCGCTCGATCTGCCGATAGCTTGCAGTAGGCAATCTGCCCCTGTTCGAGAATCTTCCCGGCGATTCTTGTCTTATCCCCAGGCTCTATCCGATAGCTCAGATCGGTTATCTTCGCGGTGCATTCAATGCCTCTACTGACCGCGCGGTACGACCGCTCAGGAAGCATAGGCGCGGAATCGCACCAATACAGGTAGATAGCGAACTGGTCCGATTCGTTACTCTGAGAGTCTGTCGCTGAAGTGGCGGCCGCTCTCTCGAAAAGCTCAGACACCTCAAGATGTGACAGCGCCAACAGGCGATCGAGTTGATCTCCTTCACGGGGATGGGAATTCGCTTCACTCAAAAGTAGGTCCCGCTATCGCGCACGTCGTAGTTTTTTAAGCGCATCAACAAAGTCTAATATTCTAGCGTCGATCACGGTCTCTCACAGAGACAAAGACACGAACCGCATCGATGGGAAAACCGTGGGCAGATGGTTTTTTGTGTGGTAAAACAGAACCCAATGTCGCGGCCTTTTCGCATCAGGCTGTACGACTGGCCCGGTGAGGCAATCTGCGCAGCTGGGCCGTAAAAATAATTCCTAAATAAATAAGGAGGAATCATGTTGAAGAAAACATTGCTATCCAGCATCGCCGGAGCATCGATGCTTGCTTCGGGAATCGGGTACGCCGCCTCGATGGGAGCCGTTGATGAGCCCATCAAACTCGCCGTTAACGAATGGACCGGTCAACACATCTCCACCCACGTGGCGGGCGAGGTTCTAAAGCGGGCGGGCTACAAAGTGGAGTACGTGACCGCCGGCTATTACCCACAGATGACTGCGATCCGGGATAACACCGTCACGGCTACTCTTGAAATCTGGAGCTCCAATATCGGTGAGCACTACGACGAGGCCGTCGCTTCGGGTCAGGTTGAGGAATTGGGCGACCTGGGACTCGTCCCGGTCGAGACCTGGATGTATAACTCGGCCGCCGCCAAAGCCTGCCCAGGACTTCCGGACTGGAAAGCCCTTAACGCGTGTGCCGATAAATTTGCCAATGCCGATACCTTCCCGAAAGGCCGTCTTGTCGACTACCCCGCCGACTGGGGCACCTCGAACGTCGACCGCATCAAGGGTCTCAAGCTTGACTACGTCTCCGTGCCTGCCGGTAGCGAGGGCGCACTGATCGCCGAGATGAAGGGTGCTGAAGCGAAGAACACCCCCCTGCTGGTGATGTTCTGGTCACCGCACTGGGTGCAGGCCGTGATCGATCTAAAGGCTGTCTCCCTGCCGCCTTATGAAGAAGGCTGTCATGACAACGCATCCGTGGGTGTCAACCCGAACGCCACCTGGGATTGCGACTGGGCACGGGGCTACATCAAAAAGATGGCCTGGGCCGGCATGAAGGACAAATGGCCGGCAGCACATGCCATCCTTTCGTCTTACACGCTGCGCAACCAAGATCAGATCCCCATGATGAACGCAATCGATCAGGAAGGTAAGAAACTCGAAGATGTCGTACGTCAATGGGTGGATCAGAACCCCTCGATCTGGCAGCCCTGGGTCGATGCAGCGAAAAGCTAAGTCTGGACTAAGTCTGACTTTTTGCTGAAGTCACCACGGAAACCAGGAAGACGGCCGCCGTTTTCCTGGTTTCTTTTTTTCTTTCCCCAAATGCCATGACCGCAGACCCACCCAAGCTGAGTTGTCAGAATCTTTGGAAGGTCTACGGTCCCCGCGCTAACGGGTTTTTCGCTCAGCAGCAGAACCCGGTTGATCGACTGGCGGCCATCCGCGCAGACGATCACATACCGGCGGTCGCTAACGTGAGCTTCGATGTCCCGGCGGGTGAGATATTTGTCATCATGGGCTTGTCAGGCTCCGGCAAGTCCACGGTGATTCGATGTCTTTCTCGACTGGTTGAACCCGAATCCGGAACGATCCTTCTTGATGGTGAAGACCTTCTTCAAAAATCAAAGGACGAGATGATCGACATTCGCCGGCATCGCGTCGGCATGGTCTTCCAGCATTTTGGACTGCTGCCTCATCAGACGGTACTTGGCAATGTGGCGTTCCCCCTCAAGGTTCAGGGCATGAAGCCCGATGAGCGACACGAGCGGGCCCGCAAGATGATTGAGCTCGTGGGCCTCGCGGGACGTGAAGAGAGCTTCCCCAGAGAGCTCTCCGGCGGACAGCAGCAACGGGTGGGTATTGCTCGATCACTTTCCGGTGATCCGGAGCTATGGTTACTTGATGAACCGTTCAGCGCGCTGGATCCTCTGATCCGTCGCCAGATGCAGGATGAGTTCTTGCGTCTTCAAAAAATGCTCAACAAGACGATCGTTTTTATAACGCATGACTTTTTGGAAGCGCTTCGGCTTGCCGACCGTATCGCGATCATGAAAGACGGCGAGATTGTACAGATCGGCACGCCGGCTGAACTCGTAAGCAACCCCGCAGACGACTACGTGGCGGAATTTACCCGCGATGTGCCGCGCATAAAAATCCTTACCGCGCACGAGGTGCTCAAACAAAAAATCGCCAGCGCCGGTAGCGCCGATACCGAGAATGGCGGCCCATCGGTCTCGGCAACCGCCACACTGGATCAAATTCTCCCCACCTTGGCATCGAGCGGGGGCTCACTCACCGTCCACACAGCCGATGGTCAGATTCTGGGATCCATCAGCGTCAGTGACGTTTTAAAAACGCTCGCCAAAGAAAGCGCCTCATGACAGCAGCGAGCCCTTCATCACGTCTGGGTCCCGTTTTGATTTGGATCATCATCGGTGTTCTCAGCGCGCTTGCCTTAACGCAACGGGCATCGGTTGACTGGATCAGCAGCTACCCGGAGACCTGGACACTGCCGGTTGCCGAATGGACCACCCAGGGGATGGATTGGTTCGTCGCTCATTTTCGTTGGCTATTTCGAGCGTTCTCCTGGGCGCTCACCTGGCCCATGGATGGGCTGGTGGGTCTTCTGACCTGGCTTCCGTGGCCCACGACGATTTGCCTTTTTGCGGGGATTGCGTTCGTCGCTGGCGGCTGGACGCTTGCACTTTTTACCGTCGCGTCGCTGGTGTACATGGCCGCTATCGGGTACTGGGTAGAAAGCATGCGCACTCTTGCCCTGGTTGCCGTCTCAGTGCCAATGTCGGTACTGGTCGGCTTCGCACTAGGGGTCAGCGCCTGGCGATCCGAGCGCGCGAATCGAATCGTTCAGCCTTTGCTTGATCTGATGCAGACAGTGCCGACCTTCGCTTACTTGATTCCCATTTTGCTGCTGTTTGGATTCGGTCCCGTCGTAGGCATGGTAGCGAGTGCGATCTATGCCTGCCCGCCAATGGTACGAAACACCTTATTGGCTCTGCAGCGGGTACCTGCAGAAACCGTCGAGTCGGGTATGATGGCCGGGGCAAGTCCCCGCCAGCTCTTCTGGTGGGTCCGGTTTCCGAGCGCTCTGCCCACCATCCTGATCGGCGTTAATCAATCAACGATGGCCGCCCTCAGCATGGTGATTATTGCCGCCATCATCGGCAGCTCCGCCGACATCGGCTGGGAAGTCTTGAGTACCATGCGACGCGCGAATTTCGGTGAGAGTCTGCTTGCTGGCATTGTGGTTGCGCTCATCGCGATGTTGCTGGATCGGGTTACGCGCGGATTCGCTGGGGACAACCGGACCCGAAATCGCGTCTCTTCGATGCCGGCCTCACGTATTCTCTTAATAGCCGTTGCAAGCGCACTGGTATTTCTGATCTTGTCGCCTACGGTCATCGAACTGTCCGCCTTCCCGGAGCGCTGGATCTTTTATCCGAGCGTACCCATCAATAACGCTGTGGAATACATCACGGTTGAGTTTGGTGCCGTTCTCGACCAAATCAAAAACACGCTGTTGTTCTTTTTTCTGTTGCCTCTTCGGATCGGACTTGAAAACACCATTCGGCCCTTTACATGGGGTTTCGACTTTTCCCCAACCATGAAAATCGCGTACTGGATTGCGTTTGCGCTGATCACGAGTGGTCTGTGGTACCGGGTCGGCTGGCGTGCGGGCATTGCCGCAGCCATATGTGCGACCCTGCTTTATTTCGGCATTGAGCGAACGCCGTGGCCCGTCATGGTGAGTCTTCTCACCACCCTCGCCTGGCAGGCTGGAGGGCGCAAAGTCGGCATGTTTACGCTCTGCGGCCTTGCGTTCATGTTGGTCACCGGCGTGTGGCCGCTCGCAATGCGCTCACTTTATTTGTGCTTTGCCGCGGTGCTGGTGTCTTTTGTGGTGGGCGGCAGTTTGGGAATCTGGGCATCGCAAAATAATCGGGTGTCGGGATTCTTAAGACCGATTAACGATTCGCTGCAGACCATGCCGCTGTTTGTGCTGCTGATTCCCATCCTGATGTTTTTTCAGGTGGGTGAGTTCACAGCATTTCTCGCCATCATTGCCTACGCGATTGTGCCGGCAATCCGATATACCGAACACGGCCTTCGGCATGTGGATCCCGCCGTCGTGGAGGCGGCGACGGCGTCGGGCTGCAAGCCTCACCAGATTCTGTGGCAGGTGCGCCTGCCGCTCGCCATCCCCGAAATCATGCTGGGACTTAACCAGACCATTATGTTTGGCCTTGCGATGCTCATCATTGCTGCGCTGGTGGGCACCCAGGGTTTGGGTCAGGCCGTCTATATTGCGCTGGGTCAGGCAGATTTCGGGAAAGGATTGGTGGCAGGCCTGGGTATCGCTTTTATTGCGATGGCAGCCGACCAGATTCTCCAAGCGATCAGTCGCGGTCGAAAGCAGGCGCTGGGGATCGTGTAACTCGGCAGGCAGGCTCTGCGCCCTGCTGCAACCACACGGTCGCCTGGCTCTATCGCCCTTTAAGCTTTGGCTCTCCCTCCAATGCGCTGGGGGGGGTTACTCTGATCGCCACCCGGTAATCAATATGGAATTCATGATGGATTCATCTCACCCCATCGGTTTCTTGGTGCCGAATTGGACACCGCCCGCCCAACCTGGACGGTCGGTTATCGAAGGACGTTACTGCCGACTGACACCACTCGATGCCAAGGCTCATGCCAATGATCTCTTTGCCGCATTTTCGGCGGATAAAGAAAACTTTGATTGGCTGTACTTGCCATATGGCCCATTCGATACGCTGGCCGACCTCACGTCGTGGTTAACCGACGTCTCAAGCAAAGATGATCCGCTGTTTTTCACCATAACGACACCGAGCGGTCAGGCGGTAGGTGTTGCGAGCTATCTTCGCATTGACCCACCCAACGGATCGATTGAGGTCGGTCATATTCATTATGCGCCGATCCTGCAGCGCACGCCTGCCGCAACAGAGGTCATGTACTTAATGATGAAACAGGCCTTTGAATTGGGTTATCGCCGATACGAGTGGAAGTGCAACGCCCTTAACGAACGATCGCGAAGAGCAGCGTTGAGACTGGGCCTGTCGTATGAAGGCATTTTTCGACAGGCGGCTGTACCGAAAGGCAGAAATCGCGACACGGCCTGGTACGCAGCTATCGATTCCGAGTGGCCCGCACTCAAAGCCGCATTTGAGACCTGGCTGGATCCAGGAAACTTCGATGACGCCGGGATACAGCAAGTCTCACTCAGAAAGCTAACCCGGCCACTCCTGCATGACTCATGATGCGTTTGTTAGCTGGCATAAATCGGCGAAGATCCCTGGCGGGATGTTAGCAACTGAGTCGCGCTGCCAAAGAGTGTCGAATGAATGGTGGCTATGGGTGGACTCGAACCACCGACCCCGGCATTATGAGTGCCGTGCTCTAACCAGCTGAGCTACATAGCCAAAAAGCCTAAAAAGGGCTGCCGAATCTAGCGTGATTGCCTGACGTTTTCAAGGTCGCGCAAGAAGCGGTCTTAATTCTCGCAGAATTTTCCTGATCTTAACCGGCGAGCGATCCTGAGTGCGCCTCAGACATTAAAGCGAAAGTGCATGATGTCGCCATCACTCAGAACATATTCTTTGCCTTCGAGGCGCAGCCTACCGGCCTCGCGTGCACCCTGCTCGCCCTTCAGTCCGATGAAATCCTCGTAAGCAATCGTTTCCGCGCGAATAAACCCGCGCTCGAAGTCCGAGTGAATCTCGCCGGCGGCCTGCGGCGCTGTCGCACCGATGCGAACGGTCCAGGCTCGGACCTCTTTGGGCCCTGCGGTGAAGAAGGTCTGTAAGCCAAGCAGCGTATAGCCTGCCCGGATCACGCGATCCAGGCCCGACTCCTCCAATCCCAGGTCCTCAAGAAAGCTCGCCCGATCGGCCGGATCGATCTCTGATATCTCCTGTTCGATAGCCGCGCTCACCACAACCAGCTGCGCGCCGTTTTGTTCGGCATGCCGGCGCAGCTCATCGACATTGGCGTTTCCGGCTAATTCATTCTCGGCCACGTTAGCCACATAGACAACGGGTTTGGCGCTTAAGAGGCAAAGCGGCTTGAGAATGGCGAGCGAGTCCTTGTCCGCCAATAATCCCTTAATACCCAGATCGTTGGAGAGGCCGTCGTGCGCCGCACGAAGCACATCGAGCTCCTTCAGGATTTTTTTATCGCCTGTTTTTGCTGCTTTTGCGGCGCGATCGATGGCGCGCTCCAGCGTTTCAAAATCGGCAAGCGCCAGTTCCGTTTCGATCGTCGACACATCCGAAAGCGGATCGACCTTGCCCGCCACATGGGTGATGTCATCGTCATCAAAGGCCCTAACCACATGGACGATCGCATCGACCTCACGAATATGCGCCAAAAAACGATTGCCCAGACCTTCCCCCTTGGAGGCACCCGCCACGAGTCCCGCAATATCCACAAACTCGATAGCCGTTGGGATGATCTTCGCAGGATTCACCAGTGATGAGATCTGCTGCAAACGCGGATCAGGGACCTCAACAATTCCCACGTTGGGGTCGATCGTGCAAAACGGATAGTTCTCGGCTTGCGCACCAGCATGCGTTAGCGCGTTAAACAGCGTCGATTTTCCGACGTTCGGCAGGCCGACAATACCGCAGCGAAAACCCATTTACGACTTCTCCGAAGCTTCGGTGTGTAAGGCCTTCATAACGGCCTCAAGTTTTCCAGCAATGAGATCATCAAAGTGCGTCAGCGCTCTATCGCTTGCGTCCTCTATAGCCTTGCGGTCCTCCGCGCTCGGGCGGGTCAATACCCAGTCCGTTACCCGATCCGCGTCCCCGGGATGTCCCACACCAATGCGCAGTCTGACGAAGTCCCGCGATCCGAGTTTGGCAAAGATATCGCGCAGTCCGTTGTGGCCGCCGTGACCGCCGCCGCGCTTCACCCGCACGGTTCCCGGCGGCAGATCAAGATCATCATGCACCACCAGAATATGTTCAGCGGGTATCTCGAAATACTCAGCAATGCTGGCAACGGGGGTGCCGCTCTCGTTCATAAAAGTGGTCGGACGCAGTACCCGAAGCCGCGCGTTTTGGATGCGGGTATCGGCCAGTTCGGTCGAGAACCGACTTTCGGAACGCCATGACAACGCCAATCGCCGGGTCAGCGCATCCAGAAACCAGAACCCGGCGTTGTGACGTGTGGGTTCATAAGTGTTGCCGGGGTTTCCAAGACCCGCTACCAAGGAGATCGCAGACATCAACAGGGAATCCCAGCGCGTGGGTAGGCAGGTCAGGCCCTTCAGGGCCTGACCGCGGTACCTCGAAGGAGTTAGTCGTCGCTATCGCCGGCGGCGTCAGCAGCTTTCGCTTCGCCACCTTCTTCCGCAGCAGCCTCGGCATCCGCACCATCGGACTCCTCGGCCACCTTGGGCGGGGTGATGATCGCAATCGTAGGATTCTCGCCCTCATGATAGGCGGTCGCCGTCAGTTCCACGCCGTCAGGCAGTGTCACATCAGACAGGTGCAGACTCTCGTTGAGGCCAAGCGACGAGACGTCCACAGCGATGAATTCCGGAAGATCCTTCGGCAGACAGGTAATGTCCAATTCGGTCATCGGATGCGCCAGGATGCCTTTATCCACTTTGACACCCGGCGCCACGTCAGCGCCTTCAAAGTGCAGCGGCACACGCATATGCAATTTCTCAGTGGCTTTCACACGCTGAAAGTCGAGATGCATCACGAGCTGGCGATGCGGGTGCATCTGCACCTCGCGCAGGATCACCTGTTGCGAACCCTTCTCGGTTTTCAGATCAATGATCGCAGAATGAAAAGCCTCTTTTTCAAGGCTGTGCATGACTTGGTCATGATCCAGCACCAGGCTCTCGTTTTCCTTACCGGCACCGTACACCACGGCCGGTACCAGGCTTTCAAGACGCTGCCGACGGCTGACTCCCGTTCCAGATCCCTCTCGATGCTTGGCGTTAATTTCGTAGTTGCTCATTTACCAATCTCCATAAAGCGAACGCCTCAGGGCGCTCAGTCGTTCGAGCCGTCGGGCTCCGTTAGTCTATAAACAGGGAACTGACAGAATCGCCACTGGCAATGCGGCGGATCGACTCCGCCAGCAGGCTTGCGACACTGATCTGTCGAATCTTGGTGCTGTTCTTCTTCGCTTCTTCGCTCAGAGGTATTGAGTTGGTCACCACCACTTCATCCAGCTCTGATGCCTCAATGCGCTCGACCGCCTTGCCCGACAGCACTGGGTGGGTACAGCAGGCTTTCACCTCGATAGCGCCCGCGTCTTTCAGTGCCGCCGCGGCCTCACAGAGGGTATTGGCCGTGTCGACCATATCGTCCATCAACACACAGCTGCGATCCTGAACGGAGCCAATGATGTGCATCACCTTCGCCTCGTTGGCCTTCGGACGGCGCTTATCGATGATAGCCAGCTCGACCCCAAGCTGCTTCGCCATCGCGCGCGCCCGCACCACGCCACCCACGTCGGGCGACACCACCATCAAGCTCTCAGGCGCGTATCGCCACAGTTCGCCGTTCAGCACCGGGGCGGCATAAATATTATCAACCGGTATATCGAAAAATCCCTGAATCTGATCCGCATGCAGATCCATCGTGACAACGCGATCCGCACCGGAAACGCCAATCATGTCAGCGACAAGCTTTGCCGTGATCGCAACGCGCGCGGTACGCGGTCGGCGATCCTGCCGGGCATATCCAAAATACGGCATCACGGCCGTAACCCGCTCGGCGGACGATCGGCGGAGCGCGTCGATCATGACCAGAAGCTCCATCAGGTGCTTGCTGGCCGGCGCGCAGGTCGGCTGCATCACGTAAACATCCGCACCGCGAACGTTCTCCATGATCTCGACGTTGACTTCGCCGTCACTAAAGGTCGACACCGTCGCCCGCCCGATCCCAATACCAAGCTGCCCTGCTACCTCACGAGCGAGCTCGGGATTGGCATTGCCGGTAAATAGCGTTAGGTCATCGATGGCCATCGGTCTAATCGCAGTAATCGGTCCGCTCGGGCGTCATTTAAATATGGCTGGGGTGCCAGGATTCGAACCTGGGAATGCCGGAATCAAAATCCGGTGCCTTACCACTTGGCTACACCCCAACAGGCTCCTCAGCAAATGAAGGGTTCTGATTAATCCCATGCGCTACCCAACCGCTCAGATCTTCCGGTAACGCGTTGATTACGTCCTGGCCCGCCCGGTCGTTTTCAACCTCTATAAAGGCGGCCGATCCGCTCCCTGTCATCTGCGCTTTGCCGAACTGGCCTAACCAATCCAGGCACTGCCCCACCGCGGGGTACCGCTTTCGCGCGACCGGCTCCAGATCGTTTCGCCGATTGCCGCTAAACGGGCCGGGTATTCTGATTGGCGGGGTGTTTCGTGTCAATTCTGGGTCAGAAAACACGGCTTTGGTAGGGACGCTCACCCCCGGCCATACGACGCAAAAACACCCGGACGGGAGGATCGCCGGGGTGAGACGTTCGCCAATCCCTTCACCCCAAGCGGAGCGACCCGCCACAAAAAGCGGCACATCCGCACCGAGGTCTTTTGCAATCTCAAGAAGCTGCTCCTCGCGAAGGCCGAGGGCCCAGATTTGATTCAACGCGACCAGCGTTGTAGCAGCATCAGAACTTCCGCCGCCAAGGCCCGCGCCCACAGGTATTCGTTTATCAAGATGAATCCGTACGCCCAGCGTCTCGTCGCCAAACGCTCGCAGAGTTGTCGCGGCGCGTACGGTGAGATCATCTATGGGCAACCCCGGCCCACCCACGCGCTCGATCACACTGTCAGAGGTCGGCTCGAATCGAATACTGTCGCCAAAATCAAGAAGCTGGAACAACGTCTGAAGCTCATGAAGGCCGTCATCGCGCCGGCCAATCACGTGCAAAAAAAGATTCACCTTGGCTGGAGCGAACCAGGACTTCGATGAGTTTTCCGTGAGATTTACCATCAACGTTTACTGCGGGTCCCAGCTCTCGATAAAAAACCGTAGCGCAAGCCGATCACCGGTCATTTGTCCGGCGAGCACCAACGACTCTACTGTTTCTTTACTCGCGGCAATACGGATTTTTTGCGGCAACGGCAGATCATTGACCGACATAAAGTCAAGATAAGCGATATCCCAGCCGGATTGATTTAGATTTTTCAGCTGACCCTCCGGCCCTAAAACCATCGAGCCGATGGGCTCGGATGAGGGTACGCCACGAATCCAGTCATCCAGCGCTTCAACCGGTATGTGCCAACCGGTCACCCGATACAAAAGCTCACTCGGATTGGTGCCAGTAACCACCTGCCCCTTGGCGTCGCGCAGCGTAACTGCATCGGCCCAGATACTGAGCTGCACCTTGCCGCCGCCCAGCGGCCCAAAAAGATAGATGTCGTCTTGACCGTCGTTACGAATCCAGCGCAAGGTCGCACTTGCCGCCATGTCTGAGGTACGCAGGGAGATCCGACCCAGAAGATTCCAGGATACCCGTTCGGCGACAGCCCGCTGGTGTGACGCCCAGAGCGCGTCGCTAGACGAAGGATTGGAATCCGGCGCGACGGGGATAGCGGCGCATCCGCCGAGCGATAAGGCGGCAAGGATCACGATCCATACCGCGCGCATCACTGGCCAAACTTTCGCAGCGTCTCGTTTAGTACCGCGTTATCGGGATTGCTGCGTTGGCCGTCCTGCCAGACGAGCAGCGCTTCGTCCTTCTGTCCGAGTTTCCAAAGCACCTCGCCCAGATGGGCCGCGATCTCCGCGTCGGGCTGCTGCTCCATAGCAAGCTGCAAAAACTCGAGCGCAACTTCGAGATCGCCCCGGCGATAGTGCACCCATCCCAGGCTGTCCAAGATGAACGGATCCCCGGGCAATAAAGCCAGCGCTTTCTCAATCAGCTCTTGTGCCTCTGCCAGGCGGTCGGTCTTATCGGCTAGCGTGTATCCGAGCGCGTTGTAGGCATGAGGATTTTCAGGATCAATCTCAATGAGTCGACGCATGTCGCGCTCATGATCCTCGATACGGTCCAAAAGCGCGGTCACCAGGCCGCGCGAGTAGAGCAAATCCGGGTGATCAGGAATATCAATCAACGCGGCATCGAGCAGGACCAACGCGGCCTCTGCCTGATCGCTTTCCCGCAACACCTGCTCGCGGGCGAGATATACGCGCACCTGGTCATCCTGAGACTTAGGGGTGATGTCAGAAAGATGATCAAGCGCTTCCTCGACACGGTCTGCGTCAGCGAGCACAAATCCAATCCGGATCTGGGCATCAAAATAAAGATCCGGGTCTGCCACTTCACCCAGCAAATCAAGCGCGTTTTCGGTCTCTCCGTCTTCACTCAGGAGCTGGCCAAGATACAAGCGCGCGCGATCTTCCTGCGGGTAAGCCGCCAAAATAGTCTCGAAGTGGCCTCGGGCCGACACAGGATCCGCCAAGTTCTGGCTCAAAACGCCCGCCGCGTAAAGGGCGTCAATGTTTGCAGACTCGTACTTCAGCAGCGCTTCGAATTGCGCGAGCGCGGCAATGTTGTCATTCCACTCGGCCAATAAGCGGCCATAGGTCAAACGGAATCGGGAGCGGTCAGGAAACTCCTCCAAAAACGCAATCGCATATGCCGTCGTGGCTTCTTCGTCTCCCTGCTCCCGAAGATGCGAGAGCTTAAGCAGGGCCGCCTCTTCCCAGCCCGGCCGAAGGGCAAAGGCGCGCGATATCGCTTCGTCGGCAATGGCGAGTTCGCCCGTTCGGTAGCCGAACCAGGCCAACGCGAGCTGCGCTGAAGGGCGGCTATCGAAATAATCCGCAAAGCGCGTCATCAGTCCGATCCAGCGCGCCGGGTCATCGTGCCGACCGAGCGTCTGCGCCACAAAAGTCATCAGCTCGCTTTCGCCCTCGGGGAGAATCTCGATCAGTGCCACCAGCGCATCGAAGACACCGTCTTCGTTTTCAAGCCCGATCAGCGCCTGAAGTCGCATGGTCAGAACCCGCTCCGCCGGGCCGTCAGGATCAAGCGTATCCATGAGATCACTGAGCTGCAGAGCCTGCTCAAAGAGCCCGGCGTCCATGGAGAGCGAGAATGCCTGGAGCGTGATGTCCGCATTGCCCGACAGCTCCGCTGCCCGGAACATCGCCGACGCTGCCGTCTGGCCATCGCCTCGACGCGCGGCAACGCTTCCCAGTAGGTATTCGTAGATCAGGTCTTCGGATAACCCGGCTACCTGAATACCGGCGGATTCCCGCGCTGATGTCTGCTGGGCAGGCAATCCCACGCAGCCGCCCAAAGTGATCATCAGTAAGGCAACCGCGGTAAGGGTTAGCTGAGCACGCTTCACAAGAGTTCGCCCGAGACGTGGGTGGGAGGATCTCATCTCAGAATAGCAGAATCGCCGTGCAAACCGCGAGAGGAGCCAGACGAGCTCGTTTGGTTACGGCTGCGGCGCCTCAAAGACCCATTGGGTCAAGTGAAAATTGACCTCAAATTACTTAAAATATTGATTCCATGCATCTTCTCACCATAGGCCTGAATCACCGCACAGCGCCCGTCGCGCTGCGCGAGCGTACTGCTTTTTCATCGGAGCAACTGCCCGATGCGGTGCGCTCGCTCGTCGATTCCCCGGAAGTCGCCGAGGCCACGATCCTCTCGACATGCAACCGCACAGAGATCTACTGCCGGCAGCAAACGCCGGCCGTCAGCACCGTGGTCAATTGGCTGCGCGATTACGGTGATGTCCCCGCCGAAGCGCTCTCCACTTCAACCTATACCCTGCCCGGTGAGCAGGCGGTGCAGCATGCGTTTCGCGTGGCTTCAGGTCTTGACTCCATGGTGCTTGGAGAGCCGCAAATACTCGGTCAGATGAAATCTGCTTTCTCCGTCGCCCATCAGGCTGGCACCACCGGCAAGATTCTGAACCGACTCTTTCAGCACACGTTTTCCGTTGCCAAACAAATCCGTACCGATACCGCTATTGGGGCAAACGCCGTATCGGTTGCCTTTGCCGCGGTTGACCTTGCCAAACGCATCTTCTCTCGGCTCAACGATCAGACGGTGCTGCTCTTAGGCGCCGGCGAAACCATTGAGCTTGTGGCTCGGCATTTAAAGCAGAACGACGTCAAACACATCATCGTGGCCAATCGCTCCATCGAGCGCGCACAAACGCTCACCGAACAGCTGGGCAGTGAAGCGATCTCTCTGGCTGAAATGCCCGAACGCCTGCACGAGGCAGACATTGTCGTGGCATCGACCGCCAGCACGCTTCCCATTTTGGGCAAAGGCGCGGTAGAGACCGCACTCAAAAAGCGCCGCCATCGCCCGATGTTTCTGATTGATTTGGCCGTGCCGCGCGATATCGAACCACAGGTTGATGAACTCAAGGATGTTTTTCTATACACCGTAGACGACCTGCAGAAAGTGGTCAGCGAAAACCAGGCCGCACGGCGCGAAGCCGCTGTGGAAGCAGAAAAAATCATTGATCTGCAGGTGGTGCGCTTCATGCATTGGATGCGCTCGCTGGATTCGGTACCCACCATCCGCTCCCTGCGTGAAAAGATTGACCTGCTCCGCGACGCTGAATTACTGGAAGCAAAAAGGCGTCTCGCCAACGGCGAAGATCCAGGCGATGTGCTCGAGCAGTTTGCCCGCAATCTGAGCCAGAAGTTCTCCCATGAGCCTAGTCAGGCATTAAAGCAGGCCAGTCAGGACGGCAACCCCGGGCTGATCAACAGCACGCGGCGCCTTTTCAAACTGAAGCCTTAGCGATGAACCCGCAGATGCGAGCCAAGCTCGAGCATCTGCTCGAGCGTCGTGAGGAGATCAACGCGCTGTTATCTGACCCTGCTGTGATCGGAAATCAGAACACGTTTCGCGACCTATCCATTGAGCTTGCCGACATCAGTCCCGTAGTTGAGCACTTCGAGGGCTATCAGGCGCTTGATGCCGAGCTTGAATCCACACGCGAGATGGTCGAGGACACGGATCCCGACATCCGCCGCATGGCGAGTGATGAATTGCCGCGTCTTCAAAACGAGCTTGAAGAAAGCCTGCAGACGTTACGAAAGCTCTTAATCCCAAAAGATCCCAACGACGACCGCAATATTTTCCTAGAGGTACGAGCCGGTACCGGCGGAGACGAGGCGGCCATTTTTGCCGGCGATCTTTTTCGCATGTATACGCTTTACGCCGAAAGCAAAGGCTGGAAGGTCGAAGTGATGAGCCAGAGTCCCGGCGAGCATGGCGGCTATAAGGAAGTGATCTCCCGCGTTGCGGGCCGCGGCGCGTATTCAAGACTCAAGTTTGAATCCGGCGCGCATCGCGTGCAGCGTGTCCCCGAGACAGAGGCTCAGGGCCGCATCCATACCTCCGCCTGCACAGTCGCCATCATGCCGGAAGCTGATGAGATCGACGACGTCGAGATCAATCCTGCGGACCTTCGGATTGACACCTACCGCGCCTCCGGGGCGGGCGGCCAGCACGTGAACCGAACCGACTCCGCGGTACGTCTCACGCACTTGCCCACCGGTGTGGTGGTGGAGTGCCAAGACGAGCGCTCGCAGCATAAAAACAAAGCGCGGGCCATGTCCATTCTTCGTTCGCGCCTGCTTGAAGCGCAGATCAGCGCCCAGAAAAAAGAAGAAGCGCAGAACCGCCGGAACCTCGTCGGCAGCGGTGATCGATCTGAACGTATCCGTACGTATAACTTTCCGCAGGGTCGCGTAACCGATCACCGCATTAACCTCACGCTTTACAAGCTCGATGAAATTATTGGCGGCGACCTCGAGCCCGTGATCGGGCCCTTGGTTGCTGAGCATCAAGCGGACGAACTTGCCGCGCTTGGCAGTGACTGATCTTTGCGCATCGGCCCTTCTGGCCGAGGCGGTTACGCTTCTCAAAACCCAAAGCCCGACCGCCCGACTCGACGCCGAGATCCTGCTTTGTGCGACCAGCGGTCTCGAACCGATCGCGCTGATTCGGGATCCGGATCAGCTCATCCCAAATACAGCTGCCGAAGAGTTTCGTCGCTTCTTGGCCCGCCGGGCAGCGGGTGAGCCGATCGCGGTAATCCTAAAGCAGAAAGAGTTCTGGTCCATGATGCTGGATCTGAACGAGGCCACATTGGTGCCGCGCCCAGAGACCGAGATACTCGTCGAGGCCGTTCTCTCTGAAACGCCAGAGGATGAGGCTCTCAGCATTCTGGACCTTGGCACGGGAAGCGGCGCCATAGCGCTTGCGCTCGCAAGCGAGCGGCCGCGGGCCAGAATTACCGCAACGGATATCAACAGCGAGGCTTTGCATCAGGCCCGCCAGAACGCAAAGCGCCATGGGCTTTCGGTGTGCTTTGTCTTGAGTGACTGCTTCGACGCGCTGGGCGATGCCATTTTTGATGTAGTGGTCAGCAATCCACCCTATGTTAAGGATCATGATGACGCGCTTGAGGATAGCGCTGCCCGGTACGACCCGTCCCACGCCCTGTTTGCGGGAAGCGACGGGCTCGACTGCATCCGCCGGATCTGCAAAGACGCGTCGGATTATCTTGTGCCTGGAGGGTTTGTCGCGCTGGAGCATGGCTTTGATCAAAAGGATGCTGTGGCATCACTTCTGAGCGAGGCGGGCTTTAGCGCAATCAAATCCATCGATGATTACGCCGGGCTGCCGCGGGTGACGACGGCGCGACGGGCCCCGGCGTAAGATAGGCGGGTAAGTCGCACCCAAAGGACCTCACGATGCTATTTAAGAAAACGACGATGCCTCGCCCCGATGCTTGCCTGGCCGGGCGCGAAGAAGCGCTGGAAATTACCGATCGGCACCATGTTAACGGCGCAAAGCTCAAGCCGCCCTTTCCATCGCACATGCAAACGGCGGTCTTTGGGCTCGGCTGTTTTTGGGGCGCCGAGCGCTGCTTTTGGCAACTCGACGGCGTCTACAGCACATCCGTAGGGTACGCCGGCGGCAGCACCAAGAATCCAACCTATCATGAGGTCTGCTCCGGCATGACCGGACACACCGAGGCGGTGCTGGTGGTTTTTGATCCTGCAGAAATCAGTTATGAAAAACTGCTTCAGGTCTTTTTTGAATCGCACGACCCTACGCAGGGCATGCGTCAGGGCAACGACGTCGGTACGCAGTACCGATCTGCGATTTACACCTTAGACGATGCGCAAGCCGCAACCGCAAAGCACATCATGGCGCGCTTTCAGAACGAACTCGATGCCGCGGGCTTGGGACCAATCACCACTGAGCTCGCACCGGCGGGTGAATTCTTTTACGCCGAGGAATACCATCAGCAGTATCTGGCGAAGAATCCCGGGGGCTACTGCGGCCTGGGCGGAACGGGCGTCAAATGTCCCGGCGCCGCTCTCGATGCACAAACCGCGAGCGCGGCTTAAGACTTAAATCAGTCGCCGCTTGGCGGCTTGATCGGCATCGGAAACGGCGAGACGTTTCCCGTCTTGGCGTCCCCGGCGGGCATGATCTTCGCCTGGCCTTCTTTTTCGACCTCGTCGATACGCACAATCGCGTGCAGGGGAATGTAGGTGCGCTTGACGCCGGCGAACTCGCTTTTGAGTTTCTCATCGGAGGGATCGACAACCACTTTTGAGCGCTCACCGAACATGATGTCCGCCACCTCCACAAAGGCGTACATGGCGCCTTGTGACACCTCATGAGCATACACCTCATAGATGTTCCCTTGATTGTGGAAGATCACGCGGAAAATGCTTTTGGATGCCATAACACTTTTTTAAGGCGACTTTGAGGGCGACTGATTATAGCAACCTCACTCGATCCATGATGTGTTCCTGCCTCGGACTCATGACAAAGAACATAGACTACGTCCATGCTTGGTTTGTGAGTATATTGACGCAACGAGCGATGTCGTTTCGGGAGATTTGCGATTACCTCTTTCCTTAAAGTCACCGGTTTCTTGGCGGCAATCAGCTTGCTGTCCGTAGGCCTCGCTTCAGCGAGTGGGTTACCGACTCGCGTCGAGCAGGTTTTGCGCTCGGGCGCACTTTCGCCGGACAACTTAAGCGTGGTGATGCGTCGCGTGGGCTCCGAAAAAAGCGAGATTCATCACAACGCGAGTGTTCCCCGAAACCCGGCCTCGGCCATGAAGGTGGTCACCACCGCGGCGGCCCTGCAGCTGCTGGGGCCGCAGTTTCAGTGGCGCACGGATGCGCTCACTAATGGCCGGGTTGTCGGCAATACGCTCGAAGGTGATCTCGTCCTGCGCGGCGGGGGGGACCCCTGGCTGGTGATCGAGCGCTTCTGGCTGCTGGCCAAAAAATTACGCGATGCCGGGATCGCACACATTCGAGGCGATGTGGTCATTGACGATACGCTGTTTAACCGCGGCGCGATCGAGACGCCCGCCATTGATGGCAAAGCCACGCGCACCTACAACACCTCTCCCAACGCGCTGCTCGTTAATTTTGGCGCTACGGTCATCACCGTAGACGCCGAGCCGCAAGGCGCCCGCATCTCTTTGGATCCGCCGACCACGACGCTGAAGATCAAAAACGCAGTCACACTCAATAATGATGACTGCACGACCAAAGGCCGTCGCATCACCCTGAATCTTCAGCGTGGCAAAAAGGATTCCACGTTGACGGTTGGCGGTTTCTTTCCACGCGGATGTGGTGCAAGCTCGTACAGCCGCACCCTGTTACCGCACGGACCGTATGTGTACGGTGTCTTCGCGGGACTTTGGCAGCAGCTGGGCGGCACCCTAGCCGGTGACTGGCGCTACGGCCCTACCCTTTCCAATGCAAGAACGCTTGCGGAGCTCGAGTCAACCACGCTGACGGAGGTCATTCGCTACATCAATAAGTTCAGCAATAACGTGATGGCAAGAAACCTGCTGCTCAGCATTGCCAGCGAGGCCGGCGCAGTCCCCGCAACGCCGGCGCAAGCCGAGCGCCTCATCAAGACCTGGCTCAGCGAAAACGGTATCGCAATGCCGCAGCTCCACATCGACAATGGCGCGGGGCTTTCACGAGAGGCCCGCTTGACCGCCGAGGGATTGGCAGACCTGCTCGAATCCGCGGTCGCGATGCCTTACTGGCCGGAGTTTCTTGGCTCGCTGCCCATTGCGACAGTAGACGGCTCGTTAAGAAAACGCTTTCACAACATTACCGAGCCCGGGCGTCTTCGGCTGAAGACCGGATTATTGAAAAATGTCCGAGCACTCGCCGGCTATGCAATCGACCGATCAGGGGATATCTGGGTGGTTGTGATCCTGCATAACGATCCGCGCGCCTCGCAGGCCATCGGTATCGAGATTCAGCATCAACTGCTTGAGAGTATTTTTAAGGGACAGCCCAAAAACGGTTAAGCCAACAAACGCTGGTCGCTCAAGAACTCGCTTACCGCCGTTGCCACCGGCTGTGGCGTATCCATATGCACATGGTGAGCCCCTTCAAACCACTGCACCGAAGCCAAAGGGATGCAGGCGAGTCGAGGCTTAAGATGCTCACGCTCAGCCGGCAGGCCGTTGCTCGCGAGCAGGATAGCGGTGGGCACCGTAATCGCTTTGAGGTACTCAAGTACCTGCGCCTCTGAAAAATACAGCGGCGAGGGTAATTTCAATCGCGGATCGCTTCGCCACTGGTAACCTCCGTCAAGCGATACCACGTTGCGCGTGATCAAAAGCCGTGCGGCGGACTCGCTCATATCGCCCACGTCTGCCCGCAGCTTAATCAACGCCTCAAGATCAGCGATTGGCCGTGGCGCTTTACTGTAGGCGTTGGCGTGCGCGAGCAAGGAGTCGCGCAGCCGCGTCGGGGCTTTAACTTCCGGCTCGGAAAGTGGACCGATAGCCTCCAGCAGGATTAAGGACTTGACTCGGTCGGGTACCGTGGCTGCGATCAAGCCCGCAATCGCACCACCCAACGAATGGCCCATCAGAATCGCATCATTCAACCCCAGCGCGTCCAGGGTCTCGGTGACCGCCGGCAGATAATCGAGCAGGTGATAACGAG
>Ga0181594_10001496_pt1 | contig 21643 bp, 16 predicted proteins | sample 071ome_18_FD_145603 | JGI IMG/M metagenome (GOLD analysis project Ga0181594, IMG submission 145603) | Coastal salt marsh microbial communities from the Groves Creek Marsh, Skidaway Island, Georgia - 071413BT metaG (spades assembly) | ecosystem: Environmental > Aquatic > Marine > Intertidal zone... | reverse complement strand
CAACGAAGTCTCCCGCCACAATCGCCGACCCGTCGATGATCTTCGTCTCGACATAGCCACCACCGAGATTCACGGGCCTTGTCGAAGCGGCAGGTGCTTCGCACTTGTCCGAAACGGCTTTTCCGCCAGCTTGAGGCGAGGCAGTGGACACGCGCGCGACCAAGCGGACGCCAGTGACTTCGGGCAGCTCGTCTTCGCGGATGTGGCCATATTCATCGGTGTGACGCTCATTGAACAGCGCTAGGGCCCTTTCGCCAAGGCCCTCGTCAAGCCAGGCCAGATCGCCGATGCCGCCTTGTGCAACATCGAATGATAGCGAGAAATTCTGGCCCGGATAGCGCATGTTGAGCTGGAATGTCGCCTCGATTGCGTCCCCGCCGAAGCCCGCCTCGGCAAGGCACGCTCTGGCGTGGTGGGCAAGCTCACCCCACAGTTCGCGTAGGCGCTCAATTGGCAGTTCGCCGACCGGCGCGATGACCGAGCGTTCCTCGTCGACCGTCGGATCGGCAACCAGTGTGCCCAGCGCCGAAAAGGTCGGGCTGGCGCGCGGGATCAGCACGGTGGCGATGCCCAGTTCCTGTGCTTGTATGCCGGCGAAAGCCGGTCCGTTGCCGCCATAGGCAAGCATGGTGAGGCGAGACGGATCGACACCCTTGCTCGCGGTGGTGCGGCGGATGCCGTTGACCATGTTGGCATTGACGAGCCTGAAGGCGTCGAACGCAGCTTCCTGCGCGCTCTTGCCGATCTCCTTGCCAATCGCGGCAAACGCTTCCTCGACGCCCGCCCGGCTCAGCGAAAAATCGCCGCCTGCAAATGTCGCCTCGTCGGAGAGGATGCCGAGCATCAGCAGCGCGTCAGTCACGGTCGGCCCCGTACCACCGTTACCATAGCAGATCGGGCCGGGGTCGGAGCCCGCACTTTGCGGGCCGACGCGCAGTGCGCCCGAGGCGACCTCCACGATCGAGCCGCCCCCAGCGCCAAGCGTTTCGACCTTCACCATCGGTACCCCGATCAGGTAGCGGTGGTGCATGTTCCAGCCTGCCTCGGCGGGGGCTTCGCCGCCTTGGACCAGGCTAATGTCGTAGCTCGTTCCGCCCATATCGACGCACAGCAGGTCAGCGAAGCCCTTGGCCTTGCCGACATGAGCCGAACCGACGACCCCGCCCGCCGGACCCGATGCCAGAATGCGCACGGGCGCCCCCTCGATGTAGTCCACGGTCATCACCCCGCCAGAAGCCTGCATGACCATCAGGCGGTTGGCGTAACCGGCGTCGCGCAAGCTTGCGATCAGCCGGTCGAGGTAATCTGCCACGCGCGGCGCGACGAATGCATTGACGACTGTCGTGCTGGTGCGATCGTATTCTGGTGCTCGTGGCAAGACCTTGTGGCTCAGCGACACCAGCGCTTCGGGTAATTCCTCGGCGAGGATTTCGCCCACGCGCTGCTCATGCGCGGGATTGAGGAAGCTGTAGATCAGCGAGACGGCGACCGACTCCACCCCCTGCTTGCGCAAGCGCTGGCATTGCACTCGCACCGCCTGCTCGTCGAGGGGGACGTGGACCGTGCCGTCCGACCGGACGCGCTCGGGCACAGTCAGCCTGCGGCGACGCGGCACGATCTGCGGCGGCGGTGAGAGTGTCGCGTCCCAGATGTCTTCCTTGAAGCCGCGCCGGTATTCCATTTCGTCGCGGAAGCCCTCGGTGCAGATGAGGCCCGTCACCGCCCCGTTCATCTCGATGAGGGCATTGTCGGCAATGGTCGTGCCGTGAACGATCATGGCGCACTTTTCGAGGAAAGCGCCAAGGTCCAGCCCCTCCATATGCGCCAGCCTCTCCAGCCCGCTCATCACGCCTTGCGAGAGATCGGCCGGGGTGGTGAGATTCTTGTATAGCCTGACCTGTCCGCCTTCCGCGCTATCCATCAGCGCGAAGTCGGTGAAAGTGCCGCCAATATCGATGCCGATGCGATAAGTCATGCTGCTGCCATCTCCTTGCGGAGCTGGGCGGTCGCAGCTTCATCAACGGCAAGATCGTATTCGTCGAGGCTCCCGGTCAGTACCACGCCATAACGATCACGCGCAGCCTCCACGCTGACCAGTTCGTCGAGGACATCGTCGCATACTCTTTGCGGATCGCGTTCTATGGCTGGCCCGAAACCGCCGCCGCCGCCGTGCTGGTAGGCGATGGTCGCTCCGGCGGGCAGCATCGCTTGCTCGGCAAGATGGATGCGCCGCTCGTTCTCTGACCCGACCTCAAAATGGTTGAGATAGGGCGAGCCAGGGTCACCGCCCGCCATGCCGCTGATCGGGTGATCGTGGCTTACCATCCATGCGGTCGCCATCATCGGCTGGAGCACTTGTTTGACATTGAGGCTGCCCGGCATGCCGCGCCACTGGCCCGCGCCGCCGCCGTCGGTAGTCAGCTCGCGGCTGATGTTGAGCACCGGAAAACGGCTTTCGGCATCCTCCGCCTGACTGAGCAGAAGGTTGCCGAGGCTCGACGGGCACGATCCCCAGCCGTCGATGCCCTTGACGGCGTTTACGTCCATCGAGCGGCTGTCGACGCCCTGGTCCATGACCATGCGCCCGCTCTCGTCGAAAGCGATGACGGCATTCGGCATGCCGATTTTGTAGACCTGTGGTTGCGCGCGCTCGGGCACCACTCCCGAAAGGGCAACACAAACAGCTTCTGTGATCTCACAGGCTGGGTGGAAGCTGCCCAGCGCGGCAGGCTTGTTGGGCGGTGGGTTGGCAATGCAGCCTTCCGGAATGACAATCTCGACCGCGTTGAACAGGCCCTCGTTCTTGACGATCGCCGGATCGATCATCGAGGAGAGTTGCGCCATCACGTAGCCGCGCGAATTGGCGAAGGTGTTCCACACGCCGGTCAGCTGCTGGCGCTCGTCGGTGCCGGTAAGGTCGACGGTGAGATCGTCTCCAGCGACTGTGACTTCAACGTGGACCTTCACGTCCTTGGTGCCCGCCGTATCGTGATCAATATAGACCGTGGCGCCATAGGTCCCGTTCGGCCAAGCAGCGACTTCGGCGCGAAACTGCCTTTCGGTCTGGTCGATAGAGTGATTGATCGCCGCGCGGATCGCATCGGAACCGTAGTTTGCGATCAGCCGCTCGATGCTGGTGACACCCTTCTGGACTGCGCCGATCATTGCCGCGAGATCGCCGGAGAAGGTCGCGAAGCGGTTGTTGCGCACGATCGTGGCGATAACGTCGCGCCGGGTCTCGCCGCGATGGACAAGTTTGAGGCAAGGGATCGCGAGGCCCTCGGTAAAGATGTCGGTCGCCTCGAGCGTGAAGCCGCCCGGATCCTTGCCGCCGGTATCGCCCTGGTGCGCCTGTAGCGCGATGCAGGTCACCAGCTCTCCGTCGCCGTCGTAAACAGGCGCATAGACGTTGTAATCTGGTAAATGGCCGCCGCCCGCATCGGGATCATTGCCAAGGAAAACGTCTCCTGGCCCCCAGTCGTAGTCTCGCTGGAACATCAGGCCGTAACGCACGGTAAGCTGGGATACGAAGGTGAGGTGAGGGGTGCCGATCGCCCCCATCGCCAGCCGCCCGTGGGCATCGACGATTGCCGCATTCCGTTCGTTTGACTGGTTTATTATTGGCGAGCTTGCCGCGCGGCCAAGATGAGTCGCGGCCTCGAAACAGATCGTCTCGAAGGCCCCACGAATGATGTCCGCAGTGACCGGATCGATGGTTGCGCCTGTCGGCAAGGGCTCAGGCTTTTTGGCAAGCTGGCGACGCAGGGCGAAGGTCATGAACTGGGCATCCTCTCGGCCGAATGGAGATCTCGCATCTTGTCTTGTGTCGCTAGCCGCTGCGAGCCTCGCACCTCTCGACAACAGACGCAGAGCCGTAAGCCGATCACGCAGAGCACCCTCGGTGCCCGGTCAGTCAACAGGAATTGCCTCTTTGAATGTTGGCATTTGCTGGAATACTCATCTAATAAGCCTGCAAACCTGCGCGCGGAACGCAGGCGAAAGGGAGTACAATCATGACGAAAATTCTCGCCGGAATGCTGATGGCTGGCGTCGCCATGCCTGTTGCAACCACCGCGCACGCTCAGGGCAGCGAAGAGTCGTTCGACGCCGATATCATTACCGTGACGGCCCGCAGGGTCGAGGAGAACCTGCAAGACGTTCCGATCTCGATCGCCGCGCTCAGTCCTGCAGACCTGGCGCAGGAGCAGATCTCGACCGAGTTCGACCTGCAGCGTGCGGTTCCGGGCCTGACTATCCGCCAGAACGGCAGCGCCAACCAGTTCAACTATTCAATCCGTGGACAAAGCGTCGATACTTATACCAATTCGCCGCCGGGCGTTCTCGCCTACACCAACGAGGCGCAGGTCGTCTCGCGCGCAGCCAGCACCTTCTATGATCTGGCGAGTATCCAGGTCCTCAAGGGGCCGCAGGGCACCCTATTCGGTCGAAACGCGACGGGCGGCGCGGTGCTGTTTGAAACGGCCAAGCCCGGCGACGAGGTCGAGGGCTACGTGCTTGGCCGCTACGGCAACCACAACTTGGCCCATGTAGAAGGCGCGGTTTCGCTGCCGCTTGGTCCGAATGCCGGCGTCCGCGTCGCCGCATTTTACGAGCACGGCGGCGGTTTCGTGAAGAACATCCGCACAGGCGAGAACTTCGGCAAGCAGGACCTCAGTTCGATCCGCGCTACCTTCGCGGTCAATCTGTCCGAGCGGCTGACGAACACGACGGTCATGCAGCACACCAGCGAGGGCGGCACTAACGTGCCGACGCTGCTCTATTCGGCATACGGATGCGGCGAGACGTTCAACGGCGTTGCGCTCAATTCGACGGCCGATTGCGTCTACGGGCCTGCGGACGTAGGCGGAGGCTTTGGATTCCTGCTGGCTGCGAACCCAGACCTCTATCCGGACGGCGTCGATGCCGCTGCCGACCGGCAGCGCGCCTTCGGTCCTTGGAAGACCGATCAGGGCGTTCCGCTCTACCACAAGGCCAAGAGCACCTTTGTGATCAATACCACTGAGTTCGAGCTGAACGACAACCTGACGCTCAAGAACATCTTCATGTGGAACGAGAGCAATGCTGACGACGGCTACAACTACGACGGTTCGCCCTATTACATCTTCCAGATTTTCGGCATTCCGACGCCGGGATTGACGACATTGACCGATTCGCTCGGTTTCATCCAGAAGACCGACCAGATTTCGAACGAGCTGCAGCTTCAGGGCGAAGCCGATGATGGCCGCCTCAATTTCGTGCTGGGCGGCTACTACCTTAAGCAGGAAGACGAGAACGACTCGTACCTGCTCGCCTTTGATTTCAGCCCGATCGCACTGGGTTCGCAGCTTCGCTATCATGCGTTGACCACGGCAGAATCCAAAGCGCTGTTCGCGCAGGCAACCTATGCCTTGACCGATCAGCTCAGCCTGACTGCGGGGGGGCGCTGGACTTGGGAGAAAGCAACATCGAGGCAGCTGCCCGGATCGCTGTTCGGCACCGACTGGCCGCTCGAAGTGCTCAAGGACGGCAAGCCAAGCTGGACCGTCAGCCTCGACTACAAGGTTTCCGACGACCTGCTCGTCTATATCAGCCATCGCGGCAGCTGGCGTGCGGGCGGCTACAACTATTCCGTGCCGCCGATCGATGCGACTGCGGGTGAGGGCGGTAACCGGTTCAATCCGGAAACCACCAAGGACATCGAACTGGGTCTCAAGTATTCGGGCAACGGTCTCGGCATGCCCGTCACCTTCAATGTCGCAGCCTACCAGCAATGGGTCGATGACATTCAGCGCGCGGCATATGTGCCCGAGCCGAGTGGAACGCCATCGCTGGTGACCACCAACGTCCCCAAGGCGAAGATCACCGGCGTCGAGCTTGCGCTCGATGTCAGCCCGTCGCCGATGATCGATTTCGGCGTTTCAGCGGCCTACACGGACGCGCGCTATACCGATAACGAGGTTATCCTCCCCAACTCGGAAGGTGTTTTTACCCCGACATTCTACGGCCCCTATGCCGATGCGCCGAAATGGACTGGCAATGCCTACATCCAGATCAATCACGATATGGGGCCGGACAATGGCGAATTGTCATTCCGCGCGGATGTCTACGCACAGTCAAAGTTCTTCTTTTCCAACGTGGCAGAGACGCTGGCGCCCGAATCCACCATCAAGGGCTATGCGCTCGTGAACGGACGGATCAACTGGGCGAATATTGGCGGTTCGGATATTTCCGGCTCGCTATTCGCGCGTAACCTGCTGAACAAGAAGTATTACGCGGGCGGCAACTCGATCGGCGCCACACTTGGTCTTAACACCTCGGTGCCGGGCCGCCCACGCTTCTGGGGAGCGGAAGTCCGCGTCGATTTCTGATTGTTTGGGGGCAGGACCGCACCGGCAGAGCCGGTGCGGTCCGATTTCCAGGAACCGCGTCAGAGGCCTGCCTTGACCTCGCCAGCCTCGGGTGCGGGCTCGTCGCCGGTGCCGGCGGTCGCGGCAGACTTTTTTGGATCGTAAGGCTCGCTCTTGCCCAGCGCCTCGCGCGCGCGGGCTCGAATGTAGGAATGTAGCTGGCGGATCTGATCTTCGGTCAGCCATTCGAAGGGCGGCATGCCCCTCTCTGGCGCTCCCTTTCGGAGATATTCCGCAAAGTTCTCGAGCTTCAGCGAGATTGCCGATTCGCGCAGATCCGGTGCCGGCGCGCCCGCGCTTCGGAAACCTGCGCCGTGACATGCCGCGCAGGCGAGGTGGAACGCGCGGCCCGCGGCGACATCGGCTTCGTCCAGCACCAATGCCGGATCATCGAGAGCGTACACCTTCATGTCGCGCGGAGGACTCGGCGGCAGTTCCTTTTTCCCATCAAGCGCGAATACCAGCAACCGGCGCGGCTGCGCCCCATATTTCCAACCGACGTCGGCGACGGGGCTCAGCGCCGAAACCGTTCCGCCCCAGCCGACCAGCACGGCGACATATTGCTTGCCTTTCGTGCTGTAGCTCATCGGTGCGGCGATGATGCCGAGGCCGGCATCGAACTGCCAGAGACGTTCGCCCGAGGTTGCGCGGTAGGCATTGAACCAGCCATCGGCCGTGCCCTGAAAGACGATGTTGCCTGCCGTTGCGAGCGTACCGCCATTCCAGAAATGATCGTGCTTCGCTTCCCAGACCGCCTTCTGGCTGACCGGATCCCAAGCGACCAGCGAGCCCTTGCCGTCGCCGGGGCGCCTAACGATCGGCTCGATCACAAGGCCCATCACGTTGAATGCCGTGTCGCTTTGTTCTGCAAGGTCGCGTGAGAAGCGCGTGCCCATTTGCTGCACGGGGATGTAGACGAGACCGGTTCGCGGGCTGTAGCTCATCGCCTGCCAATTGTGACCGCCATTGGAACCTGGCCAGATTTCCATTGCCGCCTTTTCGTAGCGGATGCCCGGATTTTCGACCGGCCGGCCGGTCTTGACGTCGATCCTCTCGGCCCAGTTTATGTAAGTGGTCTTGCCCGGTTCATTGATCAGCTTTCCGGTTTCCCGGTCGATCACATAGAAGAAGCCGTTGGTCGGCGCGTGCAGAATGACCTTGCGATCCTTGCCATCGATCCTCAGCGTAGCGGTGATCATGTTGGGAGTGGACTTGTAGTCCCAGGATTCGCGAGGGTTCTGCTGATAGTGCCAGACATAATCGCCGGTGCTCGCGTCGAGCGCGACGATCGAGGCGAGGAACAGGTTGTCGCCGCCTCCGGGCGAGCGCAGTTCGGGATCGTAGGGTCCGGCATTGCCGGTTCCGAGGTAGACGCGGTCCATTTCAGGATCGAAGGTAATGCCATTCCACACCGTCCCGCCGGTGCCGACCTTCCACCATTCGCCGTTCCAGGTCGCGGCGGCCATTGCCATGACCGGATTGCCCTTGTTCTGCTGTGGGCTGCCCGGCGCGGTGAAGAATCGCCACAGCCGCCTGCCGGTCTTCGCATCGAACGCCGTGACAAATCCTCGCGCGCCGAAATCCGCGCCGCCATTGCCGATGATGACCTTGCCATTCATCGTCCTGGGCGCGCCCGAAGAGTTGTTCAGCATCCCCTCGGGAATCGACTGCGCCGTCCACAGCACCTTGCCGGTCTCGGCATCGAGCGCGTCGAGCCTGCCATCCATGCCGGCAGTGAAAACTCGTCCGTCCTCGTAGGCGACGCCGCGATTGCTGCCGAAGTGAAACCGGTCGGTGCGTCGCTTCCAGGTTTCAGGATCGTACTTCCATTTGAGCTCGCCTGTAACGCCGTCGACGCAGTAGACTTCGCCATAGCCGCCGGAAAAATAGAGTGTTCCATCTATTGCCAGAGGCGTGCCCTCCAGCGTGACTTCGTCCGGAAGGTCCATCGACCAGACAAGACCGAGCCGTTCGATGTTGTCCGGGTCGATCTGATCGAGGCGACTGTAGGCCGATTCATCGTCGGAGCCATGGGGAGCTGTCCAGTTTTCTCCAGCGCCCACGCTCAGGTCCGGCTGGGCGGACGAATTGTCCGCACAGCCCGAGAGGGTGAGACAGATCGAGGCGGCCAAAGCCCAGGCGGCGCGTAACCTCGTCCTCATATTCTTCCTCTCCCTTGCCCGATGCGGTCTGATTGGGCCACAAGGACCAGTGTGCCGAACTGTTTGCGCTGTCGCAACGTGCAATAAGAGTGGCACCTGCGGGGAGAGGAACGGGAGAGGTTTTGAGATGGCCGCCTACAACGTAGCACCACTTGCAAATGGACTGTCATTCGGCGCGACGGTCAGCGGGCTGACGATGGACCAGCTTGAAGACGCAGCCGTCCGCAGGGCGATCAACGATTTGTGGATCGACAAGGGCGTGCTCCTCTTCCGCGACGGCGATGACACGCCCGACATGCAGGCCGCCGTCGCGCGCTGCTTTGGCAAGGTCGAACGGCACCTGCTTCCCGAGGTGCGGGTCGAAGGCAATCCCGATCTCACGCTGGTCAAATACTGGCGCGGCAACGGCAATGTCGTCGAACTGGACGGCACATCGCTCGGCGGCTGGCTGCCGTGGCATTCGGACCTGATCTACTCGGCCAAGATCAGCCGCGGCGGTGTGCTGCGGCCGGTCGAGCTGCCGGAGCATGGCGGCGGCATGACCGGCTTCATCGACCAGATCGTCGCCTGGGAGCGCTTGCCGCAAAAGCTCAAGGAGCGGATCGAGGGCATGCACGGGGTCTACATAATGGACATCAACCCGGAGCATATGCGCTTTGGCGCGCCGGGTTCGATCAAGGTGATCGAGCGCGCGGCCACCAATATCGCGATCATGAAGCATGAGTGGGAATATCCGCGCGTGCTGCACCCGATGGTTTACGAGCAGAAGGAAACCGGCCGGAAGGTGCTCAACGTCTCGCCATGGTTCTGCTTCGGCATTTACGAGCTGGGCGGCGAGGAAGGCGCGGAGCTGATGGCCGAAATCGTCGAACACTGCGTCGACGAAGCGAACGTCTATTATCACGACTGGCATGAGGGCGACATTGTGGCATGGGACAACTGGCGCACCTTGCACTCTTGCACTGGCATACATCCTGACGACCGGCGCGTGATGCATCGCGCAACGATTTTCGGTGATTACGAATTGGGCCGCGAATTCACATACAACCGTGAAGAACTCGAACGGGTCGAAGTTTAGGAAAGAGCAAAGGGACAGGCATGCTGAAAGACAAGGTTATCATCGTATCGGGCATCGGTGCCGGGCTGGGTATCGAGCTGGCGCGGCTCGCGGCACGCGAAGGGGCCAAGGTCGCGATCTCGTGCCGCACCGAATCGTTCCTGGCGGACTCGGAAAAGGAGCTGAAGGACGCAGGCGCCGACGTGCTGGCCCAGCGTTGCGACATTGCCGAGGATGCCGACTGCGTGGCGCTGGCCAAGGCGGTGACCGACAAGTGGGGCCGGATCGACGGCCTAGTCAACAACGGCACCAAGACCCTGCCGTTCGAACTATTCGAGGATTCCGACCTCGAGGAATGGCAGGCCAGCCATTCGGTCACCCTGTTCGGCGCGCTGCGCATGGCGCGCGCCTGCGTGCCGGGTATGAAGGCGGCGGGCGGCGGCGCGATCGTCAACGTCAGCTCGATGGCGCACAAGAAGCCGTTGCCGATGCAGGGCTGCTATGCCTCGGCCAAGGCGGGGCTCGAAGGGGCGACGCACCACCTCGCGCTCGAGCTGGGCAAGTACAACATCCGGGTGAACACCGCGCGGATGGGCTGGATGGATGGACCGCCGGTCGACAACTATCTGGCCGGCATGGCGCAGATGCAGGGCATTACCGAGGAGGAGGTGCGCCAGCCGATCATCGACGGCATCGCGCTCGGCAAGATCCCCGACGATGCCGAATGCGCCAAGGCGGTGATGTTCCTGTGCAGCGACTGGGCGACGGTGGTCTCGGGCGCGGCGCTCGACATCAATGGCGGCGAATGGATGCCGTAAGCGGCTCGTAATCATCGCCGCGAGGGTGACACAAGTGACACCTGTCCGCGGCGGTGTCCGCACTTCGAAACGCGTGGAATTGTGCGGGATTGGGGCCTCAGGGTTACACATCTTGCGATAACGGAAAACGGCGTGCCGTTTCGCGGCCCGTGCGCAGGCCTCTTGCGGGAAAGCAGACGGCGTCAAAGAGCGCCGAGAATGTAGCTCGCAGCGGCAATGTAGGACAGGGGCGAACGGTTGCCGTGCGCGTCAGGCCAGCATCTCGCAGACCGTGCGCAGATCGTCGAAAGTGCCGCGCACCGTCAGCTCGCTGACATAGGGCACTTCGACCCTGCGCAGGAGCTGCTCGCGCACGCGCTCCTTCGGGCCGATAGCGGCGATCGCGTCGACCATCGCCAGCGGGATGGCCGCCGCTGCTCCGTGCGCGTCGCCCTCAAGCCAGAGCGCGCGCGCCTGCATTGCCTCGGCTTCGAAGCCTGCGCGCGCAAACAGGTCGAGCTGGAAATTGTGCCGGTCGCTGCCCATTACCGTGATGAGATAAACGATCGAGGCGCGAACCTTGGCTGCGGCCCGCTCCACATCCTCGTCGATCACCACCTGAACCGGGCAGGGCAGCAGAAAGTTCGACAGGTTGCGCCGCGCGCCGGGGCGGGCAAAGCCTTCCTCCAGCAGCGCCCGATAGTCTCCGGCCTGCTCGGGAATAAAGAACGCAGGTAGCCAGCCGTCGGCTATTTCGGCAGCAAGCCTGATGCTGACCGGACCCATTGCCCCGATCAGGATCGGCAGGTCCTCGCGATAGGGCCGGACCGGAGATTTGAGCGCCTTGCCGCTGCCGATCCCGCCCGGAACCGGCAAGGGGTAGAATTCGCCCTGCTCATTCTCGGGGCGTCTTCCTTCCAGAACCGGGCGCACGACCGACACATATTCGCGTAGCCGCGCGACCGGTCTGTCGAAGTGCTGGCCGAACCAGCCCTCGGCCACGTTAACTCCGGTCACACCCAGTCCGAGCATGACCCGACCCTGCGTCAGGTGATCGAGCGTCAGCACGGTTTGCGCCATGTTGGTCGGCGCGCGCGCCTGAATCGGCGTAACACAGGTGCCGAGCCGCATCCGGCTGGTGTTGGCACCGATCCACGCCATGTAGGTCTAGGCTTCGGCGAAATAGGACTCGGGCAGCCAGACCGCGTCGCAGCCCCAGCTTTCGGCTTCCTTGAGCTTCTCGACTGTTTCCAGCGGCGCAAGGTCGACGCCTCCGACCCGCGCATCCTTGCCCCAGTGCCCGATCTGAAAGCCGATTTTCACGCGTGCCGATCCCTATGACCGTTCGATGTGGAGCGGGCGGAATGTGGTGGCCGAAATGCGCCACCCGCCATCGCCTTTGGTATATTCGTCGATATAGTGGCCCCAGCTCTTGTACTGGCTGAGCAGGGACGGGAGCATCTGCGATTCATCCTCGCCCTTGAACCAGAAATGGTCCGAGAAGGACCAGGTGGCCTTGGCGTGGGTGTCGGAGAGGAAGTCGACTTCGACCGAGTGTCCCTGATGGCTGCTGACATAGGGCCCCAGGACCGTGCGCAGCCACTCGATGCAGGAATCGGCATCGGTGAAATAGTTGCCGTCCTTGGGGCCGTCCGGCGTGCCGCGATAATCCAGCGCGACCGCACCGTCGGCGAAGGCAGACCGGAGCAGTGCGGGATCGTTGAAGTCCATCCCGTTCCAGTAACGCGTCTTGGTGCGGCGGATGTCCTCTATGGCGACAAGGCGTTGCAGATCGTCCAATGTGCCGGTCCCTACGAACAATGCCGGTCGATATACCGCGCGAAGTCGCCGGTGATGATCTCCTCGGAGAGGCCGTAGTCCTCGTAATTGTACAAGTGCGGCGGCCATTTGCCGCGCTGGTTCTCGTCCAGCCAGGCGCGGATGCCGGCCTCGTCCTCGGCAGTCATCGTCCTGCCCATCGCCTCGAACACGCCGCGCGCCATCTCGACCGGCCGGTCGATCAGGTCCTGGAACTGGATATCGACGAAGCGGTCGTCGCCGATCTTTTCGCGCAGGTCGATCACCGTGTTGCTCATGTCGGCCCAGCGCTTGCAGGTGAACCGGCCGATGGTCTGCTTGTCGATCGAGTCCGACTTCATCCGGATCAGCGGCGTAATCATCGAGCAGTGCGAGGGCACCGTCTTGATCGGGTGGCGGTGGGTCTGGACGATCACCGCATCGGGGAAGGCATCGAGCAGGGTCTTGGGCGCGGACATGTGCGTGGGTGATTTCAGGATCCAGTGCTTCCCGCGGCGTGACTGGTCCTGCCATTGCAGCATCTTGAGCGCGACCTTCAGCTCCTCATAGGCGGGCATCTGGTCGTAGCCCTTCAGCCACTCTGTATAGCTGGGCACGTAGACGAAACACTCGATCATCGTGCCGACGAAGGCCTGGTCGATGATGAAGGCTTCCTCCTCGGGCGAATCGAGCGTCGAGGGGTGGATATGCGCGCCGTCGGGCCACTGGTCATGGATTGCCTGGGCGCGCCTGCGGCGCTCGACCGGATTGCCCGGTTCCTCGCCTTCGACGGGATAAGGGAACTGGCCTTCCCACCATTTCATCGCGGTGTGGCTGGGCGCGGCGCTGAGCATGCGGTGGGTCTTGGTGCTGCCGGTCCGGCCAAGGCTGAGGATCGCCGCGCCGACCTTTACGTCCTCGTCGAGGATTTCGGGATTGCGCTTGATGAGGTCGACGCGCGTCAGCCGGTTCATCAGGTAGCCGACATTCTTCTCAGCTTCCATCGCCGCACCCTTGGGCGTGAGCTGCGCCTCGGCGTGGAGGCATTCGAGCATTTTGTCGAACGGCTCGAAGAACCAGGTATCGCCAAGGTCGTCGAGGCCGGAGCGGCGCTTGGCTTCGTCGATGAGGGCATCGCGCTCGAGCGGGGGCGTGGTGTTTTCGTCGGCCATCGGGTCAATCCTTGTTCAACGGTCGCAAAGGGGTGGAAAGGGACTGGTGCAGCCAGGTGCCCTCGTCGGCTAACAGCATGGCCTGTCGCTTCACCTGCCGATGCAGCACACGCAGCAGGGCCTCGTCGTGCTCGGGGCCGGCCATGGCGATGAACGCTTCGAGTTGCCGACTGGCCTCCTCCTCCGAAGCGGCTCTCGTGCCGGTCAGTTCGGCGACTTCGGAGATGTATTCTGCTGCAAAGGCATCGCGATAGAGCTCGACCTTCTGAAGATACTGGAGCGCCAGCACGATCTTGTCGCGGCGATAGGCAGCGAAATCGTCGCTCAGCGTCAGCGACGCGGTCATGACTTCGAGCGCCTCGACGGAAGCGAGATATTGTGTGCGGGCGGGGGCCGGCATCTCATAGGCCGCGAGAGCGACTCCCATCGATTCGGCAATGCCTTCGAGCGCATCCTTCATCGAGATCGCGTGCCAGATGAGATATTCGTGATAGTCTTCCTGATCGCGCGGATGAGCGAGATCGTTGGCGATTTGCAGGGGTGTGTAGAGCGAAAAGGCGATATGCTGGAAGCGGACGTGATCGATGTCGACTGGCGTACCGCCGCGCTGTTCATAGAGTTTGTAGAAGCCTTCCGGATCGTCGAAGCCCTCGACTCGCTCGCGCGAGCGCAGCGCGGAGAAATCGGCATGGCGGTCGCCGACACAGACCAGCTCGAAATCGAGCATGGCGGTCAATTCGTCGCCCTTGAAGATGAACTGGCCCGCGTCCATGGCGATCACGCAAGGATCGTAGATCGCTGGCGGCACATTGCGATCGAGCCACTTGCGGACGAATTCGATGTCGGGCGAGGGGCGGCGGTCGCCGTCGAGATAGAGCCCCTCGGCATCGCGATAGGCCGAAAAGGTGATCGCCTTCGGTTCGACCGGCATCGTCGCTCCGGCCTCGACGATCAGCGCCGGATCGATTTCGTGGATCAGGCGCATCTGATCGGCAAGCTGTTCAAGCAACTTTTTGCGATCCGCCTCGCTGGCGGCGGTGGAAATGTTGGGCCGCCCCGGCACCCGGTCCATGACCAAAGCGGGCACCTCTTCGATGAAGCCGTAGAGGTGGGGTACCTTGATGCCCTGTTCTTCGAATATGCGGTGGACCTTCGCTTCGTAGGAAAGCGGTCGGGCAGGCCAGCGCCCGCCCCGCGCGCCGCGCACGAAGAGCCTCTTCGGCCCGTCATTGCCTTGCACTTCGACGAACCATGCCGGACGCCAGCGGCCTTCGCGTTCGAGCGACAGCACGGGGCCGACTTCGCGCTCGATCCATTCGCGCACGATCCACTCGTCTTCCTCGCCGATCAGCGAAGTTCGAGCTGCCGCGCCGTCGGACCGGGTTTCGGTTTCGGTCACTTTGTTTTCTCTCCCTTCGACGCGATCAGTTCACGGATCGCGTCTGTCCTCCGTCGACGCGGTGGTTGGCGCCGGTGATATATCCGGTGCGCGGGCTGGCCAGAAGGCAGACCATCATGGCGATATCCTCGACCCTGCCGATCCGCCCTGCGGGCAGGTTGAGCCGCTTGGTGGCAATAAGCATTTCCAGCTCGTCATCGCTGGGTTCTCCCCAGCCTTCGTTCTTGGCCAGCGAACGGCCCCACGCCAGCATCCCGGGCGAAAATACGACGCCGGGCGATACCGTGTTGACGGTGATGCCAACCCCCTTGAGCGAACCTGCAAGGCTGGCCGTCATATTGTTGAGAGCCGCCTTCGCGGAGGAGTAATTCGGCCCGAGGTAGTTCGGCTGGACGCCGACAGCGCTCGATATCTGGACGATGCGCCCGAATTCGTTCTCGCGCATGTCCGGCACGATCCGCTTGACCATACGCATCGCGGCCACCGTGTTCGACTGGTAGGTGCCGATCCAGTCTTCCACCGACACGTCCAGGAACTGCTGGTTTGTCGAATTCCCGGTCCCGCCGCCGGCATTGTTGACCAGCACTTCGACAGAGCCGCCCAGCGCCTTGACCGCCGCCTCGCAAGTCGCGTCCGCGCCTTCGTCGGTCGAGAGATCGCCGATTGCCACGCCTGCCGCGCCGATCTCGGCGGCGACCTGCTCTGCACGATCCCGGTTGCGGCCATGGACCACGACCTTGCAGCCTTCCTCGGCCAGCATTGTCGCGATTCCCGCGCCGATGCCCGAGCTGGAGCCGGTGACGAGCGCGCGGCGGCCGGTGAGTTGCAGGTCCATGCCTAGGCTCCCCCTGCCGCAGACATCGCATCGGGCTTTGCCCCGGTGCCGGTATCGACGCGCGTGCGGATCAGCTTGCGGCTGGCGATCAGCCATTGGCCGTCATGCTTCTCGTAGGTCTCGTGATAATGGCCGTAGCCATGCGTCCAGTAATCGACGCCCTTGTGCTCCCACCACAGCATGTCCTCCATGGCCCAGACGCCTTCGGCGCTTGTCGGCGAGGTGAGGGTGATTTCGGGAGTGTGGACGTGATGGACGGTGGTCCTTCCGGCAAGCGAGACCTTGAGCGACTCGGTCATGGCATCGCGCCCGACAATCGGTTCGCTGTCGCTACCCAAAGCATAGGATTTCGCGTCCGGGGTGTGGCAGGACCGGTAAAGCTCCCAATCCTTGCTATCGACCGCGCGGCAGCGGCGCGCCTTCAACAGCCGGATTTCTTCCAGCGCCAGCAGTCTGTCGAGCGTGTCCATCATGCCTGCACCTCTCCTTCCCTTGCCTCTGCCCAGGGCCTCTCATAACCTGCAAGAAACTCGCCCTTGGCGACCTTGCCTGTAGCGTTGCGTGGCAGCGGGGCGTCGATGAAGCCAATCGCACGCGGCACCTTGTAGATCGCGAGCCCCTCGCGGCAGTGTGCTTTCATTTCGTCTTCGCCGAGCGTCTGGCCCGGCTTCAACACCGCGACCGCGACCAGCCTCTCGCCCAGCCGAGCGTCCGGCTCGCCAAAGGCCATAGCCTCAGCGACGGCGGGATGCTCGGCCATGACCCGTTCGACCTCGGCGCAATAGATGTTCTCGCCGCCGGCGATCACCATGTTCTTCTTGCGGTCGACGATATGCAGCAGGCCGTCCTCGTCGAAGCGGCCAATGTCGCCGCTCAGGACCCAGCCGTCGCGAATGGTCGAAGCGGTCGCCTCAGGATCGTTGTAATATCCCGCCATGGTGCAGGCACCGAAGGCTGCCACTTCGCCCGGTTCGCCGGGTTCGGCATCGCTGCCATCATCGCGAACCACCCGCAACATGGTGGTGGGCACGACACGGCCAACGGCGGCGAGATTTGCCTCGAACTCGGGACCGCCGAATGTCGCGACGCGTTCCATCGTCTCGGTCTGGCCATAGGTGTTGAGCATGAAGCACTGTGGCAGGGCCTGGCGGATGCGGGCGGCAACTTCGGGCGCGAGCGCGGCCGTGCCGCTCGACAGGAACCGCAGCCGCGACAATGCACCGCCCGCCGCGCGCGGCGAGGCCAGCAGGTCGAAGATCATCGTCGGCACCAGGGCAAGGCGGACAATCGTGTTGGCCTCGAGCAGATCGAATACGGCATCGGTGTTCCACTTGCCGAGTAGCACCGTCGCGCCGCCCTTCATTATCGCGCGCAGATAGAGCAGCAGCCCGGCGACATGGAACAGCGGGCTGGAAACGATGATCGCGGGCGGTTCGGCCCCCAGGCCAGCATAGGGATCGACCCCGAAGTGCGCGCGGTAGAGTGCGTCGTAAGCCTCGTCGAGCAGCAGGCCGAGCGTCATCGAATGCCCCATGCCGCCTTGCGAGTGAACGATCGCCTTGGGATGGCCGGTGGTCCCCGATGAAAACAGGATGATCGCCGGATCGTCGGCGTCGCGCGGCGCAAAGACAAGCTGCCCGTCCGTGTCCGGCATCGAAGCCGCGTCGAAATTGTCCGGCGAATCTGGGTCCGCGCCGATCACCAGAAAGGGCAAGGCAAGGGGATTTTCGGCTACCAGAAGTGTCTGCCGCTCACTGTCCGCAATCACAGCGACGCAATCGGTCATCTCAACGGCGCGGCGCATCTCCGCGCCCGCGCCCCGGCTGTTGACGAGAACTGGCGCTGCGCCCGCGGCGACAATCGCGACGAACGACAGCATCCACTCCATTCGGTTGGCCATGGCGATCGCGACATTGTCGCCAGGCTTCACACCCATTGCCTGTTGCAGATGAGCGCTCAGCGCAGCGGCACGCGCTTCAAACTGGCCGAAGCTGGTGACCGCTCCGTCCTGCTCGGTCATCCTTGCTTCCGGCATGGCGCGGCGCGCGGCAAAGGTCTCGGCGAGGCGCTGGCTCAACGTCGGCGGCGCATTGCGGAACAGTTCGCAGGTCTTGTCGCCAAGCCGGCCTTCGATCGTTTCATAGGGCGCGCCAGGCGCGACGAGTTCGTTTGGGATCGGGAAGCTGGCACCATGGATCATGTCAGAACCTCGCCGCGATCACCGGTATCGCCATGGCGGGTTGCGACTTGGTTGGTATATGGGACATGGGATTGGCAATACCGCTGCGCTGGGACTATCAGTTAGACAATTGCCGAGGCGCGTCACGAATGCAAGCGCGTGCCGGGCCTCACATCAAGGAGCACCGAAGTTGGCTACACAGGAATCTGCAACCGCCACCAGATATGGCGATTTCGTCTTTGATCCCTTTTCGATGGACTATGCCAACGATCCCTATCCCTTCTACGAATGGATGCGGGAAAACGCGCCGGTGTTCCATCACAAGGAAATGGATTTCTACATCCTCAGCCATTACGAGGACGTGTGGAAGGCGCATCGCGACGCGGCGGTCTTTTCCAGCGCCCACGGCGTAACTATCGAAGTGCAGGACAGCGCCGGGATGATCCTGCTCGGCAAGGATGCGCCCGACCACGGCTGGGCCAAGGCGATGATGGCCAAGGTGTTCAGCCGCGAACGCATGGCGGCGCTCGATCCGTTCATCCGCCAGCGCGCCGTCGATCTGCTCGAAGCCGCCTACAAGAAGCATGGCCCCGATGGCGAATGGGACATGGTGAAGGAGTTTTCGGTCGAACTGCCGCTTTATGTCATCAGCGAATTGCTCGGCATTCCGGAAGAACTGCGCGCTGAAGTCCACGAGCAGGCCAACAAGTTCCTGGCGCGCGGGGAAGGCGCGGGCGAGGACCTGCAGATGGAAGCGAATATGGGGCTGTTCGGCCTGTTCTACGGCCTTGTCCAGGAGCGTCGCGAGAATCCCAAGGATGATCCCGTATCGCTCCTGATCGCGCTCGAACTGGAGGACGACGAGGGCGTCAAGCACAAGCTGGGCGACGACGAAATCGCCATGCGGTTCCTCGAAATGGCCATCGCCGGTCACGAGACGGTCGCCAAGGCGATCCCCAGCGGGGCCATGGCCATGGAGCTGTTTCCGTCCGAAAAAGACAAATTGCGCAAAAATTTGTCGAACATTGATCAGGCCGTGCTCGAGGTGCTGCGCTACGATCCGCCGTCGCAATTGCAGGGTCGCTGGACCACGCGTGACGTGACCTTGCACGGCGTCACCATTCCGGCCGACAGGCGGGTGATGCTGGCGACTGGTTCGGCCACGCGCGATCCGCGCGCCTTCCCGAACCCGGACGTGTTCGACATCGACCGCGATCCTGACAGCCGCACCGTGTTCTTCGGCTATGGCGTCCACAAATGCCTTGGCATCCATCTCGCGCAGCGCGAGATCGCGATTGCCTTCGAGGAATTGTACACGCGGTTCCCCGACTGGAAGGTGTTCCCCGATCGCGCCACCCGGGTGGCCGTCACCAATGTGCGCGGGGTCGCCGGCCTGCCCATCGTACTCGGGAAGCACGCCTGACAGCGACCGGCGGGAGAGAGGAACATGGCCCGGACTGGTTCGAAGATGCACCTTGTCGGTCACATGTGCGTTGGTCCGACCAGTCACCATCTCGGCAGCTGGCGGCATCCGCAAAGCGATGCCCACCTGGTCCTCGATGCAGAGCGGTATCAGAACCTGGCCAGGATCTACGAACGCGGTCTGTTCGACGGCGTGTTCTTCGTCGATTTCCAGCGACTGAACAGGTTCAAAGAGGACAGCGTCGGCGATTGGGTTCACCGCGGCGGCGGGCTCCACATGCTCGATCCGATGCAGGTCCTCGCCACCATGGCGCTCGTCACCAGGCATCTCGGCCTCGCCGCGACGATGAGCACCACGCTCAACAACCATTATCATATCGCCCGTGCCTTCGCGACGCTGGATCACCTGAGCAAGGGGCGAGCGGGGTGGAACATCGTCACGTCATACGACGCGTCGGAGGCACTCAATCACGGAATCGGCAGCTTTCCCGATAAGAATCTTCGATACGACCGGGCCGACGAAGTGGTTGAAGCCTGTCTGGCGCTGTGGAACGGCTGGGATGAAGGCGCAATGACAGTCGACCGCGAAGACGGGGTCTTCATCGATCCGTCGAAGATTCATTACGTCAAATACGAAGGCGAGATGGTGCGGACCGAAGGGGCGCTTACATCTCCCCGGCCGCCGCAGGGCCATCCCGTCTTCATGCAGGCCGGCGCCTCAGAACGTGGAATCAAGTTTGCGGCTCGGTGGGCGGAGCTGGTCTTCACTTTGCAGGATGACAAGGAATTCATGCGGCCGTTCTATGACAAGCTGAAATCACAGGTTGAGGCGAACGGCCGCGATCCGGCGAGCTGCAAGGTCCTGCCCGCGATCGAGGTCGTCGTGGGGCAAACGATGAGCGAGGCCGAGGAGCGGGCTGCCGAGGTCGATCAATATGCGGTCCCCGAAATTGCCATTCCGGGCCTCAGCGAAATGCTTAGTCGCGATCTGCGCGGCGTTCCGATGGACACACTGCTGGCCGATGTCCCCCAGACTGATCTCGGAGCCGAGGTGCCCGAAGGCGCTTTCGCCAACACAATGAACGTGCGCAAGGATGGTCGCGGCCTGACGATCAGGGAGGCGGCCATTAGCCGGGTTACCTCCTGGGGCACGCCGCGTATCGTCGGTTCGCCCAAGGACATCGTGGACCGCATGCAGGAGATGTTCGAGGATGGATGCTGCGACGGATTCGTCATCACTGGCCCGCTGAGTCCGGAGAGCCTTGAACACATCGTCGACCTTGTTGTGCCCGAACTGCAACGTCGCGGCCTCTATCGTACCGAATATGCCGGGCGCACCTTTCGCGAAAATCTTTTGCAGGACGATTGATCGGGACACTGGACTGGGAAGGGATAAGGCATGGATCTGGGACTGAAAGACGCCGTCGTTATCGTGCAGGGCGGATCGCGCGGCATGGGTCTGGCCTCTGCGGAATGCTTCGCCGCCGATGGCGCCAAGGTCGGCATTCTCGGACGCACGCAGAGCGATCTCGATGCGGCGGTGGAGCGGCTCAAGGGCATGGGGGCAAGCGATGCCGCGGGCTTTGCCTGCGATATCGGCGAGCAGGGGCAGGTCGACAAGGCCTTCGCCGCGATTGCCGCGCGCTGGCCGCATATCAACACGCTGGTCAATGCTGCCGGTGGCGAGGTGGTTGGCGAATTCGAACAGCTGACCGACGATCAATGGATGGAGAGCGTCAACCTGTCGGCGATGGGCGCGGTGCGCTGCGTCCGCGCGGCCTTGCCGATGCTGCGCAAGGCCGAATGGGCGCGGATCGTCAATTTCTCAGCCCATTCGATCAAGCGGCAGTCACCGGGCCTGATCGCCTATACCGCGAGCAAGGCGATGATGGCGAGCATCTCGAAGAACCTGTCGCTCACGCTCGCGCCGGACAACATCCTCGTGAACACCGTTCTGCCCGGCAGCTTCGCCAGTCCGGCATTGAAGGGCTGGGCGAAAGGCCACGGTATCGATCCCGACGACCTGCACGCGATCATGAAAGGCATCGACGAGCATTTCGGTCACCCCGCGCACCTGCCGCGTGCGGGCGATCCCAAGGAGATGGGGCCGGTGGTGGCCTTCCTGGGCTCCAAGGTGAACAGCTACATGACCGGGGCCTTCGTCAATGTCGACGGCGGTTCCGATTACAGCTGAGGCGGTGGCCTCCCGCAAACGATCGAAGCAGGAGCCTGCAGACCCGACTAAAGCGGCTGGAGCAGCGGCAGCCAGCAGGCAGTTTCCGGCCAGTGGTCATACTGGATGGCCTTATTGCACCAGCTGGGCACCTCCATCAACCGGCTGATACGGGCGGGTTTGGGTGATTGGCGCTGTATTTGGCACAAATCCAAGCCTTTGGGGGTTCCATTGAGTCGTATT
>Ga0181594_10001495_pt1 | contig 21655 bp, 15 predicted proteins | sample 071ome_18_FD_145603 | JGI IMG/M metagenome (GOLD analysis project Ga0181594, IMG submission 145603) | Coastal salt marsh microbial communities from the Groves Creek Marsh, Skidaway Island, Georgia - 071413BT metaG (spades assembly) | ecosystem: Environmental > Aquatic > Marine > Intertidal zone... | reverse complement strand
CTTCCGCAAATACCCGTTGTATTTCAGGCACGATGCTAGGTCCGTGCTCGGCCATGCCAGGTAAGGTTGCAAATCGCGGGTCAACTGCCCAGTCAGGGCGATTCATCAGTTCGCAAAACGCCCCCCAATAGGGGAGTGCCATGGGCATGATCAACGCGATGTGACGTCCGTCTCGGGTTTCATAGTAATTCCAAATAGGGTTGGCAGGATGGGTATGGCTGGTTTTCTCGGGCTGTGCTCGCTCAAAGAGTGCATTGGTGACGTCGCTCGCCATCGCCCAAATGCCAGTTCGCTGCAGCGTGACCTCAACCTCCTGGAATTCGCCGGTCAGGTCCCTCACTCGAAGCGCTGCGAGAATGGCCGACAACAAGTTGAGTCCGGTGATGCGGTCGCCGTATCCGCCTCTCGAGATCAGTGGGCCGTCATCGCGATCCCCGAAAGCAGACATGGCGCCAGACCTTGCCCAAAAAGCCGTTTGATCGAAAGCTTGTCGATCGCTGTCCGGACCATTAGTACCATAGCCAGAAAGAACCGCGTAAATGGCCTTTGGCGCGAGTTGCTGAATGTCGCTCGCAAGCAGGCCATAGCGAGCAAGCCTTGGCTGAGTGAGATTGGTTAGAAAAATATCGGTTTGTTCGATAAGCGTGCGAAGCGTCTCGCGACCCGCTTCATCTTCAAGATTGATGCAAATGCCTTGCTTGCCGCGGTTATCGAATTGGAAGCAAGGATGAACAAAGTCCTCGCCTAGCATCGCGGTGTAGAGATTGCGGTAGGTATCACCACTCGGCGGCTCAACCTTGATCACTTCGGCGCCCATATCCGCCATGAGCGCGGCGCAGCTCGGTGCGGCAAGCCAGCTGGCCACCTCCAATACTTTGATGCCTTCAAGCGGTGCGACCATGATTGATTTCCTCTAGCGTGAAATGGTGAGAATGAGGGTGCTTATTCGGCGTCGCTGAGTATCTCTCGGTCGAACGTCGCCTCGCCATGGCACCAGGTCATGCGCACGTCCTCACTAATCAGCCGGTCTCTGGCCTCGGACCAGGGGCGAGTGAGCAGCACGAGGTCAGCAGGCTCGCCAAGGTCGAGGCGCCTTACTGTAAACGGTGATGAAAAATGACCCAGATAGCCCTCGAGGGCTGTCTCGGGTGAGACACACTCTTCGGTGTTGATGAACTGGCCTGAGCGGGTTTGCCGCGTTACCGCCGCTCGCATCGATCGCCACGGGTCAACGTCACCAAAGGGTGCATCTGAGCCCAGTGCCACTCGAAGCCCCAAGGCTTTTAGTGTCTGAAATCGGTAAAGACTTGAATGCGTTTCGCTTGGAACATCGGTGAGATATTGATCCCCTCGGTCGAGAATGAAGTGAGGTTGAGTGACGATGCCTGGATCAAGGTCCACTAGCCATGACTCAAGATCGGCTTCAATGACCGAACCATGCTCGATGCGATCGCCCGGGTGAATGCCTGCTGCTTCTAGCATGGAGAGTGCAAACACCAATTCCGTGCGAGTCACGCAGTGAATGGCAACAGGCAAATTGAGCGCGTGGGCGCGCCTAACGTGTTCGGTCGACGCTTGGAGATCCGGTAGCGCGTGTTCGTGGAGATGGAATTTCACACCGCCGGTTTCTAGCCAGTGCGTTGGTGCGTGCTTGTGGAGGTCGATGGTGCCCGACAGACAGAGTTTCTGGCGGAGTTGCCCGTTTGCTTGTAGCTGTCCGAACCAATCAAATTCCTGCATGCCATTGCTTGGGGTCATGTCGTGCAGTCCGATAACCCCCAGCTTTGAGAGCGACTCGCTCACTTCGGACACCGCTTGGCTATCGACGGTGGCGTCTGCAAGCATCCGCAAGCGCTCGCCGAGTGCGCGATCTTGATCGAATAAGCGGCCCTCGGCCGTGATCTGTAATTCTGGGTAATGTTCAGAATGGGTGCCGGCCCCAGCAGGCAGCACGCTCAATTGCGATATCGCGAGCGAGTTAAACGTCCACAGCCGTCCGGATCGATGTTGAATTCGAATCGGCCGGTTAGGTTCGATGGAATCAAGTACATCCCGGGTGAGGGTGCCCGCTACTGAGTCGTGATACCCAACTCCGCGAATCCAGCCATCACCTTTGGCGTTGCTGAGGATGGAGGCGAATTCGTCGTAGGTATTGACAGTAGGAGGCCCGCAGTCGACGGAGCGTCGAGCGGCAGCTAATGCACGAAGGTGAATATGATGATCGATGAGCCCAGGTAGAAGACAAGCGCCTTGGCCGTCAACCACCCGTTCATTGGGCGCAGGGCTGAGTCTGCCCCTTTCTGTGATCAGTCCGCCAGCAATCCTTAAGTCTGAGCGCTCGGTCTCGGGATAGCAGGCGGCCTCTTTGATCAGCCAGCGCGGAGACGGTGCAGTTGTTAGAACCACTCCCTGACGACTCTTCTGAGCAACTTGCCTGTTTCGTTGTAGGGCAATTCATCAACGAAACGAATAGCCTCGGGTACCCTCGAAGATCGTAAGCTCGAGCGAATGAAGTCTTGAATCGCCGCTTCGGTCACTGGCGTTTTCATGACCAGTGCTAGGGCAACCGCTTCTCCCCACTCCTCGGATGCCATACCAACGGCGGCCGCGTCTACGACATCGTCCCGGTCCAGTAGCAGGTCTTCGATTTCCCCGGGGGAAATGTTTTCTCCGCCGCGGACAATTACGTCGTCTGCCCGTCCAGAGAGGAAAAGATAGCCCCCTTCGTCAAGATAACCTGCATCCCGCGTAGGGAACCAACCCTCGCTGTCTAGCACGCTTCGACCGTCGTACTCACCGGAAACCTGAGGTCCGCGTACGTAGATTTCCCCAGGAGTACCGGCTGAAACTGCCTGGCCGTCCTCGTCTCGTATTTCGAGTTCGATGCTAGGCAGCGCCTTACCCACTGAACCGAGTCTCTGCCGCAAGTGAGTATCGGAGATGGCCTCGCGGTGATCATTCGGGTCAAGCAGGGTGATCGTTGAGCTGGTTTCGGTGAGCCCGTAGGCATTGGTGAAGTTCACGTCAGGCAGCAGCTTCAGCGCTCGCTCGATGACTGGAACGGGCATCTTGCCACCGCCATAAGCAATCGCTGCCAATTGAGGGAAGGCGGCCTGGGGATCGTTTTGCTCATCGAGCACGTCGATGATGCGAGTCAGCATCGTGGGAACGACAAAAGCGTTTGTGACCCCCTCGTCTTTGCATAACCTGACCCAGGTCTCAGCATCGAAGTTTGCGAGTTGTACTTGCCGGCGACACGCGTAAATCGAGCTCATCACCGCTGAAATGCCCGCGATGTGGTAGGGCGGCACCGATACTAGCGTGGCTTCCTCCGGCATGGCTCCCATGAACTCAACCGAACCCAAGATATAGGACACGAGATGCTCATGCCTCAGTAGCGCTGCTTTGGGCGTTCCAGTGGTGCCGCTCGTGAAGAGCTGCACCGCGACCGCGCTTGGATCTTCGTGCCAGGTCTCGATGCTAGGACCGTCTGCCATTGCCGCGCGAAGGAACGCTTCTCGGCTCATGTGAGTCTGAACATCAAACTGACAATCACCGGCCCCTGTGATGAGGAACGCAGGCTCGATGCGTTCAATCAGTGCTGATAGTTGATCATCGGTCAGGCGATAATTCAGAGGAACATAAGGCAAACCGGCCATAGCAGCGCCCATCAACGCAATTGGTGCAGCCGGGCTTGAAGTATCAAGCGCAGAGACAAATCGGCAACCACTTTCGCTGAAGGTTTGTGCGGCTCGGCTCGCCGCGTCAAACAGCGTTTGGTAATCGTAATGCTCGCCTTCAAACGTGATTGCAGTCCGATCTGGGCAGGCCTCCGCGGCCATCTGTAACAGCAGTGCAATATTCATTGGTTAATCGGACGAGGGCAGTTTTTTCGTGTCTTTGGTCATCAGCTCTTCGCCATTGCAGTAGAGCGAGCCGTCGCCACTTTTCACGCACAGCAGCTCAATAGAATCGCCTTGGTTGACATAGCGTTTGCCGATGAGGCAGCCGTGCATTTGTGCATCATCGCCTGCGGATTTTTCTGAGACGTCGGTAGCCATGACGGCGCCGCCGCAGGTGACCTCGTCGTCAGCGCCCGCCTTAATGACCATAACCTCGGCGTCACAAACGGCGCTCTTTAGCCGGCTTCCTGGTTTTAACATCCCTTTCCTCCCAGATTTGGTGTTATTGCGTAAGCCCCGAGTATAAGCGCGTCTGTTAAGGTTTGTCTCCCGTCAGTGAGATAGATGATTAATCGAGGCGTGGTCCGGTCACTGCCCTCATTACAGCCCTCATTACAGCATGGGTTCTCGGGTGGTCATCTGCCTGCTGCTCGCGCGCTCATCCTCAATTCTTGGGTAGAAGGCCACCGTGTACATTGCTTGATTTGGAAGTGCGCTTGGCGCTCAAAAACCGAGCATTATGGGCCATCACCAATGTGGACCAATGCGCGAGAGCTGGGGAGAGCAAGGGGAAGCGCTTGAACGGCGGATACGCTATCGTCGGCAGTGCGTTCGGCGGCAAGCGAGTGGCGGCAAGATGGACTACGCGGCTTTTTGTGGGATTCGAGCGTCGTGAGCCCGGTCTCTTTTGTGAACCAGCGGAAGACTATGACAAAACGAGTAATCATCAGTGGCGGACAGTCAGCATCATCGATGATGCATGAGCTCGTGGGTTCAGCAGTGGATGCGCATCCAGCAGCGTTTAAGGGGTTCCAACTACCAAACGCCAAGGCGTTCCGCTCTTCTTATCAAAACCATCTGCCAGTGTTTGAGCAGTATCGCCTGAGTACTGATGAGCGTATTCAGATAGCCGGTACGCTCATTAGTGGTCTTCAGGGCAAGCTCGTCGTTGCTGACGAATCGAGCGAGGTGTCGCTTAGCGACCATCTTGCAGTGCCAGCCGTTAAGCCCGTGCTGTCGATGGCAAAGGCAACACCGTTTTCCCCTTGGACCCCTTCAGTGCCCTACGGAGGACGGCATTGGCAGGGGAGTGACGTCGAGGTATTGATTGACGATTTATTGGCGCGACACTGGTTGTCGGGTGAGGCCGCGCACTCTTTGCGCGCAGTAGCTAGCTCCTCTATCGGCGCGGGTGTCGATCTTCGAGGCCATCGCATTGCTGTGATTGGCGCCTCTGCCGAAATGGCGCCCACCGCTTATTGGCTTAAAGCTGGCGCAGATGTGCTTTGGGTCGATAAAGTAGCGCCGCCTCTGGATTGGCAAACGGGTCATTTCCCGGGCCGGCTTTATTGGCCTACTCAGCCGATTGACTTGTTGACTGAGCCCGAGTCCGCATTGGCAGCGCTGATGGCCTTTGCTGATTCCGGTCCAATGCACCTTGGGCTATACGCATACGCACCAGGCGCGATGCGAGAGGTTTTATTGACGGGTGTCATGAACGCGATTGTCGATGCCTTGCCGGCTGAGGCGGTCCAAACAGTGAGTATGCTGTTGTCGCCAACAACGCCCACAGCGCTCGAATCCGATGATCAAGTTGCCAGCCAAGACTGGTGGTCTAAGCGGCCCGCTTGGGTCGGTGGGCTGCGCGCACTTGGCCAGCTGAGGCCCCCGCGATACTTGAATCACGCGTGCCCTCTTTCTGATTCCGTCGTCGCGATTCAAGGGGCAAGCTATCAGGCGGCTCAGTACTTGGGTAAAACGATGATGGCCGAAGTCTGGCAATCCAAAGCGCGGTTTCGGGTATCGCTTGTGACGGCTCCGATCACGCAAACAAGATCCCTCGAACACCCGATTTTTGCGGCCGCTTTCCAGGGCGCGAAAGCGCTAGGGGTGGAGACCTTTGCGCCGAGTTTTTCGCAGCAAGCAGGGGCGATCATGGCAATGACCGATTGGTTCTCCGATGTGCCTACCAAGTTGCTCGCGCAGCGGTTGCATGGCGGTATCCACACGATGCCCTATCGATTGGAATCGGCGTTGATCATGGCCGCCGTTATTGGGTTTAGCAGGCGTCCTCAGTTGTTGGCAGGGCTCCTTGGGTCGAAATCTTAGTGGCCGACCGCTCCCTTACGCGTCCAGTGAGAACAGGTACAGTTGTTGGCGGTAACCGGCGTTCGAGTGACCGTCCTGTTGCGGTTGATTGCTCGGTCCAATCAGTTCTGTTCTTTTGCGCAATCCCTTTCTAGTAGTCACGCGCCATCGATATAGCTGAAAGATAGGTAAAGCTGGTGGAAGTGCAGCACGCCTGCGAAAGTGCTAGTTGTAAAATTAATGTAATCCATTAACAATTGTGAACGGGGTTCGAGAATAGCGAGTCAGCCCAACGGCGTAAGGAGTAACCCTGCTTGCTTGGAAGCGGTCTGCCCAAGCGGGGCCCGCAAAGAAAATTCCGGTGAAGCCCGTCGGACATTACTGAGAAACCGGTGAGAACACGGAGTAACACGAATGAAGATACTAAGAACCCCCGATGATTGTTTTGCGAATCTGAAGGACTACCCCTTTGACCCGTGTTACACCACGATCCAAACCCAGGATGGCTCCGATCTTCGTATTCACCACATCGACGAGGGACCAAGAGATGGCCCTATTTTGCTTGCCATGCACGGTCAGCCGGTTTGGAGCTACCTCTACGCAAAGATGATTCCGTTTCTGACGGAAGCGGGCGTCCGCGTGATCGCCCCCGACTTACCGGGGTATGGGAAATCGGATAAGCCAGCCGCAAGAGAGGATTACAGCTATCAGAATCAAGTTGATTGGATGGTGGATTGGTTGATCGCAAGCGACTTCAAAGACCTTACGTTTTTTGGTCAGGATTGGGGCGGATTGATTGGCCTCCGGATGGTGGCTCGAGAGCCCGATCGATTTATCGGTGTCTCTATGGGTAATACAGGGCTTCCCTATAACCCTGATGTGGGTCAAGACGTGATTGATGAGGTCAAACGGTTTATGGCGAGCGACGAGCGGCTCACCGTATTCACCATGTCCAAACAGATCCGGAAGATGGATAAGGGTTCAGCACCCGCGTTGAGTTTCATGTATTGGCAGAAATTTTGTTGGGATACCGAGGACCTGCCGATTGGGTTTGTCGCCTCGCAGCAAATGGAATCAGTAAGCCTGTTACGTACATTGCTGAATTACTTGTTTGTGAGAATGGGGAAGAGTAGTTCGTCCCCATTTCGCACGGCCGTAGCGAAAGCGTTCGATGCGCCGTTTCCCACGAATGATTTCAAAATGGGGACCAGAGCGATGCCGAGTCACGTGCCGACGCTTCCTGACGCGTCTTTAGAGGCCCAGCGAGAGGCAAGAGCCGTCTTCGCGGAATGGAACAAACCCTTCCTCAGCGTCTTCGCGGGGGATGATCCCGTCACTAACGGTATCGAGCGGGATGTACTCGCCATGTGCCCGGTGGCTAAGAGCGCGCCTCACATCGGCGGAGGTCACTTCTACCAATGGCGCAGGCCTGAAGCGCTCTCGCAAATATTGATTGATTTTGTAAACAGTAATCACGCGTCGTCTTAAACTGCTGCTAATTATTTGCCCCCAGAAGGTGTTGACTCATTGAGGGAATGCCACCCTGGTGCGCTGTTGGTGAGACCTGGAAAAAGATCGTCTGATCAGCGCAGTAGGCCGCTCAAGTGATGTCTCCTTCGAGCAGCAGTACCGTTCATTGGCTACTCGGTGGATGCGTTACCCATTCCAATCCGCTCGATGAGTTTTAAGTGATCGCGCTTGACGATAGTAGGCGCCATAGCCAAAGTCGATGGATCCAAACAAGCCTGTAGGAACGCGCGGCGATAAGGAGGCAGACATGGGCTACCGGTTAGCGAATATCGATGGGCGAGCGGCATTCATTGATGGTGATGACTTCTATGATGTAGCGCGGTTGTCTGAGGGTCGCCTCTCCAGTGAACCCTTGGCAGCACTGCGTGAAGCGAAGCAGTTGACGGCCCTAGCAGACCGGCTCGATGCTGAAACACCAGATGGTCAGTGGCGTGACCGATTAGTAGGCCCGCCTATCCCCAATCCTCAGAAGGTGTTCGGCGTAGGGCTTAACTATCTCTCCCATGCGGATGAATCCTCGATGGAGCCGCCAGAGAATCCGCTGATCTTCACCAAGTTTCCATCCTGTCTTGTAGGTGCTTATCACGAGGTCCGGTTGAGAAGCGACGGGTGCGACTACGAGGGCGAGCTGGTGGTGGTGATCGGCGAGCCTGGCAAAGATATCGATCGTGCCGATGCCTGGTCCCACGTAGCGGGGTTGATGATTGGTCAGGATATCTCTGATCGACCCGCCCAATTCTCGGCCAAGCCGCCCCATTTTGATCTTGGCAAGTCGTTCGACACTTTCGGTCCGTGCGGGCCGTACATCGTGTCTATTGATAGCTTTGCTGACCCTGCCGATCTCAGTATTGAAACTTGGATCAATGACGAACAAAGGCAAAAAGATCGCACCACCAGTCTCTTGTTCGATGTGCCGTATCTGATTGCTTACCTGTCAGGGATTACCCGCTTAGAGACCGGGGATCTTATTTTTACAGGTACGCCAGAGGGTGTTGGCGCGGCGTCAAAGCGGTTTCTCAAAAACGGCGACGTCATCACCACTAAAATAGAGCACCTTGGTGAGATGGTGAACCGTTGCGTACGTGTCATGGATCAGCCTCGGCTCAAGTAGCTGCCGGTCGATTCCCAGGTGAATGGGATGGGCACCGGGGTTCCAGTCTGTGGAAGGAGCCCCACGCACCAACCGATGAGGCTCATCCCCCGTATGTATCCTCACCACTCACTGCCTAGTCAGGCGAGTGTGCATTTCCCATTATTGATCGCGATGACGTCACGCTCTTTGATGCGGGTTCTAAAACTGACGATATTATTGTCTTTCCACATTTCGACGAGATGGGTTTCACCAGGGTAAACCGGACTAGAAAAACGCACATCAAACCCAGTGATGCGGGTTTGGTCGTAGTTCGCCATTGTCTTCAGCACGCCGTGGCAGGCAATACCGTAAGAGCAGAGGCCGTGCAAAATCGGCGCATCGAATCCTGCTTTTCTGGCAATGCCCGGGTCTCGATGCAAAGGGTTGCGGTCGCCGCACAGTGCATAAACCATGGCTTGATCACTTCGCTGGGGCAGTTCGCAAATCGCGTCTGGGGCGCGATCCGGAATGGCATGAGGCTCTGGAGCGCCCTCAGCACTGCCTCCAAAGCCGCCGTCGCCTCGGTAAAACAGGGTGGCACTCAGCGTAAAGAGCGGATCGCCGGACGCTAATTTCACGGCCGTCTCGTTAGTGAGTAGCGCGCCCTTGCCGTCGCCCTTATCGAACACGCCTGTCACGCGGTTACTGATTAAAATGTCAGCAGCCGCTGGCAGTGGCTGGTGAATGGCAAGGCGCTGCTCCCCGTGTAGCATCAGCATGTAATTCATTTTGCTCATGATGGATGAGCGGGTGCTCGGCGCTCGATCAGGGCGGGACAATACGGTGGCTGCAGTTGGCACGACACGATTGCCCACGGTTTCGCACACATACTCAAGTTCGTTTTCATCCATCGGATCCTTGCCCATGCCGATCGCCACTGCATAAAGGAGTGAGTCGCGGTCGCTGTAGCGGCCAGGTACCTCCTCGGGCTGAAGTGCAAGTGCGTCGTTAACGTCGTCCAGTGTAATGGGCATGGCAGGGCTCCTAATGGTAGTTCGCTTTTAGCCGAGTGTGCTTTCCATGTGAAGCGCACTCCGATAAACAATCATCATGAACGGTTCACTGCAAGAGAAAAAGGTTCGCTACTAGAATTACGTAAGCGACACAGGCTGCAAAGCTTCAGCCCTCATTTGAGATTGAATCACTCAGTTGGACAAGGAGATTGTTCGGGTTTCACCAATCTCGAGCGTCCAAAAAACGGATTGAGGCAGTCCCGCTTCGGTCATTTCCTGGCGCAAGGTTTCTATCGGCGTGTCGATGCCTTCAAGCGTGAGCTGAAAGGTTCCGTAATGGGCGCCAATGCTTTGTTCTGCCTTGAGATCCTGATGGACGAGGACTGCCTCAGCTGGATTAAGGTGAACATCCTTCATAAACCAGCGTGGCTCGTAAGCGCCAATAGGAATAATGGCAAGGGTAAAGGGACCATAGCGCTCGCCAGTTGTCTTGAAGTGGGGGCCGTATCCTGTATCCCCGCCGAAATAAACGGGGCCATGAGGCGTGTCGATCACGAAACCGCCCCAGAGGGTCGTCATTTGGTCAAGTAAGCCGCGGCCGGAGCGGTGGCGCACCTCAACAAAGTGGATGCTTAGGCCGCCGCAGTCGGTGGACTGGCCCCAATTGAGCGTGCGGATGTCTTTAAAGCCGGTTCGCTCGATGACGGAGTCAGTGCCTAGTCCTGCTATCACCATGGCTTGTGTATCGTGCCGATCTGCGAGTCGCTCAAGCGTTCCAAAGTCAAGATGATCATAGTGATCGTGGCTGATCAGAATGCAATCAATAGGGGGCAAGTCATCGAACAACACGCCAGGTGGGTGGGCTCGCTTTGGTCCGGCCCAAGAGACGGGGCTCGCTCGCTCGGAGTAGATGGGATCCGTTAGCACAGTGACGCCGTCAATCTGAATCAAGAAGGTGGAATGGTTGATAAAGGTGACGTGGATGCCGCTCTCATCAAGCGGGACCGCTTGCACTTCAACGGCTCTTTCCTCAGGCCAAGGTGTCGCTCGGGTCAGACTTTCCCAACCAAGCTTTGCAAGGTCGGTCAGTCCTTTGTCCATGGGCTGCCGATTATAAAAACGGCGGCTGTCAAAGGGAGCTTCTGCCGGGTCGTATGCTGCGCCAGGGGGAACCTTCTGGCTTGTGCAACCGCTTAGGCTCATTAAAAGCGCAGCGCTCAGCATAAAAAGAATGACTCTGATTGTCATAGTGCAGACCCCCAACTGCGATGAAGCGCGCCAGGCGCTACACCATCCTTTACGCGATTTCTCTCGCTCGAGCCCAATGGCTCAATGCATGAGCGCACTTTCTTGTCTCCTAAAACTCGATCCCCTATGGTGGAGTGAAGCTTTAGAGGGGAAGAGCGTATGAATTTGAGGTTGCGACAGATCGCGGGGGTGGCGGGTGATTTATCTACCGTTGAACAGCAAATTTGCCGGGTGCTCGGTGTGGAGGTCTGCTACCGAGATAAAGGGGTTGCTTACTTCGGGTTAGAAAACGCCTTGTTTCCCATTGGCAATCAATTACTCGAAGTCGTCGCTCCCATCCAAGAAGGCACCGCAGGCGGTCGTTATCTTGAACGTCGCAAGGGCGATGGGGGCTACATGGTGATTACGCAATGCGATGACCATCCCCCCCGTCGAGCACGCGCTGAAGCACTTGGCGTTCGTATCGTTCATGACAATGCAGGCGAGTCGTTTATCAATATGCAGCTGCACCCGAGAGATACCGGCGGCACTTTTTTTGAAATCGATCAGCAACTTGGTGAGGGCGCAAACGATGAGGACGGGCCCTGGCATCCCGCAGGTCCTCACTGGCAACGAGCGAAACGGACTGAGCGCGTTATCGGTATCCGCGCCGCGGAGGTGCAGTGTGATGATCCCGAAGCAGTTGCACGCAAATGGGCTGCGATTGCCGAGCGAGTCCCCAATGAGATTGAGGGAGGATGGTCGATGCCGCTTGATGACGCCGAGGTCCGTTTTGTGGCCTGCGAAGATGGTCGCCCTGAGGGGCTCGGGGCGATCGACCTAGCGGTTGTTGATCGAGCGGCTATCGTCGATGCTGCCAGCGAGGAGGGTTGCCTTGTGCATGAGTGGCAGGTGATGTTGTGTGGCATGCGGATGAATTTAGTTGAGGCCTGATGAGCTAGTCGACGGGGCGGCAGAAGGATTAAACAGGACAGTGTTGGAAGGGGAGAACCATGTACACAGACATCGAATATGAGCGAATCGGGAATGCTGCGGTTATTCGGCTCAACCGACCGGACAAATTAAATGCGCTGACCTATCACACGCTAGGTGAGCTGAAGCGCGCCATAGGCGCTGCCGTGGACGATTCCGGAGTGATTGGCATCGTCATTACTGGGAAGGGTAGAGGGTTTTGCGCGGGACTTGATTCAGCGGTTTTGGCGCAGGTTACCCAGGAGGCGAATGATGGCGGGCGAGACGAAACAGAACAAGCCGCGTCAGATCAATTGCCTGGCATGTTCTCTTATTTGTTAGAGGTGCCGAAGCCTGTGATCGCCGCGATTAATGGTGTGGCAGCAGGCGGGGGTCTTATCCTAGCGCTGATGAGCGATTTGCGGTTTGCAGCTGAATCAGCAGCCGTTACTACCGTGTTCTTGAAGCGTGGGCTGATCGCCGAGCATGGGTCCAGCTGGATTTTGCCGAGACTGGTCGGCACAGGTCGAGCGCTCGATCTACTATGGGCGAGCGATAAGATCTCGGCCAACGAGGCGTTGGATTATGGTTTGGTAGAGCGAGTCGTTGCCGATGAGTCGCTCGAGCAGTCGGCGATTGATTACATCGAAAAGCTAGCGGTTACGTCCGCCCCGCTCGCGATGGCCGCAACTAAGCGGTTGGTCTATCAGCATCTGGGAGGGGGCTACCGCGATGCCTTGACTGAGGCAGAAGTCGTCCAGAATGAATTTGTCGCCAGCCCCGATGCCGCCGAGGGAGCCATGGCGCTGATTGAGAAACGCACGCCTTCCTTCAAGCGGTTGGGTGATTCGGCGTCATAACATGAGCGGGGCGGTGACACTGATCCTCGCTCTTTTCAGCGAGCGCTAAAGGCTCAGCGTTAAACCAAAAATCGGAAAAACAAACCACGAAAGCGCGACAGTAGTTAGGTGCCATAGAAGAGAGCAACCGGTCGGCTACGATCTGACGGGCGCTGGCGGCAAAGGGAAGCCATGGGGGAATGATGAACCGGGATGTTTTGAAGAAGCCGTGGTATCGATGGTACGCCCTCTTTATTTTGCTGATGGTGTATACCTCAAGCCACGTTGACCGGCAGATCATGGGAATCTTGCTCGAGCCCATCAAAATGGAGCTCAACGCATCTGACACCCAGATGGGGTTCTTGGTGGGCCTTACCTTCGCGATTTTTTATGCAACCTTGGGCATCCCGATTGCGATGCTGGCAGATCGTTCTAACCGGCGCAATATTATTGCCATCGCGACGGCCATTTGGTCAGGGATGACTGCTGTTTGTGCGCTGGTCGGCTCATATTCTCAATTAGCGCTCGCGCGTATTGGGGTCGGTATTGGGGAGGCAGGGTCGAGTCCGCCATCGCACTCGATGATCTCAGACTTGTTTCCTCAGTCCGAGCGCGGCACGGCGATGGGCGTCTTTGCCATCGGCGTGAACCTGGGGTTGCTGATCGCTTATCTGGGTGGTGGCTGGATGAGCGAGCATTGGGGTTGGCGAACCACCTTTATCGTCGTTGGCTTGCCGGGCCTTCTGATTGCGCTACTGGTCCGTTTTACGCTCGTTGAACCGCCGAGGGGCGGCACTGAGACGGTGCAGCAACCGGTGGCGAAAGCGCCTGGTTTCAAGGAAGTGGCGCGAACCATGTGGCGAACACCGGCTGCAAGGCACGTGGTCTTCGGGTCGGCGCTCGCTGGGTTTGTTGGCTATGGGATGACGCTTTGGTTACCTGCGTTTTTTGTTCGCTCCCACGGCCTATCGCAGACTGAAACCGGTATGACGCTCGCACTGATGAGCGGCATTGTGGGCGGTCTTGGAACTTTTTCAGCGGGCCGATTGGCAGACTATTTAGGTAAGCGAGACCCGAGATGGCTTGCATGGGTTGTTGCGGTCGGAAAGGGCGGGCTGGTGCCGTTCTTGGTCGCCTTCTTTTTGATCATGGATTTAAAGTCTGCGCTACTGATGTATCTCATTCCCGCATTCTTTGGCGGCTTTTACCTTGCGCCGACGTTCGCCATGATTCAGCAGCTGGTGCCTGTTCAAATGCGGGCAGTTGCAGCCGCCATCTGTCTCTTTTTGCTGAACATTATCGGCATGGGGTTTGGTCCCCAAGGCGTGGGTATCTTGAGCGATTACTTGTCGGCAGACTACGGCAAGGAGAGTCTTCGCTATTCGCTGATGGTATTTAGTTTGATCAATGTCTGGTGTGCGTTCCACTACTTCTTGGGTGCCCGAACTCTTATCGAAGATAGTGCTCGCAATGCAAAGTTGGGCTCAGCCGAGCCTGCGACTGGATAAACCATTCATGAACCTCAAGGCGCGTCAGTGACGGCGTGTTGAGCACACTTTAATGTGAGGCTCATTCACGACTCGGCGACAATCCAATCATTCACGAGCTTGTCCAAGACAAAGAGCGGTGGCTCGCCGTGATCGAGAATGAGGGAGTGAAAATCCTGAATGCTGAACCGGTCACCCAGCGCACTCCTCGCACGTTCGCGTAGTTCGAGAATAGAAAGCATACCGACCTTGTAGCTGCACGCTTGCCCTGGCCAAACGATGTATCGTTCGATTTCCGCTTGAACCTCAGTATCGGACATGCCCGTGATTCGTTTCATGTAGGCCATTGCCTCTTCTCTAGTCCAGCGTTTGTGGTGGAGCCCTGTATCAACCACCAGCCGAACAGCGCGGAAGAGCTCGCTTTGCAACACGCCGAGTTCGTCATAATCGCTCGTCAGCAGGCCCGCTTCAGTGGCTAGCCGCTCTGCATAGAGCGCCCAGCCCTCACCATACGCAGAAGTGTAGTAGCCGTGCTTGCGATACAAAGACAGTGACTCATTTTCTTGATTGAGCGCGTTTTGCAGATGGTGACCGGGAACCGCCTCGTGGAAGGCAAGGGTCTGCATGCTGTAAGTGGGCGTTTGCTTGATGTCATATAGATTGGCGTAGAAAACACCAGGGCGAGAGCCGTCGAGGCTCGGGGACATGTAATAACCGCCCGCTGCATTTTGTTCCGAGTATTCTGGCACGGCGCGAACTTCGACAGCCGCTTTCGGCATCCGATTGAAGTACGGCGTGATGGTTTCAGTGGCATCGATAACCATCTGGTTATAGTCAGCGACTACCCTATCTTTTCTGTCTGGGGTGTCTGGATAAAGAAATTGAGGGTCCTCATTCAGCTCATTCATCAGTGCGCCAACGGATTGGTTTCCGTCGTAGCCTAACCGAGTAAGAATCTCGAGCATGCGTGATTCGATGCGCGCCACTTCCTCTAGGCCCGTTTGATGGATGTCTTCGGCGGTTAGGTCGGTAGTGGTGTAAATCTTCAGTCGATGCGCGTAATACGCTGCGCCATTGGGGAGTGTCCAAGCGCCATCATGAGGATTGGCGAGAGGTCTTGTTTCCCTGAAATGCTGGAGTAATCGATCAAAGCCAGGGACGAGGTGCTCGCTCATGGCGGTTGCCAAAGCGCTCTTTAGTGCTTCCTGCTGAGCAGCGGTCAGGCCAAGTTCATTGGTCTTCTGACTAAACATCGTGGTGATCGGATGATCTTCCAAACGAATCAGCTCGGAAAGCTGGCGGATCACATGACCAAAAACAAAGTCAGGAGGATAAATCCCTTGCTTTGCCTGTTGCTGTAGCCAGTTGAGCCTGGCTTCACTGATCTCATCAAACTGTTCCACCCGGCGAATGAAGTCCCAAGCTTGCTGCTCAGTGTTGATGGGGTGAAGGTCTGTCATGAACTCGACAAGATTAAGGTGCGCGCCACCAATCTGGTTGAACGGAAAGTTGTGAGAGCGAAATTGTTCGAAGGAATCGATGGTGTTGTTGACATCAAACTCGGCGATCGCGAGCGTGATTTGTTCATCTGGTGACAACGATGCTTCTTCGAAGGTTGCCAGTACGTCCCGTCGTTTCAGCGTAGCCTCGTGCCTCGATAAAGCCTCGTCTTCGCTGCCGAGCGAGAGCTTATCGTTGTGCTGAGTCAACCAATTGAAGTCATCAAACAAGCCCACGCTGGTCATCACCTCAGGCGATTCAAATAGTTGGGTCAGAAGCTCTTTCGCCAAGAAGTGATTGAGCGACAGTGGGCGGTCTGAAAACAGATTGCCGATATAAAGGCAGGCGACCAGAATGAGACCAAAGAGGCCTCGGAGTATCCATTTCAAAATCATGCGCATTCGATTGGTCTTAAAGAAGTGGTTAGATAGTAACCTGATTCAGCGGGCTTGGATGAGTCCAGCTGCTGTGCGAGTAACGCATGGTCGTTTGTGAGTCGTACTCGATTGGCGGTGACACTGCGGGTCACTACCCCCAGTTCGTTCTTTAGCGTCACCCACTCATTTACTGGCAAAGTCCTGAAGGTTTAACACGACCCTTACTTCGCGGCGATTAGCAAAGCACGTGCAGGATGCTAGCTACAGGAAACCGGGGGTTAGGCGCTCACCAAACGTCTCAACGTTGCAATCACCCCCGTGTAATCACTTTTTTTTGGCGTCTGCTCTAGGGTAACTGGGTCACTCCTCAATCCGTCACGAGATCGTCTTTCAACGACTTACCGGCTTGGTAGTAGTGATAAGCGGCCCATATCTGAACAGTGGAAAGAATCAGCAACGCGTAGCGTAAAGACTCATCGCCGTAGGATGGCTGCAGGACGTCAGAGAGAATGCCCACCGCTTGAGGGCCAGCACCAAGGCCGATCATATTCAAAATAAAGAGCAAGACCGCGGCCGCAACGGATCGCATTCTGAGCGATACGAGACCTTGAGTTTGGGAGAAGGTTGTTGCTTGGTAGAAGTTGCCTAGCAAGATAGGCAGGATGAGGAACATCAGACTAGCGAAGGCAGTGTTGCTCAGGTAGACGCCGAAAAATAGGGGCGTTGAGGCGATGAGCGCCACCGACACAATCCACAGATACCAGCGGGTGTCTCGTGCGCCATAGCGATCGGCGAGATAACCACCCAGCGCGATACCGATGCCGCCTGGAATGCCAAGAATGAGACCCAAATACGTGCCTACATCACCGGTGTTCATGTCGTACGAGCGAATGAGGAAGGAAGGGACCCAAGTGATCACCCCGTAACCAACGAAGGCGGTCAGTCCGCCGCCCACCGCCATGTGGCGAAATGAGCGTTTTGACCAGAGGAAACGGAAGGTTTCCATAATGGTGGGCTGTTCTTCATCGGCAACGCGACCCTCCGCCATTCCTCGAGGGGGCTCTCGCAGGGTGAAGCGAACGAGGATCGCGAGTAATAAGCCCGGGACGCCGACGATGAAAAAGGCGACCCGCCAGCCAAAGAATTCGTTTAACCAACCTCCTGCGATGAAACCAAACAAGATACCGAAGGGAATGCCTAGCGAGTAAATGCCAAGGGCAGTTGCTCGGTTCTCTTTCGGGAAATAGTCCGCGAGCATCGAGTGGGCAGGAGGTGAGCAACCGGCCTCGCCAACGCCAACGCCAATACGAGCCAGCAGCAGATGCCAGAAGTTTTGCGCGAGCCCAGACACCGCCGTCATCGCGCTCCAAATCGCCAGCGCCCACGCAATGAGGTTGCGCCGATTGCTTCGGTCGGCGAAGCGCGCGATGGGGATGCCGAGCGTTGCGTAAAAGAGTGCAAAGGCGAAACCCGTCAGCATGCCAAGCGCGCTGTCAGACAAGCCCAGGTCCTGCTTAATCGGCTCTAAGAGGATCGATAGAATTTGGCGATCAATGAAATTAAAGGTGTAGACCACCACCAGAACACCTAGTGCGTAATTTCGTACCGCGGGTGAAAAGACACCATGCTGTTCTTGGTTTGCGTCCTGCATTGATGGCCTCGATCAGTGGAATCCAGCAGCCGAGCATGCAGGGATGCAGGCGCCCTTGCAAGCAAGTTCCCCATAGCCTTGCGCTAAGCGGGACGTGGCCCCCATCAACGGGCAACGGGAGGCGCTCACAACTTAACTTCACTTTCATTAGTGGTGTCTTAGGTAAAGCCCTCTGTAGATAGTTGAGTGATCTCGGTAGGATCACCTCACTCGTGCTTGAACCATTGATATAACACGCTAATGAGCAATGTTAGTAAGTACTCACAATCATTGTATTCCCTGCTATTCAAAACAGTTACTTCTAAACGCGGGACAACTTACATCGTCGGTAGCACGATACTGGACTCCACCAGCACTCCGCAGGCTGCGCGAGCTGACTGATGCGATTTTACTCCTTTATCCTCTGCAGACGTCGATGCGAGGGCATGGTTGAGTGGTTGAGAGTATTGTTTTATTGATCGAGGCGCTGGCTCATGCGAAACGAAAAGAGCAACTTCGTTGGGCTCGGTAGCTTTTCCATATGCCGCCGCTAGTCAAGCGTCAGCCTGATCCCGTTTGCCTGGCTTACGCCCGCGGGAGGATATTTGCACGCGATCCAAGGTATTGACAGAAGATAACTTTACGTTAACGTAAAGTGAAATTAATTCTTGATTAGTCGACAGTGAATCATTTTGGTGCTGGCTTTGTAGATGAGATTGGGTCTTGTTAGGGTCTTTTTGGGGGCTTGGAGGGAGAAGGAAAGGAAGCGGCGACGTCAGTTCTTGCGACAGAACAGAAATTGCGGCACTTGATCCGAACAACGTTGAAGGCCCGATTGAATGATGTCGTTTCTAATCTCCATGATGGAGCTGTTTGTGTGAGAGGAAGTGAACAATGAATAGCGGCGGAGGCAGCGGGTCTTATTCGATCACGGATCTCTCTCGGGAATTCGCCGTGACCCCGCGCACGCTTCGTTTTTATGAAGAAAAGGGGCTGCTGAACCCAAAGCGCAGCGGCAAGAACAGAATTTATAGTGTCGGCGATCGAACTCGGCTTCGTCTTATTTTAAGAGGTCGCCAGCTTGGGCTTTCACTTGAGGAGAGCGCAGAGGTGATTGGGCTCTACGCGCCTGGCACTCCCAACCATGAGCAGCTGCGCCTCTTGCTTCAAAAAATCGAGGAGAAGCGCCAGCAACTCGTCTCGCAACGCGAGGCACTGGATGCCATGCTGGGCGACCTTGATCGATGGCAAACAAACTTTGAGGCGGCGCTTAAAGCACCGATCGCGAATCACCAATGGAGGCAGAAAGTCTGATATGAACGCCACGTTTAGCATGCTTGATTTGGATCTCGGTGAGTCGTTAACCCTTCTCCGCGAGACGGTGCAGCGGTTCGCGGCAGACGAGATCAAACCACGCGCGGCAAATATTGATCGCGATAACGCGTTTCCGATGGATCTATGGCGAAAGATGGGTGATCTCGGCCTCCTTGGGATTACCGTCGGCGAAGGCTACGGCGGTAGCGACATGGGTTATTTGGCCCAAGTCATCGCCATTGAAGAGATTTCGCGTGCCTCAGCGTCAGTGGGACTGAGCTATGGGGCTCATTCTAATCTTTGCGTGAATCAAATCTTCCGCAACGGCACCGAGGCCCAGAAACAAAAGTACCTGCCAAAACTCTGTGCTGGCGACCACGTTGGTGCCCTGGCCATGTCAGAGCCCGGGTCTGGGTCAGACGTCGTCAGCATGCAGCTTAAAGCCCGAAGAGAAGGCGATGTCTACGTGCTTGATGGCAACAAAATGTGGATCACCAATGGGCCAGACGCTGACACCTACGTCATCTACGCGAAGACCGACCCAGACGCCGCATCCCGTGGAATTACAGCGTTTATTGTTGAGCGTGACACGCCAGGATTTTCTCGCGCGCCCAAACTCGACAAGCTCGGAATGCGCGGTTCAAACACGTGCGAACTAGTCTTCGAATCCTGTGAGGTGCCGGCTGAGAATGTGCTTGGGCGCGAGGGTGGCGGCGTCGGTGTGCTGATGTCTGGGCTCGACTTCGAGCGCGTGGTCTTATCCGGCGGACCGCTTGGCATCATGCAAGCCTGCATGGACATCGTGGTGCCGTATGTCCACGAGCGAAAACAGTTCGGTGAACCCATTGGTACCTTTCAATTGATGCAGGGCAAGCTCGCCGACATGTACACCATCTTATCCGCCAGCAGAGCGTATCTTTACGCGGCGGCGAAGGCGTGTGATCGAGGTCTTGTCAATCGGAAAGACGCCGCAGCCGTGATTCTTTATACCGCGGAACAAGCGACGCAAATGGCGCTACAAGCGATCCAGGCCTTAGGCGGGAATGGCTACATCAATGATTACGATACTGGACGCTTGCTGAGAGACGCGAAGCTTTACGAGATCGGCGCGGGGACAAGCGAAATCCGCAGGATGCTCATTGGCCGTGAATTGTTCGATGAATCCAACTAAGCGAGGTGAACCGTGACCAGACTATTATCTGAGTTGAACCCGCGTAGTGATGCATTCCTCGCAAACGCCGCCAGCATGGATGCGCTTGTTGATCAGTTGCAGTCAGTGACATCAGATATCACTAAAGGCGGTGGGGAAAAGAACGTTCAGCGCCATGAATCGCGCGGTAAATTATTTGTCAGGGACAGAATCAATCTCTTGATTGACCCAGGGTCTGCATTCCTTGAACTGTCTCAGCTCGCGGCCTATCAAACCTACAGTGATGTCATTCCGGCCGCGGGTATTATTACTGGGATAGGGCAGGTCGAGGGCCAGCCTGTCATGATCGTGGCCAACGATGCCACAGTGAAAGGCGGGACTTATTACCCCCTAACAGTCAAAAAGCATCTTAGAGCCCAGACCATTGCCTGGGACAATCATTTACCTTGTATTTACTTGGTCGATTCCGGTGGCGCTAACCTGCCGAATCAAGACGAGGTGTTCCCCGACCGCGATCACTTTGGCCGTATTTTTTTCAATCAAGCCAACATGTCGGCAAGGAATATCCCGCAAATTGCAGTGGTGATGGGATCGTGTACCGCAGGAGGCGCGTATGTGCCGGCTATGGCGGATGAAGCCATCATTGTTAAGGAGCAAGGCACGATTTTTCTAGGCGGGCCTCCGCTCGTTAAAGCCGCGACGGGCGAAATCGTATCAGCAGAGGAATTGGGCGGAGCGGATGTGCACGCGCGGCAGTCGGGTGTGGTGGACCACTACGCCGAAGATGACGCCCATGCCCTTTATTTGGCGCGGCAAGCCGTGAGCCGACTGAACCGGACCAACTCCACGTCGATGGATCTAAAGGAACCTGCCCCGCCGCGATTTGATGCGCATGAACTGAGGGGCATTATTCCATCCGACCCGAAACAGCCCTTCGATGTGCGCGAGGTCATCGCTCGAATCGTTGATGACTCTGACTTTGATGAATTCAAGCAGCTGTACGGCGCGACCTTGGTGTGTGGGTTTGCCCGTCTCCACGGCATGCCGATTGGCATCGTTGCGAATAACGGTGTGCTCTTTGGCGAGTCAGCGCAGAAGGGCGCTCACTTTATCCAGCTCTGCTCCCAACGGCGTATCCCTTTACTGTTCCTACAGAACATCACTGGCTTCATGGTGGGGCGTCAGGTAGAGACCCAGGGCATTGCCAAGGATGGTGCCAAAATGGTCACTGCGGTGGCGACTTGCGGGGTGCCAAAGATCACGCTTGTGATTGGTAACTCTTACGGCGCCGGAAACTACGGCATGTGCGGTCGAGCCTACGATCCTGATTTCCTGTTCATGTGGCCTAACGCAAAAGTTGCCGTTATGGGTGGGGAGCAAGCGGCGGGTGTTCTCGCTGAGGTGCGGCGAGGCCAAATAGAAGCATCAGGGAACACCTGGCCGGAAGACGAGGAAGCAGCGTTCAAGCGTCCCATCATCGATCAGTTCGATGCGCAGGCGAGTGCCTACTATGCGTCCGCCAGATTGTGGGACGACGGAATTGTCGCGCCGGAG
>Ga0181594_10001494_pt1 | contig 21658 bp, 19 predicted proteins | sample 071ome_18_FD_145603 | JGI IMG/M metagenome (GOLD analysis project Ga0181594, IMG submission 145603) | Coastal salt marsh microbial communities from the Groves Creek Marsh, Skidaway Island, Georgia - 071413BT metaG (spades assembly) | ecosystem: Environmental > Aquatic > Marine > Intertidal zone... | reverse complement strand
GCCAGTGCGCGGTCCCGTCCCAACTGGCGGAGACGCCGCCGTCGCTGCCCAGAATGAGGTGATCCGGATCTTCTGGATTGATCCAGAGGTCGTGATGGTCGACGTGAATCTGCGTCGCCCCGTCGCTACGGAAGGTCCGTCCCGCATCGTCCGAGACCATCAGGGCGCTACCCAGCACGTAGATGCGGTCGGAGTTGCTGGGGTCGATGCGGACCTGCGAGTAGTACATGGGCCGCGGGTTGGTGTCCGACATCTTCTCCCATGTCGTCCCGCGATCCGTCGATCGGAAGAGGCCACTTTCGGAGGGCCCACCACCGCCGCCGAAGCCCTGTCCGGCGCTTCGGGTGTCGGCCTCCACGAGGGCGTACACGACGTTGCCATTCTGGCGGAAGACGTCGAGACCGATTCGGCCCTTGTCACCCCCGGGCAGTCCTTCGGTCAACTCAGTCCATGTGTCCCCGCCGTCCATCGTTCGGTAGATCCCGCTGCCGGGGCCGCCACCGTTGAAGCCGAAGCCCGTCCGGCGGCGCTGGTACATCGCTGCGAAGAGCGTCGAGGGATCGCTGGGATCCATTACGAGGTCGATGGCCCCGGTGTGCTCGTCGACGTACAGCACGAGCTCCCACGTCACGCCGCCGTCTCGTGTGCGGTACACGCCCCGCTCGGGGTTGGCGGCCCAAAGGTCCCCGACGGCGGCGACGTACACGGTTTCCGGATCCCGGGGATGGATGAGCATCCGACCGATATGTCGCGTGGCCTCGAGGCCCATATGCGACCACGTCGAGCCGCCGTCCGTGGATTTGTAGACGCCGTTGCCCCACGGCGAGGATTGCCGGTTCTGCGGTTCGCCGGTTCCGACCCAGACCAGATTGGGGTTGTTCTGGTCGATCGTGACGTCGCCGATCGTGCTTGTCGGCTGGTCGTCGAAGAGCGGGGTCCACGACGTTCCGTGGTTTTCGGTCTTCCAGAGGCCTCCGGTCCCTGTGCCCAGGTAGAACACCTGGGGCTTCGATTCGACGACGGCGAGGCTCGAAATGCGGCCACCCATCAGGGCCGGTCCGATCTCGCGAAAGGTCAGAGCCGACATGGTTGACTGCAGGTCTGGAGCCTGAGCGAAGGCTGGGGCCGTGAGGCCCGCTCCAAGCGCCAGGGCGCCCAGCGCACCTCGGCGCAGGCGCGCCCGGGTCGATCGTGAGATGTGCGGGGAGCACGGGATTCGGGGTCGGAACGTCATGATCTGCCTCGGCGAACGTGGCGCGGCCGGTTCGTCGACCGCGGACGGGTATTCTGCGGTCACTCGTGGCCCGCGCAAGCGTGGGGACGGCCGATCGGGCAACTCGTGGACGTACCCTGTTCCCGAGCGACGTGAACCGAGTAGATTTCCTGCGGATCAGTGGCTGGACTGAAGGAGTCCCGCACCATTTCCAGGCAGCTCTCCACCGCGCAGGCGGCCGTCATTCCGGTCGGCTTCGCGGCCGCCCTTGTCGCAACCACCCGCCTGCTTCCCCAGGTCGGCGCGCACGCCACGATCACGGCCAGCTTTTACGGGGCTGCCGGGGTTCTGGGTCTTGGCGCCCTCATGTTCTTCGTGGCGGCGACTCGCTCGGGCAGAGACCTCTCGTGGGAGGTCATGATCAAGACGCCCCACTGGCTGCAGATGATGGCCCAGGGCAGCCTGATGGTGTACTGGGGTGCGTTCCTGCCGGCGGTGTACGGCAACATGCAGTTGATTGTCGGGCAGCTACTGTTCGCGTACGGCTTCGACGCGTTGCTGCAGTTCATCCGGGGCAACCGCTACAAGCTCGGGTTCGGCCCGTTCCCGATCCTGTTCAGCATCAACTTCTTCCTCTGGTTCAGGCCCGAGTACTACTACTGGCAGTTCGTAGTCATCGCACTCGGTTTCGCAGCGAAGGCGTTCATCCACTGGGAACGGGACGGGCGGACGAGGCACATCTTCAACCCGTCGTCCTTCCCGCTCAGCGTCTTCTCTCTTGTGCTGATTCTCACGGGAACGACCGGTGCGACCTTCGGGCAGGAGATCGCGCAGTCCCTGTTCAATCCGCCGCACATCTATCTGGCGGTGTTCCTCGTCACGCTTCCCGCCCAGATCCTGTTCGGGGTTGCGACGATGACGATCGCGGCCGTGACGACCGCGTTCGCGTTCAGTGCAGGCTTTTACGCGCTGACTGGAGCGTACTTCTTCCGCGACGCGTACATCCCGATCGCCGTCTTCCTGGGGATGCACCTCCTGTTCACGGATCCGGCTACATCGCCGCGTACCGAACAGGGACGCGTGATTTTCGGCGTACTCTACGCGTCGTTCACGATCGCGCTGGCCGGGATCCTTGAGTTCGCGGGTGCCCCCACGTTCTATGACAAGCTGCTCCCGATCCCGATTCTGAATCTGATGGTGCGCCGCATCGATGCGGTCGCAGTGACGGGCGTGTTCCGGTACCTGGAGCCTGCGCGACTCCTGGGCCTGCTCGGTGTCGCTCCTGCCCGGCTCGCGACGGCGGGGCTTTGGGCCCTGATGTTCGTCGGACTGGGTACGTCCGGCGGCGTCGGGGACAGTCACCCCGGACAGTACCTCCCGTTCTGGCAGGAGGCGTGTGCGGAGGGCAACAATCGAGCGTGTGAGTACGTTGCAGATGTCGAAACCGTCTACTGCGAGCGAGGGTCGAGCTGGGCGTGCAACGAGCTCGGCGTGACCCTGTCGTCGCTGGGGGGTGATCCGACGATCGTGCGCGCGGCGTTCGAGCAGGCGTGCGCGATGGACTTCGGGCCCGGGTGCGAGAACAGCCTCCGGCTGACCACGCGGCAAACGGAATTCGTGCACGCGAATCCACCGGACAACGAGCTTCCGATCGTGATCCGCGGCAGCAAGGGCCCGGTCACGGAAACCGACATCGGGGTGCTCTATTCGCTGGCGTGCGAGCGTGGGTGGACGGCGCATTGCACCGGTCCGATGGCGAGCATGTAGCCAGGGCTTCGCCGCCTCTGGCGCGTTCGAAGAATCGACCGCAGTCTCCCGGAGACTCGACTCCCGGGAGAACCCCATGAAGAAGATCCTTCTCGCGACCAGTGGGATGGCGCTCGGCGTGCTGCTGTCGGCGCCCACGCCCGCTGATGCTCAGCAGCAGCGTGATCCGCAGTCAATGGGCGGTGGCGACTGCGCCGGCAACGTCTACAACTGCATGGATACGCCCAATCCCCTGCCCGCGCCGAACACGGTGTGGATCGAGGAGATGACGTGGATGGATGTCCGCGACGCCCTCGAAAGCGGGATGACGACGGCGCTGATCACGACGGGCGGTGTGGAACCGAACGGTCCGTTCCTGGCGACCGGAAAACACAACTTCGTGCTTCGTGCCAATTGCGACGCGATCGCCCGGGAACTCGGGGACGCGTTGTGCGCCCCGGTGATCAAGTTGGTCCCCGAGGGTAATCTGGAGCCGCCGTCGGGCCACATGACGAGTCCAGGCACGATCTCGATGACCCAGCCGACCTTCGAGGCGATGCTCACGGACGTGGCCCATAGCCTGAAGATGCACGGCTTCCGCAACATCATCTTCTTCGGTGACAGCGGCGGAAATCAGACCGGCATGCGCAACGTCTCGGAAGCGCTGAACGGGATGTGGGACGACGTCGTCGTGGCGCACGTCCGCGAGTACTACGATTACGGTGCGGTCGGCGCATACATGGCTGCGCGAGGCTTCCCGGACGGGGACGGCGATGGCCTGCACGACGACCCGATCATCTCGCTCAACATGTTCGCCGACGATCCGTTCTCGATTCGCTACGACGAGCGCGTCGAGGCCGGCCTGACGACGATCAACGGTGTCTCCCTCGAGGACCGTGTGCAGAATGTCGAGTGGGCTCGCGATATCGTTGACTTCCGGGCCGATTGGACCGCCGGCTACATCCGAGATGCGATCGCGATGGGCGGAACGAAGCCGATGCCGCCGCAGGCTCAGAATCAGCGACGGCAGGGGCCTCCTTCGGGCTTTCAGCGTCCCGAGCCGGATCCGCGTGACATGGGTGGCGGCCGTTGCGCCGACAATGAGTGGAATTGTGCGGATACGCCGAACCCGCTGCCCCCGACGGAGACGCTCTGGATCGAAGAGATGACGTGGATGGATGTTCGCGACGCGCTGCAGGCCGGTACGACGACGGCCATCATCTCTACCGGTGGCGTGGAGCCGAACGGCCCCTGGCTCGTGACGGGCAAGCACAACTATGTGCTGCGTGAGAACTGCCCTCGGATCGCGACGTATCTGGGGAATGCGCTGTGTGCCCCCGTCCTGGAACTCGTGCCGGAAGGGGGCATCGAGCCGCAGACGGGTCACATGACGAGCCCCGGGACCATCAGCCTGCGGCAGGAGACGTTCGAGGCCGTGCTGACTGACATGGCGGAAAGCCTGCACCAGCATGGCTTCGAGAACATCGTCTTCATCGGGGACTCCGGCGGGAACCAGCGCGGCATGCAGAACGTGGCCGAGGCGCTCACGGAGAAGTGGGCGGGCAGTGCCCGTGCGCACTTCATCGGAGAGTACTACCGAGCTCCGCAGGGATCGCGGAACGTGCTCCGAGAGCTCGGCGTCACGAGGGAGGGCATGCCGAGCGACAACATCCACGATTCCCCGGGCATCACGCTCAACATGATGCTCGACGATATCGACTCGGTACGGTGGGCGGAGCGTGTCGCCACCGGACAGGCGACGATCAACGGCGTGGACATCAGTGACCTGACCCAGGCGCTGAGCTGGGCCGAGGAGATCGCCGACGCCCGCTCCGAGCGTACCGCGAACATCATTCGGGAGCGGATCGGACACTGATTCCGAATCACGCATGGAGGGCCCGGTGAGCGGGAAGCCTGAGCCGCTGGACATGGACTTCGTCCGCGGTCGGTTTCCCGCGCTCGCCGGGCCCTTCACGTATTTCGACAACGGCGGCGGTTCGCAGATTCTGCAGCCCGTCCTGGATCGCCTGAATGACCACCTCGTTCGGCGCAACGTGCAGCTCGGAGCGAGCTATCCCCTCTCGGTGGCGGCGGGTGAGGCGCTCGAGGAAGCACAGCGCGGGGTCGCCACTCTGATCCATGCTCGGGACCCGAGCGAGGTCGTCATGGGATCGTCCACGACGGCGTTGCTGCGCATGATCGCGGGGAGCATCGGCCGGACGCTCGAGCCGGGCGACGAGATCGTCGTGACGTCGGGGGACCACGAAGCGAACATCGGACCGTGGCTCGAACTCGAACGCGTGGGAGCACGAATTCGCTGGTGGGATGCCGATCCGGAGTCGGGTGAACTCGAGCGGGCGGGGCTCGAACCGCTCCTGAGCGCCCGGACGCGGCTCGTCGCGATGACCCACACCTCGAACATCCTCGGGAGCATCAATCCGGTGAGGGAGATCGCGGAGCTGGTTCACCGATCCGGGGCCCTGCTCTGTGTGGATGGGGTCGGCTTCGCTCCTCATCGGGCGGTCGACGTTCAGGCGTTCGGTGCCGACCTCTATGCGTTCAGCTTTTACAAGACGTTCGGTCCGCATCATGCGGTCCTGTGGGGGCGGAGAGACCTGTTGCGTGAGCTGCCGGGTCACGGCTTCGGCTTCGTGTCCGAGGACGATGTCCCCTACAAGTTCCAGCCGGGAAACGTGAACTACGAGCTGAGCGTCTCCGTACTCGGCATTCTGGATTACCTGGCCGAGTTGGAGACGACCGAGGGGGCTTCGCCGAGAGGGGCGAACGTACCGCGCTCGACGGTCGAAACCGCGTTCGACAGGATCGCCCTTCACGAGGAGGAGCTGATTCGTCCGCTCATGGCGCTCCTGGCCACGCGCGATGGCGTTCGCGTCATCGGACGTCCGGAGCCCGATCGGGGTTCACGCGTGTCGATCGTCTCCTTCGTCTCGTCCCGTCGCTCGAGTCGGGACATCGTGACCGCGGTCGATGCCCACGGCATTGGGATTCGGCATGGCCATTTCTATTCCGAGCGTCTCGTCGACCGGCTCGGGATCGAGGGGCCGGACGGCGTTGTGCGGGTGAGTATGGTACACTACAACTCGCCCGCCGAAGTCGACCGCCTGATCGATGCGCTCGACCCTCTGATCTGAACCGCGCAGGACCCCTCCGTGCCTCTGTACCCGCTGCTGCTCGCACCGATCTACAAGGAAAAAGTCTGGGGCGGCCGAACCCTTGAGCGGTTCGGCCGAACGCTCCCGGGCGGACCCGAGACGTCGATCGGGGAGTCGTGGGAGTTGGCGGATCTGGCTGCGACGAGCCCATCGGGAGGGGGAGGAGAGGCCGCCCGCTCCGTCATCCGGAACGGTCCGCTGATGAAGCGGACCATCGGAGAGGTGATCCGGGACTTCGGCACGGTCGTGACGGGTTCGATGTCGATGGCGCCCGACGGCTCCTTTCCTCTCCTCTTCAAGTACCTGGACGCCCGCGAAAATCTCTCGGTCCAGGTGCACCCGTCGGAGGCGTATGCGGCCGACCACCCGGACGCGCACCTCAAGTCGGAGGCGTGGTACGTCGTAGCCGCCGACCCCGGGGCGACAATCTACAGGGGCGTCGTCGAGGGCACCGATCCCGACCGGTTCCGTGCCGCCATCGACGACGGGTCGGTTGCCGATCTCCTGAGCCGCGAGCCGGCCGAGCCCGGCCAGTGCGTCTACCTCCCGAGCGGTACGGTCCACGCCCTCGGTGCCGGCGTTCTCGTGGCCGAGGTCCAGACCGCCTCGGACACCACCTTCCGAGTCTTCGACTGGGGACGTACGGATCGTGACCTTCACGTCGATCAGGCGATGGCGTGTATCGACTTCACACCGGTCGGGGAGGCCGAGGCGCGTGTAGTCGGGGCGCCCGGGGTCGACGGTGACTGGGTTCGACGTGCCCTGGTCGCGTGCGAGCACTTCGAGCTGTCCGAGTGGAGTGCACGTGCGCAGTCCGTGCACGCGTTTGTGTCCGACGAGATGGCCGTCCTGATGGTGATTCGAGGGTCGGCGACGATCTCGTGGGGTGAAGAGACGCGCCGAGCGCTGCCCGTGAGTGCCGGGGATACGGTCCTGATCCCGGCGGGTCTGGCCGCCGCGGACGTCGACGCGGAGGAGGATCTGACCCTTCTGGAAGTGACCCCCCCGAGGAGTGATCAATGACGAATCGACAAGCCCCATCGCCGACCGACGAGCAACTCGACGTCTACATCCGCACCCGGTACGCGCTGCTCGGCGTGGATATTTCGGTGCTGCCCGAGTCCGACCCGGATGCCCCCATGGATCAGGAGCGACTGCTCGCCAACGGACGCTCGATCCTGAGGCAGGATGTCGTGGCCGCGGACTTCGAGATCGATCCTCAGTTCAATCTTCCGGTGGCCCACCCTGCGCCGTTCGTCGCATGGACCGAAGAGGCTGACCGATGAGGCCGCCGCAGGACAGGGTCGTCTCTCGCCGGTGGTTTCTGGACCGGATGGCGTGGGTGACGACCGCGGCGGCAGGTGGTACGGCCGTGCTGCCCCGGATGGCGTGGGGTGACGACGCGACGCGCGGGTACCTGCGGGACATGCCGGAGCCGAGGCCACTCCAGGTGGTCGACGACCTCACCGAACTCACGCTGGCAGAGACGGTGTCCCTGGTGCGTCGGGGTGATGTCGCTCCCGAGGATCTCGTTCGGGCACACGTGGCCCGGATCGAGCGCTACGATCACGCATACCAGGCGTTTGCGGCGAGGCCATCCCTCGACGCTCTCCTGGCGGCGGCCAGAGCCGCACCCACGGACGGCGACGGGGCGGCGCTCCGAGGTGCGTGTCTCGCCCCGAAGGACAATATCTACACGTCGGATCTGCTGACCGAGGGCGGTTCACTCGTCTACGAGGGTTTTCAGCCCGATTACGATGCGACCGTGGTTGCGACGATGAGGTCCGCGGGCGGACTCGTGGTCGGGAAAGCGCAGATGGGCAACCTCGCCGGTGGTCGGGCTCAGGTGTACGGCACGACGACGCCGACGACGCGGAACGCGTGGACGCCCGACGACGTGGAGTATTCTCCGGCCGGCTCCTCGTCCGGTACCGGCACGGCGGTCGCGGCCCGGATGGCGGTCGCGGGCCTGGGGACACAGACCGGGGGGTCGGTCGTGGGACCCGGCAATGCACAGGGGCTCACCTGCATCAAGCCGACCTTCGGGCGGATCTCGCTCCACGGTGTGATCCCGCTGAGTTACACACGAGACCATATCGGGCCGATGGCCCGGACTGCCCTCGACGCGGCCATCCTGCTTCAGGTTCTGGCGCGCCCGGACGCGAACGATCCGAGAACGCTCGGTCTGCCTCCGGCTCCGAACTACATCGAGGCTGCGACGCCGTTCCCGGGAGATCGGCCGGCTGTGCGATGGCCGACCCGGATCGGTATCGCGCCAGGATGGCTCGAATCGGAGGACGAGCGAGTCGCCGAGCTTCGCCGGTCCTTCGTTCGTGAGCTCGAGTCGATGGGTAATGTGCGTGTGGTGGGGGAGGTCTCGCTGCCGGAGCAGTGGGAGGAACTCACGTCTTCCCCCCTCGGTGGTTCGCACGGCGACCCTACAGCCTTCTTCATCGAGCCTCTTCGGCGTGATGTGCGGCTGTTCGGGGACCGTCTTCCGCGCTTCTTGAATGGCATGCTCCAGAGTGCCGACACGTACGTGAAGGTTCAGCAAGCGCGTATGCTGCTGCTGCATCGGATACAGACCCAGCTGTTCAACCAGTGTGATGTGCTCCTCACGGAGAGCTCGGGCGCGTTCGACGGTACGGGCATGCCGGTCCTATGCATGCCGATCGGCTTCGGCACGGAGCCCCGGACCGCGCGGACGGTACCCCGCGGCGTCAATCTGGCCGCACCGCCGTTCGGGGAAGAGCGGCTCTTCGCCGTCGCGGCCGCCTGGCAGGCCAGAACGGACCACCATGCCGTCCGACCGGAGGACCCGGTCGGGTGAACGAATGATCTCGGTATCGAATCTCGAGAAGGGGTTTGGTGATCGGACGCTCTTTTCGGGCGCGTCCTTTCAGCTGAATCCTGGTGAGCGTTACGGCCTGGTCGGTGCCAACGGGTCAGGAAAGACGACACTGCTCAACGTCCTCTCGGGCACGATGGATCCGACGGACGGGCAGGTGTCGATCCCGAAGTCTCTTCGGCTCGGTGTCTTGAAGCAGGATCACTTCGCGTACGAGGACGAAGAGATCCTCGGCGTGGCGCTCATGGGCAACCCGGAGCTCTGGCACGCACTCGTCGAGAAGGAAGCGATTCTCGCCGCTGGTGAGGACGACTTCGATTACGAGCGGTTCAGCGAGCTCGAAGAGACGGTCCAACGCCTCGACGGCTACTCCGCGGAAGCTCGTGCGGCGACCATTCTCGAAGGGCTGGGCCTTCCGACCGAGGTACATCGGAAGCCCCTCTCCACCCTGTCGGGCGGGTTCAAGCTCAGGGTGCTCCTCGCTCAGGTGCTCGCGTCCGCACCCGACGTTCTGCTGCTCGACGAGCCGACGAACCACCTCGACATCATTTCGATCCGATGGCTCGAGAAGTTCCTGCAGGGTTTCTCTGGGCCGGTCGTGATCATCTCTCACGATCATCGCTTCCTCGACAACGTCTCGACGCAGATCCTGGACGTTGATTACGGAACGGTGACCCTCTATCGAGGCAACTACACGGAGTTCCTGGCCGGGAAGATCGCCGAGCGTGAGCGTCGCGAAAAAGAGATCGCAAGCCGGGAGAAGGAGATCGCCCACCACCAGCAGTTCGTCGACCGTTTTCGGGCGAAGGCGAGCAAGGCCCGTCAGGCTCAGAGCAAACTGAGGTTCATCGAGAAGAAGGCCGCGGAACTCGTCGAGCTACCTGGCAGCTCGCGCCGCTACCCGACGTTCCGCTTCGAGCCGCGCCGTCCGAGCGGGAAGGAGGTCCTGGCCCTGAAGGGCATCAGGAAGGCGTTCGGGGAGAACGAAGTGCTGCACGGCGTCGATCTCGAGGTTCGACGAGGAGATCGGCTGGCCATCATGGGGCCGAACGGCATCGGCAAGTCGACGCTCCTCAAGATCGTGATGGGGGAGCTGGAACCGGATGCCGGAGAGGTGACCTGGGGGTACGAAACGCACCCGGGTTACTTTGCCCAGGACAACAAGAACCAGTTCGCAGAGGGAACCGAGTCCACAGAGGAGTGGTTGTGGACGTTTTGCCCCGGTCGTGACCGCGGCTTCGTGCGGGGGCAGATGGGGCTGATGCTCTTTTCCGGAGACGACGGGAAGAAGAAGGTCGGTGCACTGTCGGGAGGCGAGGCGGCTCGCCTCGTGTTTGCGCGCTTGGGGCTCGATCAGCCCAACGTGCTCGTTCTCGACGAGCCCACGAACCATCTCGACCTCGAGTCGATTGAGGCACTCGTCGCTGCGCTTCGGGCGTACGACGGAACGCTCGTATTCGTCTCCCACGACCGATGGTTCGTGAGCCAGCTCGCCACCCGTATCATCGAGATCAAGCCGGATGAGGTCAGCGATTACCTCGGTACGTACGAGGAATACGTGCACGCGTCCGGGGACGATCATCTCGACGCCGATTCGGTGATTCTGAAAGCCCGTCGCGAAAAACGTCAGAAGGCCCGCGAGCGGCGAGCAGCTCGAAAGGACGACGAGGTGCGCAGCCCGGCCGACGTGGACAAGGAGGTCCGCCGTCTAGAGCGGAATCGCGACGAGGTGACCGCGTCACTGGAGACGTTCGAGAACCGACTCGCCGAGATCGACGCCGTCTTTTGCGAGGAAGGCTTCTACGAGCGGTCAGAGCCGGACGAAATCAGTCGACTCGAAGCGGAGCGTCTCGAAGTGGAGAAGGGCCTCGAAGACAAGATGCAGCGATGGAGTGAGCTCGAAGCCCGGCTCGAAGAGTTGTCTGGCCTGACGTGATCGGTGGCGCTCAGCCTTCGTCGCGCAGCTCGTCGAGCGCCCGCGCACGAAGCTCGTCGAGCTGCGCGCGCATCCGGGAGAGGGTCTCCGCCTTGGCATCGATCCGATCGATGAACGAATCCAGGACTTCCGGACCGGCCGACATCGACGACGGCTCCTCGTTGACCTGAAGCAGGGCGTGGATCTCCTCGAGCTGGAAGCCGAGCGTCTGAATGTTCTGAATGAAGAGCAGGCGCTCCAGGTGCCCGCGGCCATAGATCCGATGACCGCCCTGCGTACGGGGAGGTTCGGGGAGGAGGCCGCGGCGCTCGTAGTAACGGAGGGTCTGACTGCCGACCTGGGCCGCTTCGGCCAGTTCGCTCGTCGTGAATGTCGTCTGGTTTGACACCGTGTGGTCCGTGCGTGGGGGGGGCGTATAGCTTGGGCGGGGTGTCTCGGTGACCATCTGGATGATGCTTTCGAGAAGCATCCAAGGCAATGTTCCTCCCGAGGCACCCGTCAACTCTCGAGCCGTTCCTTCAGCCTGTTGAGCGTAGTCACGACCTCGTTCTCGAAGGTCGATTCGAGAATAGACGCCGGAACGAAGCGGAGGGCTCCCTTCGGGCGTCCGTCGAGCGCCATTGTGACGCGCGTCCCCTCCGGCACCGCCTCCCAGCGGATCTCGCTCGAAGCGTCGAGCACCGAGTCCTTCGTGGTTTCGACGACGAGCCGGTCGTTCGGCTCGTAGATCTTCACGACGTAGGTGTTCACAAGCCGTTTTCCCATGAACTCCGAGACGTACCGTCGCCGCGAGCCGACCGCGGTCGGCCCCGCGGGACTCTGCTCCGCTTCGATCAATTGCGGCTGCCACTCGGGTTCGCGCCGGACGTCATTCATGTATTCGAAGACGTCGTCCACCGGACGATTGATGACGATTGACTTGGCACACCGGGCCATGGGACCTCTCGTTTGTGGGGCAGTGCGAAGATACGTTCGGACGCGCCACCGGTTCCGACCCCTGATCCGATGAGCGGACCTCCGCGCCCCCGGGCCACGTCCCGATCCTTCGAAGACAAGTACCTTCGCTTCCGAAGCGAGGCTGGAGAGGCATTCCGTGCGGCATCAGGAGGGCCGATCCCGAACGGGTGGACCACGCAGGAGCAGGCGGAGTGGATGGCCTTGGCTCTCGGGCTCGGGGAGCGTGACCGGCTGCTCGACCTCGGGTCAGGTCGGGGTTGGCCGGGTGGGCTGATCGCTGCACGTACCGGCGCGATGCTGGTGTCCGTCGATGTCCCTGCGGAAGCGCTCCGACAGGGGCGGGAGCGGCTCCGGAAGGGCCTCGGAGACCAGGTCCACCAGGTGTGTGGCGATGGCCGGATGCTGCCGATCGGCGATCGACATTTCTCGGCGGTCTGCCATGCGGACGTGATGTGCTGACTTCCCGACAAGCTCTCCGTGCTGAGAGAATGTCGCCGAGTCCTGAAGCCCGGGGGGCGGCTGATCGCCGCGTCGATCGAAATGGCCGCGGGCCTTTCGGACGTGGAACGCACGCGTGCGCTCGAGCTCGGGCCAGCCGACGTGGCCGGAGAGGCTTCGCTCCGCGGTCTTCTCGAGCGTGCCGGCTTTCACGTCGATGAGGAGCGTGACGTTACGTCGGACTTTCGGGATGCACTCGATCGTCGGCTGGAGGCACTCCGCCGGCACGAGGCGGCGTTGCGCGGTTCGGAGGGGGACGAGCAGGTGGACTCGGAGCGTGACAAACGGACCCGGATGCTGACCGGTGTCGATGAGGGGCTGCTTCGCCGAACGATCGTGCTGGGTCGTTCCGGGTTTGGCCTGGAGAGGCCACGGGGTTCGTCGTAGGGCGCTTCCAGTCCACGCAGGGCGAGGGTCACGTCGTTCCGGAGGTTCGTGGAAGCCGAGCTCGAGATCGGCTGATCGCCGTCAGGTCGGGTACGGACCCTGACCGCTTGCCGGCGGCGACGCGCGGGTCTACGAATGCCGTACGCGCGTCAGGTGCCGAACCAGGTGGAGGATGCCCGATGGATCGCAGATCGATGCTCAAGACGGGGGGGCTTGGCCTCATTGGCCTGGGTCTGGGCGGGTGTGTCTCGTCCGCCCGATCGACGGGCGTCGGGTACACCCGCCCCGTCCGTCGCCTCGAACCCGTTCGTGCGTCATGGGCGCGTGTCATCCGGACGACGGTCGGACTCCGACCCTACCGACCGTCCGGCTTCGTGCTTCGGAGGGAGCGGCTCGGGGAAAAACTCCTGATTCACAATTACGGCCACGGAGGCTCGGGTATGTCGCTGTCGTGGGGCACCGGGCAGCTGGCCGCCGAGATGGCGCTGGTCCGTTCGGAACGCCGGGCTGCCGTGATCGGATGCGGGGTCGTCGGGCTCACGACGGCGCGACAGCTGCAGCGCCGGGGCTTTCACGTCGTCATCTACACGGAGCACGTCCCACCGAATACGACCTCGAACATGTCGCTGGCCAGCTGGACGCCGACGTCCGGACTCGTCGACCGAGACCGGCGCACCCCGAGGTGGGACGAGCAGTTTCGCGCGTCGGCGCGGATCGCGTGGGGTGAGCTGCAGCTCCTGGTGGGCCGCGGGTACGGAGTGTCCTGGATGGAGGGATATTCCCTGCGCAGCACACCGCCCGCGGGGGCGAGTGGTGACGCTGATTCGCTGCTCCCGCAGGACCTTCAGGCCGCGTCGACGATCTACGGCCCGGGGCAGCACCCGTTCCCGACCGAATACGCCGTGATGCGACCGTCCATGCGCATCGAACCGGCGATCTATCTGGATCGGCTCGTGTCTGACGTTCGGGAGGCCGGCGCCAGTATCGAGATCCGCCGTTTTGAGTCTCGTCGCGACCTTGCTGCCCTGCCCGAGGGAATCGTGTTGAACTGCACGGGCCTCGGCTCGAAGGCACTCCTCGATGACGAGGAACTCACCCCGCTCAAGGGTCAACTCACACTCCTCATGCCTCAGGAGGGCGTGGACTATTCGACCTTTGGTGCCGCCTCGCCCATGGCCGGGGGCTTCGTCCACATGTCACCTCGGAGCGACGGCATCGCTTTGGGCGGTACGAGCGTGGAGGGGGAATGGAGTCTCGAGCCGGATCCGGAGGCGAGGCAGCGGATCGTGGACGCTCATATCGACCTGTTTTCCCGCATGAGCTGAGGCACGCCCCACCCTCGGAAAGCCTGATGATCCGCGCCGTATCAACACGCTCGCGCGGGTGGGCTTCGCTCCATATGTTGCGGAATCCGATGTGCCCCCATGTAGCAGGAGTGCTCGATGGATCAGGCAGAATCCGCGACCGTGCTCGAGCAGAAATACTCTCGGCGCACGTTCATCAAGGGTGTGATCGCCACCGGTGCCACGGCGTCGTCGGCCGGGTACCTCTTCCGGGGGAGTCCACTCCTCGGGGCGGCCACGTACCAGACCGCGACCGAGCGGCTGATCACGCTGAACGTCAATGGCCAGGAGCGACGGGTCGACGTGCTCCCGCACGAGACGCTCGCGATGACGCTTCGGTACAAGCTGGGTCTCACGGGAACAAAGCTCGGCTGTGACCGTGCGGAGTGTGGCGCCTGCACGGTCCTGATCGACGGCGTGTCGCAGTACGGGTGCTCGATGCTCACGCACCAGGTCCGTGGCCGTGCCGTGACCACCATCGAGGGTCTCGAGGACGCCGACACCGGTGAACTCTCGATCGTACAGCAGGCCGTCATGGAGGAGGGGGGCTTCCAGTGCGCCTTCTGTGCCCCCGGCTTCATCATGGCGATGACCGAGATGATCGAGGTCAACCCGAATCCGACCCGGGAGGAGGCGCGGCTCGCCCTTTCGGGCAACCTCTGCCGCTGCGCCGACTACGACAAAATTCTCACATGTGCGATGCGGGCCGCCGAGCTCGCACGCAGCGTGTAAGGGGGGATCATGGCGGAACGACTGGTAGGAACCGACATCGTACCACCCGATCTCCACGCGAAGATCACGGGACGAGCCAAGTACGCCGAGGACTTCCGGGCACCGGGGATGGTGTTCGCGAAACTGCTCCTCTCACCCATGCCGCACGCACGCGTCCGCAATGTCGACGCGAGCCGAGCGCTGGCCATGGACGGTGTGATCGACATCCTTCGAGCGGAGGAAGTGCCCTCGCGCGAGGGTCCTCGTGAGGCATGCCTCACCGACACCCCGCGTTACGAGGGTGAGCCGATTCTGGCCGTGGCGGCCGTCGATGAGGAGACCGCGGCCGCGGCGATCGAAGCGATCGAGATCGACTTCGAGCCGCTTCCGTTCGTGATCGATCCGCTCGAGAGTCTGCGTCCGGGCGGGCCGAACGCCTACGTCGACGGCAACCAGTTCTCCGGGCAGGACGGCTGGAGTGACTTCAAGTGGACGGACGCCGACTTCGCCACGATCGATGCGGGTGACATGCCCGACCCTTCGTGCCCGGTCGAGTGGACCAAGGGCGACCCGGCCGCCGCATTCGCCGAATCCGCGCTGGTTCTGACCGAGACGATTGTCCACCAGTCGGTGACGCACCACCCGATGGAGCCGCGCACCAACATGTGCTACTGGGACGGCGACACGCTGAACGCGTTCGTCTCCACCCAGAGTTCGCAGCAGACGAAGTTCGCGCTTGCCGGGGCACTCGACATGGACCCGGAGAACATCAACTTCGTCTCCGAGTACTGCGGTGGCGGCTTCGGTTCGAAGATCGCCGGGACGACGGTCATGCAGATCCCCGCGATCTTCAGCCGAAAGATCAACCGCCCAGTGATGCTGCGGATCACGCGGTATGAGGAGAACTACGTCGGACGGGCCCGGCCGGGCTTTCAGACGTGGCTCAAGATGGGCTTCCTCGAGAGCGGGAAGTGTAACGCGATCGACCTGATCGTCGTGCAGGAAAGCGGACCGTACGGTGCGGGGGATTTCAACACGGCGGGCATGATCGCCGACCTGACGTACACCCCGCAGAACATGCGCTTCCGCGCCGTCTCGATGTACACGAACACACCACCGAAGGCCGCTCAGCGCGGTCCGGGCGGTGCCCAGATCATCGCGATGGTCGAGCCGATTCTCGAGAAGGCCGGCCGTGAACTCGGGATCGACCGGTTCGAGATGCATCGCATGAATGCTCCGGGACCGGACGTCCAATTCGGGCCGCGAAACGCGACGCTGACCAGCGTGCACGCGATCGAGGCTCTCGATCAGGGGCGTGAGCTCTTCGATTGGGATGCCAAACTCGCGATGTCGGGCCAGCGGAACGGCTCGAAAGTGACGGGTATCGGCATCGGGCTCTCACCGTACACGGCCGGGTCGCGCGGACGCGACGGCATGATGGTGATCCGGCCGGACGGGAAGCTCTACGTCCATCAGGGAATCGGAAACCTGGGAACCCACTCGATCGCCGACACCGCCCGCCCGGCAGCCGAGGTGCTCGGCTACGACTGGGAGGACGTCGAGATCGTCTGGGGGAACTCGACGCGGGGATACCCACGCTCCACCGTGCAGGCGGGCTCGCAGACGACGACGGCTCACACGCGTGCAAACCACGCCGCGGCTTCGGACGCGCTTCGGAAGATCCGGGCGGTTGCTGCGGCGACGATGGGTGGCTCGCCCTCCGCGTACCGCGTCGACTCGGGTCGCGTGAGCGGGCCGGGCGGTACGATGACGCTCGGGCGAATCGCAGAGCGTGCGATCGCCATGGGTGGCGAGTACTCGGGCGAAGTGCTCCCCGAGGACATTCACGCCCAGACCGTGCCGGCCGCACAACTCCTCGCCGGCGAGGGCCTCATGGGCATCGCACGTGACAACTATGGTGGCGACGGAAACATCTATTCCTGGGTTGCGGGCTTCGCGATGGTGGAGCTCGATACGGAGACAGGTGTCGTGGAGTTGAAGGAGTACGTCGGCGTGACCGATTGCGGCACCGTGATTCACCCCCGCAGTCTCGGGGCTCAGGTCTTCGGCGGCAGTATTCAGGGCATGGGCATGGCGATGACCCAGCGCTGGGTGTTCGATCCGCAGTATGGCGTGCCCTTCGCAAATCGCCTTTATACCGCCCGTCCTCCGGGCTTCCTCGATATTCCGTCCGATCTCAAGTGGGGCGCGGTCGACATCGCCGATCCGCAAGATCCTGTCGGAGCCAAGGGGATCGGTGAGCCTCCGGTCGGTGCGGGTGCTGCGGCGCTCACCTGTGCCGTCGCGGACGCGTTGGGTGGGCAGTGTGTATGCCGCACGCCGCTGACACCGGACATCCTACTCGCTGAGATCGAGGGTCGTCCGATCCACGGTCGCCTCGACCAGCACGTCGGCTAGGAGAACGAGAGATGGCGAAGATCAGAGATATGATCCCGGCGTTCGAGCTCTTTCAGCCGACGACCGTGGCGGACGCACTCGAGATGCTCGATGAGCACCGCGAGCAGGCGTGGGTGCTTGCCGGTGGACTCGATTCATTCGACTGGTTCAAGGACCGCGTGAAGCGACCCTCGGCCGTCGTGGATCTTGGCGGTATCCCGGAGCTTACGGGGATACGGGACGTCGAAAGAGGGCTGGAAATTGGCTCGATGACGTCACTGACGACGATTGAGCGAGATGAGCGCATCCGCTCGTCGTATTCGATCGTCGCAGACGCAGCGCGGCATGTCGCGACGCCCCAGATCAGGAATCAGGGGACGCTGGGCGGCAACGTGGCTCAGGACACACGCTGCTGGTATTACCGGAGTGGATGGCCGTGCTATCGCGCGGGTGGAAACACCTGCTACGCGGCGGCACCGCAGGCGATGAACCGTGAGCACTGCATCATGGGCCGGAGCCGGTGCGTCGCAGTGAATCCATCGGATACCGCCCCGGCGCTGATCGCGGTCGATGCGAAGATGATCGTCGAGAACAACGGGGGTCCCAGCGTCTATGACGCGGAGGACTTCTTCATCGGACCGGCTATCGACATTACGCGGATGACGGTGATGAAGCCGCGCGATCTGCTGACCCGGATCTTCATTCCCGCAGCGTGGGCGAACGCGGACTTCTACTACGAAAAGATCCGTGATCGCGGATCGTGGGATTTTCAGCTGGTCAGTGTCGCGGCTGCCTTCCGCAGATCGGGTAATACGATCGAGGAAGCCAGGATTGCCGTGAACGGCGTTGCTCCGTTCCCGGTGCGTCTCGACGCCGTCGAGCGGCTCGTTCAGGGAACGACCGGGGATGAAGCGACGGCCAATGCCGCCGGAGAACTCGCGATCGAGGGCGCGCGTCCGCTCCGCCACAACGAATACAAGGTGCCACTCATGAGGAATCTCGTTCGTCGTGCAGTCAGGAGTGTCGCCTGATGGAGCTTTGGCGCAGAGCCGCGAATCCGTGGGGTCAGGACGTCCTCATCGGCGTGTCGTGGGACCTGATGTGGGCGGCCGTTGCCGCGGCGGGGCTGTTCCTCGTAGGGCATGCCGTGTGGATTCGCACCCGTAGAGAAGAGGCGCACGAGGGAGCGGCTGACGTTCCAGCCGGCATCCCCGAAAAGATCGAACGTCATTCGTTCGCGGCGCGCGCATTTCACTGGGTCATGTCGCTCGCGATGCTTCTTCTGCTGATCACGGCCTTCGTGCCCGTGATGGGATGGCAGTTCAACTGGGTTGACCTGCACTGGCAGGCCGGTGTCCTTCTGATCGTGACGGTTGTCTACCACATCATCCACTCGATCGGGTGGATGGACTTCTGGTCGATGTTCCAGCTCGGTGTGAGCGAAGGCATCGCGACGATGAAGCACATCTTGTCGTCAAAGGCGCCTGCTCCGCCCAAGGCCGGCAAGTATCCCTTCGATCACCGTCTGTATCACCACGTGATCGTGATTGTCTCGCTGGCGGCGATCGTGACCGGGGTCCTCATGATGGTGCGGATCGACACACCGTTCTGGACCAGGAACCCGTACCTGTTCAGTGACTCGACGTGGGGCATCATGTACGTGGTGCATGGATTGTCTGGCGTGTCGCTCATTCTTCTGGTTGCCTCGCACATCTACTTCGCGTTGCGACCGGAGAAGCGCTGGATCACCTGGTCGATGGTCCGCGGCTGGATCGATCGTGAGCACTATCTGGAGCACTTCGATCCGGCCAAATGGGTCGTGACCGACGGTGCGATGAAATCGGCCGATGGCGGTGGTTCGGGAGCCATCGCCGAACCCGCGCCGAGCGCGAAGCGCGAGGACTGACCCTCGACCCGCATATGACCTGAGGGGCCGGGCGCGATGCGTCCGGCCCTTCGTACTTCCATTCGCCTCGCACAAAGTCCGGAGAGACCGTGTCCGACGCCAAGACCGAAGTAAAGCACCGCATCGACGTCATCGAGTCGAGCTACGAGTTCTTTCTCGCCTACGCCGCTCAGGGGCGGACGACGGATGAAGGCGCGAAGTCCGGCGCGGACCTGCGCGACTTCCTCTCGAAGCTGGAGTCGGCGCTGGACGGTCTCGCGGACACGGTTGCCGAAGCCGTGCGCGGCGAGGAGCCCTCGGACTCCTGGGACGCGATGATCGCCGTCGTGCGTCGCGATGCGGAAGCCTCCCTTTGTGCGGTTCGGCTCGTCTCCGCCCGGCCCGGGATCAGTTCGCAACTGATCGACAACCTCAACGCGAACATGCATTTGCGTGCGGTGCTCACGGATCTGTTTCTGGTGGACGAACTCGTCGGGTAGGCCTCGTGACGCCTCTGGTTCTCCTCGTGGCGGTCGGTCTCGGCGTGTCCGCGTGGTTCAAGGCCCGGACCACCACGAGACTGGGGATGGGGCTGTCTCCGCTCGTACTACTCGAGGGAGTCGTCGCTCTCGCGTTGGTGGGCATGCGCTTGCCCGGGCTCTCTGTCGGGTCCACGCCCGCCCGTTGGTCCGTCGCCATCGCGATCGTGGTCATGCTGACCGCGACGGTGGATCACGCGCGACGGCTACGCGAGCGGCGTCGACGCAGGGAGCGGACCGAGGGCGGGCGTCTCGCCGCGTATGTGAGAGTTCACGGTGTAGCGCCGGACGAGGTGCGTCGTCCGGCCACGGGTGATTCGATCGAACCCGAACAACCTGACGGATAGGGGCTTTCGCCCTGTAACCCGGTGGGAGTTGCGATAGATTCCCTGCTGACCGCTACCTCCTGCTCGCACCATGCTCCAGAACCTCGGAAACATCGGCGAATTCGTCGGCGCCCTGGGCGTTGTCGTATCTCTCGTTTACCTGGCTCGACAGATGATCCAGAACACGGTTTCGGTCCGGGCTGCGTCGTTCAACTCCATGGTGCAGAACAGTATTCGGCTGCTCGAGCACTCTTTTCGCGATCCGGAGTTCGCAGCCTTCGTGGCGAGGGCCGAGGCTGATCCGTACCGCCTGACGGAAGCCGAGCGCGTTCGCTGGGATTCGTACATGACCGCGATCTGGCGTCACTTCGGTAACCTCCAGTACGCCAATCGCGTCGGTACGCTCGATGGTCAGATGTGGCAGGCGTATCGGGCGGACCTCAAGGAGCACCTGCGCAAGGAGAGCTGGGCGGACTGGTTTCAGGCCAACCGTCACCTGTTCAGCGAGACACTGGCCAAGCAGGTGGACGTCGCGTTGAAGGAGATCGCGGAGGAATCGCGCTAGGGGCGGCAGGCCGCGACCCTGACGGCGTGGTGGGCCTCACGGGGCCTGCATCCGAGTCGCTTCGGACGGATTCAGCCACTTGATCGGGCGCGGACGGGCGGCCTAGCTTGTTTCACCGTGGCGAAACATCCGTTTCGGCACGGCCGCCCTGTTCCGTAGAGCCCCTGGCATGTCCGTCCGCTTCCGAATCCGCACACCTGCCGGACAGGAGCTGTCGTTCGCGACGCTGGAAGTCTTCGAGGACTTCGTGCGCTCGGGCGACCTCTCCCCGGACGATCTCGTCTACGACGCATCGGACGGTTCGTGGTCACCGGCGCGGACCCATCCGATGGTGCTCGAGATCGAGTATCAGGAGGAAGAAGCCGCTGCGACTGAGCCGGACGAGCCCCCGTTGGTCGAGGCTGCCGCGGAGGATACGAGTTTCGGCCTGAGCCTCGCACCGGAGGAGCCAGGGGCTGGCGAAACCGGTGCGGACGAGGCCGGCGAGCCCGAGATTGGCGGTGAGGCGGCCGAGGAGACCGCGGGTGGCTCCGAAGGGGAGGGAGCTCTCGGTCTCGATCTGGCGCCCGCGGTGGAGGTCTCCCAGGAAGAGGCGACTCGGGCGTTCGTCGAGCGGATGGAAAAGGAGCGTGAAGCGTCGATCGACTTCGTTGCGCCCTCAGGTGTTCAGGGCGTCTCGATGGACGGTTCGAGCACGCTGGGGGACATGCTGTCGCCCGCGCCACCGCCGCCGGAACCTGCCCGAACGCAACGGACGCCCACCCCTCGGCCGGAGCCTCCGAAACGCACGTCGACACCGGCGTCCCGCCTCGGGGCTCGTCCGGCGGGCAACCAGATCGACGGGGCCCAGACGGCGAGGAGTGGTGGAGGGCGATTCGTTCGTTTCCTGATGCTCGTCGTCGGGTTGGGTGTGGTCGGCACAGCGGCGTACTTCGGCTACCAGACGTTGGGGGCGACGGGAGAGACGGAGGCGGATCAGACGGTGCCGGAACAGACGGCGCCGGTCGAAGCGCTCCCTGTCGCGCCCGAGCCGGAACCTGAGCCGACCCGGGCGCCCGTCATCGCTCAGACGGAGGCGGCGATTCGTGAGCGTGCTCAGGAGCGATTCCTGACGTCGACCCAGAACGCGCTTCG
>Ga0181594_10001490_pt1 | contig 21710 bp, 21 predicted proteins | sample 071ome_18_FD_145603 | JGI IMG/M metagenome (GOLD analysis project Ga0181594, IMG submission 145603) | Coastal salt marsh microbial communities from the Groves Creek Marsh, Skidaway Island, Georgia - 071413BT metaG (spades assembly) | ecosystem: Environmental > Aquatic > Marine > Intertidal zone... | reverse complement strand
GTCGTACACGTCTTCGAGCGACACGGGTTCCGGCGCGATGAAGGGCAGGCCGGCTGCCTCGAGGCGCTCCACCACCGTTTCGTGCCCCGGAACGGTGAGGGTCGCGAGGACCAGGTCGGGGTTCAGTGCCGAGACACGGTCGACGTCGATATCGAGGTCGGGCCCCACCTTCGGAAGTGCGTCGACCACGGCTTCCGGAAAATCCGAGTGGTCGTCGACACCGACGAGCAACTCGGCGCACCCGAGAGCGCAGACGATTTCGGTGTTCGAGCAGGCGAGGGACACGATGCGCATGGGGGCGTTACCCCCGCACGGTCGGTACGAGTTCCTGCGCAGGGCACGAGCGCTCTGCCGAGCGCCCGGGTTTGATCCACGACCTCGAACGGCGACCGTACTGTCGAGCGTGGCCGCGACCGGGTGATGGCGGGAGGGACGGGTCGTCGAGGATCCCCCGGCACACGGGGTCGTGACCGGGGTGTACGAGGGACGGCGCATCTTCACCTGATCCGGAGGTTCCGCTTTGGCCGAGACACCGTCCACCATGCTCGCCCTCGGCACCGAGGCGCCCGACTTCGCGCTCCCGGAGCCAGCCACGGGCCAGGTCTGGTCGCTGTCCGACTTCGCCGACCGAGAGGCGCTCGTGGTGATGGTTCTCTCGAACCATTGCCCCTACGTGAAGCACATCGCGGGCGAACTCACCGAATTCGGTCGGGCCTACCAGGCGAAGGGCGTCGGCGTCGTCGCGATCAATGCGAACGACGTCGAGGCGTACCCAGCTGACAGTCCGGCGCGGATGGCCGAGGAGGTCCGGGCCCGAGACTACGAATTCCCTTATCTCTTCGACGAGTCGCAGGAGGTCGTGAAGGCACTCCGGGCGGCGTGCACCCCGGATTTCTTTCTCTTCGACCGCGACCGGCGCCTCGTCTATCGGGGGCAGTTCGACGCGAGTCGGCCCTCTCTCGCCACGCGCGTCACGGGGGAGGACCTCCGGGCCGCGTGTGACGCGGTCCTGTCAGGCGAACGGCCGGACGATGATCAGCGTCCGAGTATCGGGTGCAACATCAAGTGGAAGCCGGGCAATGCGCCGGCGTGGTTCTAGACCTTCGGGCATCGGGTGCCCCGTGTGCACGACGAGTCTTCTGTCTCGTCCACAAAAAAGAGGACGCCACCGGCTGACTTCTCCGGTGGCGTCCGATCCGTCGCAGCCCAGCGCGAAGCCGGGATACGGCGCGAACAGCGACTACTAGGTGTGACGGTTCGGCTTAGAAGCCGCTCCGGCGATCGCTTGCCCGTGCCGGGCTGGACAGGGTACTCGGACTAGACAAGGATCACCTCCAATTTTCGGGTTGAAAGAAGGGCGAGAACGCCGTCGGGCTCGTGGCCCGCAGTCCTCATACAGCGCCTTTCTGGAGCACCGAATGAGGCCCAGAACGGATATCCAACTCCGTTCGACGCCATACTAAGGGGAGCGGGGGCGCGCATGCAAGGGCTCTGTACAACGACTTGTGGGAGACGGTCATGAGGGCACGATATGTGGTATTCGCGACCCGGTCGGGCACCCTCATCCTGTGGTGTGCAGCCTTGGTGAGCGGAATGGCGAGCGAGGTTCGAGCTCAGGATGCTGATGCCTGGCGGGCTCCTTTTGCTGCGGGTGAAGAGGCCCGCCGGAGCGGGGACGCTGCCGCATACGCCCGCGAGATGGCCACGGCGGCGGAGGCGATCCCACCCGGGCATCTGAATCGCCCCTTCGTGCAGTACCACGCGGCACGTGCCGCCGCCCTGGACGGGCGCGAGGCCGACGCCGTGCGCTGGCTCCGGATGGCGTGGGACGAGGGGATCGAGTCCCTCATGATTTCCTTCGCCGCGTACGATCCGGCCTTCGAGACCCTCACCGGTCGTCCGGCCTTTCGATCGGTGATGGATCTGGCCGCCCAGATGGCGCTGTCGACCCGGCCCCTCGGCCGCGACGTGCACCTGATCACCGGAGCGGGTTCGAACGTCGTCGTGAAGGTGACCCCGGAGGCGGTGCTTATGGTCGACACGGGTTACGGATCGGCGCTTCCGGCGCTGCAGCGTACGATCGCCGAACTCGGCGGTGGAGGCGTGGACGCGGTGATCGTCACGCACCCGCACGAGGATCACATGGGCTCCGCGGCGCAGCTCGGGATCGACGCCCAGCTGTATGCGCACTCGGGCACCGCGGCTGCGATGGCGGAGCCGTACGTCTTCATGGAGGGCGTGTCGATCCCGCCGAAGCCGGCCTCCGCGCGACCCGACACGCGCGTCGATGCGGAGATGACGATCGACTTCGGGGGGGAGCAGATCCGAATGCTTCCGACCGTGGCGCACACGGCCGGGGATATCTCGGTCTACTTCACCGACGCCCGGGTGGCGCACCTCGGGGATGCGTTCCTCGTCAGCAACCCCATGATGTATCCGGGCACGGTCGACCCCGATGCTTTTCTCGACCGACTCGAGGGCTTCGTGGACGCGATGCACCCGGAGACGGTCGTCGTAGGTGGCCATGAGGAGGTCACCGATCTCAGTGCCGTCCGCGCCCAGATCGGAGTCACGCGCGACGCGATGCGGTTCGTACGGTCTTCGATCGGTGGCGGACTCACGATCGAGGAGACGGCGCGGGCGGGGCAGGATCGGTTTCCCCCGCAGTGGACGGCGTTCTTCTACCAGCTCTTCACGCAGTCAGGACGCTAGAACGGCTCGGAGGTTGGGGTGTCGGTCGAGCCTTGAGCGACGCAGCGACCGATCGATCCGGTGGACCGTTCGTCGGGCTCAGGCGTCCTCGAAGGCTCGCATCATGAGCCACGCGCTCACGGAGATCGCGATGAAGATCCAGAGTGCCCCCCACATGGTTGCCGTGCCGATTCCGGTGGTTTCGGCGAGCATCCACGCGTCCGACTGGATCTCCGGCCGATCGAGGACGTCGTCCTTGATGTCGAGGATTGCATAGAGGGCACTGGTCAGGCCGAGCGTCAGAAGGAGTCGCTGGTTCCAGACCTCCCCGATGCGGCGCGACGCCGTCACCATCGCCGCCCCGAAGAAGATGCCGAAGGCGATGCCGAAGCCGCTGCGTACGAAGAAGATCGTGAGCAGGATGACCATCACACCAATCGCACCGTTGACCCAGTCCTGCCGAATGCGAGGCTCGTTGGCAGCGGTGAACATGAGCGCGCCCCAGAGCAGGCTGCCGAGGTAGCCTGCACTCATGGCGAAGATCGCGTTTCCACCGGTGAAGTACGTCGCGCCGCCCTGATGCGGGTCGAGTGTGATTTGATCGACTGTACCCCCGGTCGTCCACACGGCGATCGCATGACTCAGCTCGTGGAGCAGGACGACGAAGATCTTCAGAGGGTAGACGACCGGCGTGTCCCACAGGAACCAGAGCCCGGTGAAGAAGAGCCCGAAGCCAAGGATGAAGCGCAGCTTTCCGTTCACCGTTCTCGTCCCGTCACGTACACGCACGACTCGTCACTTCAGATACCACTCAACGCCCTACGGTTGCACGACCTAGGGGGTTCCAGACTCGTCGATCGAGTACCGCGCGTCGATCAGTGATCGGTACGTGGAGAGCTCGGATCGCGCGAGACTCACGTTCTGTGCAGGGTTCGACAGAGCCGCCAGTGCCCCGGAGACGATCTGCTCGACTGACCATCCGTAGCGGAAGCCGAACGTGGTCGCGAGTCGGTACGCGAGATCGTCCCACGCATGCATCAGCTCGGCCACCTCACCGGCCGGCACCTGGAGACCCCGTCGTTCGGCCTCTGCCAGCGCGGCGCTTCGTCCCGCTTCCCCATCCGCGCCCCCGCGTTCATCCATCCACGCGGCCAGAAGGTCGTCGGGGTCGCCGAGTTGATCGCTGACCGCCCGGGCAACGACACTTCGAGCCTCGGCGAACGGTACGACCTCGCGATCCTCCAGGCGCAGGATGTGATACCCGTACTGCGTTTCTGTCACAGCGCTGATCTCACCGGGCTCGAGCGCCAGCGCTGCGGCCCAGAACTCGGGGACCCACGACCCCTCTCGCCCGGGGGTCAGCAGACCCTGACGTCCTTCGGCGCCGGGTTCCTCGGACAGATCAGCCGCGGTCGTCGCGAAGTCGGCACCACCGCGAAGCGACTCCATGGCCCGGGCCGCCTTCGCCTCGGCTTCGGCCCGATGCTGGGCCGAGCGCCACCGCTCACTGAAGAAGAGAATGTGGCGGACTGTGAGTTCCCATTCCGGATTCGTCAGGTACTGGGCCTCGAGGACGTCGTCCCCCACGTCGGCGGCTTCCAGCGTCAGCTCGGCGGCGAGGATCTCGAGGAGTCGGTCTTCGGTCCACTCAGCGACGAGCGGCGCTCCGAGTGCTTCGGTCGAGGAGTCGGCGACGGCCAGGGCAAAGGCGGTGAGTTCCGCCAGGGACTGGCGTCGGGGGTCGGACAATCCGAGGAGCTGATCCTGCGAATACGCGACGGATCCAACGGTCAGCGCCGGTGGCGCGGATTCCGCGCAGCCGGAGGCGAGGAGCGTAGTGAGGGCGATCCAGTGGGCCGGCGTCGTCGAGCGGACGGTGCGATCGCGTGGTGCACGGTTCATCGAGGGAAAGTGGCCTCGATGAGACTCGGCGTCACCCCGCCTTCGCTTCGAGAGAGTCTGCGCCAGTGACCCGCCGCTGTCCGGCCGCCTTCGGTGGTGCACGACGCGGGTTCTGTGCGCACTCGGGCCAGGCCGACGTACCGTGGGTTGGACCGCCGAGAACCGGACGCCGTACCTTGTGTCGTGTAGAGGCCGGACGGTCTCACGGACCCGAGCCAAATCTGAATGATTCTTTCCCTCCTGCAGATCGAACCCACCGGTGGCCTCGCGGAGGCGCTGTCGAACAGTCCGTTGATCGCGCTGGGGGCCATGTTCGGCGCGGGCGTGCTGACGAGCCTCACGCCGTGCGTGTACCCGATGATCCCGATCACCAGTGCCGTGATCGCCGGGACGGCGCGCGAGGACCAACCCAGGTCACGAACCGTTGGCCTTACGCTCACGTATGCGGTCGGGCTGGCGATGCTCTACGCGACGCTCGGAGCGATCGCCGGCCTTACGGGGCAGCTGTTCGGTACGGTCAGTGCGAACCCGTGGGCACTGTTCGCGATCGGGAACCTGCTCGTCGTCTTCGCGCTCGCGATGCTCGACGTATTGCCCGTACCGGTGCCCCGTAAGCTCCTCGAGCGCGCATCGAAGAGTGATGGAGGGTCGTACAGCGCGGTCTTCGTCATGGGCGCGATGTCGGGTGTCGTCGCGGCTCCATGCGGGGCGCCGGCCTTCGCGGTCGTGCTCACGTGGGTGGCGGCGACCCAGGCCGGCCTCATGGGCTTCGTCTACCTCTTCGTTTTCTCCCTGGGGATGACATCGCTCCTCATCGCGGTCGGTCTCTTTTCCGGTGCCGTGACGATGTTGCCGAAGTCCGGGCAGTGGATGGTATGGGTCAAACGCGCGGCGGCGGTGATCATGCTGGCCATGGCGGAGTATTACTTCATGACTGCGGGTTACAATCTCTGAGAGGCTCGATGATGAACACGCCGACCATGCGCCGTTCGCGCCGGCTCGTCCCGGTGGCGCTGGCGATTCTCGCGGCCCTGCCGGTCGGGCTGCACGCTCAGAGCGGCGGGGTGTCTCTGGCGCTCGGCACCCAGGGGCCGACGGCCGAGCTGGAGGACCTGGACGGCAATGCGGTCTCGCTGCTCGACTACGTCGAGGCAGGAAAGCCGGCCGTGCTCGAGTTCTGGGCGACATGGTGTGAGCAGTGCGAGGCGCTGCAGCCTCAATTCGACGAGCTACAGGCGCGCTTCGGCGACCAGGTCAGCATCGTCGCGGTCGCCGTGGGGGTGTCTCAGAGCGTGCGCCGCGTGAGGCGGCACCTCGCCGACCATGACCCCGGGTATCCGTTCCTCTACGACAGGCGTGGTGCCGCGGTGCGCGCGTACAACGCGACCACAACGTCGATTGTCGTGATCCTGGACGCGGACGGGAAGGTGGCGTACACGGGCGTCGGAACCGAACAGGACGTCCTGGGCGCCGTGCAGGGGCTGCTCGGCAGCTGAGGCCGGGTCCCGACGACGGCGTTCGGAGGCGGAGCGACCCACGCGAAACGGAACGGGCCCGGCGGGGAGACCTCCCCACCGGGCCCGTCTTCGTTCTCACGAAGGAATGGCCCGTCCGGCGCCCCCGACGTGTCGGAAGTCCGGACAGCCTGTGACTCGCCTTAGCCTTCCTCGGGCTCGGGCGTCACACGGTCGACCGCCTCGGCGAGCTCTTCATACGCCATCGGGTCGTTCTGGTTGAACGCCGGGATCACGTGGGCGATGCGGCCGTCCGGCCCCACCACGATCACAGCCCGACTGTCGACCATGTTGTTGTCGCGCAGACCTCCGCCGAACGCGGCATAGGTCGCGCCGTCGTTCTCGGCATCACTCAGGAAGAGGTACGGGAAGTCCTCGTCCTTGAGCCACGAAGCGCCCTCCGCCGGAGAGTCGTTCGAGATGCCCATCACGACCACGTTTCGTCCTTCGTTGAACAGACTTGCGTACTGATCACGGTACGCTCTCATCTGGACTGTTCAGCCACGCGTTCGAACGCGGAAGAAGAACGCGAGGACGACAGTTTCGCCGCGGTAATCGCTCAGGGTGACGGGATCTTCGAGGACTCCGTGACGGGTCGCGCCGGGAAGCGCGAAGTCGGGAGCCATCTCACCGACGGCCAGAAGGCCGCTCTCCTGAGCACCGGCGTCGACCGGGCCGCCCATCACGAACGTCCCCGCGAGAAGCACGGCACAGATCGCTGTACGCATCTGGTCCTTTCTCCTGAGAGTTCGGAAGGGTACATGCGGGTAATGTGGGGGCGGGTCCGACGACGGGCCAGATGGTCGCGGCCGGGGGATGGCGTCCCGAGTGGTTGTCCGCGTCGCCCGGACGCAGATCGATTGCGTGGTTCCGGGAAGCTCGGGACATTGGCTGCCCGAGTCTCACACCCGCCCAGCACACTCCATGGATCGACGCACCGCCCTTCGCACGCTCGCCGCTACCGCGCTCGTCGGACCGGCGGGTCTGACGCCGCGGTCACTCCGGGGGGCGCCCTCGTCTCCGGGCACCGCCCCCGCAGTCCTGAAGCGCCGATATGCGATTGGCCCGCAGGCCCAGGAGTATTCGGCGCGCGCGATCCGCCTGGTCACGCAGAACCCGGTCGTGGACATGCTCTGTCAATTCCGGTTCCAGGACATGAACGTCGAGGAGCCTCGGCCCCCGCAGTCGTGGCTCGCGGATCCGACTGCATTCACCGAACAGGACTGGATCCCCTATCGCGACAGTGGCGTGGACGTCATCGCGCTCGGGCGGGGGGCGCCGAACCGGACGGCCGCATTGCGCTTCATGGCGGAATGGAACGGCTTCATCGCTTCGCACTCCGACTGGCTGCGCCGCGTCGACGATCCACGTGACTTCGGCACCATGGACGAGACCGGGAAGCTCGGCCTGATGCTGACCTTTCAGAACTCCGAGCACTTCGATTCGGTCGACGATGTCGACCTCTTCTACGGTCTCGGCCAAAAGGTCTCCCAGCTCACCTACAACTTTCAGAACCGCCTGGGCGCCGGCTTCCTCGAGCACAACGACGGAGGGCTTTCGGTCTTCGGACACCGAGTGCTCGAGCGCATGCAGGAGGTAGGCATGGTCGTCGACCTGTCCCACTGTGCGGACCGGACGACGCTGGATGGTCACGCCGCTGCGACCCGTCCCGTCATCTACACCCACGCCTCGTGCCGCGCGCTCCTTCCGGGCTTCATGCGCTGCAAGACCGATGAGGCGATCCGGAAGCTCGCCGAGGGTGGGGGCGTCATGGGTATCCCGTTCATCCGCTTCATGATCAAGGACGGCCCGCCCGTGGGTGTGGATGACGTCGTCGATCACTTCGATCACGTGGCGCGCCTGGTCGGTGTGGAGCACGTCGGGATCGGGTCGGACCTGGATCTCGAGGGGTTCGGCAGCCCCCGGGTGCCGCCGGGGGAGGACGTGGGACCGGCGAGTCAGCCCAACTTCGAGCGATACCGGGCCTACTTCACTGATGATGGATACGTGCACATCGAGGGGCTGAACCACCCGAAGCGGGTCTTCGACCTGACGGAGGGCCTGATCCGGCGTGGTTTCGATGATCGGGAGATCGGGCTCATGCTCGGCGGGAACTTCATGCGTGTCCTGTCAGAGCTCTGGAGCTGAGCGAGCGCGTACCGATCCACCGGACCGGCACGCGCCCTCCCGTCAGCGTCCCTGCCGGATGACCCGGAGTCGATACGCCCCGACCGCAGAGGCGTCGTAGCCGGTCACCACGATCCGGAGCTGGCCACTCAGTACCGCCGTCGTCTCGATGCGCGCATGGGTCATGCCCATGCCGTCGTCGTCCATCAGCGGAGTGAGTATGCCCGGCCCGTCGAGGTAGAGAACCGCGTCGAAGTCTTCCGAGATGAGCTCGATCACGAGTCGGTCCCCCTGCTCGACGGCGACGCTCCACGTCTGAGCCGGTGCCCCCGACGAGAGCGTCCCAACCGAGGCGTCGAGGAAACCGAGTTGCTCCGTGCCGATCCGGATGCGACCGGCAGAGGCGGCAGGCAGGCTGCTCAGTTCCGACGCCTCGGCGGCCGCGCCGCCGAACGGTTCCTGGGCAAAGTCCACGCAGCCTCCCGGCTCCAGGGGCGGAGGATCCTCGGAGACGCGCAACATGAAACCACCGCCCATGTCCTCGTGAAACGAGCCGATGAGCAGCGTCACCGGGCCGGAGACCTCGGGCCCGATCTCGAGGCGCGTGTTGCATCCGCTCGCCCCGATCCCGTCGTCGTTGAAGAGCTCGCCCTGTACCCCCGGCCCGACGGCGTAGGCCAGCGGGTCAAAGTCGTCGGAGACAACGTCGACGAAGACGGTCGAGCCTCCGTCCAGCTCGAGCGACCACGGCTGAATCGCACGGCCGTGCAGGGGGTGTCGTGGCCCGTCGGGGGTCAGGCGGCCGTCGACCTCGTCACCGACTTCGACCGCGCGACCTTCGGTCGGCAACGCCGCGAGCCCCGCCAGGGCAGCTTCATCGAGCCCTGCGTCGTCGAAGGCCGTATCGTCGAAGGTCATGTCGTCGAAGGCAGGGGTCGCGCACCCCTCGAGGTCGGCGGAGGAGAGCTCTTCGACCGACAGCGTGAAGTCGCCGGGCGACCCGTCCAGCGAGGCGGCCACGATCCGGTGGTCGCCGGCCGTGTCCGGCAGGAAGCAGATCCGGGCGTCGAGGTTCCCCCCGCTGTCGTCATCGACGAGGCCGAGGGGAAGATTCGGACCGACGGCGAGGAGGTAGGCGTCGAAGTCGGAGGAGCGCAGGTCGATGCGCAGCCCTGTTCCGGGCGCTGCGGTCAGCGACCAGACCTGGACGCGTAGCCCTTCGCTCGACACGAGATCCGCAGGGGAGAGTCGGCCCTGGAGCGTCATCGAGGGTGCGATTGCGCGTCCCTCGGTGTCGATCACCGAGTAGATGGATCGGTTCTGCGCGGTGAGGGGGGCGCTGGCGAGCAGCGTGACGAGGCCCCCCAGGACGGCGGCCCTCGTTCCGGGTCTCGAAGCGGGATGAGGCATGGAGGGGGCTCCGATCAGAAGACTGTCGCGGGCATCGTCATCAGTTGTGCGTACAGATCGATCGCGTACCAGAGGTTCGCGATGCGCAGGTTCTCGTCCGGCGCGTGCTGATTGTTGTCATGGTTCGCCACCGGTACGACGATTGCCGGCTTCCCGGCGACCTCCGTGAAGAGGTAGAGAGGCAGAGTACCACCCATCCCCGGGGCCACGACCAGCGAGCCCGGCCCGAAGGCGCGGTCCGCGGCAGCAGAGGCGGCGGCCTGGATGCTCTGCGCGAACGGGTCCGCCATCGAGGTCCGCGCGGCGATCGATCCGCTCATTCCGCCGGTCACCTTTGCGATGCGTGGGTAGCGAAGGCGGGTCTCCATGTCCGGATCGTCCTCGACGATGTGGAAGCCCTGTCGTTCGATGTGGTCGACGATGAGCTGCCGGAGCTGGGGGGCCGTATTGCCCTTCACCATGCGGATGCCGAGGGAGGCGACGGCCGTGTTGGGGATCACGTTCCGCGCAAGCGTTCCGGTGTTCCCGCTCGTGATGCCGCGCACGTTCAGCGCCGGAACGAGAAGCCGCTCCGGGAGAGACTGAGGCTCTCCCTCCGTCCTGACGAGACCGAGCTCCTGCTTGAGCTGATCGTCCCACTCGGGCATCGCCTCGAGAGCGGCCTGCTCCTCTTCGCCGATGGGGTCGAAGGTCTCGTACCACCCCTCGATGAGGACGTTGCCGTCCTCGTCTTTCATCGACGCGAGCAGGTGCGCGAGTACGTTGCCGGTGTCCGGCGCCCAATTGCCGTAGTGGCCTGAATGGAGGTTCCGGAGTGCGCCGTACACCGTGACCTCCATACCGGCGGCGCCCCGCACGCCGTACGTGATCTGGGGACGGCCGCTCGCGTGTGCGGGACCGTCGAAGAAGAGCCAGATATCGATCTCGTCGAGGATCTCCCGCTCCATCTCCATGTACTGCCCGAGATTGCGAGAGCCCGCTTCCTCTTCGCCGTCGAACATGAAGATCAGGTTGGACGTCGGCGTGATTCCGGAGTCCGTGAAGGAGCGCAACACGGGTAGGATCGCCGCGATCGGCGCCTTGTCGTCGCCTGCGGAACGGGCATAGAGCCGCCACTCCGGATCGACCTCCTCGCCATCCTGCGGCATCGCGATCGGTTCGCCGCCCGCGTCCATCGAGCGCGAGTAGAGCGTCGGGTCGAACGGATCGTGGGTCCAGTTGCTCGGATCGACCGGCTGACCGTCGTAGTGCACGTAGATACCGAGCGTGCGCGTCGCACCCGGCACGCGAAGCTCACCGAGGATGAGCGGGGATCCGCCCTCGATCTCGACGAGTCTCGTGTCGACTCCGACCGCACGCATCTCATCACGGATGTAGATCGCCGCCTCGCGGATCTCCGGGGTGAAGGCGCGGTTCGGATAGCTGAGCAGCTCGGCGAAGTCCCGGACGAGCTCGGGCTCGTGCGCCTGCCGGTAGGCACGCGCGACGTCAGGGCCCGACTGGGCGGAGACCGGTGCGGTGAGGAGGATCAGCGAAAGCACGAGCGCGGCGGATGCCGGACGCGAGGACGTCGACGCAATCATGAGCAGACGGTCACGAGTGAAGGGGTGGTTCCGAGCCTCGAACAGGAGACCGTTCGTCGCGGTCGGAGGCTGACGTGGGCGTATTCTACTGCCGAGCCTACGCCCCGACGATCCCCAGCAGCCAGGCACATACGAGCGCGCCGTAGATCCCGAGGATGTATCCGGCCACCGCCATGAGCAGCCCGACCGGTGCCATGGCCGGGTGGTACACACCGGCCACGACCGGCGCGGACGCCGCACCGCCGACGTTCGCCATGCTTCCGGTCGCGACGAAGAAGAGCGGGGCGCGCACGATCCGGGCGGCGAGCAGAAGAATGCCGACGTGGATCGAAATCCAGACCGCACCGGCGGCGAGGTACACGGGCGCCTGGAGGACCGCTCTCAGGTCTGCCTGCGCCCCGATGCCGGCAAGAAGCAGGTAGAGCGCGGTGTACCCGAGCCCGGACGCGCCGACCTTCTCGTACTCGCGAAGTGGAGTGAAGGAGAGCAGGAGCCCGCCCGTCACGATGATCAGAATCGCCCACGTCGTCTTGCTGATGATCGTTGGGTCGCCGAGCGCGGGGAACAGGTCGGTCTGGGCGAGCGCGTGCGCGGCGACGGATGCCGCCATCCCCATTCCGATCATCACGGCCGCGTCACGCAGTGTCGTGGGGTGCCGTTCCCGGTCCATCTCGGCCAGCCGTTGGTTGGTCTCCTCGATCGCCGAGTTGTCCGCGCGGATCCACCGGTCGAACCGGGCCTGAGAGCCCGCAAAGACGAGGAGCACCCCCATCCACCCGTACCCGACCACCGTATCGACCACGATGATGGGCCCGAAGGCGGATTCGGGCGTGCCCACGCTTTCCGCAATCGCGACCATGTTCGCCGTGCCGCCAATCCAGCTCCCTGATAGCGCGGCGAAGCCCGTCCAGGCATCCGCGGGCAGGAAGCCCTTGAAGAGCATCAGGGAGATCGGACCGCCGATGACGATCCCGGTGGTCCCCGCCACGACCATGAAGAGGGCGACGGGCCCCAGCCTCGCCACGCTGCGCAGATCGATCGAGATCATGAGCAGGAGAAGCGCGAAGAGCAGCAGGTACCGGGTCATCCACTCGTACGCCGGTGAAGAAGCGGGCGTGACCCCCGCCGTCGTAGCGAGCATCGGGAGGAAGTAGATGTAGATGACGGGCGGGATGACCTCGAACGTCTTCTTGAAGCGCGGGAGTTCGGAGACCCAGAAGACGAAGGCGACGATCATGGCGAGAAAGGCGAAGACCGCCATCGGGTCGTTGAGCAGGCTCATGCGGGGGCTCCTTGGGGAAGCCGTCAATGGAAGTGTGGCTTTCGGCCTCGGCAATCTTCATCTTAAGCTTCGAAGATTGTCTTAAGCGCTGACGATTCACTCCCCCGATTCGCTCGTGCCGTGCCTCCGGGGGTTTCTCAGGTCGACCCGCCCATGACTGACCCGACTTTGCTCGTCATCGAGGATGCCCGCGACCATGCGCTGCTCGTGCGCGTCGCCGCACGCCGTGCCCTGCCGGGCCTGGACGTCCGCGTTGCCGGGGACGGTCGCGAGGGTATTGCGTATCTGGCAGGTACGCCCCCGTTCCAGGACCGTCGATCGCACCCGCTTCCGGACCTCATCATTCTCGATCTCCTGATGCCCGAAGTCGACGGATTCGCGGTGCTCGAGTGGATTCGTGAGCAAGACGGGGCGATCCGCTGTCCCATCGTCGTGCTCACCTCCTCGGAGCAGAGCGGTCATGAGCAGAGGTCCATCGATCTCGGCGCCGCGGCCTTCCACAAGAAGGCCACGGACATCGACAGCCTCGGTCACACGGTGCGTGACATTGTCGAGACGTGGATCGATTCGGACACTATCGCGGGGCTTCGACCGGCGGGGTGAGCTCGTCCGGGACAAAGTCCCGGAGATTCACGTAGACCACGATGGCCCACACGGCCAGCGCCAGCGCGATAATGATGAGCCCGGTCTTGAGGTTGATGCGGGCGCCGCGAATCCATTCGAGCATCGTTCAGCTCCTTACTGAGTCGCAGCTCTCGGGTCGTCCCTCAGCAGCGCGTTGAACAGCAACTTGAACGTGCCGTGCGTCTGCCCGCGGTGCTGTACCCGGAAGCCGTACATGAGGATGCGGCCGGCGCCGTACTCGACGTCCAGAATCGCGCCCTTTCCGGCGAGGTGCTCCGCGCCGTGCAGCATCCCACTCATCAAGACGCGCTCGGGGTCGTCCGCCCAGGTCCCTACCGCCTTGATCTCTCCCGACTCGCCGCCGAATCCCGTCGGCTCGTAGGCACGCCCTCCGGCCCACTTCCCGGCGACCTCCGCGGGGCTGCCCATCGTCAGCGGGTGGTCGGTGTCGAGCTCGATCCGAAGCAAGGAGGACGGAAGGAAGAGTTCGTCATTGCCCAGCCCCTGCAGGGCGTTCCGGACCGGCACGTCGAAGCGCTGAAGTACGAGTTCGTCGGCGCGGTCGAGGGTTACCAGCGTACCCCCGGCACGGACGAATGCCTTGAGGTTCTCGACTCCCTCTTCGCCGATCCCTCCACGGAACTCTGGAGGCGTACCGTCGTCGGTGGCGCCTTCGATGAGTCGGTTCAGCGGGATTTCCGACGGAATGATGATGACGTCGAAGCGGTCACGCAGGCCCTCTTCGCGCACGTCACTATTCATCAGTGTCTCGTACGTGTACTCGAATTCTTCGAGGACCAGTCGCGTCCATCCCTCGTCCATGGAGGAGGCCCAGCCCTGGTAGACGCCGATGCGCGAGGCGAGCTGCGCGCGCGCATTCCGGACGCCCGGCGGGTCGGCAGTGACGGTGACGCCGAGATCCCGAGTCGCCTCGAGAACCGCGGGGCGTGCGGATCCCGTGGCCGGAATCAGGAACATCGGTCCCTCGTCCGTATCCGCCTTCGACACGTCGTACCCGGCGTCGAGCAGTCGACTGGCGACCTGCCAGGCCCGGGTCACCCTGGCGTCGATGGCGAGCCATTGCTGCGCCTCAGGCACCGGGGGTGCCACGACCCGCGCGCTCGACGCGCGCTCCACGGCGCCGATGTCGTCGACGGCGACCCGGAACACGTCCACACCCATCTGCAGAGGCATCGTATACGCGGCGCCGTCGTACGAGCGCATCCAGGGGCCGCCAGGCCATTCGCGTTGCAGCCGTCGGTTCTGGATTTCGAGCAGGTCGAGTACTGCGGCCCGACCGGGCTGCGCGCCGAAGACGATCCACGATCCGGCGGGGAAGGTCCGGGCCATCTCCTCCTGATCGCCGTCAGGGCCCTGCTGCTCATCCCCTTCACCGTCATGCTCCTCGGCGTCCGGGATCGACATCGTCCCGTCCTCGGGCTGATACCACAGCTCGGTCTCGGGTACCGCAGAAAACGCTTCGGTCGCCTGGTGGACCTCAACGCCCTGGAGAATCAGCCGGTCGGCCATCTCGGCCGCCGTCACGGCGTCGATCTGGTCTGCCGGGATCACGTAGGCCCCTGGACCCTCGGTCTGGCCGCGCTCGATCGTCTCGGACGCCATCTGCCAGCGTCCCATCACGTAGTGGTCACGGAAGCGAGCCGACTGCTCGAGGAATGAGATCGCCGAGATCATCTGGTAGTCGACGATGTCGCCGAGTGTCCACTCGCCGCCCATCCACGGATCGACGAAGGCCATCTGGAATCCGTACTCACTGAGGCCGCGACCCGGTGCGGCGCCCCGCTCGAGTGCGGATAACGCGACCGTGTCGGGGCTGGCGATCCGGGCGCTCGCCGTCTCCGTCAGGAGCGCAACGATGTTGTGATACCGGCCTGTCAGCGCGCCCTCCTGCCCCCAGATCCGATACATCGAACCCGTCACGACGCCCTGCTTTCCGGCCGCCTGCAGGTCGGCGACCATCCCGCCCCCGATGAACTGCAACTGCTGCCACTGCAGTGGATGAACGTCGGGGTTCATGGGATCGGGGTAGGGCGGCACGAAGATCCGAGGCCCGCTGCCTCCCATCTGATGCTGATCGAGGTAGAGTTGTGGATACGTCTCGTGATACATCGCGTCCATCCAGTACCGCGTCTCGACGAGATTGGCCTGGAAGAAGTCGCGATTGTTGTCGTGACCCGCGTAGTGGTGGTACAGCCACGGCATCCTCGCGCGCTCGTACTCCGTGCCCACGTTCCTGCGATACCAGTCGGTCACGAGGATCTGCCCGTCCGGGTTCGCCGACGGGATCAGCTCGGTCACGACGTTGTCGAGAATCGTGTGCGTCACCTCGTCCGTGCCGCTCGCGAGCTCGTACACGAGCTGCACGCTCGTCTGCGACGAGCCGATCTCGGTCGAATGGATGTTGTGGTTGATGAAGGCGGTCACCGGGATCCGGTCCGCGATCGCCTGCGCCTCGGCGCGCGGGATGCGGCCGTCTGCGATGTCCTTTGAGGCGGTCCGGATCTCATCGATCCGCGCGAGGTTTTCCGGCGAAGAGATGGTGATTCGAATGAACTCCTCTCCGTTCGTCGTCGGACCGGCCGTATCCACGACGATTCGGTCGGACGCGTCCGCCACTCGCGTGAAGTACTCCAGAATGCCGTCCCAGCGGGCGAGTTGCTTGTCCGTGCCCATCGGGAAGCCGAAGTGCTGTTCCGGCGTAGGAATCGCCTGACCGGCGAGGGGTGCCGAATCAAGAAGAGGCGTGATCAGCAGGAAAGCGCTCGCGGACAACACGAGCAGGCGGATCGAACGGATCGAGCGCACGGGAGCTCCAGGACGAAGGGGTCGAGCCGCCGGGGCAGGCGCGGCGGGATGAATGTACCGGTGGCCGCGAGGGTCGTGCGAGAGGGAATACGAGAACGCGGCCGACGGACGCATCCGCCGGCCGCGTGGCCCTGACCGTTGGACCCGAGTCGGTCAGACCGACCGGTCCCGGAGGGTCGCTACAGCTTGATGACGAGAGATACGGTCAGGAAGCCGTCCGTTCCGTTGCTCGGTACCAGTGTCTGGGCCCCCGTGGGTGAGCCGTTCGGAGCGTCGAGCACGGGCACGCCGATCTGCGCCGGGTCGTTGTCGAAGAGGAGTCGATACGACGTGCTGAATGCGAGGCCCTCGCTCAGAGACACCGAGAGCGAGGATGTCCAGTCGAGCCGAAGATCGTCCGTGTTCGACAGATTTTCGTCCGCGACCATCGTGGACTTGAACTCGGTCGTTTCGTTCAGGGCTCGGCGAAGCTCGATCGTCGCCCGCACACCACCGAATCCTTCCGCGGCGCCTGGCGTCGGGTCGACATCCTTCTGGATCGTGTATGTACCGCCGATGTCGGTCTTGAAGAGCGTCCGGTCGTTGTCGACCCAGGCGTCACCGACTCCGGCCACGAATGAGAAGCGATTGTTGAAACCGGCGAACGTATTGCGCTCCCACCCGGCACCGCCGAAGGCGAAGAAGTTATTCTCGCCCAGGTCCCGATCGAAGCGTGAGCGGGCGAAGTAATTTTCGGCGGACTGCTCCGTTCGCGTGACTTCAGTGATGTTGAAGCCTCCGCTTCCGTTCGCGACAGCGGAGCGGTCCGTGAAGTTCGACTCTGCTCGGATGCCGCCGAGCTCGAACTTCAGGGCGCTGACCTCGCTCTTGCCGTCGAGGGACGACTTCAGGCCGAGTGTGTTGGACGATGCATTTCCGGACGTCGTGACGAAGGAAAATTCGGTCGAATTTTCCCAGGCGAAGGCCGATTCCTGGGCTTCGATCGCTGTTGCTGTCCCGAGGGCGAGTGCGGCGAGGACGGCAACGCCCGGAACCGTGGCGGTGAGCGTTCTGCGCGCGAGGCCGCAGGGTGCGTAAGCGCGGGACATGGGGTGAATCAACTCCTGATCGATCGTGACGGCGAACGACCCATCGTCCGCCGAGCGGGTTGGTGCCCGCTCCGGACGAGGATACGCCTCACGCGCAGGGAAGGTCCGGAGGCAGTGGCCTCATCTGGCCGTCGCCTGATCGAGTGCCCGTCTGACCTTCGTGCGCACCTCCTGCGGTGAGAACGGCTTGAGGAGCACGCGGTCCGGCCGTCGTTCGAGCGCGTCTGAGATCAACGTGTCATCGACGTACCCAGAGATGAAGATCACAGGGAGGCCTGGCTTGAGCTTCCCGAGTTGCTCCGCCAACTCCAGCCCGTCGAGTTTGGGCATCGCCACGTCCGACACGACGAGTTGGATCGTCCGTGCGTGCCGCTTGAAGACCTCTAGTGCCTCGGCCCCGTCTGAGGCTGTGAGGACGCGGTATCCCGACTCCGTCAGAGTGCGACTGACCAGCGACATCACCTGTTCGTCGTCTTCGGCCAACAGAATCGTTTCGTCGCCCCCGGCCGGGGTCGGACGTGTGCTTGTTTCGACGTTGACGGGCTCATCGGTCAGCGGCAGCCAGATGCGCATCGAGGTCCCTTCACCGACAGCCGTCTGAACGTCCATCGAGCCGCCGGCGCGTTGTACGATCCCGTAGACAGTGGATAGCCCCAGCCCAGTCCCACGCCCCATCGGCTTCGTAGAGTAGAAGGGCTCGAAGATCCGCTGGCGGATGGCCGGCTTGATCCCGATCCCGTCGTCCGACACCAAGAGCTGCATGCCGGGTCCCAGCGAACCCTCCTGACTCATGCCCTCCTCTGCCCCCGTCGTAACGCTGATCGTGCCCCCGTCGGGCAGTGCATCGCGCGCGTTCAGCACGAGGTTGAGGACGACCTGTTCGAACTCCCGGGGCAACGTCGATTGGGTACGGACCCCCGGTCAGCTCGGTCTGCAACTCGATGTGTTCTCCGATCAGGGGGACCAGGAGTTTGCTCAGGTCACGGATGACTTCATTCGCGTCGCTCAGCCCCCCCCCCTCTGGCCGCGGACTACTCAAGGTCAGGAGTCTGCGCGTCAACGACGTTGCGCGGGCCGTGGCGCGGGATATCTCCTCGAGATCTCGTCGGAGCGGATCGTCCGCGGGAATGTCCCCTTGCAGAAGCTCCACGTTTCCTCGAATCACCGTGAGCAGGTTGTTGAAGTCGTGTGCGATACCTCCGGCCAGCTGGCCCACCGCTTCCATCTTCTGCTTCTGGCGAAGCTCGTCTTCCGTTCGGCGCGCCTCCGTGACGTCCTGAACGAGCATCTGGAAGACCCGATCGCCATCCTGACCCCGGATCAGCCTTCCGGTAAGTCGGACCCGGATGGGGTGTCCGTCGGCCCGGAGCCAGTCCACTTCGCGGGGCACGACCTCCCCGGACGCCAGTGTTTCGGCCACGAGGACGTCGCGCATCGCAGGGTCGGCGTACAGCGCTGGAGGACCGGATTCGAGAAGGTCCTCGGTTGAGTCATACCCCAGCATCGACACAAGCGCCGGGTTCACCTCGATGAACCGTCCGTCGTGCGTCGACACGTACACGCCGAAGACCATGTTGTCGAAGATCGACTGATAACGTTCACGTGCGCGTCGTTCGCCCCGCTGAGCCTTCTCTCGCTCCGCCATCGTCTGGTTGAATCGTGCGACGACCTCCACCACCTCGGACGGGGTACCCTCCGGCACCGAGACCGGCTCGCCCTCCGCCATCCTTCGGGTGCGCTGCCCCAGTTCGGCGAGCGCGCCCGCGATCTCGCGATACGAGTGCCCAGCCAGCGAGAAGGCGAGCAGAAGGACGAGGAGCGTGATGCCAAGGTTCGTCAGCCATTCACGTCGAGCCGGCCCGAGCACATCCTCGTCCGGGACACCGATGTAGATGATCCAACCGGAGCGGAGCTCCACCTGACCCCAGGTACGGTCTACGCCGTTGATGTCGGGGCCGCTGGCGACGGCTCGGCCCGGCCCAACCGTCCTTTCCGAACCGGAGAGGGCCGGGAGCCGTTGCCCGACACGGTTCTCAGCATCCTCGGATCGTGCGATCACCACACGGTCCGACGACGCGACGGTCGCGAGGTAGTCGTCCGGTAGGTTGTTGATGCCGAAGTACGTGCCGAGACTGACCAGTCCGATCGAGCCCACCAGTGCACCGTTGAAGTCCCCCGAACGCGTCGGTAGCGGCGCAACGACTGGCAAGCTCCAGCCGTCGGTGATGGTGCCTTCCGTGGGCTCGCCAACCGCAAAAACCAGGCGTTCCCGCAGCTCGTTCCACCAGGGCCAGTTCGTCGCGGATGACAGTTCGACGGGCTCGACGTCCGAGCAGATGATCGAACCGTCGGGCCCAATGACCACCGCGTTGGTAAGGAACGGGAAGAGGTTGGTGATCGTGTCGACCTGACGGCCGCACGTCTCAGTCTCGAAGATATCTTCTCCGAACTGCCGTGCCCTGGCCATCATCAGCTCTTCGGTCTGCTGGAGGAACTGATACATCCCCCGAGACGTCGCGTCGGCGAACCCCAATGCGTTGATTTCCGCATCCTCCCGCGCCTTCTCGTAGTCGCGGAAGCCCCCCCATAACTCAAGGGCGAACAGGGGGATCGCGAGTGAGGCGGCGAGCACGATCAATTCGCGCTTCACTGAAGGAGCGGTTCGGGCCGCCCGGGCTGCCGGGTCCGAGGTATTCATGCGCCGCAACGCTTCGCTGGCACGTGTAAAGCGAATCTGCTGTGGGGCTGCGGATAGGACGAGAGCTCAGCCGGTGGTATGAGAGGCCTCATTCAGTTGGTGGAATGTCACATTCGTATACGACGGGTAGGGCGAGACTCAGGCAACCCTCCCCAACCGAGGCTCGGTATCACGCTGGACCGGCTTCGATGGTCGGAGCACTCAGAGACACTGGGGTCAACGCCAGCGCTGAGAGGACCGCACGCTGGATGCCGGCTCGCGCTGAGGCCCCACTGGGAACCTGACCGTGCAAGGAGCGCCCGTGCACTGAGCACTTTCTGGGAAAGGCGCGATGGGGCTGCCCAGGTGACCACGAATCGATGTATCTTAACTGCGAGGGACGACGGGCTAACGAGGTGACTATGGGCCAGACGGCGTAACCTGCAGCTCGTTACACAGCAACAATTTGGGGCCATAGCTCAGCTGGGAGAGCACCTGCTTTGCAAGCAGGGGGTCGGCGGTTCGAGCCCGCCTGGCTCCACTCCACCGGAGGTCGCGGGTGCGCGGCCTCCGGTTTTTTCATGCCCTGGTCCTCCTCTCCGGCGTGGTTACCCGGTATGGAGACGATGCCGTGTCGGGGGCGCCTCAGCGTGGTCGCACACCCATGCACGTCGCGTCGTTTTGTCCCGACGAGCTATCGGCGTGCCCAGCCCGCCTGTCGATCATGAGCGATGCGAAGCGGATCATGGATCGAGCCCCTCGTTGGGCGAACCGGCGTACTCCTGCGTGTCCGCGGGTACAGCACTCGGACACAGGACACGTACTGCACCTGGGTACGCCGATTCCTCGAGCACAGTGGCGCAGGGAGCGCCGACGTCGTCGGGCCGGCGCATGTCGCGAGCTTCCTCAAGGACCTGACCGAGCGGGCCCGACTCGCGCCCAGGACGAGGAATCAGGCGAGCTCGGCGCTCGCCTTCTTCTTCCGGGACGTTTTGGGTCGAGATGAGCTCGAACGCATGCCCAGAGCCAAGCAGCCCAAAAAGGTCCCTGTCGTGCTCTCACACCGACAGGCCTCGAAGGTGCTCAGAGAGCTCGGCGGGAAGTACAGGCTTATCTCGGCGATCATGTACGGTTGTGGTCTCAGACTCAGCGAAGCGCATCAACTCAGGGTGAAAGACGTCGACTTCGACTTGGCCCAGATCGCAGTCAGGGATGGCAAAGGGGGGCGTGACCGGTGGGTCATGCTTCCCGATCGGCTGTCTTCGGCACTCAAGCGACAGGTCCAGCGGGTCAAGACGATCCACGCCGCCGACCGGAAGGGGGGCGGGGGCTGGGTGACCCTGCCGCATGCCCTCGCGCGCAAGGATCCGAACGCCAGCTGCGAGCTCGGCTGGCAATTCCTGTTTCCATCGAGCCAATGGTCGGAGGATCCTGTGACGGGTCGTTTCGGACGATATCACCTGCACCCTTCCGCGACGCAGCGAGCGGTCAAGAAGGCCGCGCGAGCCACCGGGATTCCCAAGCCCATCAGCTGCCACACATTCCGCCGCTCCTTCGCCACTCAGATGCTTCGAGCTGGATACGATGCCCGCACCGTTCAGAAGCTCATGGGCCATCGCGACATCCGAACGACCATGATCTATGTCGAGGCCGTCACCGATGCCGGAATCGGCGTTCGTAGTCCGTTGGACCACGCCGACTGGCGCGATTAGGGCGCAATCAGCATCAAACACCCATTCCCAGCACCGAGCGCTGCCCAATCACGCGGGGCACCGCCGCATTGATGGGGCGTTCAGGGGGCCAGGAACCCCAAACCATCCCACTCAACTGGCCGTTCTCACGTGCCAATCCCAACATTGAGTCCCTACATTCGCAGTCTAGTTAAGAGTTAGAGAGCCCTTGGTGGACTAGCCTGTGATACCCGAGTTGCTCGAGTCTCGGGCGGAGGCGCCCCGACGAAAGTTCCGCGGCAAACGTCGCTACTTC
>Ga0181594_10001486_pt1 | contig 21726 bp, 17 predicted proteins | sample 071ome_18_FD_145603 | JGI IMG/M metagenome (GOLD analysis project Ga0181594, IMG submission 145603) | Coastal salt marsh microbial communities from the Groves Creek Marsh, Skidaway Island, Georgia - 071413BT metaG (spades assembly) | ecosystem: Environmental > Aquatic > Marine > Intertidal zone... | reverse complement strand
GCCTATATCGAGCGCGAAACGGGGGGCGACCGCTCAATCATCGACCGGGTGTTGCCGGACTATGCCCCGATGTCGCGCCGCCCGGTTGTCGACAACGGCTGGTATCGCGCCCTCACGCGCGAGGATTGCGACCTGGTCACCGATCCCATCGAGCGATTCTCTGCCAATGGCATCGTCACGGCAGACGGCACGGAACACCCTCTCGACGTAATTGTCACCGCGACCGGGTTCGAGGTGGTGAAGTACCTGTGGCCCGCCCAGTTCTTCGGCAGGAGTGGTGTTGAAGTGCACGACTTCTGGAAATCCGGCGACGGCCCGCGCGCCTATATCGGCGCTATGGTCCCGGATTTTCCGAACATGTTCATGCTCTACGGCCCCAACTCGCAGCCGGTTTCCAGCGGACCGGCGCAATCGACATGGTTCACCATCTGGTCGGCCTTCATCGGCCGTTGCCTGATGAAGATGCTACGCGAACAGGCCTCGACAATAGAGGTAACGCGCGAAGCCTATGACAGCTACAACAAGGCGCTCGATGTCGAGGCGCAGAATCTCGTCATGTTGACCAAGGAGGGCGGCGTCGAGAAGAACTACTACGTCGATAACGAACACGGGCGGGTTCAGGTGAACGCACCGTGGTATGGCCCGGTGTTCCAGAAGATGTTTGCCGATCCCGACTGGGATGCGCTGGAACTGCGAAAGGAATCCACACCAGTGAGTTAGATCGTGCTGCCGCCGTCGACGGTATAGACTCCGCCGGTCTGGAAGCTGGCCTCGTCGCTGAGCAGGTAGGCGGTGAAGGCGGCGACTTCCGAAGGGTCGGCGGCCCGCCCGATCGGCTGACCGGCAAAGGCACCTTCGGGAACATCCGTCCGGTTCATGGCCGGAGCCAGCATCGGCGTATCGACCGCGCCGGGGCACACCACGTTGACACGGATGCCGAGCGGCCCGTTCTCGCGTGCGGCAGTGCCGGAAAGGCCGATCAGCGCGCGCTTGGAACTGCCGTAGGCAGCGCTCAGCGGCTGCGATCGCAAACCGCCCACCGATGCGACATTGACCACCGCACCGCCCTTGCCCTGAGCCTGCATTTGCCTGAGCGCCGCGCGCAGGGCCATGAAGGCGCCGCGAATGTTCACGGCGTGGACCCGGTCGAACTCCTCGACCGGCAATTCGACGATCGGCAGCCTCGTGCCGATGATCCCGGCATTGTTGACGAACAGGTTGAGCTCGCCAAACCGCGCTACCGCCTCGGCAACCATACGGTCGCAGTCTTCCTCCTTCGATACGTCCGCAACGATGGGCACTACCTCGCCCGACATTGCTGCGCAGGCCTGTTCCAGCTCATTCGCCAGCACGTCGACTGCCGCCACCTTGCAGCCTTCCTCGGCCAATCTGCGGCAAGTCGCTTCGCCCATGCCGCGCGCTGCCCCAGTCACCAGCGCCACGCGCCCCTGCAATCCCGCATATGCCATATCGACTCCCTTCAAATCTTGCGCCGTATATTGATATCCGGCAGGCAAGCCGTTGACTACCGTCGCGAGCAGTTATATAGTGTTTACTACTTATAGAGCTCACCGGGGATTCGGCATCGAGCATCGCGGCAAGTCGGGAGACCAAACATGCGGTTCGGCATCACCTACAATCTCGAATACGTGCCCGAGGTCCACAAGACCGAAAAGCGCTACATGGACCTCATCCTCGAACAGACCATGCTGCTCGACAGGCTGGGATACGACGCCGCCTGGTATTCCGAACACCACACCGGGCGCTATTCGTTCGGTAATCCCGCGGTCATGGCGGCAGCCGCGGCGGTGAAGACCGAGAACATCAAGATCGGCACCGGCGTTTCGTTGCTGCCGCTGCACAATCCGGTCCTCCTCGCCGAGGAATTCGCGCTTGTCGACGTGCTCTCGAATGGCCGGCTCGAATATGGAATCGGGCGCGGTTATATCCCTCATGAATACGGCTGGCTCGAAGTTCCCATGGCCGAGAGCCACTCGCGCTATCACGAGATCATGGATTTCCTCGAGCAGGTCTGGACTGCCGAGGGCAAGACAGATTTCAACGGCAAGCACTTCCAGATCAACGATTACCAGTGCTTTCCCAAGCCGATCCAGAAGCCAATTCCCGCGATCTATGCATCGGCAGGAGGCTCGATGGAGAGCTTCGTATGGGCGGGCGAGAAGGGCTATCACCTCGGCACCGCGCTGTTCCTGCCGGACATCAGTGTGCTGGAAACCGGCATTCCCGCCTATGAAGAAGCGCTGGCAAAGAACGGGCATGACCGCTCGCAAGTCGAAGTGATGGCCATCACCCAGATGTTCTGTCACCGCGATCACGAAAGGGCGCTGGCCGAAGGGCGCATCTACGCCAACAACTACTACCGACATTTTGCTGTGCTGAGCGGCGCGACCGAGAAGAACCCGATCTACCCCTATTACAGCACGGTCGATGCGCTCGACCTCAACGCAAATGGCCAACTTCTTCTGGGCAGTCCGGAAGCCCTGATCGAGCGGATATCGCAGTATCAGGAAGATTACGGGCTGGACTACATGATGATGGAAATCGCCCAGGGTGGGGCCGAGCATGAAGTGATCTGCGAGGCGCTGGAGACCTTCGCCGCCGAGGTTATGCCCCACTTCCGCAAAGCCGAGGCGCCCCGCGAGAAAATGACCGCATGAGCGCCGCAAACAAGGTAGCGCTGGTTACCGGCGGCGGTCAGGGGCTTGGCCGGGGCATTGCTATCGCCCTGAGCGAGGCGGGTTTTCGCGTCGCCATTCTTGGGCGCACGCTCTCCAAGCTGGAGGCGACCGCCGAGCTTTGCCCGGGCGAATGTCTGTCCGTCGCCTGCGATCTCATCGATCCCGATCAGGTGCGCGATGCCTTCGCAAAGGTCGACGCCGCTTTCGGCAGGCTCGACGTGCTGGTCAACAACGCCGCCAGCTATGCCGCTTTCGAGCTGCCCGAGGCGAGCGACGAACAGATCGTCGATGTCGTAACACAAAGCCTGATCGCGCCGATCTTCTGCTCGCGCGAGGCAGTCAAGGCGATGCGCAAGGCAGGCGGCGGCGACATCGTCAACATTTCGACCCAGTCGGTGCTCACCCCGCAGCCGTTGATGATCGTCTATTCGGCGGCCAAGGGCGGGCTCGATGTCTTCTCGCAAGGGCTGCGCAACGAGTTCAAGACCGAGAATATCCGCGTACTCACCGTACAGATTGGCGTTGTCGCCAATTCGACGCTCGACACAGCCGACCCCGAAGGCGCGGCCAAATACGCGGAGAAGCTGGAGCGAGCAGGCCTTTCCAAGGCCTTCGTTTTCCCCGGCTCGACCCCGGCGGACATTGCCTCATCGATTGTCCATGCCGTGACGGCGCCACGCAATACGGTGATCGAGCAGATCGTCATGCGCGGCTTCGAAGGCCCCGATGCCAGCTGACGCTTGACACGACACGCGCGCAGTGGCGGGTAGCCGCGTATGCGTGAAGAATACGATTTCATTGTGGTTGGCGCGGGCAGCGCCGGGTGTGTTGTCGCCGAGCGGCTGTCAGCGAACCCTGCCGTGAGCGTGCTCCTCATCGAGGCCGGGCCGCTGGGCAAGGGCCTGATCGTCGACATGCCGCGCGGCGTCGGCGCAATCAACAATGCGGGCAGCAAGTTCAACTGGTCCTATCCCGATGTCCGCGCTGGCGGAAACGGACCCGCCGAACGCTGGTTCAAAGGCAAGGGGCTCGGTGGGTCGAGCCTCGTCAACGGCATGGTCTACATGCGCGGCGTGCCGCAGGACTATAATGCCTGGGAACAGGCCGGCTGCACCGGGTGGGGCTGGGACGAGGTCGGCGCGGCCTTCAAGGCGCTGGAGGATCACGAACTGGGCGAGGCCAAATGGCGCGGCACCGGCGGACCGCTGCGCGTGACTTGCCATCCCCGGCCCGAACCGCTTTACGAGGCGATCATCGAGGCCGCAGGCGAAATGGGCGTGGCGCACGTCGAGGACATCAACGATCCAGTCGCCGCTGCCGAGGGCTGCATCGGATACCAGACCGCGACGGTCAGCAAGGGCAAGCGCTTCAGCGCCGCGCGCGCCTTTATCGATCCGGCGAAGAGCCGCCCCAATCTCGACATCGCGGTCAAGACCACCGTCTTGCGCGTGCTCTTCGAAGGAACTCGCGCGGTGGGCGCGCGCCTGCGCGATGCTTCGGGCGAACGTGATGTGCGCGCCAGCCGCGAGATCGTGGTTTCTGCAGGGGCGATCGAGACTCCCAAACTGCTTCAGCTTTCGGGTATCGGCCCGGCCGAACTGCTCAACTCATTCAACATTCCGCTTGTGCGAGACGCGCCCGAAGTCGGGAAGAACCTGCGCGAACACCGGCATTTCGACCTGCAATTCCGCGTCACCGGCGGCAGCTACAACAAGCACCTGCAAGGATGGCGGCTGCCGCTTTCGGTGCTGAAATTTGTGTTCGGCGCGAAAGGCCCGATGACCCATGCCGTCCACGAAATTGGCGGCTTCGTGAAGACCGATCCTGCGCTTGACCGCGCCGACATGCAGTTCAACCTGATTTCGGTCTCGACCACGGCCTGGTCGGGTACCGGCGTGATGCGGCTGGAGAAAGAGCCGGGCGTGACCTTCCTTGGCTATTTCGCGCGGCCTGAAAGCCGGGGCGAGATCCGAATTCGCTCCACCAATCCCGACGACCCTCCCCAGATCGACGCGCGCCAGCTCTCCGCGCAAAAGGATCGCGACAGGGGCCTGGCTGCAGTCAAATGGATGCGCGGACTGGCGCGCCAGCCAGCGCTCAAAAACTGGATCGTAGAGGAAGTTTCCCCCGGTCCCTCGGTGAGCAGCGACGAGGACATTCTCTCGCAGGCAATGGCCATGGGCGGCCCGGCCTATCACATTTGCGGAACGGCGCGGATGGGCGCGGACGACGCTGCAGTGCTCGATCCGCGCCTGCGCGTGCGCGGCGTGGAAGGACTGCGGGTGGCCGACACCTCGATCATGCCGACGCTGGTTTCCGCCAATACCAACGGCCCGGCCATGATGATCGGACTGCGCGCCGCGCAATTCATCGAAGAGGATAACGGGGCCTGAAGCCTGCTCGCCTCAGCCGCTCAAGCCGAGGTGATGTCCGCCATCGGACAGGATCGACTCTCCGGTGATGTAGCGCGACCCCTCCAGGCACAGGAACACGACCGCATCGGCAACGTAGTCAGCCGTTCCTGCTTCCATGATCGGCCGCGAGGTTTTGGCGCTTTCGAGCAACGCCTCATAGCGCTCCGGAGAGAAATGCTCTGAAAGCCATGGCGTGTCCATGAAACCGGGACAGACGGCATTCACGCGGATTTCCGGCGCAAGCGCCCGCGCCAGCAGCTTGGTCATGGTCAGCAGCCCGCCCTTGGAGGCAGCATAGGCGACCGATGAGCCAATCCCCAGCACGCCCGCGCTCGAGGAAATGTTCACCACCGCGCCCCTTCCCTGCTCTTTCATCGCCGGAGCGCAGGCGCGGATCATCTGGTAGGGACCGACCAGATTGACAGCATAGACGTCGAGGAAATCCTGGGCATCGAGCGCATCGAGATCGTCATGCGCGGCAAAGCGCGTGGTCGCCGCGCAATTCACGAGGATATCGATCCGCCCGAACCTGTCGAGCGCGGCCTGCGCCGCCGCCTTGCAATCCTCGTCCTTGGAAACATCGGCCTGCACGGCAAGTGCTTCGACACCTTTGGCGCGGCACTCGGCCAGCACCTCATCAGCTCTGACGGTATCCTTGAGATCGACCACCACCACGTGGACGCCGCGTTCGGCAAGCTGGAGAGCCGTTGCAGCACCAAGGCCCGATGCGCCGCCGGTTATGACCGCGGCCTTGCCCGGATGATCGTCCAAGCTGCTCTCCTACATAGGCGGCGGGCCGGCGCGAAAGCACCGGCCCGCCTGCATCAGGCTGCGCGCTGCGCGTGAGCCTCGAACATGCGGGCGATGTCACCCGATGTTACAGGACGTGGCTCTTCGCCGGGCGCCAGCGGCGATGCGCCGCCGCTCGACTTGGTCGAGACATCCACACCCGCGGCTGCCGCCTTGGCGCGAAGCGCGCCGACGGTCAGCTCTTCCTTGGGAATCTTGCCGAACAGGTCGAACTTGAAATCGCGCAGGGCATTGCCGTGGGTGATCTTGTCGATCTGGCTCGGGGTCAGGTGCTTGATCGAATCCCACAGGAACTCGGGCGATTTCGGCCAGAGCGTATCCGAGTGCGGATAGTCGCACTCATAGGCAATGTTGTCCTCGCCAATCCACTCGATGTTGTGAAGGCCGAACTTGTCATCGATGAAACAGTTCAGGAAGTGCTGCTTGAACACCTCGCTTGGCTTCCTGTCGCCCATATACTGATTCGAATGAGTCCAGGCCTGATGCTGCTGGTGGGCAAAATCGGCCCGCTCCATGAAATAGGGCACCCAGCCGATTGAGCCTTCCGACAGGGCGATGCGCATGTCGGGATACTTGTGCAGCGCGGCGAGATTGAGCCAGTCCGACGCGCCAATCGCAATCGACATCGGCATCGTCGTGATCCATGCTTCGATCGGCGATCCCATAGAGGGATGCGGGGACGGATGGCCTGCGCCGATGTGCAGGCAGATCGTCGTGCCAACTTCGTTGACCGCCTTCCACAGCGGCTCCCAATGGTCCTCGTGGATAGACGGCAGACCGCGCGCACCGGGATTGTCGTTCATCGAAACAACGTTGCAGCCCTTGGAATCGAGGCGCTTGATCTCGGCTACGGTCGCATCCATGTCCCACAGCGGCAACAGACCTAGCGGAATGAAGCGCCCGGGGTTGCTGCCGCACCACTGGTCGATGTGCCAGTCGTTGTAGGCCTGCAGGTGCTGGAGCCCGTGGCCGCCCTGCCCCATGAAAAACACGCCGCCGTCGAGTCCCGGAAAGCTCGGGAAGTTGAGCGAGGAGGCGATGCCGTTGACGTCCATGTCCTTGACCCGCTCGTCGGCATCGTAGCATCCGGCGCGCAGCTGGTCGAAGGAGGTCGGCTCCATGCCGTATTCCTCGGGCGGGCGGCCGACGACGGCATTGAGGCCGACCGAGGGAATCTCGCGCCCCATGTACTCCCAGTAGTTCGTGCCGTTTTCCGAGGTGCGTAGTTTGGGCGCGGTCTCATATGCCTCGCCTGAAAGGTGGGCGTCGAAGACGTCGCCGGGCTCGGTGATGTGATCGTCAACGCTGACGAGCACCAGATCGTTCATATCCATTGTTTGTCTCTCTCTTGGTTATTCTGCTCGGAATTTGCTCAGTCGTAGGTCCCCATCGCCGCCTTGCCATAGGCCGGCTGGTATTCGCCGACCAGCCCGTTGATCGTACCATGCATGACGATCCCGCTCGCATCGTCGAGTACCCGGCGCGCCACAAGGAATTCACCGCCGACCCAGCCGTGCCTGATAAACTTGCCGAACCGCAGCCGGGTTCCCGGCGCGCCGGTGGCGGCAGGCATCATCTTGATCTTCTCGAACGATGCCTTGACGCCCTTGCCGGTCAGCGGACGGGCGGTCGACACTGCGGTCAGGATCATGCGCCCGACATCGTAGCACAAGAGCGGCCAGTAGAAAGCCGGGCGGCGATTGTATTTCGCCTCGAACCGGTCGAGGAAAGCCTGCCCCACTTCATTGCGCTCGTCGAACTGGTCAAGCCCGACCCACCCGGCCAGATGATCGCGCCACGGCTGCGAATTGGCGGCGAACTCGAAGGCGGTGCAGGTGTAACGGCGGGGGCTCCAGCCGATCTCGTCGAGCGCCGCGTTGATGTTCTGGACGCCGATACCGAAGCCGAACAGCATGATCCCGTCAGGCTTATTGGCGTGAAGCAGACGCATTTCGTCGAGCTTCGTCGCCGGAACCTGTGGCACCACCACTTCGCCGGTGATCTCGATGCCGAGCTTGGCGCAAGCTTCGCGTGCGGACCGCAGGTACTGCTCGCCGATCATCGAATCTTCGTAAGCGATGCCGATCGTCCGGCAGCCGTCGTAATAGGCAACGTGCGAGATGATGATCGGCTCTTCTTCCATCGATCCGGCGGGCAGCCCGAAGACATATTCGCCCAGCATTGATTCGGTGCCGCACACGGTGAGGATCGGAACCTCGCCAAGATCGTTGACATATTCGCCCAGCGGCGCGCCGTTCTCCGAAATCCAGGGTCCGAACACGGCAACACAACCTGCTTCGACCAGCCGGTAATAGGCGTCGCGTACTGGCTTGAAAGCGCCGAGCGGCAGACCTTGCACCTGTTCGACGACATATTCGACGTCACGGTCAAGCTGGCCAGCCGCGCGCAATTCGTCCTCGGCCAAACGGAATGAGGCAAGCACGATGTCTTCGAGCATCGCATCGTCGCCGCTGCCTTCGATATAATCGATGAGCACGCCAACCTTAACCGGTTCGACCTGCTGGCTCATGGTATCTCTCCCGAATGCCTGACTGCTCGAAGCTTGGACGGGTCAGCGAAAAGGTCAAGTCGCGGGGGCGATGACGCAATGTGCGCGAGAGTGCTGGACATTGCTGTGCAACTTGGGCTCTCTCCCGCTAGCGAAGGGAGAAGAGCCATGGGCATCGCCGAAAACAAGCAGGTCGTCACGGCGTTTCTCGAACGCCTGCCAAAGGGCACGGCCGACTGGAGCCTTGTTGCCGACGAAGCGGAGTGGTGGATCCAGGGCGCGGGCAATGTCACCAAGGCCCAGATCCGACAGATTGCCGACGACATTGCCGCGATGACCAGCAGCGCCGAGATGTTCATCGATCATATCACCGCCGAAGACGACCGGGTCGCGGCCGAGTGCCACAGCAGGATCGCCATGACCGACGGGCGCGTGTTCGAGAACACCTATCACTTCCTGTTTCATCTGAAGGACGGGAAGATCGTCATGGCGCGCGAACATTTCGACACAGGTTACGCCCGCGATTTCTTTGGTGCCGAAGCACAGGATGCGTTGATCGGCGGCGACTAGGAACGAAGCGCCTCGCGTGCATAGGCGGTGTCGAAGTGCTCATGGACTTCGGCCACCAGACCGTCGCGAACGAAAAACAGGAAATGATAGGTGTTGTCATAGGGCCGTCCGTCATGCTGGCAGCCCTTGCCGTCACACTCGATGGCGACGCGATCCTCCTCGGCGGTGACATGACGGATCGTCATGTGGCTCGGCGCCTTGGTCTTGCCGACGCGCTCGACCAGCGCCTTGAACTCCGCAAGCGACAGGAAGCCGTGGCCCTGGATCCACCAGCGCGCGTCCGGCGCGACGAGATCGAAGCGCGGCCCCGTCTCCAGCGATTTGAGGAAGGCAAGCGCGACCCGCTTGTTGGCCTCTATGTCGCTCATGACCTTTCTCCCGGTTCCTCGAACGGAATGCCGTAAGCGTCGTAGTAAAAAGCAAATCGCTCGCGCACTTCCTCAACCGTAACTCCCAGATCGCGGATATCGTAGCGATGCGTCCCGAACGTGCCCTTGCGATTGGCGGCGATGTAGTCGGCCATCGTTTCGCGCGCTTCATCGGTGAAGTCGAGGCCATGTCGCTCGTAGATTCTCGCAACTTCGCCGAGCGGATCGCGCTCCAGATCGAGGTAAAGCACATCGGCGAAGCGGGCGTTGCGCGCCGGGTCTGCGCGCCAGTCCATCATTGCCCGGGTGCTGGCGACCGCGCCCTCGATCGAGCCAAGCACGAAGTCGCGACCGAATTCCTGGAACGCATTCCCGAACTGGCGGCGGTGGGCATAGAGCAGACCGACAATCGAGGCCATGCTCCTGACCGGGTCGCGATGGCACAGGATCATCCGGGCGTCAGGGTACTCGCCGAACAGATGCGGCAGCAGCGCCAAGTGTGACGGGTTCTTGAGCACCCATTGCCTGCGCTCCTGCCCGAACTGGAGCGACTGCAACACCTTGCGGTGGATTCGATAGCCCGCACCGGGATCGCCATGGCTGGCCATCCAGCGTCCGTACGACGGCACGTTCCAGAAGAACGGAAACGAGAATCCGGAGAAGGCATATTCGACGATCAACGTATCCTCGGCCACGCCTTCGCTGGTGTAATCGTGCTTCTCGCGCACGTCGTCTTCCTGCCAGCCTTCGAATGCCATGTAGTGCTCGCCCTGAGCGCGCTGCGGTGCATTGTCGGTGGCGGGATGATTCACAGGCGGCGACAGAGTCCAGATCTGCCAGTGGCGCGGCGACAGGTTTCCCGGACCGCTCGCCAGCAGCGACTGCAGGTAGGATGTGCCCGATCGGCCATGCCCAGCAATGAACAGCGGCGCGCCGATTAATTCTTTGGCGATTTCTGGATAGCGCACCCGGTCTGCGTAAAGGCGAAGGCGACCGACAAGCAGCTTGAGCACGTGGCTGTGTGCTCGCGCCACACCCTGCTCGGTCAGGTCCGCTTCAGCATTGAGCGCGGCGATAAAGGCCTCGAACCCGTCATGCCACTCGTCGTCGCCCCAGTCGCTCGATCCGGCAATTGTTTCCGCTTCGTTTAGCAGCGCTCCGAGGTCAAAATAGCGGGCAGCCAACGGAACCTCAGCCCTTGGGGTTGGCGAGTGCGCCCATTTTTGCCGCTGCCGCCTCACCGAACATGCTGCGCTGGAACAGGCTCTCGTCGAACGCGCCATCCTCGCGCTTTGCACCCATTACCTTTTCATAAGCGCGCTGTACCGAACCGCGCTCTGCGATAGCCCGGTGCCAGCGCTTCAGGTCGGGATAGTCGTCGAGCGAGTCGGCGAAACGGTCGTAGATGTTGACCCAGCCGTAACAGCCCATGTCGGCGATCGAATAGTCGCCCGCGACCCAGTCGCGGCCCTTCAGGTGCGTGTCGAGCACACCCCAGTGCCGCTTCACTTCACCGATGTATCGGAGCTGGCCGTAGGACCGAGTGTCTTCGGGGGCGTAGCGGATGAAGTGGATCGCCTGACCGCTCAGCGGGCTTAGACCCGAGCTTTGCCAGAACAGCCATTGCATCGCCTGCGCCTTTTGGCGCGGGTCATCAGGCAGGAAGCGCCCGGTCTTTTCGGCAAGGTAGATCAGGATCGCGCCGGATTCGAACAGCGCCATTGGCGCGCCGCCATCGGTCGGCTCGTGATCGACGATGGCGGGCACTTTGCCATTGGGCGAAATGGCGCGGAATTCAGGCGCGTGCTGCGCGCCCTCACCCACCGCGACGTGATGCGCGGCCCAGTCCAGCCCGCATTCCTGAAGCATCACCGCCACCTTGAACACGGCGGGCGAGCCTTCGACATAAAGATCGATCATTTGCCTTGCTCCTAGTTGCCGACCGGGAACGTGATCGCCTTGATCTGGGTATATTCGTTGTAGCCGTGCTCGCCCCATTCGCGGCCCAGCCCAGAGCGCTTGTAACCGCCGAACGGCGTATCGGGGTGCAGTTTGCCGGACCCGCCGTTGATGGCGATCGAACCGGTGCGCACCTTCATCGCCATTTCCATCGCCCTGCCCGCATCGGCGGAGACAATCGAGCCGCCGAGGCCGAAATCGCTCTTGTTGGCGATCGCTACGGCTTCCTCGTCGCTGTCGAAGCCGATGATTGACATGATTGGGCCGAACACTTCGTTCTGTCCGAGGTAGCTGTCGTTGGATACGCCATCGAACACCGTCGGCTCGAAGTAGAAGCCGCCTGACAGGCGTTCGTCCAGCCCTTCCGGCCGTTTGCCGCCCGCGACCAGTGTCGCGCCCTCGGCCTGGGCGCGCTCGACGAAACTCTCGACCCGCTCGACCGCGACATTGCGGATCAGTGGCCCGGTAACGGTGCCTTCCGCGAAAGGATCGCCGACCTTCCAGTGTTTCAGCGCTTCACCCAGCGCGGCGACCAGATCGGCCCGGATCGCATTATCGACGAGGATGCGCGTGGTGCAGGCGCAGCCCTGCCCGGCCTGCGCGAAGTTCGAGAACAGCACACCGGGCAACGCGCTGGCGATATCCGCATCGCGCCGCAGGATCAGTGCCGACTTGCCGCCGAGTTCCAGATGACACTTGGTGATGTGCGGCGCGGCCTGCGCCATGATCATGCCGCCGACCTTGTCCGAACCGGTGAACGAGATCATTTCGACGCGAGGGTCGGAGCATAGCGCTTCGCCGACATCGGCCCCGCCCGTCACCATGTTCACCGTGCCCGGCGGCAGATCGAGTTCGGCCACCATGTCCATCAACAGAAGCGTTTGCAGCGGTGTGTAGGGCGCAGGCTTTATGACCACGGAGTTGCCCGCCGCGAGCGCGGGGCCGAGCTTCATCAGGCCGAGCAGGAAACCGGCGTTGTAGGGCGTGATCGCGACGACGAGGCCGATAGGATCGCGCGTCGTGATCGCGCCGCCCAGCTTGATCGTACCATCGTGCCATGGCGTCGAGACCAGCGGCAGCGTGTGGACCGGATCGGCCGCGGCAAGGTCAGCAAATTTCTCCAGCTGATCGGTGCCGAGCTGGAGCTGGCCTTCGCCCTCCATGCGGGTGTAGCCCATCTCGAGCATCATCAGCCGGACGATCTCGTCCTTGCGGGCAAGCACCATGTCGAGCAACTGGCGCATCCTGGCGGACCGGACATGGCGATCCTCGTTCGCCCAAACGCCCGCCTCGAAGCTGGCATGCGCAGCATCGAGCGCCTTGCGTGCATCGTCGGTCGAGCCGACCGGAGCGCTGCCGATTGCACTGCCGTCTATGGGAGTAATCGCTTGCTCGGTGCCCTGCGCCGCTCGTACGAATGCGCCGTCAATGAACAGCGAATCGTATTCGGTCTTCAGCGAAGTCGTGACGGCATCCATCTTCCAAGGTCCTCTTCTCAGGCCGGTTCCGCGCGAGATTGCCAGTTCCTAACCGGATGACAAGTCCCGGCATGGACAGAAGCGCCGGAACGCTCGATATCCTGGCCCTCAAAACCGATGGAGAGGACAAACTGCCCATGCACACCATGATCGACCTGACCGGACGGGTGGCCGTCATCACCGGAGGCGGCACGGGAATTGGCGCGGCCACCGCGAGGCTCTGCGCCCTTCACGGAGCCGATGTTGTGGTTGCCGGGCGGCGGCCCGAGCCTTTGCAGGAAACCGCTGGCAACATCGAGGCCGAAACCGGCCGCAGGTGCCTGCCTATGCCAACCGATGTGCGCGATGAAGATCAGGTCCAAAGGCTGATCGATTCAGCTGTGTCCGAACTCGGACGCATCGACATTCTCGTCAACAACGCCGGCGGATCGAGCCTAGCCCGGCTCGCCGAACTGACGACCAAGATGTGGGATCGCAGCTTCGCCCTCAATGTCGATGCGATCTACTACGCCACGCGCGAGGCGGGACGCTACTTCCTCGAACAGGGTTCGGGCGCCATCATCAACATTTCCTCACTGGCGGGAATCAGCGGCGTCATGAGCGGCGCGCATTACTCCGCGGCCAAGGCCGCACTCCAGATGTTCACCAGGGTGTCGGCCGCCGAATGGGGACCAAAGGGGGTGCGCGTCAATTGCATCGCGCCCGGCCTGATCGCGTCCGAATTGGCGCTTGAAGGCTGGAAAAAGAACAACGTCGACGTCGCTGCGATCACTGCCGGTGTGCCGCTTCGTCGACCGGGTACGCCCGAGGAAGTCGCAAATGCAATTGTGTTCCTAGCCAGCGACGCGGCCTCCTACATCTCGGGCGAGGTGCTGGCCGTGGGCGGCGGCCCGCAAATGGGCGGCAACGGTTGATCAGGCCCTGACCAGCGCTTCGCTCCCTTGCGAATTGCGCAGCCGCGTCAGTTCGACCGACAAGTTGGAAGCCGCAGCCATGCCGGTGATCGGATCGAGCTGATTCAGGCTGGTCAGGTTGTTGACGTTGTAATGCCCTTCCCAGCCGTGCGGCACGTTAACCACACCGCGCGACAGTGAGGGATCGATCTTGACCTGCCCGGTGATTTCGCCGTGCCGGCCGCGCAGGGTAGCGGTCTCACCCTCCTCCAGACCGCGCTCCTCGGCATCCTCGACCGAGACATAGATCGCCGGGATCTCCTTCTTGTCCGGCACCTTGCGGCTGTTGTGCTGCTTGAGCAGACGACGCGAAATCAGCATCAGGTCGCTCGGCGGTTCGAGGTCTGCAAGCTGGTCGATCAGTGGCTGCGGTGCGAGCCGGAAGCCGCCCATCTTGTCGGCATGATCGAGCACCCAGCCGAACATGCGCTCCTGCGCCAGCGTATAATTCGCCTCGCCGCTGGTATCGATCGGCGCACGCCCGCCCTGCGCCACGCGCGTCACCACATCGGCATCGCTCATCGTGTCGGGATCGACGCCGGGGTTGAAGTCCAGCCCCATGCGCTTGCCCAGTTCAGTGAGGATCCACCAGTAGGATCGCGCTTCGCCGCGAGCCGGAACAACGGCTGGCGTAAATTGTGCGCCAATTTCCGAGAACGAAGGATCGACCGCAAGCGACACGTCGATGCGTTCGAGCTGGTCCTTGGCCGGCAGGGCATGGGTCGAGAAATTGGCGACGGTGTTGTCCAGAATCTCGACCGTCATCAGCACGTCGAGCTTCGAGAGCGCCGACTTGAACCGCTGGGCATCGGGCATGCAGGTGAGCACGTGGCCCGACAGGTTGATGAGCGCACGCACATTGCCGCTTTCGATCTCGTCGGGCAGCGCGGCGCAGACATATTCGCCCGCGACGGTGCGCAGGTCCGGGCGGCTCGGCGGACCGGGCGAGCGCCAGCCTTCCTCGGGCGCAGGCGGCAGACCCATCTGTTCGAGCTTGAGGAAGAAGCCGGGGTTGACCCACGAGCCGCCTTCCTTGTCGAGCGAGCCGGTCACCGCCATCAGCGCCAGGCTCATCCAATGGGTGAGATTGGCGGCAGGTGAGAGCGATATCCCGGTGCCCGATTCGATGCTGAGCCGGCCGTTGCGCCTGACCGCGGCAAGAAACTCGTCGAGCGTCTCGGGCGACAGGCCGCTAATCTCGCTCGCCTTCTCGCGTGTATAGGGCGCGACGACTTCGCGCAGCCGGTCGACATCCTGCGCGTGTGCGTCGAGGTAGTCCCAGTCGGCACCCTCCTCCAGCACCCCGCGCACCAGAAATGCGAGCACTGGATAGTCGGTCCCGGCGCGGGGCGTCAGATGACGGGTGGCCTTCATCGCGGTCTCGGTGCGACGCGGATCGAGCACCCATACCTCGCCCTCCTCCATGAATTCGCGGATGCGCTGCGCCGGGTTGTTGAGCATCGACGTGTGCCCGCCCGAAATCATCGGATTGGTGCCGACGTAAATTACCATCTTGCAGCGGCCAATGTCGGCGCGGGTCATGATACCGAGGCCAGCGACCATCTCGCCGACAACGCCCTTCGACATGACGTCGATCGACATGTCCGAATATTGCGACTTGGTACCGATCGCCGCACGCATCGAGGGAATCATCGCGTAGGCGGCGCTGTCGAGATACAGGCCGCCGCCCATGAACAGCGCGACCGAATCGGGGCCACTCTCTTCTATGATGCGCGAAAGTTTTGTGGCGAGATCGTCTAGCGCCTCGTCCCAACTGACCTCCTGCATGACGCCGTCCTTGCGCATCTTCGGGACCAGCAGACGGTCTTCGCGGTGGTGCAATTCGCCCGCGTAGCGGCCCTTGAAGCAGGAGAAGCCTTCGGAGAGCGGATTGTCGCGGTCGCCGTTGACCCTGACGACCTGTTCGCCGTCGAGTTCGACTTCCAGACCGCACATCATGGTGCAGATGCGGCAGAATGATTTGCGCTTCATCGTTCTCTCCCGTGCGCCCGCCGAGGGCATTATGCATCTTATCAGGTATACAATTGGGCTCAAGCGCAGGATGACGCGGCGGCTTGCGCGTGGCGGGGGCCGCCGTATAAATGTCTAACTAATAGAAATCCGGGAGACCTTCCATTACCACGACGGGACCGCTGGCGCGCATTCGCGTGATCGATCTCAGCGATGAGCGCGGCATAATGGCGGGCTATCTGCTGGCCCAGCTTGGCGCAGAAGTCATCCACGTCGAGCCGCCGGACGGTTCATCAGCACGGCGCATGCCTCCCTTCGACGAGCGCGCGGGCCACGAGGGTGAATCCCTTTTCTGGCAGGCCTTCGCCGCGGGAACGCAAAGCATCGCGGTGGCGATCGATACGCCAGAGGGCCGCGATCGCCTCAATGATTTGGCGGCTGAGGCCGATGTGCTGATCGAATCCGGCGCATCCGACATTGACCTTCAGGCTTTGCGCGCGGCCAATCCCCGCCTCGTCACTGTCAAAATTTCCGCCTTCGGACCGGATGGACCGAAAGCAGGCTATGCCGCCAGCGATATCACCGTGTGGGCCTCGGCAGGCCCCCTCGCGCTGACCCGCGATCCGGGCACCGGCCAACCGCTCGCCATGGGAATCCCGCAGGCCTTCCACCAGGCGGCAATGGACGGTGCCGTCGGAGCACTGATTGCGCTCACCGCACGTGGACCTGATGGCGCGGGCCAGCATGTCGAAGTCTCGGCACAACAAAGCAACCTGCTGTGCACACTGTTCGGCCACCTCGCCGCGCCGGTGAACCACGACAACTATGCCATGGCCAATGCCGGCATGAGCAAGAAGGACCTCGACCTCAGCGGATCGGGTTCGCGTACCAACAAGACCTTCTGGCAGGTCCGCGACGGCGTGGTCGAAATGCACATCGGCATCGGTACGGCGGCGGGGCGTTTTTCCAATGCGCTGTTCAAATGGCTTGGCAGCATCGGTGAATGCCCGGACCAATTCGCCGGATGGGACTGGGTAACCCTGCCTGACCGTATCCGCGCCGACGAGTTGTCGATGGACGACGTCGAGCGCGCCCGTGCCCATGTCGAACCGATCCTCGCGCGCTATACCAAGAACGAAATGGTCGAGATCGCCGAGAAGAACGGGCTGATGATGGCCCCGATCCTGACCACCGCAGACCTGCTGGAGAGCCCACAGCTGGTTCAGCGCGCGTTTTTCGCACGGGTTGCCGAAAGCGGACTGCAACTGCCCAAGCCGTTCGGCACAAGCGGCGCGCCACGCACTGAACTGGCCGCCGCGCCACGGCTCGACGAGCATGCAGAGACAGCACGCCCGGCTGCTTCAGCCGCTCAGCCGGTGACGGGCCGGCCACTCGAAGGCCTCAAGGTGCTCGATCTCGCCTGGGTCATCGCTGGGCCGCTCGTGGGCCGCACGCTCGCCGACTTTGGCGCGACCGTGATCCGCGTCGAAAGTTCCAAACGGGTCGATACCGCGCGGGTGCTCGGTCCCTTCCCCAATGGCGACTATAACCCGCAAGCTTCGGCCAGCTACGACAGCTGCAATCTCGGCAAGCTTGGCCTGTCGCTGGATCTCAGCCGCGAGGACGCGCGCGAGATCGTTCGCGATCTGGCGAAATGGGCAGATGTCGTGGTCGAATCGTTCCTGCCCGGCCAGATGGAAAAATTTGGGCTCGACTATGCCAGCCTGAGCGCGATCAACCCCGGGCTCATCATGCTCTCCAGTTCGCTCACCGGCCAGACAGGGCCGACCGCGCGTCTGCCCGGATTCGGCAATATCGGCGCGGCACTGTCGGGCATGAAGCAAATGGTGGTCGCCGCCGACGGGACTCCGCTCGGCCCTTATGGTCCCTACACCGATTATATCGCGCCGCGCTTCGGGCTGCTCGCCCTGCTCACAGCGCTCGATGTGCGCAAACGAACCGGCGAAGGCTGCCACCTCGACCTGTCGCAAACCGAAACCGCGGTGACGCTGCTTGCCCCGCAATTGCTCGATTTCCAGGTCAATGGCCGCGTCGCGGTCGCCAATGGGAATCGCGACGGACGGTTCGCACCCAGCGGCGTCTTCCGCTCAGCCGGCGAGGACAAATGGGTGGCGATCACGGCACGCGACGACGACGAGTGGTCGCGTATGGCGGGCCTGATCGGCGGTCCCGCGCAGGACGACCGTTTCGCCGATCTCGCCGGACGCAAGGCGCATGAGGACGAACTGGAGAAGATCGTCGAAGGTTGGACCTCGGCCCAATCGCCTGCCGAAGCCGAAGCCGCGCTTCAGGCTTTGGGCGTTCCTGCCCATCGCGTGTCTGACACCTATGACATCGCCGAGGACCCGCAGCTTGCCCATCGCGGCAGTCTGCTGAAAGTGGAACAGCCGATTGCGGGCGAGACGGTGGTCGATGCCTCGCGCTTTTCGCTTTCGGAAACGCCGCCTCACTACGGCCGCCATGCTCCGCGCTACGGCGAGGACAACGAACAGGTGCTCGGAGAGATACTCGGCTATCCGCAAGAACGGATCGAGCAATTGCAGGAGGCCGGCGCGCTGGTCTGACAATCAGGGAGAGCAAGTAGAGTGGACGTCGTCCTTTCCGAAAACCAGTCGATCCTTCAGCAGGCGACCCGGCGCTTTGTCGAAGCAGAGCATCCTGTGCTCGCAACGCGCAAGCTGGCCGATGCGGGCGAGGCCATTGCAGCTTCGGCATGGCAGAGCTGCGCGGCGCAAGGCTGGATCGCCCTGTTCGTTCCCGGCGCGCATGGTGGCATGGCCGAAGAAGCCGAAGGCGTAATCGATGCCGCGATTATCGCTGAGGAATTGGGCAGGCAGGTCTTCGCTGGTCCCTTCGCCAGCAATGCGGTGGCTGCCTTTACGATCGCGCAGGCTGGAACGGATAAGCAGTGCGCGGCGCACCTGCCGGGGCTGGTGTCGGGCGAGACACAAGCAGCGTGGTGCTTTGCCGGGACCGGCGCACAGGGCGGACTTGAACCAGGCGAGCTGACCTTCTCCGGCAACCAAATCAACGGCGCGGCAGGCTTTGTCGAGAACGGCGCCAGCGCGGATCTGCTCCTCGTCAGCGCACGGGACGGACAGGGTCTTTCGCAATGCCTCGTCCCCACCGATCACCCCAGCGTGACCATCGAACCGCTGCGCTCGCTCGATCTCGGGCGCGGCTATGCCACGGTGCGGTTCGAAAATGTGGCTGTGGACGCCGGCGCCCAGCTCGGCGCAGCTGGCAATGCCGGCACCTTGTTCGAACGCCAGCTCCAGCTCGCGCTCGTCCTGCAATGCGCCGAAACGATCGGCCTCATCGACCGCGCCTTCGAGTTCACGCTCGAATGGGTGCGCGAGCGACACGCCTTCGGCCGGCCCATCGGCTCGTTTCAGGCCCTGAAGCACCGCCTCGCAGATCACACCGCCGAACTTGAAGCGGCAAAGGCGGCAGTCGCCTATGCTGCCAAGGCCGTGCAAAACCAGTCCAGCGACGCCGCCATCGCTGTGTCCATCGCCAAGAGCCAGTGCGGCAAGCAGGGCGTCGAGATCATTCGCGACTGCGTGCAGATGCACGGCGGCATCGGCCTCACCTGGGAGCACGATTTGCACTTTTACCTGCGCCGCGCAGTCGCCAACCAGTCGCTGCTCGGCACGCCCGCCATGCATCACGAGCGCATCGCGGTGCTGGCAGGCATTGAGGGAGAGACGGCATGAACCTGACCGTCTCCTCTACGGACAACCTCATCTCAACCGAGGACCGCGACACCGAAGACGAACGTGCATTCCGTCTCAAGGCGCGCGAATGGATGCATGGCAAGCTGCCGCCGCGCGTCGTCGGCCAGCCCTTCATGGACTGGGACGACAAGGACCTGATCGAGACCGATCGCAAGACCCAGCGCGTGCTGTGGGACGGCGGCCTTGCCGGGATTACCGTGCCGAAGGAATATGGCGGGCTCGGCCTGACGCGCCGCCACGAAACGATATTCGGCGAGGAAGCCATGCCCTATCGGCTCGCCTGGCACCTCGGCAACAATTACAATATCGTGATTCCGGTGTTCCTCGGTCATGCCAGCGAGGAGCAGAAGCAGCACTACATTCCCAAGATGCTCAATGGCGAGCACATCTGGGCGCAGATGACCTCGGAGCCATCGGGAGGCTCCGACCTGTTCGGCCTCATCACCCGCGCGGAAAAGCGTGGCGACAAGTGGTCCCTCAACGGCTCCAAGATCTGGACGACCGGCGGGGAGGATTCCGACATCGGCCTGTGCCTCGCGCGCACCGATCCCAGCCTGCCCAAGCACCAGGGCCTGACCATGTTCATCGTCGACATGCACCAGCCGGGCATGACCGTACGCCCGCTGACGCTGGTCAACGGCACCAGGGATTTCTGCCAGGAATTTCTCGACAATGTCGAAGTGCCGCTGGAAAACATCGTTGGCGAGGTCAACGGCGGCTGGGCGGTCGCCTCGACCCAGCTGGCGTCGGAACGCGCGGCAACCTCGCGCGGCTGGTTCATCGGCGCCGGTGCTTCCCTGCCGCGCGAGCAGATCGAGATCGCGAGCGAGCCAGTAAAGCTGGCACAGGAGCTCGGCCTTGCAGAAACACAACGCGCGAAGCAGATCGTCGGTGAGGTTATCGCGCTCCAGGCCTTGCGCGAACTGGTAGCCCAGCGCGCTGGCAAGGGGATCGACGCGGGAACTCTGCCGCCGACCACCGGCGGCGTCGCCAGCCTCGCCAACTCGACGCTCAACCAGCACGCTAGCGAACTGATGAGCGAACTGGCCGGCCCGTGCGGTGTCACCGGCCCTGCCAAGGGGGGCGAGCCTGACCCTGGCATCGACCGCATATGGCTGTTCCGCATCGGCGGCGGCACGGCGGAGATGCTGCGCAACACCATTTCGGAACGCCACCTTGGCCTCCCGCGCGAGCCGCTCCCGGGCAAGGATGTGCCATTCAACCAACTGAAAACTAACGCCGCGCCGACAGGCGCCTGATTTCACCGGAGGGAGAAATACTATGGCCGATTTCGATTGCCTCGAGACGCTCAAGGCCGATGGCTCACCCAACATTTCGACCGATGTGGTGAAGGAAGCCTACTACGAGCCCGAGTGGGTGAAGAAGGAATATGCCGCGCTGTGGCCGCGGACCTGGCAGGTCGCCTGCCGGGTCGAGGAACTCGAGCACGTGGGCAGCTATGTGGTTTACGATATCGGCGACGACTCGGTGATCGTCACGCGTTCCTCACCCGATCGCATACGCGCCTTCTACAACGTGTGCCAGCATCGCGGCCGGCGGCTGATCGACGGCAGCCTCAGCGGCACGACCCCCAACTTCTCCTGCAAGTTCCATGGCTGGCGCTGGAACCTCGACGGCGAGAACGAACATGTCACTCAGGTCGAGGACTGGCATGGCGCGCTCGACGATGACGACCTGTGCCTGAACGCTGTCCAGCTGGACAACTGGGGCGGCTGGGTCTTCGTCAACTTCGACCCCGAAGCACCGGCCCTGCGCGACTACCTCGGCGGCGTCTGCGACGCACTCGATCCGCTGAAGATGGACGAAATGCGCTACCAGTGGCGCAAGTGGCTTGTTGTCAACTGCAACTGGAAGGTGGCGCTCGAAGCCTTCAACGAAGGTTATCACGTCAACGTTACCCACCCCGGCGTGGTCAAATTCGGAGCGAGCCTGTTCGGCAGCCGCGAGGTCGGTATCCATTCGATGTTCGACACCCGCGCCTCGACGATGCGCGCCGAAGGCACAAGAGTGAAAGCAGCCGATGCGGGCGTAGACGTGCGTAAGATGGCTTCCGGCTTCTATGTCTATCAGCGCGACGAGCTTGGCTCGTTGATATCTGAAGCAATGGTTCCAGCGGCGCAGGCCATGCCTGCATTGCTGCCCGAGGGCGCAACGCCCGAGCAGGTGTTCGGCAAAATTGTCGAAGTGGCGGTGCAGATCGATGCGCAAAAGGGCAT
>Ga0181594_10001478_pt1:0-20000 | contig 21760 bp, 15 predicted proteins | sample 071ome_18_FD_145603 | JGI IMG/M metagenome (GOLD analysis project Ga0181594, IMG submission 145603) | Coastal salt marsh microbial communities from the Groves Creek Marsh, Skidaway Island, Georgia - 071413BT metaG (spades assembly) | ecosystem: Environmental > Aquatic > Marine >... | reverse complement strand
ACCTCCTTTCTGGAAATATCAGCTTGAGGACACTCAGGCGCCCACGCTTATCGGCTGTAAGGGTTATGTGCCAGCGAAGCGGGTTGCGTGGCAACCGGCGGCGGACAGATGGGTCTGTAGCTCAGTTGGTTAGAGCACCGTCTTGATAAGGCGGGGGTCGTAGGTTCGAGACCTACCAGACCCACCACTTTCTGGTGCGCTGGCAACTGGGGGATTAGCTCAGCTGGGAGAGCACCTGCTTTGCAAGCAGGGGGTCGTCGGTTCGATCCCGTCATCCTCCACCACTTCTTTGTGGGCACAGGCAAGTCGTCTTAGACGTATTGCCTGTGTTTGCACCGTGTGGACAAACACCTGTTCTTTAACAATTTATAGAGTCGAAAATCAGCGCTTTTTGTTTAAAAGCAAAAAGCAACTTGATTGCGTCAACAAGAAAATTGGCAGCGAAAGCTGCCGATTCGGCATAACGCGATAGTGTTCTGATCTTTACGATTTTGCCCAACGGTTTACCGAGGGGTCAAAGTTATAAGGTCAAGTGAACAAGAGCATGTGGTGGATGCCTAGGCGATGAAAGGCGACGAAGGACGTGATAGCCTGCGAAAAGCCTCGGGGAGCTGGCAAATAAGCTTTGATCCGAGGGTGTCCGAATGGGGAAACCCACCCGCAAGGGTATCTTTACCTGAATACATAGGGTAAAGAGGCGAACCGAGTGAACTGAAACATCTAAGTAACTCGAGGAAAAGAAATCAACCGAGATTCCGAAAGTAGTGGCGAGCGAAATCGGACCAGCCTGTTAGTGATAACACAAGACTCAGCAAAACGCTCTGGAAAGTGCGGCTACAAAAGGTGATAGTCCTGTATGCGAAAAGACTTGTGTGGTACTGAGCTAACGAAAAGTAGGGCGGGACACGTGAAATCCTGTCTGAACATGGGGGGACCATCCTCCAAGGCTAAATACTCTTCATCGACCGATAGTGAACCAGTACCGTGAGGGAAAGGCGAAAAGAACCCCGGGAGGGGAGTGAAATAGATCCTGAAACCGCATGCTTACAAAAAGTCGGAGCCCGCAAGGGTGACGGCGTACCTTTTGTATAATGGGTCAGCGACTTACATTTAGTGGCAAGCTTAACCGAATAGGGCAGGCGTAGGGAAACCGAGTCCGAATAGGGCGTCCAGTCGCTAGGTGTAGACCCGAAACCAGGTGATCTATCCATGGCCAGGATGAAGGTGCCGTAACAGGTACTGGAGGTCCGAACCGACTAATGTTGCAAAATTAGCGGATGAGCTGTGGATAGGGGTGAAAGGCTAAACAAACCTGGAGATAGCTGGTTCTCTCCGAAAACTATTTAGGTAGTGCCTCAAGTATTACCGTCGGGGGTAGAGCACTGTTTTGGCTAGGGGGTCATGGCGACTTACCAAACCAAGGCAAACTCCGAATACCGATGAGTACAGCTTGGGAGACAGTGCACCGGGTGCTAACGTCCGGACACAAGAGGGAAACAACCCAGACCGCCAGCTAAGGTCCCTAATATTGGCTAAGTGGGAAACGAAGTGGGAAGGCACAAACAGTCAGGATGTTGGCTTAGAAGCAGCCATCATTTAAAGAAAGCGTAATAGCTCACTGATCGAGTCGTCCTGCGCGGAAGATGTAACGGGGCTCAAGCCAATAACCGAAGCTGCGGATGCACAGTTTACTGTGCATGGTAGGAGAGCGTTCTGTAAGCCTGCGAAGGTGTGCTGTGAGGCATGCTGGAGGTATCAGAAGTGCGAATGCTGACATGAGTAGCGTTAAAGGGGGTGAAAAGCCCCCTCGCCGAAAGCGCAAGGTTTCCTACGCAACGTTCATCGGCGTAGGGTGAGTCGGCCCCTAAGGTGAGGCAGAAATGCGTAGCTGATGGGAAACAGGTCAAAATTCCTGTACCGATATGTAGTGCGATGTGGGGACGGAGAAGGTTAGCTCAGCCGGGTGTTGGATGTCCCGGTTCAAGCCTGTAGTCGTGCCTGGTAGGCAAATCCGCCGGGCTTAGATGAGGGGTGATAACGAGGAAGCTTGCTTCCGAAGTGAGTGATACCCTGCTTCCAGGAAAAGCCACTAAGCTTCAGCTACATACGACCGTACCGCAAACCGACACTGGTGCGCGAGATGAGTATTCTAAGGCGCTTGAGAGAACTCTGGAGAAGGAACTCGGCAAATTGACACCGTAACTTCGGGAGAAGGTGTACCCTAAGTAGGTGAACCTGTACAGGGGGAGCCAAAAGGGGTTGCAAAAAATAGGTGGCTGCGACTGTTTATTAAAAACACAGCACTCTGCAAACACGAAAGTGGACGTATAGGGTGTGACGCCTGCCCGGTGCTGGAAGATTAATTGATGGGGTGCAAGCTCTTGATCGAAGTCCCAGTAAACGGCGGCCGTAACTATAACGGTCCTAAGGTAGCGAAATTCCTTGTCGGGTAAGTTCCGACCTGCACGAATGGCGTAACGATGGCCACACTGTCTCCTCCAGAGACTCAGCGAAGTTGAAATGTTTGTGATGATGCAATCTCCCCGCGGAAAGACGGAAAGACCCCATGAACCTTTACTGTAGCTTTGTATTGGACTTTGAACAGATCTGTGTAGGATAGGTGGGAGGCTTTGAAGTGCGGACGCTAGTTCGCATGGAGCCATCCTTGAAATACCACCCTGGTGTGTTTGAGGTTCTAACCTTGGCCCATTATCTGGGTTGGGAACAGTGCATGGTAGGCAGTTTGACTGGGGCGGTCTCCTCCCAAAGCGTAACGGAGGAGTTCGAAGGTACGCTAGGTACGGTCGGACATCGTGCTAATAGTGCAATGGCATAAGCGTGCTTAACTGCGAGACCGACAAGTCGAGCAGGTGCGAAAGCAGGACATAGTGATCCGGTGGTTCTGAATGGAAGGGCCATCGCTCAACGGATAAAAGGTACTCTGGGGATAACAGGCTGATACCGCCCAAGAGTTCATATCGACGGCGGTGTTTGGCACCTCGATGTCGGCTCATCTCATCCTGGGGCTGTAGCCGGTCCCAAGGGTATGGCTGTTCGCCATTTAAAGAGGTACGTGAGCTGGGTTTAAAACGTCGTGAGACAGTTTGGTCCCTATCTTCCGTGGGCGCTGCAGATTTGAGGAAGCCTGCTCCTAGTACGAGAGGACCGGAGTGGACGAACCTCTGGTGTACCGGTTGTCACGCCAGTGGCATTGCCGGGTAGCTAAGTTCGGAAGAGATAACCGCTGAAAGCATCTAAGCGGGAAACTCGTTTCAAGATTAGATCTGCCGGGGCCTTGAGCCCCCTAAAGAGTCGTTCAAGACCAGGACGTTGATAGGCTGGGTGTGGAAGCGCAGCAATGCGTTAAGCTAACCAGTACTAATTGCTCGTGCGGCTTGACCTTATAACCTTGATCCCTTGTGATCATGGGTTTGTTCAGAATACTGTTGTTATGCCGACTTGTTGGCGACACCAATCAAGTAGCTGATTCGACTTTATAAATTGGACGCCTCGCAGAATACGCGTGGTGTCAAACGGTTTGCCTGATGACCATAGCAAGGTGGTCCCACTCCTTCCCATCCCGAACAGGACAGTGAAACGCCTTAGCGCCGATGATAGTGCGGATGCCCGTGTGAAAGTAGGACATCGTCAGGCTTTTATTCAAAACGCCCGTTGGTCTTTGCCAGCGGGCGTTTTTCTTTGGGTTAAAAGGCTTGGGACCGGCGTCGCGCTTACGCCAGGTCGGTTACCCATCCGTCGGCCAGCTCAATGGCCTGTTTGCGCACCAAATCGTTGAGTAAACCTGCGAGCCATTCTTGCCAAGCGGTGGCGTCTGGGCTGGCGCTACCCATCATGTCTTGGGCAAGCAGTTGCAGATACGGTGTGTCGCGTACCCATTGCACAAGGGCGTCCATCGGCAACCGTTTGACCTGCATCAAGTGGAACTTAATTAAAACGCGCGCCGCGTGCAATCGGTGTTTTGCGGGGTTGGCTGCGATAAAGTCCAGCCGATCGTGGGCGCGTGCGAGTGCCGCTTGCACGTCGTCAAAGGGCGGCCCATGACCCGGAATCACCACCTTAGGCTGCAGCTGTGCAATGGTTTGCAGGGTATGACGGGCCGCGTCAACGGCCGAGTGGTCATGATGAAGCAAGGGAAACAAAACACCAAACCCGTCGTGCCAGAGTGCGTCGGCCGAAATAAGCGTCGCCGTCTGCCGCTCGAACAGCATGACCGCGTCCGGGTCATGGCCAGGGGCTGCATGAATCTCCCACACCTGGCCAGCCAACTGCACGCTGGTGTTGGCCTGCAGCAGGTGGGTGAATGCAAACCGTGGACATTGCTGTCCGGTGGCGCGGTAGCTCAGGGCCTCGTCTTTCCAATGGCGCACCGCCTCGGCGGAGCGGCTGGGTATCCAGGTTTGCACACTGGCGAAGGCTGCTTGTAGCGCCGCGTTGCCGCCGCAGTGGTCGCTGTGCAAGTGAGTGTTCACAACCTGGATCAAAGGCAAACCACCGCAAGCCTCTTTCACCAGGTCCACGGTTTGCGCCGCGTGCAACACGTAACCGGTATCAACCACCGCGGCACCTGCCGCGCCGCGTAGCACCACGCTGTTGCTGGAGAGCCAACCGCGCTCCAAAACCTTGATGGACGCGCTGACTTGGGCCGCACCAGATGAAGATGTCATGGATGAACAGGTGGGGGTTTTTGCGGTATGCTTTGCCCTTTAAAGCATTATGCGATTTTTGTGAACGAACCTCCCTCGGCCTCGCGGCGCACCCCGCTGCTGGCCACCGTGGCTTCTTTTATCCCCCCGGCTTGGCGCCATGCCAAATGGCTGCGTTGGTTGAGGCGCAAGCCCAGTACCCAAGGCCTTCTCGATAGCTTGGCAGACGCCGAGGAGGAGCAGGTCATTGCCCCCGACGCGCGGCAAATGCTTGAAGGCGTGTTGCGCATGGCCAGCCTGACCGTGGGCGAGGTTATGGTGGCTGCGCCCCGCATGGATGTGCTGGATGTGAATGCCTCGCGGGAGGCGTTGCTGGCTACCGTGATTGAAACCGCACATTCCCGTTTTCCGGTTTACGAGGGCGAGCGCGACAACATCATCGGTATTTTGTTGGCCAAAGATTTGCTGAAATTGCAGCGTTCACCGCAGCTGCATTTGCGCGCCATGTTGCGTGCGCCCGCTTTTGTCCCCGAGAGCAAGCGCCTGGACGACTTGTTGCGCGAGTTCCGCGCCACACGTAACCACCTGGCGGTGGTGATCGATGAGTTTGGGCAGGTGGCTGGTTTGATCACGATCGAGGACGTGCTGGAAGAAATCGTGGGCGAGATCGAGGACGAATTTGACGAAGCCGAGGACAACGGGGACATTTTTAGTCTGGCCGACGGCACGTGGCGGGTTGCAGGCGACACCGCGCTGGCCCGCATCAATGAAGCGTTTGAGGTGCATTTGCCCGACGACGACTTTGATACCGTAGGCGGCTGGATTGCGCATGAAATGGGCCATGTGCCGCAGCGTGGTGAGTTGTTTGAGGTGCAAGGCCTGCAGTTTGCGGTGCTGCTGGCGCGCGGCGGCGCGGTGCGTTGGTTTAAGGTGGCGCGCGTGTTGGGTGACGCCGTGACATGAAACCCGCGGCCCTGACCCGCCGCGCAACCGTGAGCACGGCTTGGGCGGTGGTGTCGGGCGTTGCCACCGGCTGGGCGCTGGCGTGGCCATTTACCCAACAAGCGTTGCAAGCGCCCGCGCTGGGTTTGTTGTATGGCGCCCCTGTGGCTTGGCTGCAGTGGCTGGCGCTGTTGTTGCTGGCTTGGGTGTTGTGGTGCGAGCGCACCTGGCGCGCGCGGGCCTGGTTGGGCTGGTGCCATGGCGTTGCGGTGATGCTGGCGTCGGTGGGTTGGCTGACCCACGCAATGCACGACGTGGCGGGCTTGCCCCAGCCGCTGGCATGGTTGGCGTGGCTGCTGCTGAGCGCGGTCCTGGCGCTGCAGCCAGCTTTGGCTTTAGGGCCTTTGCTGCACGCGGCCTGGGGACAACGTCCGGGGCCGTGGCGCAGCGCCCTGGGGCTGGCTGCGGCCCTTACCCTAAGCGAGTGGATGCGTGCCACGTGGTTCACCGGCTTTGCGTGGGGCGGGCTGGCGGTGCCGGTGCTGGATACGCTGTTGGCCAGCGCTGGGCCGTGGTTGGGGGTGTTGGGCTTGGTGCCTGTTATGGCGGGCGGTGCCGGCTTGATGGCCTGCGCCTGGGGCCAGCGGCGCCCGGGCGTGTTGGCCGTAGGTGCCATGTTGCTGGTACTGGCTAATTGGCCAAGTGTGCCGGTTGGCGTGGACCGCCTGACGCAAAGCCAAGGTGAGGTGTTGGTGAATCTGCTGCAGCCGGCGGTGGCGCAGCAAGATAAGTTTGGCGCGGGTACGCTGGTGCGTGCCACAACGGTGTTGGAGCAGGCCTTGGCCCAGAGCGCACCAGGCGCTTTGCTGATCGCGCCCGAGACCGTATTGCCAGGGTTGCCGCGTGCCTGGCCCAAAGACACCGCACCACGTTTGCGCGCCGCTTTGAATCGCCAGCAAGGGGCGCTGTGGTTCGGCGCACCTTTGCCAAGCGCCGACGGCGGGTATCGCAACAGCATGTGGGCGTGGCGTGCTGGCGAGGCGGGCACCATGCGCTACGACAAGCACCATTTGGTGCCCTTTGGCGAATACATTCCGCCTGGCTTTGCGTGGTTTGTTCAGGCCATGCGTATGCCCTTGGCTGGCTTTGTTGCGGGTGACCCGCTGCCGCCGCCTTGGCAATGGCAGGGCCTGCGTTGGGCGATACAAATTTGCTACGAGGATTTGTTTGCTTTGTCGTTGGCGCAACGCCAGTGGCACGAGCCGGCGCAGGTGTGGGTGAACGCCAGCAACTTGGCGTGGTTTGGTAACGGCATTGCGCTGCCTCAGCATCTGAACATGGCGCGCTGGCGGTCGTTGGAACTGGGGCGTTGGACGGTGCGCGCCACCAACACCGGGGCAACGGCGGTCATCGACCACCGCGGTCAGGTGCGGGCGCAGTTGCCCCATGGCGTCACTGGTACGCTGACCTATCGGGTGCCAGGCCGTGACGGTGTGACCCCTTTTGTACGTTGGGCGGGAGCATGGGGCCAGTGGCTGTGGTGGATGGCGCCGGTCTTGATCTTGGTGGTTTTAATTGGAACCAGGCAACGTCGGTAAAATCAAAGGCTTGTCTTTGCGCTGGCCTTGCAGCCGGTCCACCATAGGCCAACATGACCGCACCCACTTTTCAGGAAATTTTGCTTCGCCTGCAGCGCCACTGGGCCGACCAAGGCTGCGCGTTGCTGCAACCGTACGACATGGAAATGGGTGCGGGCACCAGCCACACCGCCACGTTTTTGCGGGCCATTGGCCCTGAGCCTTGGCGTGCGGCCTACGTGCAGCCCAGTCGCCGCCCCAAAGACGGACGCTACGGCGACAACCCGAACCGATTGCAGCACTATTACCAGTACCAGGTGGTGCTTAAGCCCGCGCCCGAAAATATCCTAGACCTTTACCTTGATAGCCTGCGCGCGTTGGGTCTGGATTTGCAACGCAACGACGTACGGTTTGTTGAAGACGACTGGGAAAATCCCACCCTTGGCGCATGGGGCCTGGGCTGGGAGGTGTGGCTCAACGGCATGGAAGTGACGCAGTTCACCTACTTTCAACAAGTGGGTGGACTCGATTGTCGGCCCGCCACCGGCGAGATCACTTATGGCCTGGAGCGGCTGGCCATGTACCTACAAGGTGTCGAAAACGTATACGACTTGGTATGGACGCCAGGCCTAACCTACGGCGACGTGTACTTGCAAAACGAGCAAGAGCAGTCGGCTTACAACTTTGAGCACAGCGACACCGCGTTTTTGTTTGATGCCTTTGGTGCCCACGAGCGCCAAGCTCAGGCCTTGGTGCAAGCCGAGTTGGCGTTGCCTGCTTACGAGCAGGTGCTGAAAGCGGCGCACACCTTTAACTTGCTGGATGCACGGGGCGCGATCTCGGTCACCGAACGCGCCGCCTACATCGGGCGCATCCGTGCGTTGGCGCGGGCGGTGGCCCAAAGCTATTACCACAGCCGGCAACGTTTAGGCTTTCCGTTGGCGCCGCGCGAGTGGGTGGCCGAGCTTGAGGGCAGCGTGTCATGAGTGAGACCGCCACCCAATCGCTGTTGGTGGAATTGCTGGTAGAAGAGCTGCCACCCAAATCGCTGCGCCGTTTGGCGCAGGCGTGGAGCGATGGCATCGCGCACGCGCTGCGGCAACAGCAGCTCCTTACCCCTCAGACCCAAGTCACGCCCTACGCCACACCCCGGCGCTTGGCGGTGCACCTGAGCCACGTGTGTGGTCAGGCCCCGCGCCAGCAGCAGGTGGTAAAACTGATGCCAGTTAAGGTGGGCTTGAATGACCAAGGCGAACCCACGGCGGCGTTGCAAAAAAAATTGCAGGCCGTGGGCGCCCCGGGTCTAAACGTGGACGCGTTGCAACGCGTCATGGATGGTAAGGCCGAGTCGTTGCAATTGGTGCGTGAGGTACAGGGCGCCACGCTGGTGCAAGGCCTGCAGGCGGCGCTGGATGAAACCCTGACCAAGCTGCCGATTGCCAAGGTCATGACGTACCAGCTGCACCATCGGTGTGCGCTGCCAGGGTTCAGCAATGTACGCTTTGTGCGGCCTGCGCATGGTTTGATGGCGCTGCACGGTGCAGAGGTGGTGCCGGTTCAGGCGCTGGGCCTGGAGGCCGGGCGCAGCACCCAGGGGCATCGGTTTGAGGCAGCGCAGCAAACCCTTGAGCTGCACCATGCGGATGACTACGACCCGTTGTTGACCGCACAAGGCGCGGTGATTGCCAGCTTTGATCGCCGCCGTGCGTTGATTGAGCAGCAACTGCAAGCTGCGGCCGAGCAAGCGGGTTTGCAGGTGCCGCCTGATGACGCGTTGCTAGACGAGGTCACCGCGCTGGTGGAACGTCCGAATGTGTTGACCTGCAGCTTTGATGAGGCGTTTTTGGAGGTGCCATCGGCGTGTTTGGTGCTGACCATGAAGGCGAATCAAAAATACTTTCCGCTGGTGCATGCCAACGGCGCGTTGAGTCATCGGTTTTTGGTGGTGAGTAACCTTTCACCCAACGACGCCTCGGCGATTGTGCAAGGCAACGAACGGGTGATACGGCCGCGTTTGGCGGACGCCAAATTCTTTTATGACCAAGACCGCAAACAGCCACTGGTTAGCCGTTTGCCGCGTTTGGAGCAGGTGGTGTATCACAACCGCCTAGGCAGCCAGGCGCAGCGCAGCGCGCGTGTACACGCCATGGCTTGTGCCATTGCCCAGCTTATGCAACCTGTGGTGGCGCAAGACGACGTGAGTTGGGCCGCGCGTTTGGCCAAGGCTGACTTGGTAACCGACATGGTGGCTGAATTTCCAGAGCTTCAGGGGGTGATGGGGGCACGCTACGCGGCCCACGACGGCCACGGCGAAGCGGTAACCCAAGCCATTGAAGACCACTATCGACCGCGTTTTGCGGGCGATGACCTGCCCCGCGGGCAAGTGGGTGTGGTGTTGGCGTTGGCCGACAAAATGGAAACGTTGGTAGGTATGTTTGGTATTGGCAACGTGCCCACGGGAGACAAAGACCCCTTTGCCTTGCGCCGTCATGCGCTGGGGGTGTTGCGACTCATCATGGAGCGGGCGCAGACGTTGCAATGGACTGAGCTGTTGGCGATCGCGGTTGCCGCGTTTGAGGCTGAACAACTGAGCCACGATTTGAACCCGTTGACCGACTTTGTTTACGAGCGACTCGCTGGCAGTTTGCGCGAGCAGGGCTGGACCACGCCCGAGGTGGATGCGGTGTTGGCGCCTCGACCCACACGCTTGGCCGAGGTGCCACAGCGCTTGCAAGCGGTACGAGACTTTGCGCAAATGGCGGCGGGCGAGGCCTTAGCCGCGGCCAACAAGCGCATTGGTAACGTGCTGCGAAAGGCTGACGACAGCGGCGGCGCCGAGGTCGATCCGGCCTTGATGCATGAGGCGGCTGAGCACGCGCTTTACCAAGCCATGACGCAGACGCTGCCGCATGCCCACACACTGGCTGAGCAGCGGCGGTGGGGGGAACAGCTGCAGGCGTTGGCCGTCTTGCGTGAGCCAGTGGACGCGTTTTTTGAAGGCGTGCTGGTCAACGCCCCTGACGCCGCGTTACGCGCCAATCGGTTGGCGTTGCTGCGGCAGTTGCATCGTGCCATGAATCAAGTGGCCGATTTGTCGCGTTTAGCCGCCTGATTGCCCATGCTTGCGGCACTGCGTTCGGCCTTGCACTTGTGCTGGATGGGCTTAACTGTGGTGCCATGGGGGCTGTGGGTGGTGTTGCTGGCGCCCTGGGTGAAGTCGGCCACGGTGTATCGCATGTGTGTGGGGTGGCTGCGGCAGGTGGTCTGGATGGCGGGCCCTATGCTTGGCATTCGCAATCGGATGCACGGGCTGGAAAACCTACCCACCGATCCTTCGGCCCGGGTGGTGCTGTTGGTTAAGCATCAGTCCACATGGGAGACGTTTGCCATGCCGGTTTTGATGCCGCGGCCGTTGGCGTATGTGTTCAAACGTGAGCTGCTGTCGATTCCATTTTTTGGCTGGGCCATGGCCAAGATGGACATGGTGCACATTGACCGCCAGCGGCGCGCCGAGGCGTTTCATCGGGTGGTGGCGCAAGGGCAGCGGTTGCTGGACAAGGGTATTTGGATGATCATGTTCCCCGAGGGCACGCGCGTGCCACGCGGGCAAACGGGGCAGTACAAAACCGGTGGCGCCCGTTTGGCCGTGGCCACTGGGGCCACGGTGATACCGGTGGCGGTCACGTCGGCGCGCTGTTGGCCCGCGCGCGCGTGGATCAAGCGCCCAGGGGTGGTGGATATTTCGATTGGCCCGGCCATGCCAGCCAGCGGGCGAGACCCGGTTGAGCTCATGTCCGAGGTGCAGCAATGGATTGAAGCCGAGGTGCAACGCCTCGACCCGCCACCGCATGGCTGAGGCGCTGCAATTGGCGTTGGACTTTTCGGCTGGCGAGCCGCCGGCCCAAGCGCTGCCGGTGTGGCGGCACCGCGCCGCCGATCGCACACTGAGTTTGTCACGGCTGGTGGTGGCGTACGTGTTGCGGCGCGGTCGTCGGCGCTCGATTGGCATGACCGCGCACGAAGATGGCTTGGTGGTGAGTGCGCCGCGTTGGACGCCGTTGCGTGAGGTGGAGCACACCTTACTTACGCACGAGGCTTGGCTGTGGCGTCAGTGGCAAAACCAGCAGCAACGGGCGGCGGCGGCCCAGGCCTTGGTGGCGTGGCATCACGGCGGCAGCGTGCCGTGGCGGGGCGAGGTGGCGCGCCTGTGCTTGGGCGCGCAAGCCCCGGCTGAGCGGGTGTGGCTGGAGCGAGCAAGCGGCGACACGGATGTGCTCTGGACCATGCATGTGGCCTGCCCCATTCATGCCACCGTGCAACAGGTGCGCGACACGGTGCAGGCCTGGCTTAAACAACAGTGTTTGGCTTTGGTGCAGCAAAGTGTGACGCAGCATGCGCCGTTGCTGGGTGTGCAGTGTCGCGGGTTGCGCTTAAGCAGCGCGCGCGGGCATTGGGGTCTGGCCAGTGCCGATGGTCGATTGGCAATCAACTGGCGGCTGATTTATGCACCCCCTGAGTGGTTGGAATACGTGGTGGTGCATGAACTGGCCCATTTGCGCGAAATGAACCATGGCCCTCAATTTTGGGCGCTGGTGCAGGGTGTGATGCCGAACTGCTTGGCGTTGCGCCGCGCCCTGCGTCAGTGGGTGCCGCCTCCTGATCATTAGGGGCTTGCCGGGCACCCCAGCGTTGCCACTAAGAAGCTGCAAAAACGAACACCCCTTGGTTGTTGCGTGCGCGTGTCAGGCGGCCGGTGTGCCACAGGTGGTTGAGGTGGGCAATGGATTCACCCATGGCAAAGGTGGTTTGATGCAAGTCAAGCTTGCGCTTGAACAGCAGCCCCAATGCCTCGTAGGCGTGCAAAGGCTGTTGGCTGGCGGCGGCTTGCAGTTCATCAAGTCGCTGGTGGTGATGGTTTTTGAGCTGGGCGATGCGCTCTTGCACGCAGCCGTGGGTGGTTTGCGGCCCGCCAAAGGGGCGGCCATGGGAGGGCAACACCAGCGTGGTGGATGGCAGGTGGTGCATTTGGTCGAGTGACGCCATGAAGAGCCCGAGTGGGTCGCTCTCGGGGTCTGAGACATAAACGCTGATATTGGTTGAAATGCGCGGCAACAGCATGTCGCCGCTGATAAACAAGCCGCGCGCCGGACAGTGCAGCGCAATGTGCTCGGGCGCGTGCCCGTAGCCGCTGATGCAGTGCCAGTCGTCTTGCCCAATACGCAGCACCGTGCCGTTGCGCAGTGGGTGGTGTTGCCCCGGCACCTTGGGCACCAAACCCGAAAAGTGGTTGCGGCGGGCGCGAACCTTGGCGATGTCCTCGGGGTCGGTTAGGCCATGTTCGGCAAAAAAATCGGCGGCTTCATCGCCACCAAAGGCCGTGCCGCCCATGCTGCCCAAGTGGGCCATGGCAAAGTCTAGGCTGCTCATGTGCAGCATGCAACGCCGACCCGCAACACTCCAACGCTGGCACATCCAGTGCGCCAGACCCACGTGGTCGGGGTGCATGTGGGTAACGACAACGCGCAGAATCGGCAAACCGTCTAGGCTGGTGGCAAACACCTGCTCCCAGGCCTGCTGGGTGTCGGGGTGGCTGATACCGCAGTCCACCAAGGTCCAGCCCTGCGTGGTGGTGCCGTCAAGCGTGATTTCATCGCGCAACAGCCAAAGGTTGATGTGATCCAGCGCGAACGGCAACGACATGCGCACCCAACGAATACCGGGTGCCACCTCCAGCGTTTGGCCCACCGCAGGGAGGGCCTCACCCATGGGGTAGTGCAGGCGTTGTTCAAGTGGATTCATGGAATTTCGGTTAAGATGAGGTTGACGTTTACGTAAACGTCAATTAAAACAATTTGCTGGCACACGCTGTTCTTTGGCCACCATGGAATACACCATACGCGACCTCGCGAAAGAATTTGACCTTACCACGCGAGCCATTCGATTCTACGAGGACTTGGGGTTGCTGCAGCCCAACCGTCGCGGACCGGGTGGGCGGGTGCGGGTATACAGTGCGCGGGACCGCACCCGGCTGCGCCTGACGCTGCGGGCCAAGCGCCTTGGATTGTCGCTGACCGAAGCCAAAGAACTGATTGACATGTACGACAGCCCGCGCGACACCGCGGCTCAGTTGAAGCGGTTTTTGCAGGTGTTGGCGGAGCATAGGCGCGGGCTGGAGCAGCAATTGGCGGAACTGCAGGCCAATGTGAGCGAGGTTAAGAGCCACGAGCGCGAGGCCCGGGCCGTGTTGCAGCGGCTGACGCATTCAAGGGAGTTGTCACATGAATGATGAACACGATGACTTGGCTGGCTTGTTTGAACACAACCGCCAATGGGCGGCGCAGATGGAGCAACAACAGCCGGGGTTTTTTCGTCGGCTAAGCGCGCAACAACAACCGCGTTATATGTGGATTGGGTGCTCCGACAGCCGAGTGCCCGCCAATCAAATCACAGGCTTGGACCCGGGCGAGGTATTCGTGCACCGCAACGTAGCCAATGTGGTGGTGCATTCAGACTTGAACGCGTTGTCGGCGCTGCAATTCGCTGTGGAGCGGCTGCGGGTGCGCCACATCATGGTGGTGGGGCACTACGGCTGCGCGGGGGTTCAAGCCGCGCTTGAGGGTGCGCGCATTGGGCTGGCCGATAACTGGCTGCGGCATATTCAAGACGTGCGCGATCAGCATCAAACCATGATCAGCCAGCTGGATGCGTCGCAGCGCTTGTTGGCCATGTGCGACCTTAATGTGATTGAGCAAGTGGTGAACGTGGCCCAAACCACGGTGGTGGCAGACGCCTGGGCGCGCGCCCAACCCTTAACCGTGCATGGCTGGGTGTATGGGCTGCACGACGGCCTGCTGCAAGACTTGCATATTTCGGCTTCTTCTGCCACCGAGCTGGACGCTTGCTACCACGAGGCGGTGCGGGTGGTGGCTTCGCGGATGGCACAGCCCCGGGTGGCCGCGGCATGAACACGCCTGCCTTGGATTCCAACGTGGCGCACGAAATGGCGCAGGCCCTGCTTGATGGATTCGAGCGCCACTACCGCTTGTTTCGCGAATCCTCGGCCAACGCCAAACAACGCTTTGAGCAGCGCAACTGGGCCGAGCAGCAAATGGCGCAGCGCGAGCGCATTGCGTTTTATGACCAACGGGTGGCCGAAACGGTGAGCCGATTGACCGAGTCGTTTGCGGCGCAAACCCAGCCCACCGCGGTATGGCAGCAGGTGAAGCTGTTGTTTATTGGGATGTTGGTTGGCCACCATCAGCCGGAGCTGGCCGAGACTTTTTTTAACTCAGTCACCACCAAAATACTGCACCGGCATTATTTTCATAACGATTTCATTTTTGTGCGGCCTGCCATCAGCACCGAGTATTTGGAGGCCGATGACACCCCCACCTACCGCGCGTATTACCCCAAGCGTGAGGAGTTGGCCGATACGCTGGCCCGTATGCTGCAGGACTTTGCGCTGGCGGTGCCGTTTGTGGCACTGAAGGCTGACGCGCAACGGGTGGCCAAAGCATTTGAGCGCCAACTGGGGCGGGGACGGCTGCGCCCCAACTTTCAGGTGCAGGTACTGGATAGTTTGTTTTACCGCAACAAAGGTGCCTATGTGGTGGGCAAGCTGATCAATGGCTTTCAAGAAGAGCCCTTTGCGCTTGCCTTGTTGCACCAAGACGACGCGGGTGTGGTGGTCGATGCCGCGCTTTTTGGCGCTTCTGAGCTGCTGATTTTGTTTTCGTTTGCGCGCGCCTACTTTATGGTGGACATGCAAGTGCCTTCGGCTTACGTGCAATTTTTGCGCACGTTGATGCCGCGTAAGCCACGCGCCGAGTTGTACAACGCGCTGGGCTTGGCCAAGCAGGGCAAAACCCTTTTCTACCGCGACTTTCTGCATCATTTGCGGCACAGCACCGACGCCTTTCGGGTGGCCCCAGGCATCAAAGGCATGGTCATGATGGTGTTTGATCTGCCCAGCTTTCCGTTTGTTTTTAAGGTAATCAAAGACCACTACCCACCACAAAAAGACACCACGCGCGAGCAGATCAAAGGCAAGTATTTGCTGGTCAAGCAGCACGACCGGGTGGGCCGCATGGCCGATACCATGGAATACAGTTTGGTGGCGTTCCCGCTGGCACGCTTTGAGCCGGCGTTGTTGCAAGAGCTGCAAGCCCAAGTGGGCAGTCAATTGGAGTTTTCTCACCCCGACCCCGCGCAGGCCACCGAGGTGGTGATACGTCACGTTTACATTGAGCGCCGCATGATTCCGTTGAACTTGTATTTACAGGAATTGTTTGATGCGCTCAGCGAGCGCCCTGACGATACGGCCGCACTGCAGCAGCTGCAGCACGTGGTGGTGGAATATGGTAATGCCATCAAAGACATGGTGGCGGCCAATATTTTTCCGGGTGATATGTTGTGGAAAAACTTTGGCGTGACACGCAACGGTAAAGTGGTGTTTTACGATTACGACGAAATTGAGTACATCACCGATTGCAACTTCCGCGAGGTGCCGCCACCGCGTAACGAAGAAGACGAAATGTCGGGCGAAATTTGGTATTCGGTTGGTCCGCGTGACGTGTTTCCCGAAACGTTTGCCCCGTTTTTGTTGGGCAACGCCAAGGTGCGCGATGTGTTCATGGCGGCGCACGCGGATTTGCTTGATCCACGCTATTGGCGCATGCACCAAGAGCGAATCAAGCAAGGCCATATCTCTGATGTTTATCCGTATGAGGGGCGCAGCCGCCTGGCCGTGCCCGAAGCCAACCTGCAAGAGGTAACGCAATGAGTGAGACGATTTGGATTGCGGCGGCGGCGCGCACGCCGATGGGGGCGTTTCAAGGTGACTTTGCATCGCTGGCGGCGCACGACTTGGGTGGTGTCGCCATGGGTGCGGCGCTGACGCGCGCCCAGGTGGCGCCGCAGCTGGTGGACGAGGTGCTGATGGGCAATTGCTTGATGGCGGGGCAAGGACAGGCGCCGGCTCGCCAGGCCGCGTTAAAGGCTGGGCTGCCGATGGCCACGGGCGCGGTGACGCTGTCCAAAATGTGCGGCTCGGGGATGAAGGCGGCGATGCTGGCGCACGATATGTTGCGTGCTGGCAGTGCCGACGTGATGATTGCCGGCGGTATGGAAAGCATGACCCAAGCGCCGTATCTGCTGCCCAAGGCGCGCGGCGGTTATCGCATGGGGCACGGCACGGTGCTTGACCACATGATGTTGGACGGCCTAGAAGATGCCTACGAGCCGGGTCGATCGATGGGTACGTTTGGCGAGGACTGTGCGGCGAAGTACGGTTTTACCCGAGCGCAACAAGACGCCTTTGCGATGGAGTCGGTACGCCGGGCCCAACAAGCGATTGAACAAGGTGCGTTTGCCGATGAAATTGCTGCGGTGGAAGTGGCAAGCAAAGGGCAAATCCGTACGGTGGACACCGACGAGGGGCCAGGAAAAATCAAGCTCGACAAAATTCCCACGCTGCGCCCGGCGTTTAAGCGCGACGGCGGCACCATCACGGCGGCCAGTAGCTCGTCGATCAACGACGGCGCCGCAGCCTTGGTGCTGATGACCGAGCGCGCGCTCAAGGCGCACGGCGTGCAGCCGTTGGCGCGCGTGGTGGGGCATGCCACGCACGCTCAAGAGCCGAACTGGTTTACCACCGCACCGGTGGACGCCATGCAAAAGCTTTTTGCTGCCACCGGCTGGCAAGCGGCACAAGTGGATTTATTCGAAATCAACGAGGCCTTTGCTGTGGTGCCCATGGCGGCCATGCACGAGTTGCAGCTGCCGCACGAACGGGTCAATGTGCACGGTGGTGCCTGCGCCCTGGGCCACCCAATTGGCGCCAGCGGGGCGCGCATCATGGTGACGCTGCTTTACGCCTTGCGCCGTCATGGCCTCAAGCGCGGTGTGGCGTCGCTTTGCATTGGGGGCGGTGAGGCAACGGCCATGGCGCTGGAGCTGGCATGAGGGTCTTTACGGTGCGGCCGAGGGCATGGAGTAACCCATGAAGATTCTGATATTGGGCGCCGGGCGTGTGGGCGAAAGCGTGGCAGAGAGTTTGGTCTCTGAGCAAAACGACATCACCGTTATCGATACCGACCCAGCGCGCCTGGGGGTGCTGCAAGATAAGCTCGACTTAAGGGGTGTCGCAGGCAACGGCGTGCAGCCCTCGGTGCTTGAGCAAGCCGGTGCGGCCGATGCCGACATGCTGATTGCATGCGCGGCGCTGGACGAGACCAATTTGGTGGCCTGCAAGCTGGCGCATCAGTTTTTTAATATCCCCACGGCGATTGCCCGGCTGCGTTCACCCGACTTTTTGGAAGACCCACGCATTCACGACCGCGAGGGATTTGCCGTGGATCATGTGATTTGCCCCGAAGAGTCGGTGATGCGGCACATTCAAGAGCTGATTCACTACCCCGAGGCGCTGCAGGTGCTGAGCTTTTCACAAGGGCGCGCCAACTTGGTGGCGGTTAGGGTGATGAGTGGCAGCGCGTTGGCGGGCCACACGCTGAAAGAGTTTCGGGAGCGCATTCCCAACGTGGACATGCGGGTGGTGGGTATTTACCGCCAAGGGGTGGAGATTGAGGGCAAGGCCGAGACCCGAATTTTGCAAGGCGATGAGGTGTTTGTACTGGCCGAGCACGAAAAAATTCGGCAGGTCTTGGTGGCGCTACACAAGCGCGACCGGGTGGTGCAGCGCGTAATGATTGCAGGTGGTGGACGCGTGGGTTTACGCTTGGCGCGCAGCTTGGCCGACGGCTTTGAGGTCAAGATACTTGAGCAAGATAAAAAGCGCTGCCAGTATTTGGCATCGCAACTGCCCGACAACGTGTTGGTGCTTGCTGGCGACGCCGCAGATGAGAACCTGCTTGGCGATGAAAACGTTGGCGAGATGGATTTGTTTTTGGCGCTTACCAACGACGACGAAGACAACATCATGGCGGCGATGTTGGCCAAGCGCATGGGCGCGCAACGCGTGATGGCGCTTATCAACCGTCAAGCCTATGCCGAAATGATGGAAGGCGGCACCATTGATATCGCTTTGTCACCCGCGCAAACCGTGATCGGCGAATTGCTCACCCATGTTCGACGCGGTGACGTGGTGGCGGTGCATAGTTTGCGCCGTGGTGCGGCTGAGGTGATTGAGGGCGTGGCACGCGGCGACGCCAAGACCTCGCGCCTGGTTGGGCGGCGTATTGCTGAGCTCAAACTGCCGCGCGGGGTGCGGGTGGGTGCGGTGATTCGCGGTCAAGGACGCGAGGCGCAGGTACTGATGCCGCATCACGACGTGTTGATTGAGTCCGATGACCACGTGGTGATGTTTGTGCCCAACAAGCGTTTGGTGCGCGAGGTAGAGAAGTTTTTCCAAGTGAGTGCTTTTTTCTTTTAAAGCCTGGCCATGATGCACGCGTTAGCCCCTGTTTTTGGCGCCCTGGCCCGGGTGTTGTTGGTCTTTTCACTGGCCTTTTGGGTGCCGTTTGCCTGGGCCTGGTTTGCCGACGCGCATCGGCTTGAGTTGGCGTGGTCGGGCGGGGCGTTGATCACCGCCGGCGTGGGCCTGCTGCTGTGGGCCCTAACCCGACGCAGCAAACGCGAGCTGCTGCCACGCGATGGGTTTTTGCTGGTAAACCTGGTGTGGGCGGTCTTGCCCGCGTTTGCGGCGCTGCCGCTGTGGTGGGGGGTGCCAAGCATCAGCTACACCGACGCGTACTTTGAGGCCATGAGCGGTCTGACAGCCACCGGCGCCACAGTGTTAACCGGCCTGGACGACCTGCCGTTGTCGGTGAACATTTGGCGTTGTTTTTTGCAGCTGTTTGGTGGTTTGGGCATTATGTTGTTGGTGGTTGCCATCTTGCCGCTGTTGGGCTTGGGCGGGCTGCAGCTGTATCGCGCCGAGACCCCGGGCCCCATGAAAGACGCCAAGCTTACGCCGCGCATTGCCGAGACCGCGCGCGGGCTTTGGGGGGTTTACGTGCTGTTGTCGGTGGCCTGCCTATTGGCGTACCGCTGGGCAGGAATGGATTGGGCCGACGCCTTCATGCACATGAGCACCACCGTTAGTTTGGGCGGCTTTTCGTCGCACGACGCCAGCTTTGCGTACTGGGATTCATGGCGTATTGAGGCCGTGGCGGTTACGTTTATGTTGCTTGCTGGGGTAAGTTTTGCGCGCTATTTTGTGATGTGGCGAACCCGTTCGCTGCGCAGTTTGCTGGCCGACGTCGAAGTGCGCTGGTACGTGTTGGTGTTGTTGGGCAGCGTGGCCCTGCTGACTTTGCTGCTTATGCTTGATGCGGTTGAAACCGATTGGCTGGAGGCATTAAGGCATGTGATGTTTCAGGTGGTGTCGTTGGCTACGACCACCGGTTACGCCTCGGTGAATTACGCCATGTGGCCCGCCTTTGCTCCGGTGCTGCTGCTGCTGTTGGGGTGCTTTGTGTCGTGTGCGGGTTCAACCGGTGGTGGCATCAAGATGGTGCGTGTGATTTTGTTGGCCAAGCAGGCCATGCGCGAGCTGGTGCGTACCGTGCATCCGCGTGTCATCAACCCCGTGAAGCTGGGGCAGACACCGGTTGCCAATGGGGTGCTGGTGGCGGTGCTGGCGTTTATGCTGATTTATGGCGCCAGCATGTTGGGCCTGTCGTTGCTTATGTTGTGGACGGGGTTGGATTTTGTGACCGCGTTTTCGGCGGTGGTGGCCTTGTTGAACAACATTGGCCCGGGCTTGGGGTTGGTTGGGCCGATCAACCACTACGGGGTGCTGACAGACGCGCAAACATGGCTGGGTAGTTTTGCCATGATGCTGGGACGCTTGGCGCTG
>Ga0181594_10001472_pt1 | contig 21835 bp, 19 predicted proteins | sample 071ome_18_FD_145603 | JGI IMG/M metagenome (GOLD analysis project Ga0181594, IMG submission 145603) | Coastal salt marsh microbial communities from the Groves Creek Marsh, Skidaway Island, Georgia - 071413BT metaG (spades assembly) | ecosystem: Environmental > Aquatic > Marine > Intertidal zone... | reverse complement strand
TGATAAGAACACCTTCCAGGCCATCCAAAAGAGCGTCGCCGCCGAAACCACGGTCAGCAGGAACAGTCCCAGGACCGACCGCTGCAACCCACGCACAGACCGCCGATAGCCTTGCAGCAATTCACGAAAGGCTTCCGACCGGGCGTCGGCAAGTTCATGGGTGAACTCCGCTGTTTCGTCAGCCAACTCGACAAGTCGTTCGGTCCGCATCGCCGCCTGATCCGGTTCGACGCCCCCTTGCCGGGCCGACATGAACTTTCCGGCCTCCTTCTGATAGAGATGAAAGCTCTCCCCGATCCGACGAAGGATCTCCTGCTCTTCCCTCGACTCCACTTGCCCCCTCCGCTCCTCAACGAACCTCCTGAACTGCGACTGCTGGTTCTCAAAGCGCTCGACCAACCCCGCATCGCCCGTCACCTGGTGACGAAACAGCGTCGAATTCATTCGATGAATCCGGGAACGAAGTTGCGCGGCAACGCGAAAGTGTCGGACCTGCAGGTCATCCGAGGCCGACTGCACCCCCTCGATGGCGTCCATCGCTCCCGCCAACCGCCACGCCGACACCGCCAACAATGCCAGAAAGGTCGCCGCGACGACCTGGAACGTTCTCTGGGCGCTTGCGTGTTTCATCGCCGATTCGAATCCAATCCGCTCATCCGCTTCTCCGGATCATCCCGTCTGCAACGCTCCTCGAAAAGCCAAAAGCCGGCCGCGTCAGGGACGCGGCCGGCAAAGGGGGACCCGGGGTTCGCGTTCAGTCGTCGGCGCGGATGGTCCAGTGCCCCGAGATATTGCCGAGGTTCTGGTTCGTCCGGCCCAACGTGGCGCCGGGAACCAGGAACTCCACGTGCCCGTCCGCATAGAGATAGTTGAAGTTCTCCCCGTGCAGCGAATTCACACGCAGTCCGCTTCCCGAAATGTGCTCGTTCGCATTCTGAATGTAGTGCTTGTTGCCATGGATCGAGCCCTGCGAGTTCTGCGGATGCACGCGCTCGGTAAGCAGGATGGTGCCGACCTGGTCAAGCAGCATGTTGTCGCGAACCGATTGCTGCCGACGAGGCGCCACCGACGTGCTGGGGGCCGGGTCTGCGGGATTCCAGTTGCTGTTGGCCCCGGAGTCCACGATCCAGTGCAGTCCGACACCGGTCCGGTTCACCGGTTTCGGAGGCCAATCGTCCGTGGTGGCGGTATGGCCGCTGAACGTGTGCGTGCCCATGTTGTGGCGAGGCATTGCATAGCTGCGCCGAACGTTGTTCGGCTGGGACGCGTCGTTCTGGACCTTGTCCGAGGGACATTGCAGCGTCTTGACGCGCTTGCTCGCGCCGCCGCTCGTCCAGGCCCGCAACTCGCCCGCGGTCTTGATCCCTCCGAGATGCCCGTCAAGCAGGTCGTCCCAAGTCCAGGCAATCCCAGCCCCGGTGCGAATCGCCGCATACGGGAGCTTCTCCTTGTTGGAATCCGTGTACATGCGCAAGGCGACTCCCAGTTCCTTGAGATTGCCCAGACAGGTCGTCGAACTCGCCTTGGCTTTCGCCTTGGCCAGAGCTGGCAGCAGCATGGCCGCCAGAACGCCAATGATCGCAATGACCACCAGGAGTTCTATCAGGGTGAATGCGCGCACCGGCTTGGCGACGCGCAATTCGGTGTGATTCATGTGTTTTTTCATTTCTTGTGCTGTAGTTTGATTTGTTGATTTTGCCGCCGGATGCGAAAGGCAATCAGAGTTTCCGAAGATTCACTTCGAGCGATTCAGCGACGATGACATAAGCGTGCCCCTCCGGCGCAACCGGCGCCGAATCCAGAAAACCGAGTGTGACCAGTTCCTCGAGTGTGCCCGGGACCTTCTGCATCTCGGCGTGGAACGACTTCAATATGGCCGAGAGCTCGGCCACGACTTCCCCCGCGTCCTTGCCGTCAAAAAGCGATGGCGCAACCGCTTCGGGTTGAACGGGCTCGCCCGGAACCGGGGGCGGTGGGGCTTTCGCCGCGATTTCGTCCGCAGACAAACCCTTGGTCTCATAGACCGGTTGCCCGGGGACGCCAAGTTCGGCCGCGTCCTGGGAAGAATTGCCTCCGCAGCCAAGGAACGCGAAGGCGGCGGCCGCAGCCGCAGTGAGTTTGATTTTCATTCGAGCGTTAAACAGAGTTTTGATTTGAGACGTTTGTCCGTCGCACCGGCAACATGACGCCGGCCGACGCCACGCCCAGTAGCGTTCGGCGTGCCAACGTGTGATTGACGCCAGACCCCCTGTTTTTCGAATGAATCGTCGTTCTGAGGTCACGCCGCGGCGATCCGGTTGCTAACCGCCTTTCCTAGTTGCATGGTCGGTTGCCAATCTCCCCTCCGCGGCGCCGTCGGCACGAGCCGCAACGCGCCCGATTGCGCGGCTACTCCTGTCCTTTCCCGGTTGGCACGCAATCCGCTTGTTGTCGCCGTCTGAAGCGCCAACCCTAAATGAACCCAACCATTGCCGCGCCCGCCATTCTTGAGTGCGCGAACACAGCCATGAAACCCATCCTTCTCATTGTCGACGACGACACTGCCGTCCGTGAAGGTCTCAAGCTCGCGCTTGAGATCAAAGGCTACAACGTTGCCTCGGCAGCCGACGCGGAGGCCGCAATCGACTGGCTGACCGCTTCCACGCCCGCGCTCGTGATCCTTGATTGCCAACTTCCCGGCATGAGCGGAGCCGAGGCCGCGGGGTACATCCGCGGGCGCTTCGACCGACTCCCGATCCTCGCCATCAGCGCCAACCGCGAACGCGAAGCGGAAATGGTCTCGCAGGGCGTCACGGCTTTCCGACTCAAGCCACTGGACATTCGCGCCTTCGTTGCCGAAATTGACAGCCTCACAGGAAAAAAGCCGCCGACCTGATACTGCCCCCGACCCACACCGCTCGCAACAGCGCCCTGGATTCCATTCACCCAGGAACGAACCCTAACCCGATGACAAAAGTTTTTTCACCATGGGAAAGGCGTCCCCTCCCGGGCGAGGAGCCCCGCCCGACAGTCATCGGCGACCTCACCCTGCTGGAGCGCTTCGATGGCCGCGATTATTGGCTGGCCCGCGTCCACACGACCTCGAAAACCGAGCCCGCGGAACCCAAGTGGCTGCGTTGGCCGCTCAACGAGGACTACGACACCGTCTCGCTGGCGCCGCTGTTCCCGGATCGACCGGTCGTCGTGGAAACGGAGGTTCCCATCTGTCTGACACCCGGAAGCCAGACGCGGATCTTTGCGCGCTGCCCCCTCTGGGTCCGCCTCGATCTCGTGGGAAGAAGTCAATTGACCATCGATGAAATGCCTTGCGCCGTGCTCTCAAACACCTGGTTCGGCGTTTTCACTGACGGGACGCTGGCCTACTGGGTCTCCTCGCGGGCCCAAACCCGGATCGAACCGGATCCTGCTCGCCCTTGGATGGCGATCTGCCCCGTGCACATTCGCAATCAATCCGAAGTGGAGCTGAAGATCGAGCGCATCTGCCTCCGGGTCGAGCGCCTCTCCCTCTTCGCCCAGGACAGACAACTTTGGTCGGACGAGACGCGCGTCGCCTATCGCGGACTGGACAAGATCAGCTCGATTGAAAACTCGGGACAACGAACGCAGGAAACGTCCGACTCCCTCCTGGTGGCCCCGCCCCGGGTCTCCGCCAAGGAGAACATCGCCGCCCGAACCTTCTCTTCCCTGAAAACTCTCAGCCAAAGCATCGCCCTCTAGGTCGATTCCATCGCTTGCATGAACTTCAAAGCTTCCATCAACCCGGAGACGATCGGGGCCTTTTCCCGAGTCCTGGCCCTGCTCGCCTTGGCGCTGCCCGCGGTGTTCTGGTTCAGCCGTTGGGCCAATCGCCGCCTTTCCGAAAAATGGTCGTCCCACCAGGGCATGCTCGCCAGCAAGGTCATTCTCTACGGGGGCGTCATCATGATTGTCGTGACACTGATCCGCGAACTTGGATTCTCCATCGGCCATATCCTCGGCGCCGCCGGCGTGGCAGGGGTCGCCATCGGCTTCGCAGCCCAGACCAGCCTCTCAAACTTCATCAGTGGACTCTTCCTGATGGCGGAGAAACCATTCGTCGTCGGCGACGTCATCACCGTCGGCGCGACCAGCGGCGCGGTCCTGTCCATCGACACGCTCTCGATCAAGCTGCGAACTTTTGACAACAAGATGGTCCGGATACCGAACGAGACCATCATCAAGACCGAAACGACCACCGCCACGCGTTTCCCCATTCGCCGGGTCGACCTCGACATCGGCATCGCCTACAAGGAGAACATCGCCCGAGTCCGGGATCTGCTGCTGGATGTCGCCCATCAGAACCCTCATGTCCTTGAGGACCCCGAACCGTTGGTGCACATGGTCGGATACGGGACCTCGTCCGTGGACCTGAAATTCGTCGTCTGGTGCGTGCGCGAGGACTGGATCAAGGTGAAAAACGAGATGTACGAACAGGTGAAAGACCGCTTCGACCTGGAAGGCGTCGAAATCCCCTTCCCCCACCTGTCCCTCTACAAGGGAGAAGCCATGGACCCCATTCCGATCCAGTTGGTGGAACCGGCTCCCAACCCCCGAAAGCCCCGCGCCAAGCCCCGCGCGCGAAGCAAAGGCAAGACATGAAGAAAATCGTCAAGGACACGGCCAACCAGACGTTGAGCGCGGCCAAGGGAGCCGCTTCCGGCGCCGTCGGCGCTGCGGGCAAGACCCTCGGCTTCGCCCGCAATACCGCCGCGTCGGCGCTGGGCGCCATCGGTCAGGCCGGTCGCGCAATCGGTTCCGGCCTCTTCCCTTCAATGGTTGAAACGCCCGACGCCGGCTCCGTCCGAAAGGCCCCGGGCGCCTCCCCTGGCATCGAGAACCTACCGGAAATCGATGACGCCCCGCCCCCCGGAACGATCGGCATCACCTCGATTGATATCGGCCCCGACAACACGCAGGTCCGGGACCATCCGGATGTCGACACGCTGCTGGCCGAGGAGCGGCCTGCATGGAGCCACACGCGCTGGATCAACATCAACGGACTCCATCCCTACGTTGTCAACCAACTCAAGGAGCGCTTCGGATTCCACACTCTCGCCGCGGAGGATGTCATCACCACGCCCCAACGGCCCAAATTGGAAAGCCACGAGAACCACCTGTTCATCATCGCCCGCATGCTCACCTGCGTGGACGGGCAACTCGCCAATGAACAGGTCAGCTTCTTCGTCTTCAAGGACCTGCTGGTGACCTTCCAGGAACGACCCGGCGATGTCTGGGAACCCGTGCGCAAGCGCATGCTCAAGCCGGGCAGCCGCTTCCAGAAGTATGGAACATCCTACCTCCTCTATGCGGCGCTCGACGCCATCGTCGACCACTTGTTCCCCGTCTTGGAAGGCTATGGCGACATACTGGAGGCCCTGGAGGACGATGTCGTGACAAATCCAACCCAGCACGTCCAACGACGCATCCATGGCGTCAAGCGGGACCTGATCTCCCTCCGCCGCGTGATGTGGCCCATGCGCGAGGTCATGAACCTCCTCCACCGCGACGAGGACAACCTGATCGAGGACGAGGTTGAGATCTACTTTCGCGACGTCCACGACCACGCCATCCAGGTGATCGACGTCGTGGAAAGCCTCCGTGAAATGGCGGCCGGCCTGAACGATCTTTTCATGTCCTCCGTCGGCAACCGTATGAATGAAATCATGAAGGTGTTGACCATCATGGCCAGCTTCTTCATTCCCATCACCTTCGTCGCCGGCGTCTACGGCATGAATTTCGAGACCATTCCCGAATTGAAATGGAAGTATTCCTACGCCGTCTTCTGGGGGGTCTGTCTCAGCATCACCCTGGCGCTCGCCGCTTACTTCCACCGCAAGGGATGGATCGGCGGCGGCAAATAGGTGGGTCCCCGGAGGCACGCGCCGTAAACGGCGATGCCGCGTGACAATCGTCGTCGCCCCGATACATTCCCCTCGCTTTAGAGATCAATGGATACTTGGCTCATATTTTTCAGCGTCGTGGTCGCGCTTGGCATCCTGGCCCAGTGGCTGAGTTGGCGGCTTCGCATGCCGTCGATCTTGGCGCTGCTGGTTTTTGGCTTCATCGCCGGACCCGCGCTCAGTCATTCGGACTACCTTGAGAACGACCCCCTGTTCGCCTTGGTTTCCCTCTCCGTTGCTGTGATCCTGCTGGAGGGAGGTCTGACCCTGCGATTTCGGGAATTGAAGGAAGCCGGGCAACCCGTGCTGCGACTGGTGGGCCCTTGCGCCTTCATTACCTGGGGATTGGCGACCGCTTCGCTCTACTATTTGGGGCGCTTCAGCCTTGAGATCTCGCTGTTGATTGGCGCCATCCTGATCGTCACGGGACCGACGGTCGTCGGCCCGCTCCTTCGCAATATCCGACCCAGCCGCAAAGTCCGGGCCATCGCCCAGTGGGAGGGAATCGTCATCGACCCCGTGGGAGCCATTCTCGCGGTGCTGGTCTACAGCGTCGTGTTCGGCGAGGGAGATGGCTGGGCCCACGCCATCAAGAACCTCGCGGCGACCCTGGCGATCGGCTTCGGCTTCGGTTGGGCCTCGGCCAAAGGCTTGACGCACCTGCTGAAACGACACTGGATTCCCGACTTCCTCCAAAGCGTCTTCATCCTGGCCGTCGCCATGGGACTCTTCGTCGTCTCGAACTTCCTCCAGCACGAGGCTGGACTCTTGACCGTGACCGCCCTCGGCGTCTGTCTCGCCAACCAACCTCACGCGCCGGTGCGTCACATCATCGAGTTCAAAGAGAACCTGAGAATCATCCTGATCTCCTGCCTGTTCATTGTCCTCGCCGGTCGCGTCACCATGGAGGAAATCTCGGCCAACGCCCTGGAAATCGCGCTGGTCAGCCTGGCGCTAATCGCCATTGTCCGGCCGGCGTCCATCTATCTGGGGACTCTCGGAGCCGCCCTGACCCGGAACGAAAAGATTTTTCTGTCCCTGCTCGCCCCGCGCGGCATCGTGGCCGCCGCCGTTTCTTCCATCTTTGCGCTCAAGCTCGCCGCCATGGGCGGGGACTCCAGTGAAGCGGACCGCATCGTGCCCATCGTCTTCGGCGTCGTCCTGGTCACCGTGGCATTCTATGGCTTGACCGCGGCGCCTATCGCTCGCCGCCTCGGCATCGCAACGCCCAATCCGCAAGGCGTCGCCTTCGCCGGCGCCGCCGACTGGGTGATCAAGGCGGCTGTGGTCTTGAAGAACGCCGGCTATCCGTCCGTGATCATCGACTCCAACTACCGGGCCACCCAGCGCGCACGCATGGCCGGAATCGCCACCGCCAACGCCAGCGTCCTCTCCGATTACGCCTTGGAGGAAATCGACTACTCCGGCATCGGCCGTTTCCTTGCGGTCACTTCCAACGATGAAGTGAACTCCCTCGCCTGCATGGCCTTCGGCCATGTCTTCGGACGCTCGAATGTCTACCAATTGACGCCGGCCAACCTGAACTCCCACGAACGCATCAGCCATTCCGCCGAACTTTCCGGTAGAACGCTGTTCCAGTCCGGCGTCACCTCCGCCGACCTCGCCCGCCCCGGACAAGTCGCCGAAGTCCGAAAAACCAACCTCACCGCGGAGTTCGGCATGAAGGAATTCGCCGAGAAAAACGGACCGGGGGCGATCCCGCTCTTCGTCATCCGCGAGAACGGCGACCTCTCCGTCGTGACCGCCGACGCCCGCCCCGCCGCCGCCGGCGACGCGTTGATCAGTCTTGTCCCCACCCCCGAGCCGACGGCGCCCCAGAGTGTCGGTTGAACTAGGTGAGATGGGCCAGCGCCAGCGTGGCAAACCCCAGGACCAGCATGAAACCGCACATGTCCGTGACCGTGGTCAGGATCGGGCCGGAAGCCAGGGCGGGATCGCGGTCAAACCGTTTCAACACCAGCGGAATCAACCCGCCCAGACAGACAGCCACAATGGTATTGATCATCAACGCAGCGCCCACGACGATTCCCAACCAGGCATTCCCCTTCCACGCCAGGGCGACCACCGCCAGAAGACACCCCAGCGCAAGACCGTTGATCAACCCCACCTGCAATTCCTTCAACAACACCCGAAACAAATCTGCCGGCCGAACCAGGCCCATCGTCAACTCACGTATGCTGACCGCGACCGCCTGACTGCCCGAGCAACCGCTCATATCGCTGATGATCGGCAGGAAAACCGCCAACGCAATCACCGCCTCCAAAGTGCCCTGAAACATGGCGATCACACTGGCCGCCATCACATTCAGGCCGATGTTGACGCTCAACCACGAAAGTCGACGCATGGAGCGAACCTTCAACGGCATGGACCTCAGTTCCTCGCCCCCGCTCAAACCGCTGACCTTAAGGAAATCATCCGCTGCGGCCTCCACCTCGGCCTCCGCCACATCCTCCGCCAGCACGACGCCGATCAAGTGATCGTCCGCATCCACGACCGGCGCGCCTACGAAGTGATGATCGTCAAAGAAGCGCGCCAACTCTTCCTGGCTCATGTCGTGGTGCACCGAAAGGGGCTTGCCCAGCATGATGTCCGCCACACAGCGCCCCGCAGGATTGAGCAACAGATCTCGCAGGCGCAACACCCCCGCCAGACAGGCGTTCCCGTCGACGACATACGCGTACTGCACATCAAAATCCGAGTATGTCTCCGCGTTTGCCCGCATGTTTTCGACCACGTCCCTAACAGCGGCTGTTTGGGGAAAGGCGAGAAACTCCGTGCGCATCAACCCGCCGGCTGAATCCTCGTCGTAGGCCAGCAATAGTCGCGCGCCCGCCGCCTGCTTCGGCTCCATCTCCCCCAGAATCTCCTCCGCCTCGTGGGGTTCGAGGTCCCCGAGCACGTCAGCCTGAGTGTCGCTGGGCAACTCCTCGATGATGTCCGCCGCATGCTCCGGCTCCAGACCGTCGACGATGTCCACCACTTGCGCATAGGGAATCTGATCGAGGAGATCGGCGGCGCGTTCCGGCTCCACCAAGGTCATCAGCTTCTCCCGCTGCTCCTCCTCGAGACGATCAATGGCCCGGGCCGCGTCCGCCGTGTCCAGCGATTCCAACAGGGACACGACCCCTTGGGCGTCATCGTTGTCAATGGACTCCGCCAAGGGCGTCCACGGCTCTTTGATTTCTTCCTCAATGTCGGTCATGGCTGATCGGCTGTGAATGTTTCGCCTGATTGTTGAGCTCCCGCCGGGCGGCGGGAGGTTGCACGATGTTCAATTCCGGGAAGGGCCGACCGTCGGCGCATCTGCCCCTGATCACTCGCTTGGCAACTTGGCAAGCTGATTGGCGCCCTGTCCGGCGCCCGAGCTTGACCCTAAGCCCTTCGGCGCACGAATCCCCTCCTAAAATGAAGCTTTCTCGAGAAAACCACGACGAAACGCGCCTTGGCGCCCTCGCCGCTTAGGGGCGGAGCGCAAGCATGAGTTTCAATCCCTTTGCCTCCAACATTGCCGTCTCCTCAAACCCAAACGACCCACCGCAATGAAAGTAGCCATCGTTTACAACCGCGACAGCAAACGCGTCATCAATCTCTTCGGCGTTCCCAACCAGGAACACTACGGCCTGAAGTCCATCGAACGCATCACCCGGGCCCTGGAAGCCGGCGGACATCAGGTCAAGGCCTTCGAGGGCGACAAGGACCTGATCGACAACCTCGAGGAGTTCATGCCGAAGGTCGTGAAGGGCGAACGCCCCGGAATGGTCTTCAATCTCTCCTACGGCATCCAAGGCCAGGCCCGCTACACGCACGTTCCCGGCATGCTTGAGATGATCGGTCTGCCCTACGTGGGTTCCGGTCCGTTGGCCCACTCGCTCGCCCTCGACAAGGTCGTTTCGAAGATGATCTTCCGCCAGCACGGCATTTCCACCCCCGACTTCGCCGTGCTGGACGAACCCGGATTCGCAACCCCGGACCTCGAGTATCCGCTGATCGTCAAACCCAAGAACGAGGCCGTCTCCTTCGGCATCAAGATCGTCAACAACGAGGCCGAACTGCGCGCCGGCGCCGACGCCATCTTCAGAAAATTTGCCCAACCGGTCCTGGTCGAACGCTATATCGAGGGACGCGAAATCAATGTCGGCCTTCTGGGCAACAATCCTCCCGAAGCCCTGCCCCCGGCGGAACTCAAGTTCGGCGAGGGCGGCCCGAACATCTACACTTACAACGACAAGACCCGCAAATCCGGCCGCGAAATCACGGTGAACTGCCCCGCCGAGCTCACTGAGGAACAAGCCGCCAAAGCCCGACACCTCGCCCTTCGCGCCTTCACCGTGCTGGGATGTTTCGACTGCGCCCGCGTCGACATGCGGATGGATGAAGCCGGCGTGCTCTATATCCTCGAGGTCAACAGCCTGCCCAGCCTCGGCGAACATGGCTCCTATATCGAAGGCGCATCCAAGGAAGGCCTCGATTTCGCGGGCTTGGTGAACCGCCTCGTCGAGGTCGCCGCCGCCCGCTACTTCGGCACGCCCAACCCGCCCGACCTGACATCGCAACGGCGAACTCCCGCCGAAAAGATCTTCCATTTCGTGACCCAGCGGAGGGACGACCTCGAGAAGCATGTCCAACGTTGGACACGCCGACGCAGCCACACCTCCGATCCGGTCGGATTGCGCGCCGCTTCCAAGGAACTCGACGAACAGTACCGGGAGATTGGACTGAAACCGGTCGAGGCGCTCACCGACAAACGCGTCGCCTGGACCTGGCAAACCCCGGCCGGATTCAAAGATGGAACGCTGCTGCTGCACCATCTCGACGTGCCCTTCTCGCCATCCGCGGAGACTTCGATGTTTCGCCGCGATCCGGAATGGCTCCATGGCGAGGGCATCGGCTCCTCACGGGCCCCGCTCGCTTCACTGCAATTCGCCCTGCGCGCACTCAAACATGCCCGCCGCCTCCGCAACTCAAAGATCGGCGTGCTTTGCTATGCGGATGAGGGCCGCGACGGACGCTACTCACATGAACTCATTGAAAGGGCGGCCGCACAGGCCAAGAACGTCATCGTCCTCCGCCCCGGCAACGTCGGCGACCAGGTCGTGACAGCCCGCCGCGGGCAACGCCGCTACCAGTTGACCGTAGAAGGCAAACCCGTCCGCCTCGGCAAGGCGACACAACGAACCGAGGTCCTGAGGTGGCTCTTCGCCAAGCTGGAGGCCTGCTCGAAACTCTCCTCCCGCAAGGATCGCATCGCCGTCTCCCCCTTGGAGGTTTCGGCCCATCACCTTCCCATGCTGCTGCCTCACCGCGCGACTTCCATGTTGCTGATCACCTACCCCGACAACCAGATCGCCAACCGGATCGAGCAGGAAATGCGCGCCATTCTCGCAGACAAGCGCGTCAAGTGGGAGCTGGAGATGATCTCCGATCGTCCCGCCATGCGCGACCGACGACGTAATGCCCGTCTGCTCAACTCGCTCCAGAAAGTGGCGTCCGACTGGGAAATCCCGGTCGCGCGTGAGTCGTCCGTCTGGCCGTCGGTCGCGGGTCTCGCTCCAGCGTCGACCAGTGTGCTGTGCGGCATGGGCCCGGTGGCCCGGGACCTCTACACGCCCAACGAAGCCGTCAACCGAACCAGCCTCGTCCAACGAACGCTGCTGCTCGCGCAGTTGCTCAACGAGCATGTCTGAATCCCGGAAACGCCCCATGTCAGCCCCACGCAGGAACGTCGTCGATACGGACGCGGTCGAACTCGGAAGCCGGGTCCACCAACCCCAGCGGGTCAGCGCTTCGCCCCGGGGAATGGTTTCCACCCAACACTACCTTGCAACACAAGCCGGCGTCGAAATGCTGGAGGCGGGCGGCAACGCCATCGACGCCGCCGTTGCCGCCGCCTTTGCGCTCGGCGTTTGCGAACCGGCCGCGTCCGGCCTCGGCGGCCAGACCATGATGCTGGTTCACCTGGCCGGCGAGGGACGCACCCTCGCCTTGGACGGATCCTCCAAGGCGCCTCATCGGGCGACGCTCGACGCCGTCGAAACCAAGGCTTCGCGCCTCCGCGGCCACCGGGCGACCACCGTTCCCAGCACGCCCGCAACCTTGGACCACGCCCTCGAAAAATTCGGAACCCTCACGCTCGCCAAAGTGATGGCCCCGGCCATTCGGCTCGCCAAAGGCGGTTATCCGGTTTCCCCCCTGCAGGAGGCCCTCACCCGGAGGGAACTGAAGAATCTTCGCGCCGGATCAGCGGCTCGCTTCTTTCTGAAGGGCGGCAGGCGTCCTTACCGCGCCGGAGAGCTCTTCACGCAACCCGTTCTGGCGACCACGCTGAGCCGGTTGGCCCGCTACGGCATCAAGGTGTTCTACCAGGGAAGCATCGCCAAAAAGATCCATCGCGACATGCGAAACAACGACGGGCTTCTGCACCTCGATGATCTCGCACAGATCCCCCGTCCCATCGAACGCAAACCCATTTCCTGCAGGTTTCGCGGCCACCGCGTCCTCACTTTTCCTCCTCCCGGCGCCGGACGCACGTTGATCGAGATGCTCCACATCCTGGAAAACTTCCCAGAGAAGCTTTGGACTTCGGGAACTCCCAAAGGCGCCATCCTGCTCGCCGAGTGCATTCGCCAGGCCTTCATCGACCGCCACGACCGGCCGCACGACCCCCACTACTACCACCAGGACGATCACAGGAAGATGCTCAGCCCGACCTACGCCAAAGAGCTTGCCGAGAGAATCCGCAACACCATGCGCAACGGCCAAAAACCCGGCGGCGGGGAAACCACCCACCTCTCCGTCATGGATTGTCAGGGCAACGCCGTCGCACTCACCCAGTCCATTGAACGGGTCTACGGCTCCTTCGCCGCCTCGCCGGAACTGGGCTTCCTCTACAACAATTACATGTCGTGCTTCGAAACGGACGACATGACGCACCCCTACTACCTCCATCCCACTGCCGAGCCTTGGGCGAGCATCGCGCCAACCATCGTCTTTCGTGGCCGCAGACCCTGGCTGACCATTGGCTCACCGGGAAGCGACCGTATCACGCCGTCCATTGCGCAGGTGTTGTTGCGCTTGCATGCCGGACAGTCGCCTTTCGACGCGGTCGATGCCCCCCGCCTGCATTGCAACCTGAAGGGGGAAGTCTCACTCGAGGCGGCCCGGATGCGGGACGATATTCCCGCCGCGCTCCAGAAACACGGATTCACCGTCAACGAGCGCGACCCCTATTCCTTTTACCTGGGCTGCGTCCAGTTGGCGCTGCGCGAACGCGGGTTGTTCACCGGGGTGGCCGACCCCCGCCGCGATGGGGCCGCCGCCGGACCTCGCTCCTCTGAACCGACTCCATGAGCAAACTGCCGATCCTGGTCTCCTCTCCCCACGCCGGACTCTACATTCCGCCTGCAGTGCGCGATCTGTGTCTCCTCAAGCCCGAGGAAATTGCGGCCGACGGCGATGAGGGCGCCTGCGCAATCTACGGTCCGCTGAAAGAACACGTCGCGGTCTACACCTCCACCCTGGTCGCTCGAGCTATCGTCGACCTCAATCGCAACATCAGCGACCGCAGCAAGGATGGCGTCGTCAAGACGCATACCTGCTGGGACGTGCCGATCTATCGCGCGCCCCCGTCCGAGGAAGTCATCGCGAGCCTGCTCGAAGATGATTACAAGCCCTACCATGAGCGCCTTTCAGACGCCTCGAACTGGGGGCTCAAACTGGCCGTGGACTGTCACACCATGGCTGCAATCGGCCCGCCGGTCGCTCCCGACCCCGGCCAACCGCGCCCCATGGTCTGCCTCGGTGACAACCATGGACAATCCCTGCCTCCAGGCTGGATGAACGGACTGGTCGAAGCCTTTGAATCGACTTTCGGAAAATGCGTCGCCGTGAATCAACCCTTCGCGGGCGGCCATATCACGCGCGTCCACAGCAGGGAAATGCCCTGGGTGCAACTCGAGCTGTCGCGCCACAACAGTCTCTCTTTCTCCGAGAAGTTCCAGCGAACCCTCCGCGCCCTTCAGCGCTTTTCAGCCCGGACGCTCAAGTAGGGCCAATCGATCGGCTGTTGGGAAAAAGATCCGCCTGTGTCACGCGCCAAAGGCATCGCGTAGGAGCTTCACGCTCTTCCTCACGCCGGACTTCGCCGACTCCTTGCCCTCGAACTCCAGCGAAACATACCCCCGGTAATTCGCTTCGCGCAGTATCCCCGCGACCCGCCGATAATCCAAATCGAGGGTGTACCACTCGCCGCCGCCAAAATAGGTCTTCGCCTGCACAAAAACCGTCTTCGGCGCAATCCGCGCCAGCTTGGGATACGGCTGCTCCAGAAAGTTGCCGGTATCCATCAGGGCCCCGAGCCAAGGGGAATCGATCTGATCGAGTATTCGCAACAATCCTTCCGGCGTGCGGGTCAACCCCCAGTGATTCTCCAGGGCCAACACCACGCCCCGCTTCTCGGCCAACGGAAGACATTGCTCGATCGAATCCACGCACCACTTGAAGCCTTCGGCCTCGGTATGCCCCGGCAGGACCGGCTCCTCACCCCTCGCCGCCATCAAGGCGTCAAACGAACGAATCGTGCCCCAGCGCCCCGAGTTCAGGCGTATGCTCGGTATGCCCAACTCATGCGCCAACTCGATGCACTTCTCCGTGTGCCGGATGTTGCGCTGACGAACCTCGGGGCTGGGATCGACAAAGTCCTGATGGATCGAAAGACAGATCAGGTCCACGCCGTTCACAAACGCCGTCCGTTTCAACTTCTTGAGATACCCCAGATCCTCGCTGTCCATTTGACGGTGCAGGATATCCACCCCCTCCACCTGTAAACGACTCGCCTCTTCTATCACGGTCTCGATCGGCGTCTTGGGCGGGCGGAAATGCCAGTAGGAATAAGAGGATATGCCCAGCTTCACCGAGGCTGCGCCTCCTCCCGCTTCCGCGCCCCGAACTCCTCCAGCGACAGCCCCCGCCATCGCGGCAGCCCCGACACCAACAAATCGTCGTCGATCCATGCCCCCGATCATGCGGAAGTTTCCCTCGTTGGCGAATCATAATTCCACCGCCTGCACGGCGTCCCCCGACTCGAGCCCCACGCGGATTTCATCCACGGTCGGCAACGCCTCCCGGTTCCCCTTGCGCCCGCACTTCAAGGCGGCGGCGGCCGAGGCAAACCTCAGGAGAAACGCCTCATCCCAGCCCTGCATGAGGCCATGAATCAGGGCCCCGCAAAAGGTGTCGCCTGCGCCGTTGGTGTCGACCGCCTCCACCGTCGTTGCCGGCAATTGCAATCGTCTCTCCCCCGACACCAGCCACGCCCCATTCTCTCCGTTGGTCACGGTCGCCATCTGCGGCCCGGCAGCCAGCAACTTCAACGCGCCCTTGATGGGATCCGTTTCCCCCATCACGCGCTCAACACACCGCAACGGACAATTGACGACATCGACCACCGCCAGCAGTTCATTCAGGCGTTCCTTCGGCGAGCCCAGATCCAGAACGACCGTCCCGCCCCGGGATCGCATGGCCTTCGCCGCCGCGATCGCGCTGCCCGTGGACCAGCCGTCCAGGTGCAACGCGTCGTTTCGCGCAAGCCCGGCAACTTCGATCTCCGAACGCTGAATCTCATGACTGCCTCGATGGAAAACCGACGTCCTGCGACCGGTCGCCCGCTCCACCCAGACATGCGCAAACCCGGTCTGGGAATCCGCTTCGCAGCGCGGCGGATCGAATCCGATGCCTTCCGCGCGCAGGTCCTCCTCAATCAGGGCTCCCAAATGATCGGGAGCCCATTTCCCTTGAAAGGTCGCGCGGCCTCCCAACCGCCTCACGACCGCCAGCGCCGTCGGCACCGGACCGCCCACCTGAAACCAATGTTCGCCGACCTCGTTCTTCGTGTCCCGCTCGGGAAAACGGTCCACCTCGACCATGTGATCCACCACCACCGTGCCCAAGCCAAAAACGGAATACGGCCTGAACGCCCCCAATCCGACAGTCGTCCGCCGCTTCGTCATTGCGCCCGCAGATCAACACAAACCAGCATGCGCGTATCCCGCGCCAGAAATCGGCCGTCAGCCAAGGCCGGTTGCGCGCGCACACCTGTTCCCAGTATCTGCGCCCGGCCGCCGATCTCCGGCTCCTCGCGCGTCGCCTTGAGCCGGACCAGTTCGCCGGATTCCCTGAGAACCAGCAGGTCCTCCCCCGCCATGATCATCGCCGCCGCCTTCATTCCCTCCTTGGTCCAAAGAGCCTCCCCGGTGGCCAGTTCAACGCACCTCGGCGAGGTTCCCTCGCGCGAATCATGACGCCCCGCCAATCCGTAAAGCAATCCGTCCCGGTGCATCGGAGTCGCATACTGACTGGAGAACGAGTCGCCTGCCCAGACGCTTCGCAGACCGAAGTCCTCTTCCACCTCGAGCAAGTTGTCCCCGGTGCCATAACTCGATGTCAGCAGGATGCGATTCCCGATCACAACCGGCGTCGCCGCATTCACCGAGGCGTGCATCCGCGCCCGCCAGCGAAACTTGAACGCCACTTCGCCCGTTTCAGGCCGCAACCCGAACAATCCTTCCCGCAGAAAGAACAAGGCCAGGCGCCGGCCGCGCAACTCCGCCATCCTGGGTGAAGAATAGTCCGCCTCCTGGTCGGTGGACTTCCAGAGCAGTTTCCCATTGCGCTTGTCCAACGCAACCACCCCGGCCCCGTTGGCCCCGCCGATGCTCAACAACACGGAACCACCCTCGACCAACGGCCCGCATGCCATCCCAAAAAAACCCTTCCCCGCGCCAAAATTCTTCCGCGCCTCCTCACTCCAAATCTCCTTCCCTGTGAAAAAATCCACACACCGTAGAGCTCCGTCCGCCCCCAGGGTGTAAACCCGCCCGTCACTGATCGTCGGCACCGCCCGGGGACCGTAGTCCGAGCTGTAGCCGTCCCGATACTCGCTGGGGTAACGATACGCCCATTCCTTGGATCCGTCCGCCAGGTTCAACCGCTCCACGACCTCCTCATCGCCAACCCGATGAAACAGGATCACCCCGCCGTCCTTCACCGCCGGGCCAGCAAAACCCTGGCCCACACGCTGACGCCAGGACGTGGGAGGCCCCGCCGCAGGCCAACTCCCAGCCAAACCCGAATCCACGGTCACACCCGTGCGTTCCGGCCCCAGCATCTGGGGCCAGTCGGCTCCCTCCGCGCCCCAAAAAGGCGCCGCCACGATCATCGTCACAAATAATCCACGCAAGTTCATGATCGCGCGACGCTACACCCTCACCCCGACAAACGGAATCATTTCCCACCCCCTCCCGCATCACATCTCCCAGAAAAACGTTGCCTCTGATCGGCTTTGCGCGAAATTCACACCTATGAGCGACACCGCCACTGCCAACCTGCCCGATGCCCAGGGACATTTCGGCCCCTACGGGGGGCGCTATGTTCCCGAAACGCTGGTTCATCCCCTGCAGGAACTCGAGGAGGAATACCTCCGCGCCAAGGACGATCCGGAATTCCAACGCGAACTGAGCTACTACCTCCGGGAATTCTGCGGTCGCCCCACCCCGCTGTACCTCGCCGAACGCCTGACCAAGGAACTCGGCGGCGCCAGGATCTACCTCAAACGCGAGGACCTGCTGCACACCGGGGCCCACAAAATCAACAACGCCGTCGGCCAGGTCCTCCTCGCCAAACGCATGGGCAAGAAACGCGTCATCGCGGAAACCGGAGCCGGACAACACGGCGTCGCCAGCGCCACCGTAGCCGCCATGTTCGGCATGGAATGTGTCGTCTACATGGGCGCCGTCGATTGCGAACGCCAGGCTCTCAATGTCGCCCGAATGAAAATGCTCGGTTCCAAGGTCGTCCCCGTCGAAGCCGGGCAGAAGACGCTCAAGGAAGCCATCAACGAGGCCATGCGCGACTGGGTCACCAATGTCCGCAGCACGCACTACATTCTGGGCACTGCCTACGGAGCCCACCCCTACCCCATGATGGTGCGCAATTTCCACCGGGTCATCGGCGACGAAGCGCGCCGCCAGATCCTCGAACAGGAGGAACGACTCCCCAACCTCCTCATCGCCTGCGTCGGCGGCGGTTCCAACGCCATCGGACTCATGTACCCCTTCCTGGATGACAAGGACGTCAAAATGGTCGGCGTCGAAGCGGGCGGACTCGGCATCCAACCCGAAAAACACGCCGCCCGCTTCCACGGCGGTTCGCTGGGCGTCCTCCAAGGCGCGCGTTCCTACGTCCTTCAGGACGACCACGGCCAGATCCAGCTCACTCACAGCGTCTCCGCCGGACTCGACTACGCCGCCGTCGGCCCCGAGCACTGCTGGCTCAAGGACTCCGGCCGCGTCGACTACACCTACGCCACCGACGAGAAGGCGCTCGAAGCTTTTCTCAAACTCGCGCGTCTCGAAGGCATCATCCCCGCCCTTGAATCGTCCCACGCAGTCGCCGAAGCCATCAACCGCGCGCCCGGAATGTCCCCGGACGACCTCATCATCGTCAACCTCTCCGGCCGCGGCGACAAGGACGTCGCCCAAGTAATGGAGAAGGTGGATTTGACATGAAATCCATGACCGGCCATGGCCGCGGCGAAAACGTCCGCGACGGCTATCGCATCAGCGTCGAGCTCGGCTCCGTCAATCGCAAGCAACTCGAACTCGCGATCAACCTGCCGCGGGAACTCGACTCGCTGGAGGGCAAGGTCCGCGAAGCCATCAACCGCAAGCTGTCACGCGGCCGCTTGACCGCCCGCGTATCCCTGGAAACAGCCGCCGACAACACGGCCGCCCAGGTCCAACTCAACCGCGATCTCGCGCGCGCCTACACCGACGAATTCCGCAAACTCGCCGAGGAACTGGATCTGGCCGGCGATGTCACGCTCGACACGCTCCTCCGCGCTCCCGGCGTCGTGCAGACCAACGGAGCCGCGCTCGACGCCGACACCTTCTGGCCCGCCCTCGAAACGGCTTTGACGGCCGCGCTGAAGGATCTGGTCGACATGCGTCAAGCCGAGGGCAATCACCTCGCCGCCGACCTTTCCGAACGCATCCAGTCCATCGCGACTGCGATCGCCCGTATCGAGAATCAGGCGCCCAAGGTCGTGGAACGCTACCGCCGGAACCTCGCCGGCCGCGTCGCCGAACTTGTCCAGGAAACCGTCGACATCGACGACGAGCGACTCGCTCGGGAGGTCGCTTACTTCGCCGACCGCTGCGACATCTCCGAGGAAATCACCCGCCTGAAGAGCCACTTCGAACAGTTTGAGGGATTCTTGAAATCAACGAAGCCGGTCGGACGCACCCTGGATTTCCTCTCCCAGGAGATGAATCGCGAGATCAACACCATCGGCTCAAAGGGCAATGATTCGACCATCTCGAAGGAGGTCGTCACGGTGAAAGCGGAACTCGAGAAGTTCCGGGAACAGGTCCAGAACGTGGAATGAGCTCGCTCCCTCCATCCAAGGCGCTGTTGATCGTCATTTCCGCCCCGTCTGGCGCAGGCAAGACGCGCCTTTGTTCCAAGGTCCTGGAATCCTGCCCCAACGTCCAACGCGCAATCACCTGCACGACCCGCGCGCCCCGCGGCGCGGAACGGGATGGCGTCGACTACCACTTTCTCAGCATGAAGGTCTTCGAATCCAAGATTGCCGTCGGAGCCTTCCTGGAACACGCCGAGGTTTATGGCCGACGCTATGGCACGTTGCTGTCGGAAATCACCGACCGTTTGTCGACCGGCCACGACGTCCTGCTGAACATCGATGTGCAGGGCGCGGCCAGCATTCGGGCAAAGGCGGCCGGCACACCCGCAATCCGCGACGCGTTGGTTAGCGTCTTCCTCGCGCCGCCTTCCATGGCCGAGCTCGAACGACGCCTCCGCGCTCGCGCCGAAGACGACGAGGAAGCCATTCGAAAACGTCTCACAACCGCTGCCCACGAAATGGCCCAGTGGGCCCATTTCGATTACCTTCTCACCAGCGAGACGCTCGACCCCGCCCAACCGGACAAGGACGAAGACCTGCGCCGCATGCTTTGCATCATCGAAGCGGAGAAACTGCGCCAATCCCGCACGAATCCGCCGGTGTGAAGACTTGTTCGGCCGCCATGACGCCGAAATCCATTGCAAGGAAACGCCTTGCCCCGAGGACGGAACGGACATTGCCCAAGCCTTCCTAGAATCAACTGTGAATTCAGGCAAACAGCCATCGCAGCGAAATTCGTCCTCAGGACGGCCGGCCTCCCGCTCCAACCCGGGCGAGGATGCGCCCGCCAATTTCCATAAGCTGCTCGCCGCGACAACGCTGTCCAAATGCGGAGACCAACTCACCAAACCCGGTTTGATTCTCACATGGATACTGATGTCATTGGACGCCCCGGCGGCCGCCATCGGCGCCTTGGCCCCCATGCGGGAGGCTGGTTCTCTCCTCCCTCAGATCGCGATCGGGGAATCCGTTTCCAAACGCCCAATCCGCAAATACTGCTGGTCCCTGGGCGCCGCGCTCCAGGGAATCTGCGTTCTCGCGATGGCCGGCGCGACTCTCAAATGGAACCGCGCGGCCGCCGGCTGGACGGTCGTCGCGCTCCTTGCGATATTCAGCGTCGCTCGCGGCATCTGTTCGGTGACTTCCAAAGATCTGCTCGGCAGAACCATCCCCAAGGGACTCCGTGGTCGGCTCTCGGGCATCGCCGGTTCGATGTCGGGACTCACCTCGGTGGGGATCGCGCTCATGTTTCTGGTCGTCGACGACTCCCACCTGCCTGAGAGCATTTTCACTTGGCTGCTCGGAACCGCCGCGGCGGCCTGGTTGACTGCCGCGGCTACCATGACAACCCTGCGCGAATCCCCCGCGAAACTGCCTTCCAATCCAGACGACGGATTACGGTTCCATACACTCCGCTCCCTCCTCTCCGAGAACGCCCCGTTCCGAAATTACTGCATCAGCCGGGCCCTGCTCGCCGGAACGGTTCTCTCGCTGCCCTTCTACGTCGTCCTGGCACATGAAGCGACTGACGGCAACCTCGCCAACCTGGGGGCGTTGATGCTCGTCGGCGGCGCCGCCACGACCCTGAGTTCCGCCCTCTGGGGCCGCTTCGCCGACAAGGACAGCCGCCAGACCCTCGGCATGGCCGGTCTCTGCGCTGGCGTCATCGGCTGCCTCACCGCAGCCACCCCTCAGTTCGACCTTTCACCTACCGCAGCAACCTGGGTCTACTCCGCCCTGTTCTTCCTGATCGGAACCGCACACACGGGAATTCGCCTCGGACGCAAGACTTATCTCGTGGACATGGCCAAGGAGCAGAACCGAGCCCGCTTGGTGGCTGTCAGCAACACCCTGATCGGCGTCATCGTTCTCGGCGGCGGCGCATTCGGATTCCTGGGCGACTGGATCGGAACGAGCGGCGTCGTCCTTGTCTTCGCCCTGCTGGGCGGGGTCGGCGGCGCCATGGCGCTCCGCTTGCCCCTCGCTGATAACGCCATCATGTGAACATCCTACCCCTTGACGGAGTTCTTGAAGACAACTAGCCTGCAACCTTTCGGGAATGGAAAATCTTCGCCAATCCCACTTGGACTTGACCCTTAACCAAATATCGCCCTCGCACACCCCTCACCCTTCATCCCCCTGCGAATCATGGAACAATACGAGCAACTCATGGAACTGGTCGCCAGCCTGGCCCCTGACTTCGAAAAATTCTTCGTTCGCGGCAACAACGCCGCCGGCACACGCGTCCGCAAAGGCATGCAGGACGTCAAGGCCATGGCCCAGGAGATCCGAAACGCCGTCCAGGACAAGAAAAAGGGCGACGACTAGTCCGCGCCGCCCACGATGAACAGAGCGCGGACATCCCCGTCCGCTCGTCTCAACCCGCCTACCTGCGGAGCCTTTCTGGGTTCTGGGTTCTGGG
>Ga0181594_10001470_pt1 | contig 21848 bp, 22 predicted proteins | sample 071ome_18_FD_145603 | JGI IMG/M metagenome (GOLD analysis project Ga0181594, IMG submission 145603) | Coastal salt marsh microbial communities from the Groves Creek Marsh, Skidaway Island, Georgia - 071413BT metaG (spades assembly) | ecosystem: Environmental > Aquatic > Marine > Intertidal zone... | reverse complement strand
ATCGCTGGATTGTGGGTTGGTCGAAGCGACGGCGCAATTACGAGCGCAGTCACTTCAGAACGAGCGGCAATTGAGCGAACGAAATGCCCACGTTAACGCCTCCGAGAGAGAGATTAATCACCTTAAGAAAACCATTGAGGGCTTGCAGGTCGCGTCTGAGCGTGAAGTTGAGGATCTCAAGAAGACCATAGAGGACTTGCAGGTCGCGTCTGAGCGTGAAGTTGAGGATCTCAAGAAGACCATAGAGGACTTGCAGGTCGCGTCTGAGCGTGAAGTTGAGGATCTCAAGAAGACCATAGAGGACTTGCAGGTCGCGTCTGAGCGTGAAGTTAACGATCTCAAGAAGACCATAGAGGACTTGCAGGTCGCGTCTGAGCGTGAAGTTAACGGCCTCAAGAAAACTATTGACGCGCTGAAAGTGGCGCAAGCTTCGGAAATTCATCATCTGGAAGGTGTGATTGCGGAAATTACCGAGCTAGCGCAGTCTCGAGATGCCTTGCTAATGGCCTTGGGGGAAAAGCATTCAGCCCTGCAGGAATTGTATGCACAGCGATCAGAACATCTGGCTGAGCGAGAGCGCTTGATTACTACACTGGCAGATCGGGTGAGAGAGTTCGAGACCAGTACTTTCTGGAGAATGACTGCGCCGGCCAGAGCATTGGTTATCTCATCACGGCGCATATTCGCGAGATTGAAAAGGCGCTACGACTTGGCCAAGCGACTGCCGGTATTTATCCGTTATCACTACGGACTTGGGGGCTGGCGCGCAGTAGTTCAAGCCGCTGATCGGCGTCTACGGTGGCGACGAAAATCGCACGCGTCTGCACTCGTGACAGGACCGGCAGCTCTCGGGCCCCAGGCTTCTCTGGATAGTCCAATTCATTTTTCTTCTCACTCCGAACCCATTGTGTCGATCGTGGTTCCGACTTATGGAGAACATGACGTCACCAGAAGGTGCCTCGCCAGCCTAGCGGCTGACACTGAGGGTACGGCTAGCGAAGTGATTGTTATTGACGACGCTTTTGTGGAGCCGTTTGACGCCGACTCGATGCAGATCGCGGGGCTCAAACTCATTCGTAATGAAACCAATTTGGGTTTTCTGCGTTCGTGTAATCGTGCCGTGGCTGTTGCCAGTGGAGACTTTGTGCTGTTGTTGAACAACGACACGGTTGTGCATTCAGGCGCGATAACTTCCCTACTCGCGACCTTTGAACAGTTCGACAACGTGGGTGCCGTATGCGCGCAATTGCGCTTCGAAGATGGCTCGCTTCAAGAGGCAGGCGGCATCGTATGGCGCGACGGCTCTGCCTGGAACTGGGGTCGCGGGGAGGATCCGGCTGACCCGCGGTTTTGCTACCCCCGCGACGTGGACTATGGTTCAGCTGCGGCCCTCATGGTCCGTCGATCGCTGTGGCAGGACATTGGTGGTTTCGACGAACGATTTGCGCCGGCTTACTACGAAGATACTGATTTTTGCTTTGCGGTCCGCCGAGCTGGACAGCGGGTGGTGTATCAGCCGCAAGCGGTGATCACGCATTTCGAAGGTGTGTCACATGGTACCGACACCGGTGCGGGTATGAAGGCCTACCAGGTGACGAATCAGGGGCGTTTCGCTGAAAAGTGGAGCGGCGCATTAGCCGACCACCGCGCTAACGGCGTTGAGCCGATGCTGGAGCGAGACCGCAACGCTGTCGCGCGCGTGCTCTGGGTTGAAGCTTGCCTGCTCACACCCGACCAAGACTCAGGATCTCTTCGAACTATTCGTCTGCTACGCATTCTTGTGCGCATGGGGTGCAAGGTCACTTTCGTTGCGGACAATCTCGACGGCGCTGAACCCTACCGCAGTCAATTATTAAGCGAGGGGATTGAAGTTATTCATGCGCCTTATTTTTCCAATGTCGAGGCTTTTTTGCGCCGACATGGATCGGAATTCGATGTGGTGACGCTCTGCAGGCACTACATCGCGATACAACACATCGGTACGGTTCGGGAGGTTAATCCGCGAGCCAAGATTTGGTTTGACACCATCGATCTTCACTATTTGCGACTGCGTCGACAGTTTGAGCTTGATGGCAAAAAAAGCACAAATAAGCAGGCTGAGCTGGCTTATCACGAGGAGATGGCGGTGATAAAGCAAGCCGACATCACGGTGGTAGTCAGTGAGGTAGAGGTCGACGAATTGTCGCGCGAGGCACCGGTAGCGAACGTGATCGTTGTTAGCAACATTCATGAGATTCGTGAGACTGAGATCAAACGGGTTGATAGGCGGGGCGTTATGTTTGTGGGCGGATTCCAGCATCCTCCAAATGTAGATGCCGTCGAATACTACGTAGAGCAAATATGGCCGGTGTTTCGCAAGTTATGCCCCGATGTCCCCACGTATGTCATCGGTAGCCGGATGCCCGATCGGCTGCGCCAGATGGGGGTGGAGCATGGCTTGGAGATGCTTGGCTTTGTCGAAGACCTGACGCCGTACTACGATACCTGTGCGCTTTCCATAGCACCTCTTCGTTACGGGGCAGGGGTAAAAGGCAAAGTCAATCAAGCACTGAGTTTTGGGCTACCGGTAGTGGGTACCCCCGTTGCCCTCGAGGGAATGGGCTTGGTTCATCGGGAGCACGTTTTGATAGAAAGTGAGCCAGAATCATTCGCGGCAGCTATGGCGGAGGTGTACTCGGATGACAGCCTGTGGTGCCAGCTATCTCGCAATGGACGATTGTCTTTAGAAGGTCGGTTTACGCCAAAGGTCGCACAAGACGCCCTGAAGTCTGCCCTTGCAGAGTTCTTTTAAATATAAAAATCAGTGGTTTTTCACGGCAAGCTGCCGGCGCCTGCAAACCGCCTCAAATAAGGCCATGTCCTGGTGATTAAACCAGTGTAATTGGTCCCACGTGGTCGCGCTGATCTGCGAACGCATATTGTCCAGCTGTTGCTCCAGCGATAGACCGAAATCAGGTGCTCCAACGTTCTCGCTAACCCGCTGCCGGTAACGCAACTGAATGTCTACCGCGGCCAAAGTGGGAATGAAGGAGGCGACGTCCGCGTCGAAATATTCAGTACGCCCAACGCAAGGCACCTCCGATAAATTTTTTAAAGCGGTATCGAGGTCATATAAGGGACGGCCATCGGTATTTACTCCCCTCGGTGGGCTATTCGCATCTCTGCACAGTAAGTTGGTTTGTAGGTTACAGATTTGGAGTTGGTTGGGGTGGCCGGCAACCAGTTTGTCAAACCATGCCTCAAAGCCTTGCAGGGGCGAGTGCGATCGAGTCAGGTCTTGGCGGTGCTCATGCAAAAATACGGAACGAATTCGAAGGATGGGGTGCCTAATAAACACGACTGGCAGGGCAAGAAACTGGTCGGACACGGGCGCTGGCAGGGAGATCTGATGGGAGGAGAGGGAGGCCAGAGTCGGATTGGACTCGATCACCTTTATGAGGTCTTTCTGGCTAATGCATGACGATGCGGTGGGGCCATCGAACGAGAGATGATGTTGACCAAAGTTATTGATCAGAACCTGCTCAAAGCTAGTGCCAGCAGTCTTGAAGATATGGTAGTGACAAATAATGGTTCTGGTCGTCATTGCCGTATTATGGACGCACTGCCTTTGTGGCGAAAAGTTACTCCCTTATCTTATCAGGCGCTGGCATTGGGGTAATAAAAGTGGGTGACGCTGGTTCTTCGGGCGCTTCCCAGCGTGCTCTAAGTACTATTGCTCCTGCTAAGACGCCCTTTGCGGCGACCTAAAACCTCCCAAAGCATTCCCGTTGCTCGAATGTGAAAACTTCGCCGATGAGAAACCACGAGCGGTGTTACAGTGATGTATCACGCGAGCGGCTAGGAATAAGCTTCGTTTCCGGTCCGTCATCGGACGTATCAGTGACAGGTTTATTGTAATAGGCGTATTGAGGAGCCACATTTTGGAAGCGGCAGAATCGACAAGACCCGACGCCACGCTACCCGGCTTTGGGGAGCGGCTGGTCTCTGCAGGATTGCTGAGCGATCGTGACCTCGAGCGCGCACGAGTCGCAAAGCGAGAAATGGGCTGCATGCTCGGGGAGGCGCTGGTGCGCTTGGGCTTGGTGGCGGAGTCAAACGTCGCCAAATTTCTGGGCGAAGACCTCGGCGTTGTGGTCGCAGACAAGGGTGATTATCCCGAGGAACCTGCGTTGCTTGACTCGGTGCCCGAACATTTCCTACTCAACAATAATGTCGTACCGCTCTCGCAGACTGATGATCGCCTGGTGTTGGCGGCACTCAGACCTCAGGATGATTTCATTACAAAGGCCTTGCGTCTAGCCACGGGTAAGGAAATCGAGCTGTGCCTCGGCATGGCCGCAGATATTGAGTCGGCCCTCGAGCGATATTGCCAGACTGAAGAGGAGGATGCGCTCGATACCTTTGGCGCCTTCGACGTTAACGACGACGAGTTTGTGGAGCATCTCAAGGACCTCGCCAGTGAGGCGCCGGTGATTCAACGTGTGAATCAGATCATTCAGCGCTCTCTGGACATTGAAGCTTCCGATGTGCACCTCGAGCACTTTGATGACGGCCTGCGGCTGCGCTACCGCATCGATGGCGTGCTCCAGGAAGCCAGTCAGATCACAGACAGCAGTTTGTCGGCTGCTATCGTGTCGCGAATCAAGTTGCTGGCCAATTTGAATATCGCTGAGCGACGGTTGCCGCAGGATGGCCGCATCATGATGCGGGTGAAGGGGCACGAACTCGATCTTCGTGTATCCACGCTGCCCACCGTTCATGGTGAAGGAATTGTGATGCGGGTGCTGGATCGCGAGAGTATTCGTCTGGACCTCGCTGACATGGGTTTCAGTGAAGATACCTTTGCATCCTACAAAGAATTATTAACACGGCCCCACGGCGTACTGTTGCTGACAGGTCCAACTGGCTCGGGCAAGACCACCACGCTGTATGCCTCGCTGTCGAATATGGATTCAGACACCATGAAGGTCATCACGGTGGAGGATCCTGTCGAATACCAGTTACACGGGATAAACCAGATACCCGTGCACAGTCAGATTGGTCTGACCTTTGCCCGTGCTTTGCGGTCTATTCTCAGACAAGATCCCGACATCATTATGATCGGAGAAATGCGCGACACGGAAACGGCTCAAATCGCCGTGCAATCAGCCCTCACGGGCCATTTGGTGCTCTCCACTCTGCACACGAATACCGCAGCCGGTGCGATTACCCGCCTTGAGGATATGGGTGTAGAGCGATTCTTGATAACCGCGGCGGTGAATGGCGTGTTGGCGCAGCGGTTGATTCGCAAACTGTGCTCAGACTGCAAGACAGCGGTAGATCTGCCGCTCGATGTGCTTAAGAAAACGGGTCTCGAGCCTTTCATGGCGTCCGGGAGCCAGACCATATTTGAGGCTTCGGGATGCGAAACCTGCAAGCACACCGGTTACCGCGGCAGAATGGCTATCCATGAACTCTTTGTGTTGGATGCCACAGTCCAGCGCGCAGTGCTAAACGGTGCAGATGCGCACCAGCTCAGAGAGCATGCCCGCGCTCGCGGCATGCGCACATTGTATGAGGATGGATTGCGCAAAGTGGCGATGGGTTTGAGCTCGCTCGATGAGGTACTCCGTGTGACCCAAGACCAGAGTGAAGAGGCGGGTGATGATCTTGATGCTGCCTAGCGTTCGAACCCGAGTGGCTGGTTAATCCATGCCGGCTTTTCGCTACAGAGCAGTCGGTCAGGCGGGTATCGTCGATTCTGGTGTATTGAATGCGCGGGATCTGGCGAGTGCGCAGCGTCAGCTACGCGCGCAACGCCTGACCCCTCTGTCCGTCTTACCCACCGCTGAGGCGGAGCAGCCACGAGCAAGCGGCGGGCAAGATTCTCTGCCGCTTCCCGACGCGGAAACTGCGCGCGCTCTGTTGAGTAAAGTATCCAGTGGCAACCGGGTTAAAAAAGGTAAAAAGCGCTTTGATCGGGAGGACGTGCTTCGCTTTACCTCCGAGATGGCGGTGCTGCTCAACGCCGGGCTACCCCTCGACCGCGCGATGAAAGTACAGATTGACTCCGCCGCCGATGGCGCTCAAAAAACGCTGCTAGAAGAGCTCCTTGAATCCCTCAAGGGGGGAAAGGCGCTTAGTGCTGGGTTGGAAAAGCGCCCGGACGCCTTTAATCACTTTTACGTGAACATGGTGCGTTCGGGAGAGGCCAGTGGACACCTATCTGATGTATTGGGCGAGTTGTCGGCGTATTTGGAGCGCGCCAAGACGGTCCGGGCTTCTGTGATCTCTGCCCTGATCTACCCGACCATACTCGCCGTCGTGGCGGTGGTGTCAATTTTTATCATGCTGGGATTTGTGGTTCCAGAATTTGAAGCGTTGTTTGAAGACATGGGGGAGTCCTTGCCACTGTTAACTCAGGCCATAGTGGGTTTGGGTAATGCGATCTCTGCGTGGGGCTGGTTATTGGCTTCGCTGTCGTTGGTGAGCGTCTGGTGGGCACGACGTTGGGCAGCCACCGCCAAGGGCCGTGGATGGATCGATCTCAAAAGCCTGACGCTACCGCTGGTCGGCTCCATTACTCTGAAATATGAGGTGGCCCGATTCGCGCGCACCATGGGAACGCTCTTGCACAACGGGGTGGCGATGTTACGCGCGACTGATATTGCAGTGGGCACGGTGGGTAATAGCCTTATTAAGGCGTCGCTAGTGGAGTTGCCGCAAACCATCAAGCGGGGAGGGCGCCTGTCGCAGGCCCTCGATGCACGCGTATTTTCGCCAGCTGCTCTGCAAATGGTGCGCGTTGGTGAAGAGTCAGGCAGCCTCGACACCATGCTGCTGGAGCTCGCGCAGGTTTACGAATCGGAGGTAGAAGATGAGGTGAAGCGCGCCCTGACGTTGCTCGAGCCAGCGCTGATTCTGGGAATGGGCGGTATTATTGCCATCATCATCATGGGTATCTTGATGGGTATCCTATCCGTCAATACGCTGGTTGTGTAACACCGCCAGTTCATTCAATAAAGGGCTAGACACTATGGTGCGATTTCAGAGGATCACGCGGTCGCAGCGAACTGAGCGCCGGATAACAAAACTGCGGGGTTTCACGCTGGTGGAATTACTGGTCGTGCTGGCCATTCTTGGCATGCTGGCGGCTTTGGTCGGTCCGCAGGTACTCAATCAACTGGGCGGCGCTAAATCCAAGTCCGCCCAAATTCAAATCAGAGATCTCGAGCAGGCACTCGAGCTGTATAAGCTAGACGTTGGCCGCTTCCCAAATAATGCCGAGGGCTTAGAGGCGCTTGTGCAGGCTCCTGGCGGCGCGAGAGGGTGGAATGGTCCGTATCTCAAGAAAGACCAAGTGCCCGTTGATCCCTGGGGTAACGCCTACGAATATCGTTTTCCAGCACCCGATGGCGTTGGTTACGAAATTGTCTCTTTCGGTGCTGATGGTCGGGAAGGGGGAGCCGGTGAGGCGGCTGACGTCACCAGCTGACTGACAATGACCTCGAATTCATATGGCTTTACGTTGCTGGAGCTGGCTATCGTGATTGCGGTAGTTGGCATGTTGCTGCTGGTGACGGGTCCCTCGATCAAAAGCTTGTCGCAGACGCTAGAGTATAGAGAGGCAGTCAGGGAATTGGTGTCGGCAAATCAGAATGCGCGACGCACCGCCAGAGCCAGTGGCTCCGCGGTAGATCTCATAATTGATGCAAGTCAAAATCGATTCGTCGTGACCGGAGAACCCGAACGTCTGGAGCCCGACAACTTCACCAGCTTGTCGGATGTTCTAAAAATCGAAGTGGTATTTGCCCAGGAGGTGAGTCCTGGAAATGGTTTGGCTGCGATTCGTTTTTATCCAGAGGGAGGCGCGTCCGGAGGGGAAGTGTTGATTCAGCGCCCTTCAGGGGGCGGCGTAAAGCTGACGGTGGATTGGCTCATAGGGGACGTTAGACAGGAGCCCCTGTGACTCGGCTTAAAAGACCACTGTGTATGCGTGGGCGATACCGAGGGTTTTCGCTCCTCGAAATGCTTGTCGCTTTGATAATTCTGTCGTTCTCGCTGGGCGCGCTTTATCAGGGGGCCACGGCCGCTATACGTAACGTCGCGATTGCCGATGAATATACGCGCGCGGTGATCTTGGCCGAATCCATGCTCGCCTCGGCCAGTCATTTGAGCAAAGATCAGCTTTTACTCTCGGGCACCTTTGATATTTATAGTTGGGAAGCGTCCTCTTGGCCGGCTGAGAGTCTTGAAGTCACGTCTTCTGAGGCGCCAGTGCAGACTATGCCATTACAATATCTGAAGATTACGGTGAGGTGGCCCGGACCAAGTTCTCAAAGGGAAATAGCGTTACTGACTGCGGTCTCATTGCAGGATGCGGCAGAATGAACGCGCGTCAGGGCGGTATGACACTGATTGAAGTCACTGTTGCTGCGGTGATTTTTTCTATGGTTATGTTGGCAACTGTTACCGCATTTAGGACTTTCGCGGGTACGTACTTGAGACTGGAACAGGAAACGTCTCGCACCACACAAATGCGAGAGACAGAGCGGTTTCTTCGTGCGACCTTGAAGAGTGCGTTAAACAGTCCAGCACCTTTTGAGGGCAAGCCTAGAATGGTGCGCTGGGTGGCGCCTCTCGATCGCGTGGGGGGTGTAGTGGGACTGCAACAGCTGCGTTTGGCGCAGCGGGACGAACAGTTGCTACTCTCTTTTGCTCCATTGACTGAGTCTGACCGACCGATTCAATGGAGCAAAGTGGTGTTGCCATTCCCCCTAATCAATGACTTGGAAAAGATTCGGTTTTTTTACCAACTTTCAGCTGGTGGTGATTGGTCCGAGCAATCGTCACCGAGTAGAGATTCGTCCGGCGCTGGCGAAGGTTTACCCAGAGCCATTGCCATAGAAATTGTTGCCGGGGGTCGTTCTTGGCCCCCTGTAATAGTGCAATTTGATCAATACAGGCCCACGCTGTGAGCCTTTGTGAGCATCCCTTATCAGCTAATCGCGGCTTCGCAATCGCGTTATTAATGTGGATGATTGCCGGGATGTCTTTGCTGGTAACGGCCGTCATACACTTTGCACAGGATGACATTGGACTTGCGGAGCAGCGTGTTAGCGAGGCCAAGAGCGAGGCATTGGCGCGGGGAGTGGCCCTGCTTGTCCTTCGAGATGCTGCGCTGGCGCCCTTTAGACAAAGTGAGGCCGCAGGCGATAAAAGCTATGGAGACGGACGTGATGCTGAAGATGAAGCCCGGCGAGGAGAGGTGTTCTCTCGGCGGTACGACCTTGATGGACATACGATTCAAGCATCCGTTCATCCCGCGTCTGGGTTTGTCTCTCTTAACGGGGGGGGCGATGAAGAGCTACGAAAACTGTTCAGCGAGATCGGTGGTGCGGATGAAATGGAGTCTGAAGCTCTAGTTATGGCGGTCAATGATTATCGATATCAGCGAGATTCTATCTCCAGTGCGATGAGCGATTTCTCAGGGTTTCGCGCGCGTGAGGAGTTGCTGGCCGTTAGAGGTATGCGTAAATCAGTCTATGACCGAGTAAAGGACTATGTTCAGCCTTACGAAGGGTCAACTCTCAACGTGCCGGCCGCACCCTCTCGTTTGCGTTCCGTATTTAATGAAGCGAAGCCCTCCGTTGAGGGGCTCGGTGGGCGTCAAGGAATGTTAAAAAAACAAGGCGCCGCGAGAGGAGCGCTCCCCGCCAATGACGGGCTGGTCACATTTGAGTCTTTGAATCGCCAACGGGCTGCTGCTCTAGCCTCAAACACCGTCTCGGCCGTCTTGGTGGATATTGAGCTGAGCAGTGGTGTCAGCACAAGCTACCGGGTGTGGGTTTCAAAAGCGCAGAATATTGTTATTCACGCAGAGCGGGTGGTAGCCCAGCTCGACGGGGAGGGGAAAGATCGTGGATAACCAATGGTCATTATTTGGGCTTGATCTGAGCCGGTCAGTAGATATCGTCAGGCTCGCGTTATATCAACTTCTTTGGGGTGAAGAGGCTGGCCTCAAGCAGAAGTTTTACCCAACTGCGAAATTGATAAATGGTGATGCGGCGACTTCGGAGCCTTACGCGAAGTTTGTGCCAGAAATCGAACATGATCAGGTGAGTCAGGTATATGCTCTGCGCGTACCCGCAGAGCTAGCGCTTGCAAAAACCATTGTGCTGCCGATCGACGCTGAGGTTGACCTTGCCAGCGCTTTAACTTTTGAGGTCTCCAGTAACTCACCTTTTTCTGAGGAGGACACTTGCTCTGGTTGGCGGGTGATTTCAAGAAACACCGTGTCATTGCAGGTGGCGCTGGTCATAACTTCTCGACAAACCGTATTGGGATTATTTGAGGAACATGCTCCGGCGGATCTTGATGATCTGAGGGCTTGCGAGGTTTGGGCTGAAAGCGGTGATTCTATGGTGCAACTCGATGGCTTCGGTATGGCGCCCCGCCGGAAGGTGTATTACCGCCGATTGTTTGACTTTGGCGGAAAGCTAGCGTTACTGGCGCTCGCTGCATGTATGCTCGCGGCTTTTCCAGCGGCAATGCTGGGCGTTCACGCCAATCAGTTGCATGAAGTCCTAGCGGCGACTGAAAGAGAGGCGCGATCCGCGGCTGAGATCCGCAGTTCTATGGTCGCTCTGGAGGAGAAAGTGTCGTTGGCGCGGGAGTTTTTCGCCGATAGAGAGGTTTACGATGTCTGGTTAAACGACATTGCCGGTGTGACCCCGGACGCAGTTTACTTGACGCGGCTCGGGCTTGAGGGAGACCGTTTGACCATCTCAGGAATGGCGATGAACGCTGCCGAGTATCAAACGACGCTGGCAAGCTCTGGGTTGGTAAGCGATCTTACCGCTCCCTCAGCGTTTACCAGAGATTCGCGGACAGGGAGAGAGCGTTTCACTCTGACGATGCGCCTTCAAACCCAAAAATGAATTGGTCCGCATTCAGAATGTGGTTGGCGGCGCTGCCGAAAGAGGCGAGGGGGGCGATCCTGACCGGGCTGTTACTTGCGGCTGTAGCGCTGGTTTTTCTAGTGATTAATATTTGGTCCTCGGCATCTGAGAGTTGGTATGAGATCGTAAAAAGCGAACCTCGAATCGCACGCCTAAAAGGGTATCAGGCTTTTCAGCCCGCCATGGTAGAAGCTGCGTCCGAGGCGGAGGTGGTGCTTCAGGATCTGGCTTTTACCGTGGGTGCGGACGAAAGTGAGACAGGGGCGCGGTTACAGCAACTTCTGAGGGGCTTTGCCGAGGACGCTGGATTAACGGTTCGCGGTAGCCAGCTCATTACCAAGGGTCAGCAAGAGAAAGCGCCGGAGGGGTTTATCCGTTTATCGGTAGAGTTGCGGGTTCGCGGTTTGCCGGTGGCGCTCAACCTTTTTCTCCGGGATGTTTACGAGCACAGCCCTCGCTTGAAGGTTGCAGAGATGAATGTAGTAAAAGTGCGGGAGCGACGCGCCAGTAGGCGCGAAGCTCAAAGTAACTTGAGCGAGGGGCAAGATCTTGAAGTGAGCATTCAGGTCGCAGCATTGATGGTGTCTACATAATGTCGCCTGCGCGAAAGCCGATCGCTATAAACCGTCTTCTGCGTCTGCTGTGGCTCTCAGTGGGTGCGGCAGGGTTGGCCTTAGTGGTCTCGAGTTTTTGGATGCCGGAGGTGGATCCGGTAATGCCCGGAAGCACAGCGATGACACCCGAAGAATTGGTCTCTGCGGTGCAAGTGGAGGCCCGTTACGATGGTTCATTTGTTGCTAGGCCGCTCTTCATGAACGACCGGAGACCGGCGTCAGGCTTTGATCCAGGGTCTCAGGCGGAAATGCCTAGTGTCCTCACAGAGGTTGAAGCCAAAAAGATCGAGGGGGTCACGTTACTCGGTGTTTTTTCTTCGGCAGGCGTTTCCGGCGTAATTTTATCCGAGGCGGGGCGTGGTCAGCGTCGGCTGACTGAGGGAGACAGTTTGCAGGGTTGGACTCTCACGAATGTGGAATCGAGAGCTGCAGTATTCCGGGACGGTGACAGAATCGCCCGTGTTGATATGGCGCTCGTTTCAAAAGCCCCGCAAATATCCGTTGAACAGGGGCGGGGCAATGCGCCCTCGACTTCGGATGGCGACGGCGAGGAAGCTGACGAGAAACTAAACTTTGCCCCGACTTTTGACACAATGTATCGATCCAAGGCGCGGGCGACAGAAATTCAGGCAGATTCCAACGGTGGTTCGCCGGAAACTGCTCAAGAGGGTGGTAAGGGCGATGAATAACTCAGTGTTAGATTCATGTAAGCGCGTCAGGCGTGATGCAGCGTTATGCATGCTTGTTTTAACCCTAACCGGATGTGCGTCCATACCAGAGCCTCGTGCGGCTAGCGAGTCGAGGGCTATACCGAAGACCAGCTCTTCAGAAGCTGCCGCCCCGGGCGGTTCCGCTGACGCGATAGAGATACCCGAATCGTCGCCCGCAGTGTTTCTGGGCGACGATACTGCGGTGCTATACCCACCGTCCAAGCCAGCATTAACCCTTGATGGCGATGCGGTCATGGTGAATTTTGAGCGTGCCCCTCTGGCAGAGGTCGTTCACTCCATCATGGGGGAAACGCTAGGGCTAGATTATGTTATTGAACATCCGGTTAAGGGAGAAATAACGCTTCGCACAAGATCGCCAATCCCTCGAGATCAGTTGTTGCCAATACTTGAGTCCCTGCTCCGAAACAATAACGTTTTGATGATACGAGGGCCCAATGATCGATATTTCATCTCTGGCTCCGCAAACGCTCGCACCACGGTTCCGAGTTTTCAATCGGAGGCCACGGGCGGGTTCAGTAATGTCATCATTCCGCTGCAATATGTCAGTGCCTCCGAAATGGCAGAGATTCTCAAGCCAGTGGCGCCCGCGGATGCTTTTGTGCGAGTGGATAGTCGCCGCAATCTTTTGATACTGGCGGGTACTCAGCTTCAGTTGGAAGGATGGTTGGACATTATCTCGACTTTCGATATCGACCAGCTTTCAGGCGTGTCAGTAGGTATTTTCCCCTTAACCAATTCCACAGCGGAGGAGGTTTTTGCCGAGCTTGAGCAGATCATCGCGGATTCTTCGGGTGACGCGCCAGGGGCTGGTTTAATGTCAATGGTGCGTGTGATGCCCATAGAGCGCTTGAACAGTATCATGGTGGTGTCGCCCAGATCCCATTACATACGATCTGTTGGAGATTGGATAACTGCGCTTGACAGTATTGAAGACGAAGGGTCGGAGCCGACTCTCCATGTCTATTCTGTAAGAAATGGTAATGCTGCACAGCTGGCAACGTTGCTCAGTACTATTTATGCCGACGGTCGATCTTCGGGTAGAGTTGGGGGGAGCGCCAGCAGGGGCGGTGTCGCACCGGGCATGACGCAAGCCTCGACTGGAACTGTTTCGGGGGATATGCCGGCGCGAAACGGGAGTCAGGCGCCGAGCCAAGGAGCGAGCTTTGACCTTGGTGACGGGGTCAGGGTGGTTTCGGACGATTTCAATAACTCTCTTCTTGTACTGGCGACACCCTACGAGTACCAAAAAATCGAACGCATCTTGGTGAAGCTGGATGTTGTTGCTACGCAAGTTCTCATTGAGGCCAGCATTATTGAGGTAACCCTGACCGATGGTTTGGAGTACGGTCTGGAGTGGGCCTTCGATAACAATTTGGGGGGTGGAGATACGGGTACAGGGATTTTCGATACCGGAGGCGGATTAGCCCCCAGTGTGCCTGGCTTTTCTTACACAGTGGCCGACAGCGCGGGTGCGGTAAAGGCGGTGGTTAATGCCTTGGCGGAAAAGTCGCTCATTAACGTGATATCAACACCTTCTGTGATGGTATTGGATAATCACACGGCGGCTATTCACGTGGGAGATCAGCAGCCCATCAGGAGTGCGTCCACGGTCACCACCGGCGGGAATGTTCAGCAATCTATCCAATATAAGGATACCGGCGTTAAGCTTGAGGTTACCCCTTCTGTTAACGATGGTGGGCTGGTAACACTCGATATCAGTCAATCCATTACCGATGTTGGTCCTGTCGACGCGGCCACGGGTCAGCGCAGTTTCCTTGAGCGTAATGTCAGTTCGCGGGTGGCGATAAGATCCGGGGAGTCCGTAGTGCTGGGCGGCTTGATCCGAGACAACGAGTCGCAGGGCCGGACAGGCATCCCGTTATTGATGGATATCCCCGGTTTGGGTGCACTATTCAGCACCAACAACACGGTGTCTTCGAGAACGGAACTCTTGATTTTCATCTCGCCTAGAGTCCTTGAGGGCTTGCAGGATCTGCGAGATCTGAATGCGGAGATGCGGGATCGGATGAAAGGACTTACCGATTTCAGTGATCTTCCGGTTAACTTTGAGCAGGGAGGGCAGGAAAATGCAGAATAAACGGCCGCTTGCGTCCTACGCCGCGGCTTGCTTTCTGGCCGCCTCGGGTTGTGCCAGCGTGCCCCAATCTCCCGAACAAGCGGTGGAGGCTCGTGCGTCGCAATGGCTGGATGCACTTATGCGCTACGATATTGACGGCATCTACGCATACACCAGCCCCGCTTATCAGTCGGCTCACTCCGCTCGTTATTACTCAAAAAATTATGCCGGACGGAATATGTGGAAATCGGCCTCCCTGGGGAAAGTTCACTGTGATGCGTCCGAGGATTTTGGCCTCTGTGAGGTAGATGTCCTGATAACTTATCGCGGCTTTAATATGAAAGATGATATGGTGACTACGCTTAGAGAGACGTGGGTGCAAGTCGATGGCGTTTGGTATACCCAGCCTCGCCAGTAATTTGCATGCTGCTGTCTTATGCGGATTCTCTGGGGCGATGGCCGTATCGCTCCTCAAGCCCTCAAAGCCTCTAGGATGCTAGGAGTGTCGCCTTACCTGCTCGGGTGTGGCTGGATAAAACTGGATAAAAGAGAGCATACGGCGACTGGGGCGGAGCTATATCGGGCTAAGTAAATCGATAAATAGTGGAAACTTGGGGGAATAAATTAACCGATGTGACCGTCTAATCATCGGCGTGAGTTTAATCTCATGCCATTAGCCGAAAAATTGAACAATCAGCACGCTTTCGCGCGGCGCAAGGGTGTGAAAAAAAACAGTTTTACGGTGCTTGAGGAGCCAAGTGGTGTATGCTACTTTCCTCTGAGTTGGTAAGTCTGAGGAGCTTCGGTCCTGCGTTTGCTGTGGCCACGCGACTCGTAAGACCGACGAGCTGGGCGATTAACCTTGGGTTTGTCGCTTGGAGTTGCTTGACTTAGCAGCATAATCAAACGTTTGAAAAACTTTTTAGGAGTGATTCATGAAAAAGAACCTACTGTCGCTCGCAGTTGCGGCCGGTGCAGCAGGAATTACGGGCCTCGCGTCTGCTCAGATGTATATCAACACTGAGAACACGGGTGAGGCACTGGTATTCCCGCTTTATTCTACTCAGGGTGGCAATGACACCTACATTCATATTGTGAACACAACCGCGCAATACAAAGCGGTAAAAGTGCGAATGCTTGAAGGCACAGAGTCTCTTGAGACCCTTGACTTCAACCTTTATATGTCGCCTCAGGATCACTTCTCATTTGCTATTACTGCGGATGGGGACGGTGCTTTGTTGCGCACGGGTGATGCCTCTTGCACAGTGCCTGCCATTGAAGGGGATGTGCCCTTTACAGACCTTCTGTGGGCTGATGAGGTAGGTGCCGAGGAAGAGCGCGAGCAGATGGGCTACATCGAAGTGATCGAGATGGGCCAGATCGACGAGGACTCAGACACAGCTGCAGACATCCTGCACGACGACGGTGTGCCTGGTGACTGTGCCCAGCTCGTCACCAACTGGTCTGTTGTTGAAGGCAAAGAGGGTGCTTGGTACGGTGAGGCCAGCGCTGAGCTGGTGGACACAGGGTCTGACGACGCGAGTGTTGGTACAACTGACTTCAACGCAACGTGGAATGGTGGCGGCCTATATGGTGTTGCGACCGTCATCAACGTGGCGGAAGGAACAAGCTTCGGTTACGACGCAGTAGCTATTGAGGATCTGGTGGAAGATGGAGCGACGGGTTCTGTGTTGCACTACCCTCCGGGCGATACCCGTCCTGACTTTGACGATCCGGCTATCGCTGAGACAGCAAACGTCAACGTCGACGGCGTGCAAACGGTCTACACTCGTGGCATTACGAACCCTGCTGATACGGTATCAGCGGTGTTTATGACTGCATCAATCAGCAACGATTACGTGGTCGATTCTGGCCTCAATTCATTGACTGACTGGGTATTGACCATGCCTACCAAGAGCAACCACTTCAACGGTGTAAAATTTGAGCGTCCGTTCTCTAACACGCTCACCGACGCTATCACTGGCAAGTCAGAGCCGCTCAAGCTGTGTCAGCCTGTTTCGATGATGGGGTATGACCGTGAAGAAGGTGTGCAGGATGCGCCACCCAAGCCGACGCCGGGTAGCGACGCTCCTCCGTTCTCGCCGTCTGTTGCGCCGGATCCCGAAGACCCCGTGTCTGTTGGCGATTGGGCAATGTGTGCCGAGACGAACATCGTTCACTTCGGTGCTGCTAGCGCGACCAACAGCACCAGTAACTTGGCAGACGCTCAAGTATTTGTAGAGGGCTGGACAGCGGGTTGGGCGGTCATGGATCTGACCGAGGAAGGGCTCAACAATACCGTAGACCAGAAGCGCAGCTTACCGGGTACCGTTGCCGGTAGTGCAGGCGAGCTGACAGGTCTTCCTGTAACTGGTTTCGCGGTGGTTGAGTACGAGAACGGCTCTCTGGGTGGCGCTCTTGCCAACTACCAAATGAGCTGGGAGCACAAGACCAGTGTCTCAACTTCTTCTGCCAACTAATTCGTTGATTTAGATGCAGAGAAACATAAAAGAGGGGCCAATGGCCCCTCTTTTTTTTGAGGGTTGTGGTAGCACCAGAGGGAATTTTTTGACGCTCACGACGTCAAAGTAAAGAGAGCAATTGTTAGGAAACGGACTTCCGGAGGTATCGTATGTTTTTACGTTTGATAAGCCAGCTACGCTGCGGCTTGGATAGAAAATTTCAGATTTTAACGTTGGGTTTGTTAGTGTCGGGGGGCGGCGTCTCAGCCGCGACGGTCACCATTTCTGACGATTCGGGAAAAACGGGGCCATTAGAACTCCAATCAGGTGACTACGTTAGGCTCACCGCAATGTCTAACGGAAATTTGTATCTCGATATGAAGGGCTTCTCAGTGACCGTCAGTGATGGCTCTGACGGCACGGACACTGGCTCTGGCGGCACGGACACTGGCTCTGGCGGCACGGACACTGGCTCTGGCGGCACGGACACTGGCTCTGGCGGCACGGATACAGGCTCTGGCGGCACGGATACTGGCTCTGGTGGCACGGACACTGGTATTGGTTCGGGCTCAGAAGTGCCCACAGAGGGCTACTGTGCGGGATATGACCCGACGTTGGCAGACTGCACAGCGGACCAAAACTTCGACCCATGGATTGCGGGCACCGGGGAAAATCCCTATTTTATTAGAAATCGGCTCACTGAGGTGTTCCCGTTTACACTGCCCGCCAGATCTGAGGCTTTGAGCACCCGCTATGGTTATCTGCAGTTGACCACTGGCGAGAGGAAGCGGGATGCGGTCAGTGAAGACATCTTTCACATGTGGTTTTCTGAGACTCCAAATGGACCGGTCTTGAAAGGAACAAAGTGTGAATGGTACGGCACCCAGGCGAAAACATATTTTTATTGGACTCAGGACAGCAAGTTAGCCAATCAAATGTGTGATCTCGGACAGAGCTCTCGCCTACTCTACGTGAACTTTGAAACACGCTGCTATGAGGACCTGTATAGCGGTACCTGCAACGCGGACAACTTGCGAAAATCATCTGCAAAATATCAGTTTGACGTGTCCAGGCGCCTTAGAAGTTACTGAGAGATTTGAGCAAGCACTGGGGCGCCGCTAAGGCGCCCTATTTTTTACTCAGCGCGAGGAGCAGGTGTTTGACGACATGAATAAATTTATATGTATAAATGCTGTTTTGGCTTTTTTGGGGATTTTGTCAACACTCGCTGCTGTGTCCAGTACCGACACGCTGCTTTTATCTCACGAAGACATCACCATCACTTTTGAAGAGGCATTTGCCTATTCGCTCCGGCATACCAACCCAGAGGCTTACGCGGTTTCGATGTCGAAACCTCAAGCGACGTTTCGAATCTTGGAAAATCTCTATGTGTTAAAGCGTGTCGCCAAGATCGTTGAGCAAAGTGAAACGGTTTCTGTGAGCGAGAGGGAGTACCTGGCAAATGATCTGTATCGCAGAGCTTTGCTAGAGAAGTACCTCGAAGATGCGATCTCCAAACGGATGGCAGAAATCGATTGGGATGGTCTTGCGAAAGCGGAGTACGCCCAGAGAAAGACAGAGTTTAAGTCACCAGAGCAAGTGAGAGTGGAACACCTGCTCGTCTCCATAGAGGGGGTGTCGTTTGATTCTTTTGTAACCAAGGTGTTACAGATCCAGCAGGCTGTTGCCGCGCCCGGTGACTTCGCAGAGCTGGTGGCAAAATACTCTGAGGACCCATCAGCCAGCCAAAACGGCGGCGATCTGGGTTTTTTCTCCCGCGAACGAATGCAACCCACTTTCTCGGAGGCGGCGTTTGCTATTGAAGAAGTGGGCACTGTGGTAGGCCCGGTAATGACGCGTTTTGGAGCACACTTTATTCGACTTATGGACAGGCGAGAGGAGGACACCGTCCCCTTTGAGAAGATAAGAGAAAGTCTGATCAAGGAGATCAAAGCGTCTACGAAAAGCCGTTTGAGAAGCGAGTTCCTCGACAATTTCCGCGCAGAGATTGAAGCTGAGCTAGCAGAGCTTGACGAGCCTGCTACGCTATCCGATTTTTTAAGCGCTTATGGCCAGTTGAACACCACGATCGCAAATTAGCAGAAAATGTAGGGACGAGACCATTAGCGGCTTGACGATGCGCACTATAAACTGGGTTTTGCGTTTACTTGGTTTACGGAGGCTTCTTGCTAAAACACCTCAGCCTCGGTGGTCGGCCACTCCGCGGCAAACAGTCGTTAACCACCTATGGGAATCACGCTGACGTTACTTCCGGGGCATGGCGCACGAGACTAGTCGCGCCACCTAAAGGACGGCCGCCATCTTTGGGTCAAAATTTTACCAAAGGGGACAGGGGTGCATTCGTTGGGATTGAAATGCTCGCGGTTTACCATTGCCCTCGTTTGGCACTCAAGGCTCTCGGCGGATATCGCTACCTTTTTGGCTTTTTTGGTCTTGCAATAGCTCCGACAGCGGACGGGACGGCCGGTGTAATAGAACGTTTGGGCTTTGATGTGAGTTGCACCGCTTTGCTGATCGAACCTATCCGAGCCCCGTGAGGCCGTAAGTTGGGCGAATCTGAGACCACTATCAAAATGTCGCGCGTCCTGAGCAGGCGCCTCTTTATTTGTGTGGCCACGGGTTTTGCCTCGGGCTTACCGCTTTACATCCTGATTCAACTTATTCCCGCCTGGTTGCGCTCATCCGATGTTTCGCTGGTCGAGATTGGCCTGTTTTCGCTGGTCGGCCTGCCCTACGCCTGGAAGTTTGTGTGGGCGCCCCTGTTGGATCGCTGGGTCTTCCCTCTTGGTTTACGTCGGGGCTGGATGCTTCTCACGCAAATACTACTTATCGGGTCAATTGGTGCATTGGGCTATGTAGACCCGGCACCGAACCTGAGCTGGGTGGTGTCTCTCTCGGTAGCAATCGCCCTGTTCGGCGCCACACAAGATATCGCCATTGATGCATATCGACGAGAGCTGTTGCCTGATGAAGAGCTGGGCTTGGGCAATTCGGTGCATGTGCAGGCCTATCGTATCGCCGGTCTGGTGCCGGGCTCGCTCTCGTTGATCCTTGCCGATCAGTTGCCGTGGGTCTGGGTGTTCTGGATCACCGCCAGTTTCATGTTGGTGGGGGTGCTGCTGTCGTTTTTTATCAGCGAGCCTTACCGCACACCGCCCGCGAATACCGGTTTTAAGGCGACCGTTCTGGAGCCTTTTCAGGAATACGTGGCGCGCCGCGGTTGGCGCGATCTCGCCCTGATCCTCTTTTTTATGGTCGCCTTCAAGCTCGGAGATAACATGGCTACTGCGTTGGCCATGCCTTTTTATCTCGATCTCGGCTTTTCGATGACAGAGATCGGTTGGGTGGCTAAGCATGCGGCACTTTGGCCATCTATTGTTGGCGGATTGCTCGGTGGGTTTTGGATGTTGAAGTTGGGTATCAACCGCTCGCTGTGGATCTTCGGTGTGATCCAAATGATCAGTATTCCCGGATTTGCGCTGCTCGCGTCGGTCGGGCCCGAGCTGTGGTTGTTGGCCGTGGTGATCGCTTTTGAGTATCTGGGCGTGGGGCTGGGTACGGCTGCACTCACGGCGTTTATTGCGCGGGAATCGAGTAAGACCTTCGCGGCGACCCAATTTGCTTTGTTCACTTCGCTAACGGCAGTGCCCCGCAGCCTCGCCAATGCGTCAACCGGTTGGCTGGTGGAGGAGCTGGGTTGGGTCATGTTTTTTCTGTTCTGCACCGGTCTCGCGCTGCCCGGTCTCGCGCTACTGCATTGGGTTGCGCCGTGGAAGGTCTCAGCGGCTAGGGAGGCTGAGGGTGGGTGATCGCATTAAACTGGCCTCGGACGGGTGGTTAACGGAGGTTATCACCGCAGGCATCACCACTCCGCCGCGACAGGCCCAAGCAACCAGGATTGATTCGCAAGAAGCGGCTCCTGCCGGCGGTGCTGTGCGTTGAGGTGGCTGCTCTTTTTATATCCCTGGCTCGAGCTATGGAGCCTGATTCAGCTGGGTATTGAGGCGAGCCCTGCCGTTGCCATGCTCTGGGTGCTGTGCGCAATGGTGCTGGGAGGGGGCCTCATGCGCTGGGCGGGCGCCAATAGTCTCCAACGTGTGGCGCAAGCCAGTGCTGGGGGCACGCTCCCGCAGCAGCTCCTGATGGCAGATTTTGCCATGATGCTGTCGGGCTTGTTGTTGGCGATACCGGGGTTGGTGTCTGATCTGTTGGCCGTGCTTGTTCTCATTGTGCCGCTCAGGCGACTCGCCGCGGCACTGTGGATACCCGGTGTCAGTGCCTCAGAGTTCCGCGCCGCCTCACCCCCCGGACAAGGAGACGTCATCGAGGGGGAGTTCGCGGTTAAAGACACCACTGATCATCTCGAGCATTCCTCTAACTACAAACCCCCTGATTCATCAAATTAGGACGTTTTTGCCACCTATTTGGGCTTTTTGAGGTCGATTTGTCATTTTTTTAGCACTCTCTCTTGCAGAGTGCTAAAAAATCCCTTGAAATGCGCGTCCCTGCCCCCATACAGGGGTTAAGCCCGCAAGGGCGAACTAGCGAAATCGACAACTTTGGAGAGTTAAACCCATGAAGATTCGTCCGCTGTACGACCGTGTGGTCGTTCGTCGCAATGAAGAAGAGGAGACCTCGGCTGGAGGCATCGTCCTGCCCGGTTCCGCGAAAGAGAAGCCCAATCAGGGTGAGATCGTCGCGGTCGGTGATGGCAAGGTGCTGGATAACGGCGAGCAACGTGCACTGGCAGTAAAGGTCGGTGACAAAGTCGTGTTTGGGCAGTACGCCGGTAGCAACACGATTGAGGTGGATGGCGAAGAGCTGATCCTGATGAGCGAAAGCGAAATTTACGCGGTCGTTGAGTAAGCACACCGCTCTGACTTGATACAAAGGAATAGGAAAAATGGCAGCTAAAGACGTATTTTTTGGCGACAAGGCACGTGCCGGCATGCTCGAGGGTGTAAACGTCCTCGCTGACGCCGTAAAGGCAACGCTGGGCCCCA
>Ga0181594_10001469_pt1 | contig 21850 bp, 16 predicted proteins | sample 071ome_18_FD_145603 | JGI IMG/M metagenome (GOLD analysis project Ga0181594, IMG submission 145603) | Coastal salt marsh microbial communities from the Groves Creek Marsh, Skidaway Island, Georgia - 071413BT metaG (spades assembly) | ecosystem: Environmental > Aquatic > Marine > Intertidal zone... | reverse complement strand
CACATTAAGTCATGCTCTTCATCAAGTGCTTTATCGATATACACTGATGTGTGATGAATCCACTTACGTAAATCACCTGTTCGAGCGATCTCAAGTTGCCCATTCGCCTCATTGGGAGAGATCGCAATTAACCAGTGAGCAAGACTTTTTAATGAGAATCCATCTCTCTTTTTCCCTGCTCCTCGAAGGTCTGCTGGCATAAGATCATGATGCCAATCTTTCCACTCTGTAGCTTGCTTAGGTCTTATAAAGTACTGCCTATCTCGAGTGAGGGCATGGACTAAGTTTTGAATATCGTTTAGATCTTCGATAGACTGTAACGTGAAGGTTACGCAAATATAACCATTGTTCTTATTTAAGAAAGCATTGATGATTCGCTCGATTTTTACCTCACCAATAACTTTGTCTTTCTTCGTAATCACCTCAAATGTTGGCTCTAAACCCCAAAGTGAATAAAGGGATTCAGTGGCTGCTAGAACAATACATCGACCAGAGAGCGGGTGATGATTTTGCTCTTCAACCTCTCTATCCGTTTTGCTTGAGTCTGTTTCAACGTTCCATAAGCGATGCGCTCATTCCACTTCCCGACATGTGAGTAGTAAGGCGTTTATCGTTATTAATAAGAGTTCTCATCCTACTGATGAGCTGTCGTTGCTGAGCCTGACCTCGCTCTGATGCAGGTTGCTGTAAGTCCTTTAAATTAACTTGATCTAAGGTTTCCCATAACGGCTCACACTCTTTGAGATGGGCCTTCTTTAAGTCATCAAATAATTTATGTTTTTTTATCTTTGAGTCTTTTATTGAGCCATAGTCTAACACATCGAGATCTTCAGATCGGATGTGCTCTAAGTAACGATCCTTGATTCTACTGATCTTAGCTGATGCGTCTTCAGCGTCCATTTGAACGTTCTCTAAGGCTGCTTTAGCCTCTAGTACTGCCTCATAAGAATAAGCCTGCTCTGGTATCTGACTTGTCTCTTTGAACACCGGGATTCTTCGTTGGCTCCATGCTCTAACAAGCGTGAGCGTATGAGGCTCATGAGTTACATCAAACGAAGGGTAATTTGACTCTAGTTTGTTAGACTCAATTAGATGTTTACGTCTTTTTTTTTCAACATCCTCCCTAAAATGATAAGGGATCATAACAGTAACTTTTGAAACGATGCTCAAGATTTCATATCCTTGTGATTGTTTTTAAGCTTTAAGGAGCACTAAGGCTTCACCTTGGTTTTGCATTAAAGAAAGTCAATGTATTTATTGTCATGATTTTAGATATGAGTCAAGTTTGATGATTTGATCAAGCATCGAACATTGGAGAGATGTCAACGCTCCGCAAAGATCATGTAGGTGTATGTAGTTTAATATTCGTCCTCATGTTTTTTCAACTACCCGTTAACACCCCCTCCCTCATGGCGATGAGGGCCTCGTGACCTGAGTGAGCGCCTCGCTCAGCGATCGTGACCCTTACTCAATCTCAAGGAGATGAGATGAACGCCGTGACCGACCTTCCTGAGCGTGAGGTGAGCCCTCACACCTCGCTTGTCCCCCCACCCTTTCAAGAGACTAGCCCCTCGATCACCACCCAGAGCGAGGTGATGCAGAGCCTCGTGCAGAGGCTTGAGCGCTTCGCCCAAGCGAAGCACCCCACCCTGATCCTTGGAGAGACCGGGACCGGCAAGGAGCTCTGCGCCCGTAAGCTCCATGAGGCCTCACCCTGGTCAGCGGGTCCCTTCGTGGCGGTCAACTGCGCCGCGATCCCGCGCGAGCTGATGAGCGCTGAGCTCTTTGGTTGCCGACCCGGGGCCTTCACTGGGGCCGTGAAGCGTGAGGGGCTCCTCAAGAGCGCCCATCACGGCACCCTCTTCCTCGATGAGATCGGGGAGCTGTCCTTGGACGCTCAGGCGGTGCTCTTGCGAGCGCTTGAGCGCCGTGAGGTGATGCCAGTAGGCTCTGATCAACCCCGCGCGGTCGACTTTAGGCTCGTCTGTGCGACCCACCGCAACCTCGCTCAGATGGTGAAGCGTAAGACCTTCCGCGCAGACCTCTACCATAGGCTGTCCGCGCTCACGGTTGAGGTGCCCCCGCTCCGCGCGAGGCTCCCTGACCTCTCGGCGCTCGCCTATGAGCTGAGCCCTCAGGTGGCGTCCCGGATCGGTCGTGAGGCGTGGGCTCAGCTCCTGACCTACGCCTGGCCTGGGAACATCCGTGAGCTTCGCAACCTGCTTATTCGGCTTGAGTGTGACCGCCCTGAGGGGGTGATTAAGGCGCGTCACCTCAACCTGAGCCCACCCTCCCCCTCGTCTCAAGCCCTCGCGAGGCCTCAAGAGGGGAGCTTCTTGCTGTCGGCTTTACAGGGAGAGGAGCTGAAGCGCTCCCCACAGGAGTGGCTAGACGCGCTCACCCTCAAGGAGCTGATCACATGGCAGGTGGTGCGCGCGGTTGAGCGTCATGAGGGGATCTCTGGGGCCGCGCGCGTGCTTCAGGTGAGCCGAAACACCATCTACCGCTACCTTGAGGTCGCCTTTGAGGCGTCTGGGCTTGACCCGCACTTGGGTGAGCAAGACACGGCGCCCCCGTACGCGGAGCCTGCCCCCGAAGAGGGGCGCGTCGCTTAAGGGAGATCAGGGGGTGCCGATTGAGGTGAGCTGTGACAAGATGTGTGCCTTAACCCTGTGATCTTGTGACATTTGGAGCTCCCGTGATTAAGACCCTCAGCGACAGCCTGTCTCGCTTCGCCCACCGCTGGGTGCCTGACCCGCTCATCCTCTCGATCCTGCTGACCTTCCTGACCTTGGGGGTCGCCCTGCTCTTCGGTTCACAAGGGCCGAGCGCGCTCGTGGTGAGCTGGGGTGGGGGCTCAGGGCTCTGGAAGCTCCTCGCCTTCTCGATGCAGATGTGTCTCATCCTCGTCACGGGGCACGCGCTGGGGGTGAGCCCCCCTGTCCGCAGGCTGATTGACAGGCTCGCCTCCTTACCTCAAAGCGCGCGTAGCGCTGTGGTGTTGACCAGCCTGATCTCGATGCTCGCAGGGCTCGTGAATTGGGGCTTTGGGCTGATCGTGGGCGCCCTGCTCGCGCGTGAGGTTGGGCGCTCTTGCGGGGAGCGTGGGCTGAGGGTTCATTACCCGCTCCTCGGCGCGGCGGGCTACACAGGGATGTTAGTGTGGCATGGTGGCCTCTCAGGCTCTGCTCCCCTCAAGGTGACCCAGCTCAAAGATCTCGCTGAGCTGTCGGTGTCGGGTGGGGCGATCACCCTTGATCAGACCCTCTGGAGCGGGCTTAACATCGGGGTGAACCTCACGCTGTTGATCGTGGTCCCGCTCGTGCTCACCTTGATGAGCCCCTCTGAGGAGGACGCGCAGGGCTTTCATGAGCTTGTAGAGGGTGGCGTGAGCGAGTCGACGTCTCAAACGGAGGCAGAGACGGAGCGCCCATTGAGCCCCGCGGAGCGCTTAGAGCAGAGCGCTTGGCTCGCCCGAGCGCTCGCCCTGTTGATCTTGGGCTACCTCGCCCTGTTCCTCTCTGAGGTAGGGGTCGCGACCCTCGACTTGAACACCATCAACGCTGGGCTCCTCGCGGTGGGGCTCCTCGCTCACCCCCACCTCAAGGCCTACGCTCGGGCTGCCCAAGAGGCGTCCACAAACTGCGCAGGGATCATCCTTCAGTTCCCTTTGTATGCAGGGGTGATGGGGGTGATGGCGAGCGCAGGGCTGACGGGGCTTCTCTCTAGCTGGGTGAGCTCGATCGCTACCGCCGAGACGCTCTCTTCGCTTGTCTTTCTGTCCGCCGGCCTCGTGAACCTGTTCGTGCCGTCAGGCGGTGGACAGTGGGCCCTTCAGGGTCCTCTGATTGTTGAGAGCGCTCAACAGCTTGGAGCCCCAGTTGGAGAGGCTGTGATGGCCTTCTCCTATGGGGACGCCTGGACGAACATGCTCCAGCCCTTCTGGGCGCTCCCGCTACTTGGGCTCACCCAGCTCAAGGCGCGTGACATCGTAGGCTACACAGCGGCGCTGATGCTGATCGTTGTGCCTGTGTTCTTGATCGCTTTTCTGATCGCTTGACTTGATTTAGGAGCCCTTATGTCGTCTCACGCTCACGCCGTCACCTCTCCTCATAAGCCCATCTTGATCCAAGGAGCTACGCGCGCTTTCCATGTGCATCAGGTCCCCGCAGCCTCAGATAACCTCTGCTGGCTGATTGAGTATGAGCCTCAGCGCGTCGCGCTTGTGGACGGCCCGAGCGCCTCAGAGGTCTTAAGCTATTTGAGTCAGCATCACCTGACCCTAACCCACATCTTGAACACCCACACCCATGGAGATCACATTGGGGTCAACCGGGCGCTAGAGGCTGAGGGGCTCCTCAGCGGGTTAGAGGTCTGGGGGAGCGCGAGTGCCCCCACTGCGATCCCTGGCCTCACGAGGTCGCTCTCCGATGGAGAGACTGTCAAGCTCGGCGCGCTTGAGGGGGTCGTCCTGCTCACTGAGGGGCACCTCAACGGCCACATCTCTTTTGTGTTTGGGGTGAGCGCTGAGGCGGACGCACAGCGGACGGAGGATGAGCTCGCCTTGTTTTGTGGAGACACGCTCTTCACAGGAGGCTGTGGCTATGTGTTCGATGGGCCGATGTCGGTGATGGCGCAGAGCCTAGAGCGCCTCGCGCGCTTAGGGCCTAACACTCACATCTTTTGCGCCCATGAGTACACCCTCGATAACCTCCACTTCGCGCTCAGCGTTGAGCCAGGGAACATGGCCCTGCTCAGGCGCGCTCGTGAGGTCCTCTCGCTCCGCACAGAGGGGCGCTCCGCGGTCCCCTCTCTGATGTCCCTTGAGGTCGAGACGAACCCATTCTTACGAGAGAGCCCCGAGCTTAAGCGGTCACTTAGCTCAGAGGTCCAAGAGGGTCGAGCCCAGATCTTTGAGCGGGCGCGCAGGCTCAAGAACAGCAAGGCCTATCGCGCGCGATCAATCGAGGAGCTCCTCAGCTCACTCGACTGTTAAGATGTTCATCAAGTTCGGTGGGCTCGGGTAAAAGAGCTCAACACGGCCACTCTCAGCCTGCATTGAGCCCTTAAGGCGCCCACCCATAATAATCGCGCCTCCATCACGCGTCGAGATGACCCTAGGCTCGCTCCGCGCCTCGCTGAGCGGGCAACGGCTGTTCGGTGAGGGGCTGATGTTGACCCCATCGCTCCGGAGCTGGATGGTGGTCACCTCACTCAGCGAGTTCCCAGCGAGGTCTTCTCCCCCTACCAAGAGCAAGGTGTCATCATGCAGGCGAGCGCCCGACAGGTGAGCGCGAGGGACGCTTAGGGTCCCGATTGTCTTGACGTCAGGGAGCTCCACCTCGGCGCCTTGGGTGTTCGTGGTCCTCTTCGTATAGAAAATCTCCAAGCTAGAGGCTAACGCGGTGGGCTGTGGCTGTGTGCCCGCTGAGTAGCCCCCCGCGATCAACACAGTGTTCGATTGAACAGTGCTCTTAATCGCGACGTGACCCCAACGTGGGGCCTCTAAGCTCCCCCCACCGATAAAGCAACCGACCTGCGTAGAGGGGCGAATGCACATCGTGTTGTCAGAGCGAGTGGTGAACATCTCGATGGAGTCTGTGGGACCGCTCTCTGTCATCCCACCAATGATAATGGCGGGCTCTGAGCTACGGTCGATGGTGGCCATCGCGTGGTAGGCTCTCGCCTGAGACATAGGCCCCTGCGCACGGAAGATGCTGTCGATGGTATAGAAGCGCGTGACGTCCTTGAGAGGGGCCCCGTTCGCGCCGAGCCCACCGGTGATGAGGACGGTCCCATCCGCGAGCTTGACGCTCGCGTGGTGCGCTCGCGCGACCTCCACCTGAAGGAGGTTGCTGGTGCTGACCTGGAGCGCTCCATCCGCGTCGAGCTCGATGAGCTCAGCAGAGGCGGTCGGCTGAGGCACGCCCTCTTGCACTGAGATGTAGCCACCTGTGACGAGGATCCGGCCGTCATCGAGCTGGGTCGCTTGGTGATAGGCGCGAGGGACTGTCAAGCTCACCCCCGTAGGGAAGATGAGGCCGTGCTCAGGGTCATAGACTGAGATGCGGTTGTGCACAGAGGTTAAGGTCCCCGTAGAGTTGATCCCCCCCCCACCTAGGATCAAGACCTGGCCATTAGGGAGCTCTGCGATCGCGCTCCCAACGCTCGCCTGTGGGATGTCTGGGCTCGCCTCACTTGCGTAGGGGTGCCCGCTCGGTACAGGCATCGTGGGGATGAGGCCTGTGCACTGCTCTTGACCTACGACCGCGTGGAGCTCCCTCGCCTCATTGTCGGTGATCTCAAACTCACCTGTCCCGCCGAAGAACTTAAAGCCACCCCCCTCACCTGAGACCATAAATCTCCAGCGCCCGATCGGGAGCTCAGGGAGCTCGCCAACCCCGCTTGAGAGCGCGAACTCTGCGGTTGGACGTAGCTTTCGTGCGTTGACATCATAAGGGGTGACCATCATCCGCCCAGAGCTTGGTAGCCTCCTTGGCGAGCTTGTCATGGTGTCGTCAAGGAGGTGCACGTTCAGCCGAGCGACAGAGACCACTGAGCTGCTGTCACAGCCAATGGTGACCCCAAGTGTCAGGAGCGCTACGCTCAGAGATACGCCCGTGTGACGCTTTATGTGAGACATCATCACCACACCACCTCCCCGTTAAAGTTCTTCACTTTGTTTTGGTTTTCGATCATGTAATAGCCTCCAACGCCCGCAGCGCCGAGCGCGACGACCCCCACGCTCGCCCATAGCCACGTCGAGGTGTACCAAGCCCCCGCGTCATCCTCATCTTCTTCTGGAGCAGGGGGAGGAGGGAGGAGCGCAGGGTTAGAGGGAGGAGGGAGCGTCGACCCGGCGCGCTTGGCGGGCGCCTTGGTTGGCAAGGTGGCGATAGGCTTAGGCCCAGTAGAGACTTTGACCCCAGCCGCGACGAGCTTAGACTTCTTGAGCGCCTCTGTGAACGGCGCGTGCTCCCCATCTACTTGTCGCTCTACCGGGAAGCGAGGGAAGATCTCCTCGAGGTCACTCACCGACTTCATCGCGGTCACTTGCGCTGAAGAGAGGCTCGCGCGCATCGCCTGAGGTGTGAGCCAGAAGGTGGTCTTCTCATCGACGACATACACATATAAAAAGAGCTTCAGCTCGCCCCCTTGATCGAGGAGGTGGCTCACGAGCACGCCCTGCACCTCTTGCTCCCCACCGACCTCATCCGCGATGGCCCTCAGCTCTTGGCCGATCTTACCTGCGGAGATCTGATCATTGATACGCTTCAGTTGCTCAGGGGTGACCGGCTCTGCCTTTTGGACGATAGGCCCCTCTCTGAGGCTATACTTGAGCGGGGTCGCGTAGCCTGCCTTGACCTTCGCGAGGCTCCCAGCCTTGCCTGCGCCCTCCTTAACAAGCTGGACATAGTGTGTCCCACGTGGGAGGTCACGCACCTCACAGGGGCTGACCCCGCGCTCAACGCCGTTGACCTTCACCTGAGCGCCTGCAGGTTCGCTCTCGATCGTCAAGGCGCCCTTCTTTTTCTTCAGGAGCCTCTTTCGCTCTTTTTCGTAGGCCTTGACCGCCTTAGGTGGGATGTCGCTGGGTAGCTTATAATCACCTGGGACAACCGCAGCGAGCTGGCGGTAGAAGTCCTTGGCGTCTCCACCGTAGTCGAGCATGGTGTAGGTCGCGCCAAGGTAGATGAGCACTTGGTAGAGCGCGTCTAGCTCTCGCACTGAGGCGACCGCGTCTTGGTAGAGCTTCAAGGAGACCTTAAGCGTCTCCTCTGCCTCTTCATATTTCCCTGCACGGAAGGCTTGGATCGCTGTGTACTTATACGACTCAGCCTTAGCGACCCTACCGTCTGTAGCCCTGCGAGCGACCTTCGGCATCTTGCCGTCCTCTACACGGAAGCGCTTCGTTTTACGGAGGTACTTCTTCAGCGAGGTGTGGACGCGAGCGGAGAGCTGGAGCGCCTTGGTGCTACCGTCGTGGGTGGTCGGGGCGAGCCAGATGCGAGGCGCAGGGAGGTCCGCGAAGGCCTTGGGTGGCGTAATGAGGGCCAGCGAGACGCTCAGCGCGACGAAAATCTGCCCTGTCGATCTAAGTGAGGACATAAAATTGTGTTCCTTAGGGGTTAGGCTCTGTACTGGGTGCTCATACTCTTAAGTCATGGTATGAGAGAGTCATTCGCGCGCATACTAGGTGATCTCTTCCATGATCTAAAGGTTAAAGTGAGCTTTGTCATGAGATGCCTCTCAGTACGCCCCCTAACTCCACAACAAGAGGAGCCTCGATGCCGTTCACTGACCTGCAAGGGCAAGCGCCCGCCTCTACCGCGCTCCGCAGAGCTTACCAGCAAGGGCGTCTCCATCACGCCCTCTTGTTTCACGGGCCTGAGGGGGTAGGTAAACGCCTCGCAGCGAGGTCGCTCACACAACTCTTGCTCTGCACAGCTCCTCTCACGCTCGAGGATGGGCTCCCAGACGCCTGTGGGCGTTGTCATGCCTGTGAGCGAGCGCTGAGGGCATTTGACCCAAGAGAGCAAGTCGTGCATCCAGACCTTCACTTTTTAGAGCGGGAGGGCGCTCGGCTCGCTCAAGCTGAGGCGCTCCGTGGTGAGGAGAGTGGGGGCGGGAAGGTGAAGAAGACCATCAGCGTCGACCAGGTCCGTCAGCTCCAGAAAAGCCTCAGCTACTCAGCCTATGAGGGCGGGAAGCGGGTCGTCTATATCGAGGACGCAGACCTCCTACAAGTCCAGGCCGCCAACGCCTTCCTTAAGACCCTTGAGGAGCCGAGTGAGGGGCTACACTTTATCTTGACCGCTCGACAGCCCAACTCCGTGCTGAACACGATCTTATCTCGCTGTCAACAGCTCCGCTTCGCGCCCTTACCCAGTGAGCTGATCAGAGCCTTGCTCCTCAAGCAGCGCGGGGGGCTACAGCTCAGTGATCGAGCGGCTCAGACCCTCGCCCAGCTGAGCGCAGGCTCCATGGCGGAGGCGCGCCACTGGCTCACCCTCGACGCGCTCGATGGTGGTGAGGGAGAGGCGAGCTGGGAGGGTCGACTGCGCGTGACCTTACTCTCTATGATCCAGACCTTTGACCTCAGCGGTGGGGCCCCCGCGCTCTTGAAGGCGTGGGAGGGGATCAAGGTCTATGACTCCCCAAAGAAAAGCGCTGAGCTGAGGCGCCTCTTGTACCTGCTTCGCGCTTGGTATCGAGATGTGTTGATCTTGAAGGAGGCGCCGATGACCCCCCCCGAGCTCCTCACCTATGCTCAGCTCGCGGGAGAGGCGAGCGCGCGAGCTCAAGCCCTGTCGATTGAGCGGATCAGGTGGAGGATTCAAGCGCTCCAGCGCGCTGAGCGGGACCTGTTTGTCCGTCAAGGAGCGAGCCGGACGCTGGTCTTGAACAGCCTCGCGATGTACCTGTCTGGCTTCGATGAGGCCCTTCAAGGCCCCCTCTACCCGTAAGCGCACAGGCGTCCTAAACACCTAAAGACCCTTGGCAAAACATAAAAATCATGACATAACGCCCTCCGCTGAGTACAAGAGGCGCCTTTATCGCCGATGAGCCCGCTGAGCAGTGGCCATAGAGAGAGCACCGTGGATCAAAAATCATCAAAACTCTCCTTCCCGATCGTCGCGTCCGTCCTCGCGCTGATCCTGCTCGCGGGCGCCTTTGCGCTCCCCAAAATCCCTCAGGCGCAGAGCTATCATAACTTCGCTGATCAGGCGGAGTATTGGGGGATCCCACACGCCTCGAACGTGCTCTCTAACCTCGCCTTCCTCTTGGTGGGGCTCTATGGGGTCTTTAAGCGCCCACGCTACAGCCACGGGCGAGATGTCTTACTGGGGCTCGTGACCTTCTGGGTGGGGATTTTCTTAATCACCCTTGGCTCATCTTACTATCACTGGGCGCCATCAGACGACACCCTGCTCTGGGACCGCCTCCCGATGTCGATGGCCTTCATGGGGGTCAGCTACAGCCTGATCGCCGCTCAAGGCAGGCTTAAGTTGTACGTCATCCCATACCTCTTTATGGAGGCGCTTGGGGTGAGCTCTACGCTGTATGCGCACCTCGCGGGTGACCTGAGCTTCTACGCGATGTGCCAAGCCTACCCTCTGCTCCTCGCCCTAATCTCAGCGATTCGACTGTGGCCGATGAGCGGGACAAAAGACCTCCTGTGGGGCTTCCTCGCCTATGGGCTCGCTAAGGTGTTTGAGTACAATGACCTCGCGGTCTTTGAGCTCTCAGCTGAGCAGGTGAGCGGGCACACCATTAAGCATGTGCTCGCGGCGCTTGGGGCCTTCTTTGTCCTCAGGTTCTTCATGCATCTCAAGCCCGCCGAGGCCCTTGATGTGAGCCCCGCCTCATGAGGGAGCTCACCCTCACCTTGCCGGTTGAGGAGGCGTATGATGAGGAGCTCCTCAGGGCGCGCATCACAGAGGCGCTCAACCGTGAGGGGGCGGTCTGGGTAGACTACCAGCTCCTTAAGCGCTCTGTGGACGCGCGCCGGAGGCCGATTAAAGGTCGAGTGGTGGTCAGGGCCTTCGAGGAGCCCGCGGAGCGCGAGGCGCTCGCGCCTCAGCGCGTCCCTCAACGACCGCTCCCAGAGCGAGGAACCCCTACCCTGCTCATCATTGGCGCTGGCCCTGCGGGCCTCTTTGCTGCGCTACGGGCCCTCTCGCTTGGTGTCAAGCCTGTGATCCTTGAGCGGGGGCGCTCGGTGCGTGAGCGACGACGTGACCTCGCGAAGCTCAACCGGACAGGTGAGGTTAACCCACACTCCAATTACTGCTTTGGAGAGGGAGGCGCGGGGACCTACTCCGATGGCAAGCTGTACACGCGAGCCAAGAAGCGTGGCGCGGTGAAGCTCATCTTACAGCTCCTCGCCGATCATGGCGCGCCACCAGAGATCTGCTACGAGGCGCACCCACACATCGGCACGAACCGCCTCCCTAAGGTGATCGCGTCGATCCGAGAGGCGATCATCGAGCAGGGGGGGGAGGTCCGCTTTGACGCGCATGTGGACTCACTGATCATCAAGGAGACGGGTGGGGAGCGACGCGCGGTGGGGGTTACGCTCTCTTCTGGTGAGGCGCTGACCGCGGAGCTGGGCGTCATCCTCGCGACTGGGCACAGCGCGCGTGACGTCTTTGAGATGCTGATCCGGCAAGGGGTTGAGGTCGAGCGAAAGCCCTTCGCGCTCGGTGTGCGGATCGAGCATCCACAGGCGCTGATTGACCAAATCCAATACCATGGCCCTCGACCTGAGCCTCTTGGCTCTGCGTCTTATAAGCTGGTTACGCAGGCCTCCGGGCGGGGGGTGTTCTCCTTTTGTATGTGCCCAGGGGGGATCATCGCGCCCGCCTCGACGGGCCCAGGAGAGGTCGTAGTCAATGGTTGGTCGCCGTATAAGCGTAACGGGCGCTTCGCGAATTCAGGGCTCGTGGTCGCGGTAGACGACGATGACTTTGAGCCGTTTAAACGACACGGGGCGCTTAAGGCGCTCGCCTTTCAGCGCTCTGTAGAGGAGAGGGCCTTTCAGGTCGCTCAGCAGACGCTCAAGGCCTCTCAAGAAGAGGGGGCGTCCCTGCTCACCGCTCCAGCACAGCGCTTAGAGGACTTCCTGAAGGGGCGTAGCTCAAGCTCTCTCCCCGACTGCTCTTATGTTCCAGGCCTTGTGAGCGCGCCCCTTCAGGAGCTCTTACCGAGCGCCGTCACTCGACGCCTGCGAGAGGCGCTCAAGACCTTTGGGGAGACGATGCGTGGCTACCGCTCACAAGACGCGCTGTTGGTTGGGGTCGAGTCAAGGACCTCCTCACCCGTGCGCATCCCACGTAGCCGAGAGCGACTTGAGCATCCTACCGTACAGGGGCTCTTCCCCTGTGGTGAAGGCGCAGGCTACGCGGGCGGGATCATGTCGGCTGCGCTCGATGGGGTCAAGTGCGCAGAGGCCGCGACAGGGGCGGTGAGCGCTGAGGATGACGCGTGGGCGGAGTTTGTGCTTTAATCCGCTCGGCTCAGCGCCTCTGTTGAGCCCTACAAACACGAGCCTCTTGGAGGAGCTGTGAGCATGAGTGAACGAAGGCGTGAGCAAGAGACCCCACTCGTTGAACCTGAAGAGGCTGTCTTTCAAGCCTCAGCGATTGAGGCCCCACCACCAGAGATGAGCGAGGCCCAAGGAGGTCAAGACGCGCCAGCTCGGGAGCCGTCAAGTCCACAGAGCGCTCCGCGCCGAGAGGTGAAGAGGAGCTCAAGTCAAAGAGGCCCGAAGATCGCTGATCGACGTGAGCTCCCAAACCTTGTCTTGGCGAGCTTTGGGTTCTTGATATGGGCGCTGATGCTCACCCAGTGCGTTCGGCTCAGTCAGGCGCGCTTAGGCGCGCTGAGCCCTGACCTCGCGCAGGTCAACTATGAGCGGGCGCTCTTAGGGCTTGACCTCACCGCAGAGCAGCTCCTTGGGGCGCCAAGCTCTCCCCTAATCCCACACCTCACACGTGGCCTAGACAGCTTGTTGGGGGTGCTCCCTTGGGGGGGGGCGCAGATGGAGAAGCTCCCTGAGCTGTTGTGGGTGCTCTTAGGCTTAATTGGAGTGATGAAGGGCGCGCAGCTCCTCTATGAGCGTCGAGACCTCAGCTGGTTGGCGGGTGGGCTCTACACTTTATTCGTGGCTCCGCTGCTCATCACTCCACACCTCGCGACCTGGCATGTGCCTCTCATCACGTGGGTGAGCGCCTCGCTCGTCGCGCTCTGGAGTAAGCCAAACTCAAAGCGTTGGTCACTCCTCGCGGGTCTTTTGATCGCGCAGGGGGTCGCGGCGTCCCCTGTATATCTGCTGTTTGTCTTGTATTGGGTGAGCGGGTGGGTGAGCGCGGGGCGAGTGAAGACGCCTGATGGGACACGTCCCCTGAAGCTGAGCGAGCGCCTCAGCTCTATTCTGTTAACCCTAGCTGGACTCACAGCTGGGATCGCGCCTTGGGTGCTGAAGGGGACCTTTGTCCTCCCTCCTCTCAATTACATGCGCGCGTCAGAGCTCATTATGGGCGCGATGTTCGCGCTAGAGCGAGGCGCGTCAGAGCAGCTCACCGCGCCTTGGGGCTGGATGTCGGGGCTCACCCTGCTCGCCTCCTTTACCTGGATGAGCGCCCATATCAGCGGGGTGAGCTGGTCTCGGCGTGGGGTTGGGCTGGGGGTCTTGACCCTGATCCACGTCGCGCTGAGCGCCACGCTCGCAGGGGAGAGCTCAGCCCTCATGGGGGCGACGGACGCACAGCTCGTCCTGATCTCACCTCTGATCTGGGTCGCGGTGCACCCTTGGAGCCCGATCGGTAGCTTCGTCTTACTCCCGTTCAGCCCAGTCTTGAAGCGCGTCAGTAGCTTGGCGATCTTTGTGCTGCTCACCTACACTCCGATGAGAGGCGCTTATGAGCATGTGTTTGTTGAGGAGCTGAAGGCCGCGCAGAGCGCCACGCTGACGACGATCGAGCGTGGCCATGTCACGGCTGAGCTCCTCGCGATTCAGGGCTGGTTTGAGCAGCCCTCATCCCCCAAAGAGCGACGGCAGCTCTGGGTGTGGGGTGAGGAGGCTTGGCCTCTTTATGAGCTGCTGGGTGGGCTCTCTCCCAAGGCGCCCCCGTTCTTGGGCGAGCTGTCTTTTGATGACCCTCGTCTCAAGGCCGTCAGCGACGACCTACAGGAGGCCCCTGTTCACTTGATTGTTATCTCCAAGCGCCTTGCCAAGCTCACGCCACCCATGCTGAGGAAGAGGTTACAAGATCGCTACCATCGCGTGCCTCCCCCAGACTACGCGTGGCCAGAGGTGAGCGCGCTTGAGGTGTACCTGTCTAAGAGGCTCCGTTTAACTCCTGTCCGAGCGAAGCGCACGCCCCCCCGCTCCGCGACAGCGACACCGCCTCAGGCTGTGCGCCCCAAGCTGAGTCCGACCCTCGCTCCGACCACGCCGAGGGGCGCGACGCTTACCCCCCCACCTATGCCCTTGATCCCCTCTGCCTCTGAGCGAGCTCCAAGGTCAGAGGGGGCAGAGGGTACAGCGCTCAAGCCCCTCCCTCTACCTACTTCAGGCCCTGCCGTGAAGAGCCCTGTGATCGAGGTGACTGACACGCTCCCCCCCATCCCTGCGCGCTTTGCCCCCCCTCAAGATGAAGAGGGACGAGAGGGTGGAGAGGAGCAAGCCCAAGGAGGCGCGACACAGGGAGAGGGTCCACGTGACGATGAGGAGACGCGCGAGGGTGACTCAGAGGATGGGCCGGTCGGAGGAGACCGGCGTGAGGCTGAAGCTGAAGAGGATGAGGGGGAGGCTGAAGCTGAAGCTGAAGAGGGTGAGGGTGAGGCTAAAGGGGGTGAGACAGAGGGTCAGGGCTCGGGCGAGGAGTGAGAGAGAAGCGCGCCTGTGTTGGCCGTTTGCCTTGCGTTTAGAGGAGATAACCGCGTAATCTGAGACCTTGTTTGATCATGTCATGGAGGAAGAACATGAGCGCTCATCATGAGGAGCAAAGTCGTCTACAGCGCGTCGCTGTGATTGGAGGAGATGGGATCGGCCCCGAGGTCGCTCGAGCGGGTGTGACGGTCGTGAAGGCGACCGCGTATCGCTTTGGGATCCAGCTTGAATTTGAGGAGCTCCCGTTAGGCGCCGATCACTACCTCGAGACGGGGGAGACGCTCACAGATGAGATGTTCGCCCACCTAAGAGATGACTGTGACGCGGTGTACTTTGGGGCGATGGGAGACGCGCGTGTCCCCGATATGCGTCACGCTCGAGACATCCTATTAGGGCTTCGGTTTCGCCTCGACCTCTACATCAACCTGCGCCCTGTTCAGCTCTTACATCCAGACCTGACCCCAATTAAGGGCAAGGGGATGAGCGACCTTGACCTCGTCATCATGCGTGAAAACACCGAGGGCTTATATGTTGGGATGGGAGGGAACTTTAAGAAAGGTAGCCCGGATGAGGTCGCGATTAACGAGATGCTAAACACCCGTAAGGGGGTAGAGCGAGTGATCCGAGCGGCCTTTGAGTGGGCGACGGAGAACGGTAAACGGCGCGTCTGTATGAGTGATAAGGCGAACGTCCTCCAGTTTGCGCATGGGCTGTGGCAGAGGGTCTTTAAGGAGGTCTCAGCGGAGTATCCACAGATTGAGGCCCGCCACCTATACGCGGATGTCCTCGCGATGGAGCTTGTGCGCGCGCCAGAGGACTTTGACGTCATCGTGACCTCTAACATGTTCGGGGACATCCTGTCTGACCTAGGCGCTCAGCTCGTCGGTGGCCTAGGGCTCGCGGCGAGCGCGAACCTAAACCCTGGGCGCGTCAGCCTCTTTGAGCCGGTACATGGGAGCGCGCCTAACCTCGCGGGCCAGGATAAAGCGAACCCACTGGCGATGATCTTAACCGGCGCGCTGATGCTCAACGCGCTCGGGCATCCAGAGGCGGGCCGGGCGATTGAGCGGGCGGTCGCGGAGTGCATCGCGTCCAAGGAGGTCACAGAGGACCTGGGTGGCGCGCTTGGGACGCAGGCCTGCGCTGAGGCTGTGGCGCGCAGGCTCTAACGCCCACGGAGCAACAGGGTGGTCACTCTGCGGTCCAGTCACACTCTAGGCTGTCTTTGGGCATCTTGTCAGGGGTGACAACCTCCACGACCCTCACCTCATCTCCCTTGCAGGCGCGCTTTGTGCCTTTAGGGTCACACTTGAGGCGATGGGTGTCGAACTTACCATCTACCTGGATGCCATAATTCGCGATGACCTCATAGGTCCCGAGCGGGAGGGAGTAAAAGGTGAACTCAGAGCGTTGCATGTTTTTCTCGGTCTCCATCTGCAAGCTGATAATCGCGCGCTCCTTTGTCTTCGTATGGGTCGCGATGATGCTCCCAACCGAGCCACTGACGTTCCTGAAGTAAGGGCAGATCTTAAAGCTGACGCGCCCCTCACCAGGCTTAGTCTTGGTCTTCTCAGCTTCGAGGGCTTTCTTCTTCTCTTCGCGCGCCTTCTTCAAGGCCTCTTTTTTCGCGGCGAGCTCTGAGGCGCTCCGCTCACCAGGGGTACAGAACTGCTCCTCACAGATCCAGCCCCCAAGGCAGTCCTCATCCGACTTACATGAGCCTCCTCGTCGCTTCTTTTTTGTATCTGAGCAGGCGCTTAGGATCATCAACGAGAGCGAGACGGTCAGCAGACAGAGCGTGGTGAGCCGGTTGTGAGGCGTAGGGGAGAGGCAGGACATAGTCACTCCTTGTGGTGTGAGGTGAGTTGTGGCGACAGGGGTCACCTAAGAGCGAGCTAATTCTGACCCCTCACGTGTCGCATGTTAAGCATAAAATAGAGCGCTTGCCATGAGGGGGGTCGAGTGGGCTAGAGTGTTAGACAAGGAGCCCTTATCTCCCTGACTCCTGATCCCTTCAAGCGCTAGAGGTCTCTTAAACACATGCCCAAAAAGGCGCATAACACCGCGCGAGCCGAGCGCTCAGCTCAGCCTCAGGGGCCCGCGTCGCGGGTCACTCGGCCCTCATCATCTCTGTTGATCGTCTCGGACTTGCACCTCGGCGCTGCGCTCCGCCCCCCATTGACGACGAAAGCGCTCAGGATGATCGTCAAGCTCGATCACGCGCTTGAGCGCTTCCTTGAGTATCACCTCGCGCACTCCGCGGTAGATGACTTGGGTGAGCCGATCCCTTGGACGCTCGTATTTAATGGAGACACGATTGACTTTTTACACATGGGGCTCAGCGCCGAAGAGCACCTCTCGCTCGAGGAGGAAGAGGCGCTCTACGGGCTCTCATTTGTCCGTCGTCGCTCACGCTGGAAGCTCCAAGAGATCGCTCGATATCATCGGCGCGCCTTTAAGGCCCTCTGTCGCTTTATTGAGGCGGGCAACCAGTGCGTCTTTGTGATTGGAAACCATGACGCAGACCTCTGGTTTGAGCGGGTGCGCAGAGACCTGAGGGCGTCGATCGCGAGGCACGCGCGGAAGCCAAAAGCGGTGAAGCGGATGATCCACTTCGCCCCTTGGTTCTATTATGAAGAGGGCCGAGTGTATATTGAGCATGGGCACCGCTTTGATCCCTACTCGACCTTCCCAGACCCGCTCTCACCGATCAACCGTGAGGAGAGCTCGCTTGAGCCGACATTTGGGCATTGGGGACTACGTTATTTCTGTAACCCTGTCCCAAGCTTCCCCATCCATGACCTCGAGGACTGGGGCGCGCTTGACTTCCTGCGGTGGGCCTTTAATCGAGCGGGGGTTGGGGTCGCGAGCCTGCTCTTGTTTTACGTGCGCTTTCTGTGGCGGTACGCGAAAGACACGACCTCAGCGCGCCTGTCTGTTCATCGAGACCGCGCTAGTGACCGACGCTCACGTCGCCTGTCTCGTTATGCACGCAAGGCGAGGATCTCGCTGAAGCGAGTCCGCGCGCTGGACGCCCTCAGGATTCAGCACATCGGCGCGAGCTGGACCCGCATCGCGATGGCGATCTATATCGATCGAATCCTCTTGCTCTTAAGCACAGGGGCAGGGCTGCTCTGGTGGTCAAGCGTCACCGAGGGCTGGCTTTGGGGGGGAGGTCTGATCATTGGCGCCCTCGTTTTTGGGGTCATCTGGCTTGTGCTTGTCCAGCTGAGACCTCCACAAAACACCCACCCGCTCTTGGGTGACATCGCCCAGCAGATCGGGGAGATTACGGGGGTCCCCTTGGTGATCTTCGGTCACACGCATCACCCAACGCTCACCGAAGAGGGCGGGGTGCGTTGGCTAAACCCGGGCTCATGGGAGCACCTGCCTAGAGCCCAGCGCCACGGCGTGGATGAGCCCTGCACTTGCTCCGCTAAATTCGCGGTCGTCAGCGGAGAGCGTGAGGCGATGGATGTTGGGATTTATCTCTGGTGTGAGGTCCGACAGCGGGCTGAGCAGGTCAACTATCAAGGTGATCACGTCATCTCATGTGAGCTAGAGCTCGACTAATCTGTGCGATGTGCCTGTGGTTGAGCGCTCAGGGCGAGCAGATTGCTAGAGGGAGCGCCTCGGTCCCTTCATCTGCCCAGAGTGAGTACATCTGGGAGTGAGCGCCGGCGAAGGGGTCCCATGTCCTCCCGAGCGGCCCCTCCAGCTCAAAATGCAGGTGAGGTGCGGAGGAGTAGCCACTCGACCCAATCAGCGCGATCGCTTGTCCACAGCGCACCTCGTCACCAAGCGTCACGAGCAGTGAGCCCGCCTTAAGGTGAAGGTAAGAGCTCTCCCAGCCCTCATCATGTCGGAGCGTAATGTAATTAGGGCGCATCTCGTATCCATCACAGCTCACATCTCCGGTCGAGAGGTCCGCATGACAGCGGTCATACTCACCATCATGGAGCGCGACGACCACCCCTGAAGAGGCCGCGACCACTCGCGCAGAGCCCGCGTCCATGGTCACGAAGCCCCCCTCAAGGATAAAGTCGCTCCCGCGATGATCATCATAACAGAAGGGGAACCTCATACCGTCCCTGCTGAGGCAGTCCGTCATCGAGTCGCCTACAGCGGGGTCATGATCAACCCCGATCACGACCCGAGTAGAGATGAGCGCGCGGTCCTCATCAGCGACAGGGAAGCGGAGCTGGGGTGAACTCAGAGGCGCTGGCGGGAGGCCGTCGCTACGCGTCCAGGGCGAGCTCTCTACTCCAGCGGAGCTCATAGCGCCACCAGCGAGGGTCACGCCTCCGGTAGAGGCGCCCGCGGTTGGGGGCGCGATGGGGAGCTCCTCTCCCCCAAGCTCAGGCGACCCCCCTAAGAGCTCACCGCTCAGCTTCGGCTCTGATGAGCACGAGATGAACAGGAGCGAGCTCAGGGCGATGACCTTGAGGCTCATTCCTCTCCCGAGCCCGCCTGAGACTCATGAACTCCCAAGAGCTTGCCGAGCACGAGGGCGATCGCTGCCGCGCCTGCGCTAAAGACGGCGCCCATCTTCGCTGGGCCTTGAAGCGGGTTATCACCGGGATACGCTTCACCCGTCACAAAGAGCGCGACCGTGAGCCCAAGGCCCGCGACGACCCCTGCGACCACGAGGTGCTTAACCTTCATCCCCTCTGGGAGCGGGAAGCCAAGCATGGAGCCGACTAGGGCGAAGAACGTAATCCCGACGGTCTTTCCGATCAGGAGCGCGGCGAGGATGACCCAGGTGATCATCCCCATGCTTGAGAGCTCAACGCCCGCGTTTGCGAAGGCGAAGAAAAACAGGCCGAAGTCAACGAAGGACTTCAGCTGATGCTCAAACTCCTCGAGCGGGGAGTGATGATGCCCATGCCCATCCCCATGCCCATCCTCGTCCTCCTCTTCCTCAGCGAAGAGGCCGAGGTCACGCTCTGGTCCAGGGAGGAAGGGCACGATCGGGACGAGCGCTAACGCGGGGTGAAGGTGCGCTTCAAGGAGCCCTAGCCAGCTTAAGAAGCCCCCGACAAAGATGTAAGGGGTCCACTTTTGGACGTTGCGCACACGAAACACGTAGCTGATGACCATCCCAGCTAAGACAAGCAGGAGCCAGATCGGCGCAGGAGGGTGGTTCGGGTCTGGGTAGAAGATCGCGATGATCCCAAGGCCAATGGCGTCATCCGCGACCGCTAAGAGGAGCAGGAAGCCCACGGCGGGGTGATTTTTACCAAAGACTAGGCGCGCGACGAGCCACGCTAACGCGATGTCAGTCGCGGTAGGGATACCCCAACCTCTGAAGACGATCGCCTCCGGAGGCATCGTCGCGCCAGGCGTGAGCGCGGTCATGATCGCGCCCCAGACGTCGCTGATCCCCTCGGACATGAACATGCCCGCGAAGAGGAAGAAGAAGATGACGGGGCCGAGCACCCCTCCAAGCGTCCCGAGTAAGGGGTTGATGGCCTTAGAGGGGGGGTTGAGCGCCCCTCCAGGGAGGATCGACTCCGTGATCTCCTTCGCAGCGATCCCGAAGAACAAGACCATGAAAATGTCGTTAATCAGGAAGTGAAGTGTGATCTTGTGACCAAGGAGTGACGCCTCTTCGCCCAGCGGTGCGTAGTGGACAAGCTCATGGTAGAGGTGATGGTCAATGTTCGCGACAGCGACCCCCGCGATGACACCAAAGATCAGCGGGAGCGAGAATTCCTGCAGGGTGTTTTTTATTTGTTTGACTTTACTCACATGATTCTCCAAAAGAGGTCGCGATTCGATGTTGGGGAGTGACTAATATGCTGTGGATACCTTCGCAGAGCCCAAGTGTGAGCTCAGGTAGCTCACGCATGTCGCTCATGATCAGATAACGCTGACCGCGATCAACTCTATGGTTAGCTTCCTACGAAAAAAATCCCCTCGTCAAGACCTTGACGCCCCCTTTGGGGAAAGAAGACCCTCTTTTGAGTCTTAAATGACTAAAAGGGGTCTGTTTTTTTGGTTAAATTATTTTGTGACGAACATCACATCTCGAGCACACAGGTAGAGGAGCGCGTTTAGATGATTACGATCAGCGAAGTGTCGATGAACTTTGGACCACAGGTCTTGTTTGAGAACGTCAACGTCACCTTCAATCAAGGTGAGCGTTATGGGCTCACGGGGCCTAATGGCGCAGGTAAGTCGACCTTTATGAAGATCATCTCAGGGGACGTTGAGCCGATGCGCGGTCACGTGAGTCGACCTAAGAAGATCGGGATCTTGAGGCAGGACCACTACCAGTTTGAGGAGGTCAGGATCCTCGACGTCGTTTTGATGGGTAACCCACGGCTCTGGGAGGCGCTCCAAGAGCGTGAGGTCTACATGCAACGCCTCGATGACCTGAGCGACGAGGACGGGATGAGGCTCGGTGAGCTTGAGATGGTGGTCGCTGAGGAGGATGGTTACATGGCGGAGGCCGAGGCAGAGGAGCTTCTTGAGGGGCTTGGCGTGCCGATCCCGCTCCACCAAGAGCCTCTGTCGGCCCTGACCGGTGGCGACAAGGTGCGCGTACTGTTAGCTCAGGCGCTCTTTGGCCACCCTGAGGGTCTGCTCTTGGACGAGCCAACCAACTCGCTCGACCTCGCCTCGATCCGCTGGCTTGAGGGCTTCCTTAAGGACTACACGGGCGCGCTGATTATCATTAGCCACGACCGCTATTTCCTGAATGAGATCGCGACGAAGATCGCGGACATCGACTATGAGACCATCATCCTCTATCCAGGGAACTATGATGACATGGTCGAGGCTAAGGCGGGCGCTCGAGGCTCACTAGAGCTCGCCAACGCCGCGAAACAGCAACGGATCAACCAACTTCAAGACTTTGTACATCGCTTCCGTGCGGGCTCACGCGCCTCTCAGGTGAAGTCTCGTGAGAAGCTCCTTGAGCGTGAGCGTCAGGCGATGGCGAACCTCAAGCGCTCTAACATCGCGCGCCCCTTCATCCGCTTCGAGCAGAGCAGGCCGAGCGGTAAGCAGGTCGTTGAGCTCCGTGGGGTCAGTAAGGCCTTTGAAGACGTGACGATCTGTGAGCGCTTTGACTTCCAGCTCTTCAGAGGAGATAAGGTCGCCCTCGTCGGCCCTAACGGGATCGGAAAGACCACCCTCGCTCGGATGCTCATCGGCGAGCTTAGCCCTGATGAGGGTGAGCGCGTTGAGGGCTATGAAGTTCACCTAGGCTATATGGCTCAGGATCACGGTGAGCAGATCGAGAAAAGTGAGACGACCGCTCACTCATGGCTCTGGCAATGGAACACCGAGGTTGGAGAAGAGGAGATCCGTAGCTTGTTTGGGCGCCTTCTCTTCACTAAAGAGCAGCCCTTCAAAAAGACTAAGGTGCTCTCTGGAGGCGAGACGGTTCGGCTCTTACTCGCTAGGCTCATGTTACTAAAGCCCAACTTTTTGGTCCTCGATGAG
>Ga0181594_10001464_pt1 | contig 21880 bp, 14 predicted proteins | sample 071ome_18_FD_145603 | JGI IMG/M metagenome (GOLD analysis project Ga0181594, IMG submission 145603) | Coastal salt marsh microbial communities from the Groves Creek Marsh, Skidaway Island, Georgia - 071413BT metaG (spades assembly) | ecosystem: Environmental > Aquatic > Marine > Intertidal zone... | reverse complement strand
CAGTTCAGGGGAGAAGCGCGGGTGAAGAACGACATCGAGCTCACCGACGCCGACATTGCCTCCAGCAATCTGATCCTCTTTGGAGATCCTTCAAGCAACAAGGTCCTCACCAAGGTTCTGGATTCGCTTCCCATTCGCTGGACAGCCGGGGGCGTGAAGGTGGGGGACAAGATCTACGAAGGTCCGAAGCACGCCTTGGCAATGATCCATCCGAATCCCCTGAATCCGGACCGCTACCTCGTTTTGAACAGCGGCTTCACCTACCGGGAGTACGACTATCTGAACAACGCCCGCCAAGTTCCGAAACTGCCGGATTGGGCGGTGATCCACATTCAGGAGGCGCGCACCTCACGCGCGCCGGGAGGGATTGCCGACGCGGGATTCTTCGGGGAACGTTGGGAGTTGAAGGCGTCGTCGAAGCGGGATTGAGCGCTGCCGGCTCGCCTTACTCCAGGATCTCGACGCCGGCGACCTTCTTCTCGGCCTCGAGGAAGGCGGGCAGGGCTTCCTTGAACTTCTTCTGGATCAGGCCGCCGCGCAGCTCCTCTGAGATATCGGCGAAACCGACCTGCGACGACGGCTTGCGCTCCAACGATTTGATGATGTGGTAGCCAAACTTGGTTTCCACGATGTCGCTGATCTCCCCGACGCGCAGGGCAAAAGCCGCGGCCTCAAACTCGGGGATCATCTGACCGCGGGGAAAAACATATTCGCCGCCCTTCTCCTTGCTGCCCGGATCCTCCGAAAACTCCTTGGCCAACCGGGCGAAGTCCTCGCCTTTGCGAGCGCGCTCCAGGAGCTTTTCCGCGATGCGACGCTTGCGGGTCTTGTCCGCTTCCGGCAATAGCCGGCGCGTCCGCGGATCGGTCGTGCTGAGCAGGATGTGAGCCGCGCGCAGCAGTTCCGGTTTGCGAAACTCCTCGGGGTGGGAGTTGTAGTAATCTTTGACCTCCTGGTCCGACACGGTGATCTTGGAGCGCAGGAGGCGCTGCAACACGACGTTGGAGATTTCCTTGTCCCGGATCTGCGATTCCCAGCGCTCCACCGTGAAGCCGCGGGTCATCAACTTGCGTTTGTATTCCTTGTCGGTTTTGGCCTCCTTTTTCGCCTCCTTGATGAACTTGTCCGCCACCTCGAGCCCCGCCTTGCGATCTTCCTTGGAAGCCAATCCCAGAACCACCCTGAGAGCGACGATGCGGTCGCGGATCTTGACGCGGATGCCCTCATTCATGCCCGGCGGAAGGGCCTGGCCGTCGGCGGCCAGGTTGGCCTTGTACTCCAGGACGGCCTGGTTCACCTCGCCCTTCGTCACTTGGAATCCATTGCCCTTGGCGACCACACGGTCGCCGAACAGGCTGGAGGCTGCTGCAGCATTGGAGTCGGTGGACGCGTTCAACAGGACGCCGGTCAAACACGCAAGGGCAAGGTTGGTTTTCATGAGGTGATGGGTTTTGGACGCGATCGAGGCATTTGCCGCTCAAATCAAAGTCGGACCACGCGGACATTGGCGAGATCCGGGTCGGCCTCCAGGGCGTCGACGAGTTCCTGGGGCGGCTCACTGTCGAGATTCAATGCCGTCAGGGCGGTGCCGGCGCCCTCGCTACGGCTGAGGCTCATGTTGGCGATGTTGATGCCGTGCTTTGCCAGCGTGGTTCCCAAATGCCCGACCAAGCCGGGCTTGTCCTTGTTCTCCAGGATCAGGATCACGCCCTCGGGCACAAACTCCAACCACTGACTGTTCATCCGCTCCACCCGCGGCTCATGACGCGCGCCGAAACAAATGCCCGAGACGGAATACTTTTCCTCGCCGGAATGGGCGGCCACATGCAGCCATTCATGGAAGTAGGTCTTCTCGTTCGATTTGACCTCCTCAACCACCAGTCCGAGGCCATTGGCGAGGGAGCGGACGTTGACCTGGTTGGCGTCCTTGCCGCCGGCCCCTTCGAGAAATCCCTTCAGGACATAGCGGGTAATGGGATCGCCAGGGGCTTCCGCGACGGAACCTCCGAACGTGACGACCAGGCGGTCGTTGCGCTTCGGCGAAATCTGCGCCAACACACGACCGAGTTTTTCGCCGAGGCTGAGGTAGGGTTTGACGCGGGCATAGGTCTGCTCGTCGAGGTTCGGCATGTTGATGCCGTTGCGGACCGAGCCGGTCAGCAGGTATTCCGTGATGGTCTCGGCGACCTCGATGCCGACGTTCTCCTGCGCCTCCGAGGTGCTGGCCCCAAGATGCGGCGTCTGGACGATGTTCGGAACGCCGCGCAATGGGGAATCCTCCGGGAGCGGCTCGGTTTCGTAGACATCCAAGGCCGCCCCGGCCACCTGGCCGCTCGCGATCGCCTCGACGATGTCGGTCTCGTGGATGATGCCGCCGCGCGCGCAATTGATGAGCTTGACCCCCTTCTTCATCTTGCCGAAGGCCTCAGCGTTCAACATGCCGCGGGTCTCATTGGTCAAAGGCATGTGCACGGTGATGAAATCCGCCTTGGGAAATACGTCCTCCAAGTTGTCGACCAACGCCACCTGCAGCTCCTGCGCGCGCGCCTTGGACATGTAGGGATCGTAGGCGACGACGTCCATGCCGAAGGCCTGGGCCCGCTTGGCGACCTCGCCGCCAATCCGGCCCATGCCGAGGATGCCAAGGGTCTTTTGAAAAAGCTCCTGCCCCTTGAAGGCCTTGCGGTTCCACTCGCCGTTCTTCATCGACATATGGGCCTGGGGAATCTTCCGGGCCAACGACATCAGCATGGAAAACGTGAGCTCCGCCGTGGAAATCGTGTTTCCACCCGGGGTGTTCATCACCACGATGCCACGGTCAGTGGCGGCGTCCACGTCGATGTTGTCCACGCCGACACCGGCGCGGCCCACGATTTTGAGTCCCTTCGCCGCATCCATGACCCGCGCTGTCACCGTGGTCTCGGAGCGCACCACGATGGCCGCGGCGTCGGTCGCCAATTCGACCAGTTCGTCTTCGGAGGGGCGGGCGTCCAGGACAACCACGTCGAATTCGGAACGCTGCTGAAACAGCTCGATGCCTTTGGGGGCTATGGGATCACATACCAGGATTTTCATGGGTAAAAGGCGGCGAATTTAGGCAATGGCCCGAAGCGGGTCAAACCTTGATCACTTCGTTCGGGCCAAGCGTCGAAAGACGCGGTGCGTCAATCCCTCGTTCCAGCGGGACAAAAAGATGGTCGCCGGTTGGCATAGGTCGTTACGCGACCGAAACCGGCGGGAATCTCACTCCGTCTCGTCCCCGGCAGGCGTCGACAGGAGCGTCGCCGCTCCCTGGGCCGGTTGTCGCTTCAACAACAAGGCCCGCTTGATGGCGCCGGAAACCGCCGTTCTGGCGTCGTCGAAGAAGGTGTAGAAGACCGGTATGACCAACAGGGTCAGGAGGGTCGCGGTGGTCATGCCGCCGATCAGCGTCAGACCAAAGCTCTTGTAGCTCATGCCGATCGCGCTGGGTTCGCTGACGGTCAGCGGCAACATGCCGATGATGGTGGTGAGCGCGGTCATGAGAATGGGGCGGAAGCGTCGGTCCGCAGCCTTCAGCAGGGCGTCCATGCGATCCATGCCCTCCCGCCGCAGTCGGTTCACGTAATCGATCAGGACGATGCCGTTGTTCACCACCACGCCGATCAGCAGGATGATTCCGACGACGCCGAGCATGTCCATGTCCTTGTCGGTGATATAATGGATCCAACCCACCCCGATGCCCGCCAGTGGGATCGTGAGGATGATCGACAAGGGAAGGATGAAACTCTCGAACAGGAAGCCCATCAGGAGATAGATGAAGACGACGGACATGACGCCGGCGAACTGCATGCTGGCCAGATCCTTCTTGTTGAACCCCTGGTTGGTCTGACCGAAGCGCACGCCTTCGGGGAGATCGATCAGTTGTTGGAGCGCGGCCAATTGCGCGCGGGTCTCGGCCATCTTGTCCTTTTCCTGCTTCTCCAGTTCAAAGGTCATGTAATGGGTCACGCGCCGGTTGCGCCGGTTGATACCCCGCGGCGTTCTGAGCATTTTCGGATCCGTCAATGCCGAGAGCGGTAGGACGGATCCATTCTCCGTTGGCACGAGAAAGTTCTCCAAGTCGCTCAGCGTCTCACGGTCCGACTCCTGGTAGCGCACGCGCACAGGGATCAATTTGCCGTTCTCATTGTAGCGCGGCAAGGCGCTGCCGCGGAGCGCGTAACCGACAACGCCCGCGATGACGTTCGGGTTGACCCCGCTGGCGGTGGCGCGGTCCCGGTCGATGACCAGGGCCAGTTCGCTGGGGGTTTCCTCCTCGCCCGCGCGTTTGCCGATGACGCCGGGAACCATCTCGAAGATCAGCTCCAATTGTTCGGCCACCTCCGCCAGCAGCAGGGCGTCGTCGCCCTCCAGTTGAACGCCGAAGACCTCGTTGCCCTTGGCCTCATTCACCCGGTCTTCCGCCGAGTAGTACAACTTCACCCCGGCGCGTTTCGGCAGGGCCTTGTAGATCTTCGAGCCGATCTCCTTGGCCGTGAGTTCGCGCTCCACATCCTTGTCGAGCCAGGCTTCCAGGTTGCCGCCGCGCGTTCCATGCTGGATGAAGTAGCCCTTGAGCCCCAATGACTCCTTCTGTTTCTCCACAACCGCCTCGGCCTCTCGAAAATAGTCGTAGACCTCCTCGAAGGTGAATTCCTTGGACATCTGGATGCTGATGCGGAAGTTGAGTTGGTCCTCCTCCTGGGTCGGCTGCAGCTCCACCTCCTTCCATGCGACGCCGACCGTGACGGCATAGACCGCGATGAGCAGTCCGACCATGTCGAGCCGACGCTTGAGGAAGAAGGCGAGCGCGTGATTGTAGAACCACTGCAGCTTGCCGAAGGTGAACTCGTAGAGCAGCGCCATCCAATCCAAGAATCGTCGGTAGGGGTTCCATCTGGAAGCAGCTCCGTCGACCTCGGATTTCGACCTGCCTCGTCGGTCAGGAAACGTGAGGTAGACGCTGAGCGGGATGAACACCAGCGCGACGAACAGCGACGCGATCAAGGAGACGCAGATTGGAATCGAAAGCCGCAGCATGAGAAACTTGCCCTCGCCCTCAACCAGCGACATGGGCAGGAAAACGGCCACGGTCGTCAGGGTGGCCAGGGTGATGGCCAACGCAATCTCGCCGGCCCCGCGAATGCAGGCCCTGCGGCGCGAGAGCCCGGCATCGCGGAGTCGAATGATATTCTCCGCCACCACCACCGAGTTATCGACCAACAGGCCCACACAGATCACCAATCCGAGGATGGTCAGGATGTTCAGTGTCTCGCCGGCAAAGAACATCACCGCGAGGGCGACCAGCAGGCAGAGTGGAATCGACAATGCGATAATGACGGTCAGCCTCGTCTGTCGCAGGAACACGAACAACACGACAGCCGCCAACAATCCGCCGATGCGACCGCTCTTGATCAGGTTGCTCAGTGAATCCTCGATGACCATTCCCTGATCGAAGAAGGGCTCCATGTCGACCGAGGCAAGGCGCGGATTCTCTTTCATCTTCTCCAGCACGCCGCGCACCTGGCGGCAAAGATCGACGGTGTTGGCGTCGCCCTCCTTCTTGACCATCACCGCAAACGCCGGCTTGCTGTTGACCCGCACCGCGAATTTTTTCTCCGGCGCCTCGCAGCTGATGGTGGCCACGTCCTTCAGTTTGGTCGTCGGCGTCAGCTGCCGGTTCTGCAAGGCCTCGACGGACTTGTAGGTCGCCACGGAACGCAGCAGGAATTTTTTTCCCGAATCGCGCACGGCCCCGGAGGCCATGGTGAAATTGTCCCCGCCAAGGTCCTGCGCCAACTGGTAGATGTTCAGCTTGTGCGCCTCGGCCAGGCTCTTGTCGATCTCGATCAGGATCTCCTTCTCGATCAGCCCCTGGGCGTTGACCGACGCCACGCCGTCGAGGCGAGACAAGGGCAGCACGACCTCCTTCTGAAGCAGGTTGTAGACGTCGGGCAACCCGGGATCCACCACCACGCCGATCATCATCAGGGGGATCGCCGACAAGTCCTCCTTGTAGATGAACGTGCGCTCAACATCTTCCGGAAACAGGAGGCGCGCCCGCTCCAGGCGGTCCCGCACCTCACGGTAGGCGACATCCATATCCGTGCCGGACTTGAAACTCAGATAAGCGCCGGCGCCGCCGGTGTGCGTCCAGGAGTTCAGATTGTCGATCCCGGGAACCGTGCTGAGCTCCTCCTCCAACGGCAGCGTGATTTTCTCCATCACCGCCTGCGCCGGCGCGCCCTGCCAGGGAACATTGACCCGCAGCGATGGGGATTCAAATCCGCGCGGAAAGGTCTCCAAGGGAATGCCCAGCGACGCAATGATCCCGACCACGATGATCGTCATCAGCAGGACCAACACCGTAATCCGCCGATCCAACGAAAGGCGTGTGAGCGAACCGGTGAGGTTCTCGCGATCCACGGTTTGGTTGTCGTCGGAGTCGCTCATGGGGAAGCTCCAAACCCCAAGCTCCAAATCTCAAGGAAGCTCCAAGTTCCAAGCTCCAAACGGCTGGGGTCGGTTCGATGTCGACGGACGGTTGAGCTGGAGCACGCTCGCCCAGGGAGGGGCGACATTCCCGGTTGCGACCGATTTCCCCTTGAGACTTGGAGCTTGAGACTTTTTCGGGTTCTGGCGCTTGGAGCTTGGGATTTCATTCTCCCTCCCCTTCGGATTCCGGTTGCGTTGTCCTCACGACCTTCATCCGCAGACTCTCCAACAGATAATAGATCGTGGGAATGATCAGCAGGGTAAGAAACGTCGAGGTAACCAGCCCGCAGATGACGGCGATCGCCATGGGCGTGCGGATCTCGGCTCCGTCGCCCAGTCCCATTGCCATGGGGAGCAGGCCCAGAACGGTGGTCGCGGTGGTGATGAGAATGGGACGCAGGCGAACCGAACCGGCGGTGATGATGGCCTCCCGCAGATCCGCGCCGCGCCGTTGCAGGACGTTGACGTAGTCCACCAGGACGATGGCGTTGTTCACGACGATGCCAGCCAGCATGATCATGCCCAGAAACACCACGATCGACAGGCTGATGCCCAGCGCCTTCAGGCCCAGGACCGTGCCAAAGAACGCGAGCGGAATGGTGAACATGATCACGAGCGGCTGCAACAACGACTCGAACTGCGCGGCCATGATGACATAAACGAGGAACAGGCTGAGACCCAGGGCCAGGTAGAGACTCCCCTCGCTGCGCTCCCATTCCTCGTTCTGGCCGGTGATGAAATAGGTCATGTCGCTCGGCCAATCGATGCCCGGGTCCAAGGCGTTCTCAATGGCCTTCACCGCGGATCCGAGAGAAGCGTCTCCGAGGTTGGCCTCCACCAACGCGACGCGCTTGCCGTCAATGCGCCGCACCTCGCTGGGACCCTCGCCCACGGTCAGGTCGGCGACGGAATTCAACGGAATGGCGCGCTCCTGACCAGGATTGATGATCAGCTCGCCGATGTCTTCCACGCGCGAACGGTTCTGTTCTTCCAGTCTGACGACGATCGGGATGCGCCGGTCTTTCAGGTTGAACCTGGTGGCCTCGGCTCCCTTGACCATGTCGCGAACCTGCCGGGCGACGGCGTTGATGTTGAGGCCGAAACGGGCGATCTGGTCCCGCTTATACTCGATCTGCACCTCCGGCGCGCCGCTGCGCAGCGAGGGCTCGACATCCGCCAACTCGGGCAGCCCTGACAAGATCTCGGTCGCGCGATCGGCCGTTGTCTTGAGGCGTTCGAGTTCGTCGCCATGAATCTCGACGACGATTGGCTGGTGGGAGCTGAACAGCACCGGGCGCACGACCCGCACATCCAGATCCGGCACCGGCGCGAAGAAGGCGCGCAGTCGCCGCATGACGCGCGCCTCAACGCCCGCTGGATCCGCCGTGCTCTCAAGCAGGATCTTGAATCGCGCGGAGTGTTCGCCCTCGTCCGAGCGCTGCATGTTGGCCACATCGTAACCGAAGGTCGCCAACACAGCCTTGATGTCCTGTTTGTCTTCCAGGATCGCCGTTTCCACCTTGCCCAGGACCGTTTCGGTTTCCTCCAGGGGCGTGCCGACCGGGAGATCCACCTCGAAGGTGAACTCTCCCTGGCGCACCTCGGGCAGGAGTTCCGAGTCCAACTGCTTCGCCGTATTCCATGTCGCCGCAAAGCAAAGACCGGCGACGAGAAGGACGGGCAGGGGATGTTTCAAGGACCAGCGGATCGAAAGCGGATAGGCCCAGCGCATCGCTCCCAGGATGGCGTCCATCAGTTTGACCGGCAACCAGACGATCAATCTTCCCAGCAGGACGGCCACGGGCACGAGAACGCGAGCGATGAGAAACACGATGCCCGTGAACAGGAGGAGCCAGAGCTTGCCGATCAGTTCGAGCGCAAAGCCGATCACAAACCGGGCCAGCGCGTAGATGGCCAGGACATACCGCCGCCACTTGGGACCGGTCGTGAAATGCGTTTTCAATTCGCGCCAGGAGCGGAACGCCAGGAACGCCCCCCAGGTCTCGTCCGGACTGCGGAACTCGACCTTCTGCCGGCTGGCCAGCATGGGGATGAAGAACAACGCAGCCAGCAGCGAGGCCAACAGCGAAATCACCACCGCCAACCCCAGATCGCCAAAGGCCTGACCCGCGATCCCTTCCACGAAAACCATCGGAAAGAACACGGCGATCGAAGTCAATGTCGAGGCAAACACCGCTCCACGGACCTCGGCCACTCCCCGAATGGACGCCGCCTTCACCCCGTCGCCTTCCTCCCGGCAACGGAAGATCGATTCCAAAACCACGATCGACGAGTCCACCAACATGCCGATGCCGAGAGCCAGGCCGCCCAGCGACATGATGTTCAAGGACACGTCCAACATGTTCAACGGCGCGAAGGTCATCAACAGCGACATGGGAATGCTGACGCCGACGATGATGGTCGGCTTGACGCTGCGCAGGAAGAGAAAGAGCACAATGATCGCGAGGCAGCCCCCGAACACCGCCGTGTTGCGCACTTCATTGATGCTGTTCTCAATGAAGATGGAGCGGTCGGCCACGACTTTCAGATCCGCGCCCTCGTCCCGTTTGATCCGGGCGATGATGCCTTCGCCTTTCCGTTGTCGCTGATTCTTCTCGACAACCTCCTTGGGCGGTCCGCCCCAAAGCTGCCGCCGCTGCTTCTCCGGAATGCCTTCCAGCTTGCGGATGACGGTCTTCGCCACGGACACCATGTTTGCGTCAGCCTCCTTGTAGATGTCGATCTGGACACTCTCGGCCCCATCCGTGCGGGTGACGATCTCGCGTTCCTTGTGCGCGCGGACCACCTTGGCGACATCCTTGAGCCTGACTTCCCGGCCATCGACGCGCCGAATGACCGTCTCGGCAATCTGATCGAGATCTTCGTACTCGTTCAAGGTCCGCACCATGTATTCGGCGCGGCCCTCGAGGATCTGTCCGCCCGCGACGTTGATGTTCTCCTGTCCCAGTCGGCCCACGATCTGTTGGGCGGAGATTCCCGTGCGCAACAGGTCGGCTTCTTCGACAAGGATATGTATTTCCTCTTCCAGGCCGCCGCGGATGCGAACGGCCGCGACGCCCTCAACCGGCTCCAGGATCCGCTTGATTTGGAGGTCGGCGATGCGCCGCAACCGGCGCAGTCCCTGCTCTCCCTTGAAGCGATCGCCGGTCCCCGAGAAACTCAGCTCCATGATGGGATCGAGCGAGGGATCGAAGCGGAGGATCAGAGGCCGCTCGGCCTCGCGGGGGAGGAACACGAGATCCATTTTCTCCAGCGTGTTCTGGGTGGCCTCGCCCATATCCGTGCCCCAATTGAACTCCAGCACGACATCGCTGACGCCGGCGCGGCTGATGCTGCTGATCCGGTTCAAGCCGCTGACCACGCCCAGCGCTTCCTCGACCCGGCGACTGATGTCGTTCTCCACCTCCTCGGGCGCGGCTCCGGGGTATTCCGTGCGAACGGTCAGGGTGGGGTAGTTTAGTTCCGGCATCAGGGTGACCGGAAGCCGCTTGAAGGAAAACCACCCGAAGACCACCGCGGCGGTGAAGACCATCAACACCGCCACTGGCCGGTCCGTCACGAAACTTGAACTGGGAAGCTTTGGCTGCATCAGCGGGGGCGGCGTATCAATGCGAAGGTCCCCTCCCGGGAGGGGATATTTCGCTCTCCCGCGAAGCGGATTTTGAGAGTGAGATCGGAGTGGTTTTGCGCGTGCGGCATGTCCAAGAATTGTGGAATCCCAATCGATTCACCTACTCTGAAACCACCGCTTCGGCCTCTTCGGATTCCCCTTCACCATCACCGTCCTCGTCGTCTTCCTCCTCGACCTCCTCACCGGGCAAGGTTACGAGGGCGTCGTCCTTCAATCCGGTTTGACCGGCGATGACGATCCGATCACCGGGTTCAAATCCGCCGGCAGGCTGCACGTGTTCCTTGTCCGCCAGCACAGGCTCCACCAGGACGCGCTTGACGCGATTGCTTTCACCGAGCCGGAAGACGAACATCTGGTCGCTGTCGTAGACGATCGCGCGCTTGGTGATCAACAAGGCCTCGGGGCGATGATCGACGACAATTTCAGCATCCACGAACATGCCCGGCAACAGCACGCCCTCCGTCTTGACCGCGAGCGTCACTTTTACGGTTCCGGATTTGGAATCAACCACCGGCGCAATCCTCTTGATGGAGCCCTCAAAAACGCGCTCGCCCAGGGATTGCGCCGAGATCCGCGCCGGCTTGCCGACCTCCAGGCTCGGCAGGCGCTTCTCAGGCACATAAACCCGCGCCACGATGGAGTTGAAGTCAATGATGTCGAAGAGATGTTGGCCGGGTGAAACCTGGTCTCCCAGCCTGACGAGACGATTGACGATGGTTCCCGCGATCGGCGCCTTGATTGCGGTAAAATCGAGTTGTCGCTGCGCCTCGTCCAGCGCGAGCTGGAGCTGCTCGACCCGGTACTTGACCTCGTCGTACTCCCGCTGACTCACGAGTTCGTCCTTGAACAGGCCTTCCTGGCGATTGAAATCGGCCTTGGCCTGGTTCAACTGACTGAGCGCCTTGTCGTAGGTCGTCTGCTGATCGTCGTCCTGGAGACGCAACAAGAGTTGATCCTTCTGAACCACATCGCCCTCCTCCACAAGCAGCTCCACCGCCCGATTGGACGCGCGGGCAAGGACCCGGATTTCCTGCTCGGCCTCGAGGTGATTCGAGGCCCGGATGACATCCTCAATCGGGCCACGCACGACCTCGGCCACGTCGACCGGCACGCCCCGCTCTTTGTTCTCCTCTTTCTTGCCCTTGGCTTCCGCGGCCTTCTTCTTCTGCTCCGCCGCCTTTCTGCCCATGAAACCGCAGCCGGTCAGCAGCGGCAGTGTGACCAGAGCCATTGCGCACGCGACCGCGACGAGACCACGGTTGGCAGGGAAGGACGGAGCGTTTCGTTTCATGGGCGGGAATCAGCGCGACGGATACCAAGGAAGGTGTTGGAAAAGGTGGGAGAGGACGGGTTTCACATTTCGTCTCGAATTGAGACGATTGATACGAAAGATCGTTACGTTGACGATGATAAAAAGGCGCCGGAATTGTCGGCGGGCTCAACAACATCGGGGGATACGAACCGTGAATGCGTCGCTACGGGGAGGGAATCATTCAAGGAAAACGTGTGCAGGCGGACGCCAAGCGCCGACGCGGCAACGGGTTGCCGTGTCGCTCGCGCCCCCGCTCACTTGCCGCCGGCCAGAACCGCCTTGGCGTATTCGCGGTTCATGCGGGCGATGTGATTGATGCTGATCTCCTTGGGACAGACCGCCTCGCAGGCGCCGGTGACGGAGCAGGCGCCAAAGCCTTCCTCGTCCATTTGCCCGACCATGTTGATGACGCGCTCGCGGCGCTCCACCTTGCCCTGCGGCAACATGGCCAACTGGGAGACCTTGGCCGAGACAAACAAACTCGCCGAGGCGTTCTTGCAGGCGGCAACGCAGGCGCCGCAGCCGATACAGGCCGCCGCGTCCATGGCTTCATCGGCGTCCGTCTTGGAAATGGGCAGGGCATTGGCGTCCGGGGCGCCGCCGGTGTTCACGGAAACATAGCCGCCGGCCCGGATGATCCGGTCGAAGGCGCTGCGATCGACCACCAGGTCGCGCAGGACCGGGAACGGTTTCGCGCGCCATGGCTCGATGGTGATCGTATCGCCATCCTCAAAGTGGCGCATGTGAAGCTGGCAGGCCGTGGTGCCTTTGTGGCCGCCGTGCGGAATGCTGTTGATGACCATCGAGCAGGTTCCGCAAATGCCTTCGCGACAGTCCGAGTCAAAGGCGATCGGGGCCTGGCCCTTCGCGATCAGGTCTTCGTTGACCACGTCGAGCATTTCGAGGAAGGACATGTCGGCGTCAACGCCGCGCGCCTCGTAGGTTTCAAAGCGTCCTGCGACATCGGCATTGTCCTGCCGCCAGACTTTGAGCGTCAGATTCATGATCGTGATTGGTGGAGCGGCGCCTTGTTTTCAAGCCGGACGGCACGACAGCGCTGATCAACTGGACCGGCGACTGAAAACTGAAAACTGAAAACGGGCCCGTTCATTTGTAACTCCGGGTGGACATCTTCACTTCCTCGTACGCGAGCTTCTCCTTGTGGAGCCTGGGCTTCTTGTCGACGCCCTTGAACTCCCAGGCGGAGACATGGGCGAACTTGTCATCGCGCCGCTTGGCCTCGCCCTCGCCGGTGAAACCGCTCTTCACCTCGGGATCATCCTTGGTGAATTGGTATTCCTCGCGGAAGTGACCGCCGCAGGATTCCTCGCGGGTCAGTGCGTCGTGGCATAGCACCTCGGCAAACTCCAGGAAGTCCGCCGTGCGGCCGGCATACTCGAGGTTCTGATTCAGTTCGCCGTTGGTTCCGGTGACATTGACATTCTCCCAGAACTCGGCGCGCAGTTCCGGGATCTTCTTCAAGGCTTCCTTCAATCCCTTCTCGTTGCGGGCCATGCCGCACTTGTCCCAGACCAACTGGCCCAACTCGCGGTGGAAACTCGTGACCGTGCGCTTGCCCTGAATCGAAAGCAGCTTCTTCGTGCGATCATTGACCTCCTCTTCGACCTCCCGGAATTCCGGGGCGTCGGTCGACAATTCGGCGGGTTTCTCGGATGCGAAGTAGTTGCCGATGGTGTAAGGCGCGACGAAGTAGCCATCCGCCAATCCCTGCATCAAGGCGCTGGCGCCGAGACGATTGGCCCCGTGATCCGAGAAGTTTGCCTCACCGAGGCAGAAAAGGCCGGGAATGGTGGTCTGCAGGTGATAATCCACCCAGAGTCCGCCCATCGTGTAGTGGACAGCCGGGTAGATGCGCATCGGCGTCTGGTAGGCGTTGTCGCCAGTGATGCGCTCATACATGTCGAACAGGTTGCCGTAACGATCGCGCACGGCCTGCTCGCCAAGACGCTCAATGGAATCGCGAAAATCGAGATAGACGCCCAATCCGCCGGGCCCGACGCCGCGTCCGTCATCGCAGGCTTCCTTGGCCGAGCGGGAGGAGATGTCACGCGGGGCCAGGTTGCCGAAACTGGGATACTTGCGCTCCAGGTAATAGTCGCGGGCCTCGTCGGGAATCTCAGACGGCTTCTTGCCGCAATCCTCCGCATTCTTGGGCACCCAGACGCGGCCATCGTTGCGGAGAGATTCCGACATCAACGTCAACTTGGACTGATATTCACCACTGACCGGAATGCAGGTGGGATGAATCTGCGTGTAACAGGGATTCGCGAAGGCGGCGCCCTTCTTGTAGGCCCGGAAGGTCGCCGTGACGTTGCAGCCCTTGGCGTTGGTCGACAGGAAAAACACGTTGCCATAGCCGCCGGTGGCCAGAACGACCGCATGTCCTGAGTGGGATGAGATCTTACCGGTCACCATGTCGCGGACGACGATGCCGGCCGCGCGGCCGTCCGAAACCACGACATCCAGCATTTCGGTGCGCTCATACATCTGCACCTTGCCCAAACCGATCTGGCGGGAGAGGGCGGAATAGGCCCCCAGCAGGAGCTGCTGTCCCGTTTGACCGCGCGCATAAAATGTCCGGGAGACCTGGGCGCCGCCAAAGGAACGATTGGCGAGATGGCCGCCATATTCGCGCGCGAACGGGACGCCCTGCGCGACGCACTGGTCAATGATGTTCGCGCTGACCTCGGCCAAACGATGAACGTTGGCTTCGCGGGAGCGAAAGTCACCGCCCTTGATCGTGTCATAGAACAGCCGGTGAACACTGTCGCCGTCGTTCTGATAGTTCTTGGCGGCATTGATGCCGCCCTGAGCCGCGATGCTGTGGGCGCGACGCGCGCTATCCTGGTAACAGAAGCATTTGACGTTGTAGCCCAGTTCGGCGAGCGTCGCCGAAGCGGAGGCTCCGGCGAGTCCGGAGCCGACGACGATCACGTCGAACTTCCGCTTGTTCGCCGGGTTGACGAGCTTCATGTCAAACTTGTGGCGCTCCCACTTTTCAGCGAGCGGACCGGAGGGGATTTTGGCGTCAAGTTTCATGGCTTACCGGTCATTTCACAAATCCTGTCGCGATGGCCAGGGGCACCAGGCTGAACCCGACGAACAGCCCGACCGACGCGACCTTGGCCAAGGTGTCGATCAATTCCTCGTGCCGCTTGGTCTTCAGTCCCAACGATTGGAACATGGCGATGACACCGTGACTCAGGTGATAACACAACGCGGCGACGCCGAGGAGATAGAAGAAGACAATCTGCGGCTTGGAGAAGGCGTCCGTCACCATGGCGTAGACGTCGTGCCGGCCGTGCTCGTCGTGCAGCTCGGCATAACCTGTGTTCGGCCACTGAATGGTGAAGTGGAAGATATGCACGATGATGAACGCGGTCAGGATCGTGCCGCTGACAATCATGACCCGGGACGCCGTCGAGGAGCCGAAGCCGCTGTTCTCGGATTGCAGATATCCCTCGGGCCGCGCCGCGCGGTTTTCCATCCACAGCTGCCATCCCGTCGCGAAGTGCACGGCGACCGCTGTCAGCAGGCCCAGGCGCGCCGCCCAGAGGAGCTCGGGGATGGATTTCAGCTTGGCAGCATAATCGTTGAGCCACTCGGCGCCCGGAAAGATCAGCAGATTGCCGAGCATGTGAACGATCACAAACCCGAACATCGCGGCGCCGGACAACGCCATCAGATACTTCTTCCCCAGCGTGGAATTGAAGATGAGGCTGAAAAGATTTTTCATGGCCGGTCGAGTCAGAACAGACGAACGTCGACAGTGGTTATATGCGAACCGCAACTGCCTTGGCCACCCTTGAAAACAGAAAACTGCCGGATTTCCCAATTCGTAACTATTAACAAACCTGTTGCGGATGGTCGCATATCGTTAGCGAATCTAATAAACGGGCAGCCTCTGTCAATGGGTGCACGAAGGTATAAGGGTGGCTTGCGGGATGTTAACAGGGGCTTATGACGGATCATTCACCCAAGATGCCGGCCCGCGTCGTCGTCCATGACATCTTCAAATTCATCGGGCACGGCGAAGAAGACGTCGTCCTGATCATCAAAGGGGCCTGCTTCCTCGTCAATGCCGTCCTCAATGTCCAACTCACTCGTCCTCTATCGCTGTTACCGTTTCTTCATCAGTTTCCGGCGCTTGGACTGATACTCATCATGGGCGCGTTGGTAAGCCGAGGATTTGGAGACGCCGCTGACCATGCCGAAGAACGCGACGCCAATGAACACCAGGCCAAACAAGGGAAAAATGCCGGGCGCGCCGATTCCTGAGGCCATCCCCATCCAGAATATGCCGAAGCCGATGGCGATGACCCCGCCGATCACGCTGCCGGCCGAGTTGGGCACACTGTATTCGCCGTCCTGATTGCGGACCTTGTAGCGATCCATGCCCATCTGCCATTCGCGGTCCAGGCGTTCGATCTCGTTCTGCGCTTTGATGGCTTCGAGGTCGTCGGCGATCCGCTCGGTGTTCTGTTCGATCTTCTCCAGGACCTCGGAATAGACCGCGCCGCCGGACTGGCGGATCTCCAGCCGCGAGGAACAGTAACCGCAGTTGACGAAGCGTACCTTCTTGGGAACCTCCAAGGGACCGCCGCAGTTGTTGCAGGTGACGGAGAGGACTTTCATGACATTGCTATTCAATCAGCATCCCAAACTCGGAATTGAACTCGCGGCCGCACTTGTCGCACTTGGCGACGGGCAGTTCGACGGCCGGATTCCAGGCATAGGTGGCCTCACAATGCTCACATTTCACGATATAGCCGCGGCCGCTTTCCCTGTATTCGCGCCAAGCCGGTTCGGCGGGTGATTCGAGATCCGGAGCCTCGAGGATCGCCAGGGCCTCAGCGTCGTATATGCCGGACTTGGAGAGCCGGTCGGCCTGTTCGTGGACCACCTTTTCAAACGCGTTGCGAACCATGCGTCCGTTCCCGCTGTCGCGCTGGGCGTTGCGGGCCTGCCAGTGAAAATGATGCAGGGTCTTCTCCTTCAGGTCCGGCGTCAGCGCGAGGTCGTGCTTGCGACACAGCGAGCCGAAGATCTGGCAAAGCTCCTGTTCCTCGAAATCTGGAAAGTCAATGTAGCGGGTGAAGCGCGAGCGGAGGCCGGGATTGGAATTGATGAACTCCTCCATCTCCCGGGGGTAGCCGGCGACGATGACGATCAGGCGGTCGCGATCGTCCTCCATGCGTTTGAGCAGGGTGTCGATCGCCTCGCTGCCGTAGTCCTGCCCGCCCTTGGCCAGGCTGTAGGCTTCGTCGATGAAGAGGATGCCATCCATGGCCTCGTCGATGATCTTGTTGGTCTTGGGGGCGGTCTGTCCGACGTATTGGCCGGTCAGCGCGGCGCGAACGCACTCGACGAGGTGACCCTTCTTGAGGACGCCCAAGGCCTTGAAGATCCGGCCCATCAAGCGGGCGACGGTCGTCTTGCCGGTGCCGGGATTACCGGTGTAGACGGCGTGGTAGGTGGTGGGGATCGCAGCCATGCCGCGAGCCACCCGGGCCTGCTGCAGCCGCGCGTAGTTCGCGGTCTCGCGCACCTTTTCCTTGGCGGCTCGAATGCCGGTCAGCTCATCCAGTTCCGCCAGCACCGATTCCACGCTCTCCTCGCAAAGGCCATGCAAATGCCCCGAGTGCATCTCATAATGCTCCTCGCGGATGGTTTCCAGCTGCTTGTAGAGGTAGCGCGCAAAGCGATTCTCCCGGGGTGAAAGTTCATTGTCGAAATAGGCGAAGGCGTCGCAGACCTCGCGCACCAGGAAATCGTAGAAATAGATGATCGCCGGCGAGAGCTTGAGCTTGGTGATGACACGCGAGATCTCGAGGAAGGCTTGGTCGAGCCCGCGCTTGTGGCTGTCCTTCACCGCGTCGTGAAGTTGGCTGAGCTTGTCGGGAACGGACTTCAGGTACGGCGTCAGCGCGTCCTTCACCTGAACGGACTTGGAGCCGGGATCCTCATCCAGCGTCGCGAGGCGCTTCTGGTTGCCGGCGGTGTAGGGACCTTGAAAGGCCTTGGCCATGCGCTCGGCGTCATTTTCATAAAGGCAGGCGACCCAGAACTGCGAGGAGGCGTCGGCATTGCGGGAAACCTCGCCGCGGGGAAAAAACTCCGCCCAGGCCCCGCCCACCATATCGCTGAAGGCCTCGCTCAAGTTTTGCAACAGATCGACCGTTCCGTCCTCGGTCTTCTCATAAGACCGGTCCGGCGGCGCCAGGATCTCCAACAACTCACCCAGAAACTTGGCGGCGAACAACGCCCTCGCCAGCCGGTGCGCCGAACCCTGCTGACAGCCGCTGGCGCCGCAGATATCCGGCAGCTTGGAAATCACCCGCTGGTAAGCCTGCGCATAGGCCGCCTCGCTCCGCTGGATCGACTGGGCGACCCCGGCCTTGATCACGCCGTCATTGGTTTACACGCCGACCAGATCCGAAAATGCGTGGCGGTTGTAGCCCAGCAGCGTGCGCGTATCGAGCGGATGCTTCTTCTTCTGATCCTGCATCTCCAACAACGCCGCCAAGACCGCCCCCGGAATCAGCGGGTGAAGAGAAAAATCTTTGACGAGTTCCTGCATGAGCCTGGTTCACTGGTCATCCGGATGACAGACAAGATCGATCACCACGGCCGTCGCCAGGATGACGATGTCGTCCTCGCCGTCCACGATATCCACCCCGTAGGAATCCGTGAAATTGAAAAAGCGCTTCGATACCTGCGCGACAATGGCGCCTTGCCGCTCGAAGTTGAACTCGTGATCGAAGAAGCTCCCGGTCACGGTGTAATCGTTGGGGCCCGGGACATCCACGGTGAACTTGTCCTTGAAGAAGGTCCACTCCTTCTGCACCTCCGCAAAAAGCTGGCCGCTCCGGTAGATCTCATATCGTCTTTTCAGGCTGAGCAGCTTTTGGGAAATGTAGGCCAGCTCATTGCCCTGCATGTCCTGGAACGAAAGCTTGTCGCCCAAGCTGAAGGCCTTGCCGTCGACAAAGAATATGTCCCGGCCGTTCATGTCCTGGATCTTGAAGTCGTCGCCGAAGCCCCAAAGCCGTTCCTTCATCAAGTAGCGCATGGTGTTTCCTTTCGTGAATTGGCCATCGGTTCTAGCAGCGCCGCGTCGGCCTGTCGGTTGTAAAATGCCCGGTGGATTATCAGGAGGCGGAGGACGCTCAGGATCGAGAATCGGCGCCGGTCGGCGCCCGATGTCATATCGCCGCAGCCGCTCACCTCAACAACGGCCAGAGCGAGGTATAGTCATCCGTCCAGGTGCGAACGCGCCCTGGCATGACGGTGAACTCGACGGCGTTGGTCTTGATGGCTTCCCGTTCAAGGAACGTCGGGTTCCGGGTCATCAGCATCCACGTGGAAGGTCCCACCCGGGGTTGTGGAGAAGGCGCAACGGCAGGTTCATCCGAGGTTGGCGACGCCACATCCTCCGCATCGGGCCAGTCCTCGATCAGCGCCGTTCCGACGCCCAGCTCGTAGGCCGCAGCCCAAACCACGAGCGGAAGCTTAAGGTGGCGGTTGGACAAGTGCAGCGCAATGACGCCGTCAGGTTTCAGACGCGAGAGATAAAGTTCAAAGGCCTCCAGGGTGAGAAGATGCGTGGGGATGGCGTCGCTGCTGAACGCGTCCAGGATGAGGACATCGTAATCCTGGTCGGACTCGGCCTCCAATGAGAGACGGGCGTCGCCGGGCACGATTTCGATCTTGGCGGCCGAATCGCTGAGATAGGTGAAATGCTCCCTCGCGGCCGCAATCACCGCGGGGTCAATTTCAAAGAAGCGCATCGTGTCGCCCGAACGGCCGTAGGCCGCCAGTGTTCCGACGCCCAATCCGATCACCCCGATGCGCCGAACGGCCGGATTCTCCGTCTCGCGCAGGGCCAACCCGCCGCCGCTGGTTTCACCGAAATAGGCGGTGGGCATTCGACTCAACCGGGGATCCCGGTGCTGGATGCCGTGGACGATATTGCCGTGCTGCATGACAAGGGCGTGTTTCGCGGGATCCTTCCTCCATTTTTCCAACACCATCAACGAACCATAGAAGTTGCGGCTCACGTGGGTGGCATCGCGCCGAGTGTATGCCGCTTCCTGTTGATAGGCCAGAACCGACACGAGTAGAACCGCGACCAGCCAGGCCCAATTGACGCGGTAGTTTCCATGGTTCAATCGCGAATCCGGATCCGTTCGGATCAACCACATCAGAACGCCCGCGCCGAGCGCCAGGATGATCTGCAATTCGTAGAAATAGTCCAGGAACAGCGGTGCGACCAGCGACACCAGCGCGCCGCCCAAGGCGCCGCCGACGGAAATGGCCAGGTAAAACTCCGTGAGGCGCTCCGGTTGCGGACGGCGTCGAACCAGCTCGCCGTGGAAACTCATGCAGCCGAAGAACAAGGCAAAGCAGCAGATCCAGAGATGCAAGGAGAACACCAGGATATCCCGCAGGTACAACGCCGCCGCGATGCCCAACAAACTCAGGAAAAAACCGGTCACGAAAATCATCCGCTGATACGCGCGCGGATCCCGAAACAAGACCACAAAGGTTGCCAGGTACAACGCCAGCGGCAACAACCAGAGAAAAGGCATCGACGCGACATCCTGGCAGATCTTGTTGGTGATCGCGAGGAGCAGGGCCGACCCCAGGGTCGAGAGCGTCAACCAGATCGCCGGCCCGCCTTGCGGCGTGGATCCAGCATGAGTTGACGCCCGTGGTTCTTCGTCTGGTTCCGGGTCCGCCGGACGCGGCGTTTCACCCTTCAACAGCCGGAGCGCGATGACGAGGCAACCGACCACAAACAAGCCCAAGAGAACCGACCAGGCGACAGCCTGAGCGACCCGGGAAAGGTTCGGCTCCACCAGGAATGGATAACAGGCCAACGCCGCGATCGAACCCGCATTGGACCAGGCGTAGAGACGATAAACCGTCCGACCCCGACCGGCGGCGGCATACCAGGATTGCAGCAATGGCGCGGTGGCCGAGAGCAGGACAAATGGCAGCCCGACGGTGGCGACCAGGGTCAGCAGGATCCGGCCCACCGGTTCGCCCTCCGGCCCGGGCTTCCAGGCTTCGTCGGGCAGGATCGGGAGCAGGCACATCGAGACCCCCAACAAGGTGAGATGAACGGTCGCCTGAGTCTTCAAGGCCACTTTCCGCGCCAGAAGATGCGCGTAGGCGTAACCGGCCAACAGGGCGGTTTGAAAGAACAGCATGCAGGTTGTCCACACAGCGTTCCCGCCGCCGTGCCAAGGCAGGATGAACTTGCCCATGATCGGTTGAACAAGGAACACCAGAAAGGCGCCGAGAAACATCGCCGCACCATACAACAGCGTCATTCGCTCAGGTTTCGGATCGGATTTCGACAACGGGTTCATTTGATCACGGACATCAGCGAGTTGTAGTCGTCCGTCCAGACGCGAACCATCTCGTCGGAACCCACGCGTCGCGTCGAGGGATGGGACGTGGCGATGCGGTCCAACGCCACCGCATCTTCCGAGACCAACATCCATTGCGAATCATAGAGAAACCAGGCATCCGGACGCGGACGATCTTCCACGGCCAGATGAGCCAAGCCAAGCTCCGTGGCGGCGGATCGAACGACACGATCGAGGCGAAGGGTTTGGGAAGAGAGATGAAAGGCGAGGACCCCGCCGGGCGCCAGGTGACGAAGGTAGATCTCCATGGCCTCCAACGTGAGCAGATGGACGGGCACCGCGTCACTGGTGAACGCGTCCAGCACGAGAATATCAAAACCTCGCGGCGCCTCCCGCTCGAGCAACAGACGCGCGTCGCCCTCGACGATTTCAACCTTCGCCTTCGAATCGATCAGAAAGGTGAAATCGTTCTCCGCCGCTGCGATCACGGCAGGATCGATCTCGTAGACGCGTATCGAGTCTCCGATGTTTCCGTAAGTCGCCAGGGTTCCGACGCCGAGTCCGATGATACCGATCCGGCGCGGCCGATCATTGCGGAATGAGTTCATGACGATGCCGCCGCCGCCAGCGGGACCGTAGTAGCAGGTGGGCTGTTCGCGCTTGTCGGCGTCGAGCAACTGGAGCCCGTGAATGATGTTGTCGTGCTTCAGGTAGCGCGCATTCCGTTCCGCGAATTCATGGATCGAAACGGCTCCATAGAAATTCCGCGACGCGTGGATCGCCGATTTTCCGGAAACCCGGGCATCGCAGAGGAAGAAGACGCCGGCGAGCATGGCGACTCCGATCACGACTTTTCGCAGGAGGTTGTCCGGGGCCGGCGTTCCTTGCCGGCCCCGATCATGTCGCATCACCGCGGCCAGGAGGAAGGCAACCCCGACGTAGCCGATTTCGAACTCATGGTAGTCCGAGAACAGCAGTGGCGCCGCCACACCACCGGCGCCG
>Ga0181594_10001456_pt1 | contig 21915 bp, 15 predicted proteins | sample 071ome_18_FD_145603 | JGI IMG/M metagenome (GOLD analysis project Ga0181594, IMG submission 145603) | Coastal salt marsh microbial communities from the Groves Creek Marsh, Skidaway Island, Georgia - 071413BT metaG (spades assembly) | ecosystem: Environmental > Aquatic > Marine > Intertidal zone... | reverse complement strand
CCGACACCGGCCTTGCGCTCGCACTGCGCAGTTCACCGCGAGCCCTCCCTCTCTTTTTGCTCGCCGGGGCGGCCTCGATCGCCGTGGTACTCGACTCGATCGACAGGTCACGACGACGCGGCCAGCTCGCGGTCGGGGTACTTGCCGTCGCTGCGATGGCGATGCAGCCGCTGTGGACCGGTTCGTACATCGGTACGGAACTCGCCCGAGACGAAACCCTGCCGACGGCATGGCAGGAGGCTGCCGAACATCTCGACACCGGCGACCAGACGAGTCGAGTGATCGTGCTTCCCGGGGCTGACTTCTCGGCCCACCGATGGGGCAACACCATCGATCACATCTTGCCGGGGCTGATCGATCGACCTGTGGCGGTGCGTGAGCTGGTGGCATTCGGACCGCCCGCATCAGCCGATCTGCTCATCGCCCTCGATCGGGGTGCGCAGGAGGGACTGTTCGAACCCGAAGCGGTCGCCCCGATCGCTCGGTTGCTCGGTGCCGGTGACGTCGTTTTTCAAGGTGACCTCGAGTACGAGCGCTACCGTCTGCCTCGCCCCGACGCCTATTGGGCTGCGCTCTCGGGTGCCTCGGGATTCGACGTGATCACCGAGTTCGGAGGGTCGACCCCCAACGTCGCGAGCGACGCATTTCCGCTCGTCGACGAGGTCGAACTTGCCCTGCCCGCCGATCTTGCGTCGCCCCCCCAGGTCGCCGCCCTTGCCGTCGACGATCCGCTCGGCGTGGTGCGGGTCCGGCCCGCAGCCGGCGCCGTGATCGTGGCCGGTGACGGTGAGTCGTTGATCGATATGGCGCTCGCCGGAGCCCTTCGGGAGGACCGAGTCATCCTCTACGAGGCCGCACTCAGCGATGCGCAACTGGCGGCGGCGCTCGAGGCGGGCGCCGAGATCGTCCTCACCGATGGGAATCGGGTCGAGGCCCGTCGCTGGAAGACGATTCGGGACAACCGGGGGTTCACCGAGCAGGTGGGCGGTGATGGGCTGCGAGCCGACCAGACCGATGCCCGGCTCGAACTGTTCCCCGATGCACCGATCGAGTCGTTCACCACCGCCCGGCAGGAAGGCGGTTCGGCACGAGCGACGGCATACGGCAACGTGATCTCCTATCACGCCGAGGACCGGGCCTATCACGCCGTCGATGGCGACCCGACAACGGCGTGGCGGGTCGCAGCCTTCGGCGACGAACCCCAGGGTGAGATGCTCACCCTCGAGTGGGATCAACCGGTGGTTGCGTCGACCGTGCGACTCGTCCAGCCGCTCATCCTCGATCCGAACCGGCACATCATCGATGTCGACGTCTCCGTCAACGGATCACCGTTCGAGCGCTGGACCCTGGGACCGGCGTCCCGTACTGCGGCGGGAGAGATGTTCCAGCTCGGGGTGGATGTCGTCGAATCGCTCGTGTTTCGGATCGAGTCGGCCAGCGAGGGCCTCAGCTCGGTCGGATTCGCCGAGGTCGATCTCGGCGACGGCACGCAGTTGATCGAGACCATCGTGATGGCCTCGGCGCTCACCGAACGCGTCGCTGCTGCCGGCGCATCCCCCACCGTGACGGTCGTCATGAGCCGAGAGCGAGCGACCGAGGTTCGCGACGACCCGGAGACACGCCTCGTACGCGAGTTCGCTCTGGCGGCCGAGACCGAGTTCGAACTCTCGGGTCTCGCCCGACTGAGTCGGCGTGCCCCGGACACCGCGCTTGCCCGTGCGCTCGGCCTCGACGCCGTCCCCGCAGCATCGGCTTCTGATCGACTGATCGGCGGTGCTGCACAGAGCGCAGCAATGGTGCTCGACGGTGACGACGCAACTGCCTGGATGCCGCCATTCGGCGAGCAGCGCGGCCACTGGGTGGACGTCGTGTTCGGCCGTGAGATCACGCTCGACCACATCGACGTCGTCGTGCACGCCGACGGCCGGCATTCCGTGCCAACGGTGCTCGACGTCGTCACCGACAGCGGTCTCCAGCAGGTTGTCGTACCCGCCGTCACCGACACGCACGAAGAGAACGCCACGGTCGAGATACGACTTCCGCTCGAGCCGGTCACGACGTCGTCGATCCGCCTCACGATCGCTGATGTGCGCACGGTGGAGACGACGAATTGGTACACGGCGACCACAGTGGTCATGCCGGTTGCGATCGCCGAAGTGCGGGTGCCCGGAATCACCTCCAACCCGGTTCGTCTCGCGGAACGTGCGCCGTGCCGCAACGATCTGATCACGGTCGATGGCGAACCGATCTCGGTTCGACTCGTCTCCAGGGGAGGCATCGAAGACGGCTTCGCCATCGAAGGCTGCGAAACGAGCGTGCTTGCAGCCGGCGTGCATCGGGTGGAGACCGTCGCCGGGCGAGCGCACGGGATCGACATCGATCGCCTGACCCTGCGGCAGCGTCCGGCGACGATCGGCTCGGCCGAGGTGCCCTCGATGGAGGTTGTCGAGCACGGACGGGGAACCGCAACCGTGGACTTCGCCGGTGCGACCGAACCGTTCTGGCTCGTACTCGGCGAATCGCACGGGTCGGGCTGGCGTGCAACGGCCGCCGGCGGTCTCGACCTCGGCGAGTCGTCGCTCGTCGACGGCTTCGCCAACGGCTGGTATGTCGACCCAGCACTCACGGGACCCGATGGAACGATCTCGCTCGAGTGGGTTCCGAACCGACTCGTTCGTCGAGGCTTCGTAGTGAGCATTCTCGCCACCCTGGCTCTGGTCACCCTCGCCTGGCGTCGGCCCGGCAGCGCCGTTTCGGCGCCCGTGGCACAGCCGGCACTCGGCCCGCAGCTCGGCATCGATCGGTCTCGACGAGATCGAGTCGTGATCGCTCTTGCGACGATGATGGTCACTGCAGCGGTGTCACGTTGGTGGATCGGCCTGCTCGCGGGACTTGCAGTCCTTCTCGCCTGTTCGGTGCGCCGGCACGCTCGGTGGTTGCCCGGCGTACTTGCCCTGACCTGCATCGGCCTGATGAGCGCCTACGTCGTCGTCCTCCAGGCCCGCTACGGAGGTCCCCACGACGGCGCCTGGCCCGGCCTGTGGGGGAAGGCCCATCTGCTCGGCTGGGGAGCACTCGCCATGGTGGTGGCGGAACTTGTCATCGAGCTGCGGGATCGACTCCGAGTTCCCTGAGGCGCACGTCGACCGGGATGGTCTGCATCCCACCTTCGTCGATGACGGAGTGGCGTTCGCCACCTTCGGCCCAAACGTGGCAGGTGTTGAGCAGATACTCCCAGCTCGTTCCCTGTCCGGCTGGTCTGGTGACGATCGGGTTCGGTGCGCCGACGCGTTGGGCCTGGATCGCCTCGATGCTCTTGGAGCTCTGCATGGCGATCGGTGCCATCGCTTGCAGCAGCGCAGTGGTGTGGGCACATCCCCGGGGCCCGCCGAAAAGTCTGCGAACTTCGTGGGTGAATCCGCGGGCGATCGAGAGTCCGACGAGGCGTTCGTAGTGATCGATGATCGCTGGACACCCACCGTGCGGGTATGCCTCGAAGTGGGTCTGGACCGCAACGATCGTGCGATCCGGAAGGCTGATCTCCAGGCCGACCTGCATGTGATGCATGGTGAGCGGTTCGGGATCGCCGGGGACGAACAATCCGGGGGGCTTCTGGTCGCGGAGTGCGCCGTGGATCAACAGGTTGCCGTTGTCGAGCAGGAACGACTCGATCCGGTACTCACGGTCGTGAAGCACCGGTATGGCGCCTTCGGGTGGACTCGGGAGGATCGAGTCGGTTCGCCACTCGACGTCGGAAGCAGACCATTCGTGCATGAACTGCCAACGTAGTTCGACACAGCCCCTGTCCCTGAACGAATCTTTCCGTGTCGGAAGTTGGGAGGAGGCACCAGTGACGAGAGGCATCATCGGCTACGGCGTGCATGTGCCGTACTACCGGCTGCAACGATCGGCGATCGGTACGGCTCTGGGTGCAGGTGGCGGTACCGGCACCCGCGCGGTTGCGAGCTACGACGAAGACGCCACATCGATGTCGGTCGAAGCAGCCCGAGCCGCGCTCCGGTCCTTCGAGGCACCGACGCCGGCCGCGATCTACTTCACGTCGTCCACCCCGCCTTACCTCGACAAGACCAACGCCAACGCGATCCACGCAGCGCTGCACCTTCCCAGTGACGTCCTGGCGGTGGACATGGCTGGCTCGGTGCGCTCGACCACCGGTGCCATCACTGCGGCACTGCACGACCGGCGACCGATCCTCGTCACCGCGGCGGATGTGCGAACGGGGCGACCGGGGAGCGGCGACGAGGCGCAGCTCGGTGATGCCGGGGCGGCGGTGATGATCGGATCCGACGACGATGCTCCCGTCATCGCCGAGTGGGTCGGCAGCGCCAGTGCCACCCGCGAGTTCCTCGACCGGTGGCGGTCACCCGGCTGGAACTATTCCCGCGTCTGGGAGGAACGATTCGGTGAGTCGGTCTATCGGCCGCTCGTTGCCGAAGCGGCAACGAAGGTGTTCAAGGACACCGAACTCTCAGCGGCGGATGTCGACCGGGTCGTGGTCAGTGGTCTGCATGCCCGTTCGGTTCGCAGCGCAGCTGGTGCAGCCGGTGTCGGTGCGGTGCCCATGGCCGAGGATCTCACCACCACGATCGGCATGACAGGGAGCGCACACTCACTGCTGGCGCTGGCCGCTGTGCTCGACACGGCTCAACCCGACGAGACGATCATGCTGATCACGTTGGCCGACGGGTGCGACGTGTCGTTGTTCCGCACCACCGATGCCATCACCGACTACACCCCGGCCAACCCGGTTGCCGCCCAGATCGCCGACGGCAACGACGGTCTCGACTATGCGACGTTCCTGACATGGCGAGGGTTCCTGGACCGCGAGCCGCCGCGGCGACCCGACCCGGCTCCTCCCGCCGGCCCGCCGTCGGAGCGCAATGTCGAGTGGAAGTTCGCGCTGGTCGGCTCCCGTGACCGCTCGACGGGAGCGGTCCACCTGCCGCCGCAGCGGGTGTCGGTGAAGGGTGGTGCCGTCGACGACATGGAGATGGTCCCAATGGCCGACGTCGAGGCCACGGTCGCCACCTACACGATCGATCGGCTCGCCTACTCACCATCACCTCCCACGATCGCCGTCGTCATCGACTTCGACGGCGGGGGACGGTTCACCTCCGAGCTCACCGACGCCGATCCTGATGAGGTGCACATCGGCCTCCGGGTCCGCATGACGTTCCGCAACACGCTGACAGCAGACGGTGTGCAGAACTACTTTTGGAAAGCAACACCGATTCGTTAGGAGTAACGATGGGATCACGCGGGATCAAGGACCAGGTCGCAATCGTCGGGATGGGGTGCACCGAATTCGGCGAACACTTCGATCGCTCGATCGAAGACATGATCATCGAGGCTGCGCATGCGGCCTACGACTCGGCCGGTGTTGCCCAGGACGACGTCGACGCGTTCTGGTTCGGGACGCTCGGCTCGGGCACCTCCGGACTCACCATCAGCAAACCACTGAAGATCGACTACAAGCCCGTCACTCGCGTCGAGAACATGTGCGCCACTGGCTCCGAGGCGTTCCGCAATGCGGCCTACGCCGTTGCGTCCGGTGCGTTCGACATGGTCGTGGCGATCGGCGCAGAAAAGCTGAAGGACAATGGCATGTCCGGCCTGGTCGGCACCCAGCTCCCCGACGACGGAACGAAGACCAACATCACTGCACCCGCATCGTTTTCGCTGCTGGCTCCTGCATACGGCGAGAAGTACGGCGTCGATCGCGACACCATGAAGGAGGTGATGACCCGCATCGCATGGAAGAACCACTTCAACGGCGCCCGAAATCCCCGAGCCCAGTTCCAAAAGGAAGTGAGTACCGAGACGATCTGCAACGCCCCGCTCGTCGCTGGTGACCTCGGTATCTTCGATTGTTCGGGTGTGAGCGACGGTGCTGCCGCTGCGGTACTGGTGCGCGCCGAGGACGCCCACAGGTACTGCGACAACCCGCTCTACGTGAAGGCGTTGGCGTTCACCTCGGGCCCCGGGGCCGGGCCGCTCGACCCCGACTACGACTACACGACCTTCAACGAGGTCGCCCGCTGCGCGCAGGACGCCTATGAGCAGGCCGGAGTGAGCGACCCTCGAACCGAGATCGCCATGGCCGAGGTCCACGACTGCTTCACGCCGACCGAGCTCGTGTTGATGGAGGATCTGCAGTTCTCGAAGCGCGGTGAGGGCTGGCAAGACGTTCTCGCTGGCACGTTCGACCTCGACGGAGAGCTGCCGGTCAACCCTGACGGCGGCCTCAAGAGCTTCGGTCACCCGATCGGGGCCTCGGGGCTCAGGATGCTGTTCGAGTGCTGGCTCCAGCTGCGCAAGGAGGCGCCACCGGAGCGGCAGATCCTTTCCGTCGAGAAGGGCAAGACGCTGGGCATGACCCACAACCTCGGGGGACGCCCGGGCGAATGTGTGAGCTTTGCTGCCATCGTCGGAAGCGAACTCGGCTGATGACCACCGTCGAACCAGTCGACGACTGGGCCGAGGACTTCGAACTCTTCGACCCTGCCTACGTCAGGGATCCTGCGCCGACGTGGAGGCAACTACGAGAGAACGGGTGCCCCTTCGCCCGAACCGAGCGGCGCCAGGTCAGCTACCTGCCGGTCACCTTCGACGGCGTTCGGTCGATCGCCAAGGACAGTGAAACCTGGTCGTCGTTCTCGATCTCGGTCGTGCCCGACCTCGACGCCGAACCCGACCCGGAGCACCGGCCCGACAACCCAGATCGCATCCGCTCGATCATCGACTCGGATCCACCGCACCACACGCCTGAGCGACAGCTGATGCTGCCGTTCTTCGCGCCGCGGTCGGTCGAGAAGTACCGAGCTCACACTCAGGAACTCTGCCGTCGTCTCATCCGGGGTTTCATCGAGGACGGGCACGCCGACATCGCCGATGGGTATGCCCGACAGATTCCGCCCCGCATCATTGCGATGATTCTCGGCATCGACCCCGAGATGGCAGACACCTTCACGGAGTGGGTGCAAGGCTTTCTCGAGATCGGCCAGGTCGATGCCGAGGCTCGCAGGTTCTACGACGAGAAGATCACCGAGTTTTTCGTCGCCGAGATTGGCGACCGGCTCGAAAACCCAGGCGACGATCTCATCTCCATCCTGCTCACGTCGGAGATCGATGGCGAACCCGTGCCCCTCAACGTGATCCAGGGAAATGTGTTTCTCATGCTTGTGGCCGGTATCGACACCACATGGAGTTCGATCGGCTCTGCGCTGTGGCACCTGGCGTCACATCCCGAGGACCGTCGTCGACTGGTCGAGGAGCCGGAACTTCTCCCAACAGCGATCGAGGAGTTCCTTCGCGCCTATGCGCCCGTCACGATGGCACGCGTCGCCACCCAGGACACGGTGCTCGGTGATCGAGAGGTCAAGGCGGGCGAGCGTGTGGTGCTGTCGTTCCCGGCCGCCAATCGTGATCCAGCGATCTTCGAGCGCCCGGACGAGGTCATCATCGACCGGCAACGCAACCGGCATGTCGCATTCGGCTCCGGTATCCACCGCTGCGCCGGTTCGAATCTCGCTCGCATGGAGATGACAGTTGCGATCGGCACCTTCCTCGAGATGATTCCCGAGTTCGAGCTCGCCGACCCCGAGGCGGTCACCTGGGCGGGCGGGCAGGTCCGGGGGCCCCGGCACCTGCCGGTGACGTTTCCCAACCGCACCACCCTGTAGAGGCGCCCGCTAGAACAGATTGTCTCGCGGCGTGTACGGGGCTTCGAGGAGAGCTTTCTCCTCCTCGGAGAGTTCGACGTCGACAGCAGCCACTGCGTCTTCGATGTGCTCGACTCTCGTTGCGCCGGCAATCGGTGCGGCAACGACGGGATTGGCCATCACCCAGGCGAGCGCGATCTGCGCCATCGGGAGACCTCGTGCATCGGCGACCTCGGCGACTCGTTCGACGATCGGTCGATCTCGATCCTCGGAGAAACGCCGATCGATGTTGGGGTCGCGCTGCCGACGGACCGTGTCGGTCCCCCACGGTCGGGTGAGCAGGCCACGAGCGAGCGGGCTCCACGGGATCGTGCCGATTCCCTGGTCGGCGCACAACGGATGCATCTCGCGTTCCTCCTCGCGCATCAGCAGGGAGTAGTGGTTCTGCATCGAGATGAACCTGGTCGAACCCGCACGTTCGGCGGTGTACTGGGCTTTGCTCAGCTCCCACGCCCACATCGACGACGCCCCGATGTAGCGGACCTTGCCCGATCTCACCGCGTCGTCGAGGGCCGCCATCGTCTCTTCGATGGGGGTACGACGGTCGTAGCGGTGGATCTGGTAGAGGTCGATGTAGTCGGTGCCGAGGCGACGGAGCGAATGGTCGAGTTCCTGCATGATCGCCTTGCGGGACAGGCCGATGCTGTTGCGCCCACCTTCCTCTGCCCGCATGGGGAAGAACACCTTGGTCGCGATCACGACATTGTCACGGTTGGTCATGTCGCGAAGCGCCCGCCCGACGATCTCCTCGCTGGAGCCCGCCGAGTACGCATTGGCCGTGTCGAAGAAGTTGATGCCGAGATCGAGCGCGGTGGCAATCATGTCGCGACTCTCGCGCTCGCCAACGGCCCAGTCCTGGCGACCGGGTGACCCCTCGCCGAAGCCCATACAGCCGAGACAGACCCGAGAAACGTCGAGTCCCGACCGACCGAGGCGCGTGTACTGCATCGCCCTAGCCTAGTCGGGGTGATGACGGGGCCTTTGGGGTGACACAGACCGCTGCCACAGCCCCGGGGCGTCTGTTCACCCGAGAATTCCTGACCCTGCTTGCCACCGGCACGAGTCTGATGCTCGGTAGTGGAGCGATCCTCGCCATCCTTCCGGTGTTCGTCGTCGACGAACTGGGTGGCACGGAGCTGACCGCCGGGATCGTGATGGGATCCGCAGCTGTCCCGGCGCTGTTGAGTCGGGCGTGGCTCGGACGGATGAGCGATCGTCGCGGCGCACGACGACTGGTCGCCCTCGGCGGGGCCGGAACTGCGCTCGGCATGCTGATGCTGATCGCTCTTCCATCGGTGGCGGGAGCGATGCTCGCCCGCCTGGTGATGGGAGCCGGGGGAGCCGCATTCTTCATCGGAAGCACGGTACGGGCGATGGAGATCGCTCCCGAGGAGCGCCGCAGCCAAGCTGCTGCGTTCAATCTCGTTGCGGTCCACATCGGGATGGGGATCGGGCCGATGGGCGGGGAGTGGATACTGGGCCGGAGCGACTACGGCGCGGTGTGGTGGACGATCGTCGTGCTGTCGTTCGTGTCGGCCGGCCTGTCATGGGGCTTGAGTCACCGACCCGGTGATCCATCGGCCGAACCGTCACCGCTCATCCATCGCGCCTCGATCTTGCCCGGGATCGTCACCCTGTGCGGCATCTTCGGTTTCAACGGGTTCATCGTCTTTGCTGCGCTGTATTCGGACTCGATCGGGATGGCCTCGGTCGGTCCGGTCTTTCTCGTGAGTTCGGGCACGTTGATCGTGACCCGAACCCTCTTCGGCCGTGTACCGGACATCGTGGGGCCGGTACGGGTTGCGAGTTGGGCGCTTGCCTTGACCGTCGCCGCGACCGTGCTCCTTGCGCTCTGGGCCAGTCCGCTCGGGTTCTTCGTCGGTGCCGGCCTCGTTGCCCTCGGTCTGTCGCTGCAATCTCCCTCGCTGATGGTCGTCGCAGTCGATGGGGTCAGCGACCGCGAACGTGGCTCGGCAATGGCCACGTACACGGCATTCTTCGACCTTGCCAATGCGCTGATCGGCCCGGTGATGGGCCTCCTCGTCACCTGGTCGGGATACCGACTCGGTTTCCTCGTTGCCGCCGGGGTTGCCGCCTTCGCCCTCGTGCTGACCCGAATGGTTCTCGCCCCGCGCTGGTACGCCGCCCATCCGCGCCACGATGGCCACGCCGAGCGTTTGACAACGCAAGGCATGCGTTGGAGATTGCGACCATGGATCTGACCTATCCTGCCGAGGCCGAGACATTCCGAGAGAAGGTGCGGGCCTTCCTCGACGAGCATCTGCCGCTCGACTGGGAAGGTGTGGGTGCGCTGCCGCGTGACCAGCGAGGACCCTTCATGCAGGAATGGCGTCAGACGCTGCGCGACGCAAGTCTCCTCGCTCCGCACTGGCCGACGCAGTACGGGGGGTCGGGACTGACCAGTCTCGAGCATGTCGTCTTGAACGAAGAGTTCGCCGCTCGCGGTGTCCCCACGGCGGGATCGAACGACGGCTTCAGCATCAGCATGGTCGGAAACACGATCCTGCATTGGGGAACCGAAGAGCAGAAGAACCACTTCATTCCCCGGATCCTCGACGGCATCGACGTCTGGTGTCAGGGCTACAGCGAGCCCAATGCCGGTTCGGATCTGGCCAATCTTGGCCTCAGGGCAGAGCTCGACGGTGACGAGTGGGTCATCAACGGGCAGAAAACATGGACTTCTGCGGCGACCACGGCCAACATGATCTTTGCCCTGTGTCGCACCGACCCCGACGCTCCGAAACACAGAGGCATTTCCTTTCTCCTCGTCTCGATGGATCAGCCCGGCGTCGACGTTCGGCCCATCTACGACATGGGCGGACAGTCCCACGTCAACGAGGTCTTCTTCGAAGATGCCCGCACCCCGAAGGAGAACGTGCTCGGTGAGGTCAACGGTGGATGGGCGGTCGCCAACACGTTGCTCGGGTTCGAGCGAGGCGTTGGAGCGACCGTGCAGTATCTCGCCTTCGAAAAGGAGCTCGAGAACTTCATCGAACTGGCCCGACGTTACGACCGCCTCGGCGATCCCGAGGTCCGCCAGCAGATCGCCAAGTTCCACACCGTTGTCGAGGTGATGCGTTTCCGGGGCTATCAGGTGCTCACCACGTTCCTCGCCGGCGAGCGTCCCGGCCCCGAATCATCGGTGAACAAGCTCTGGTGGAGCGTCTTTCACCAGGAGATCTCGTCGGCGGCGCTCGCCCTCGCCGGCCCCGGCGGCCAGATCGGGTTCGGCGAAGAGACCCGGGGCGGTATCGGTGCGCCTTCGCTCGGCACCCCCAACACGATCGCCAACTGGATGAACACCTTCTTCGTCGCTCGTGCCGGCACGATCTATGCCGGCTCGAGCGAGGTGCAAAAGGGCATCATCGGCGAGCGAGTGCTCGGCTTGCCGAAAGAGCCGAGGGCCGACGAGGGGTCGTGGCGCGACACCCAACGACTCGGTTGATGCGCAGTTCGGCGGTCTTCGGCGACGTTCACGTGAACGTGGACGATCACTATGTGGCCACGGTCGAAATCCGTCGTCCTCCCAACAACTTCTTCAGCCTGACCCTCATCGAGTCGTTGGGTGAGGCCTTTCGGACGATCGACGCCGACCCGCAGGCTCGCGCCGTGTTGTTGTGTTCGGAAGGCAAGCACTTCTGTGCTGGTGCCGACTTTTCGTCCGCCGGTGGATCGATCGACACCGAAATGCGCAATGCGGATGGCTCACCGCGTCACCTGTACGACGCTGCGGTCGATCTGTTCTCCACCCGAACGCCCGCCGTCGCTGCGGTGCAGGGCGCAGCAATCGGCGGTGGCCTCGGCCTCGCATGTTTTGCCGACTTTCGCGTCGCGGCACCCGAAGCCAGGTTCTCCGCAAACTTCGCCCGGCTCGGTTTTCATCACGGCTTCGGGCTGTCGGCAACTCTGCCCCTGATTGTCGGCCAGCAGAAGGCGCTGGAGTTGCTGTACACGGGCCGTCGGATCGATGGCGAGACCGCTCATGCGATCGGTCTTGCCGATCGTCTCGTTCCACTCGCCGATCTGCGGGCCGACGCACATGCGTTTGCAGCAGAGATCGCCGGATCTGCGCCGCTGGCCGTGGTGTCGATCCGCCAGACGATGCGAGGCGACCTTGCCGGAACGGTCAAGGCGGCGACCGATCGGGAAAAGCACGAGCAGGATTGGCTGCAACAGACCGACGATTGGCGTGAGGGCGTTGCTGCAATGGCCGAGCGCCGCCCTCCGAACTTCAGCGCACGCTGAGCGGCAGGTCTTGTCGATCCGGTGCACCGGGGCGCAACCAGGTCGGACCTGACGGCGCGGCTGGTCGAGAAAGGAACCCGAGATGGTCGAGAAACTTCCCAAGAACGACCCTCGCTACCAACAGCGATCGGCCGACCGCGCCGTGGTCGACCTCGAGGAGTTGCGCGCGTTCATCGCAGGCAAGCATCGGTGGATCCTCTCGACGACTCGGCGCGACGGTCGCCCACAGATGAGCCTCGTCAGTGGCGGAATGACCGAGGTAGGCGAATTGGCGATCGCCAGCTATCCGTCGCGGGCCAAGGTCAAGAACGCAACGGTCGACCCGGCAGTATCGGTCCTCGTCATGGGAGAGTCGTTCCACGACGAATGGATTCAGATCGACGGCATGGCACGCGTGTTCGACATGCCAGAGGCCGCAGACGGACTCGTGGAGTATTTCCGTTGCATCTCCGGTGAACATCCCGACTGGGACGAGTACCGCCGGGCGATGACCGAGCAGAACAAGTCGGTGCTCCTGATCGACATCACCAGGTGGAGTCCCGCGAGTCGGGGCGGATTTCCACCCGAATTGTTCGAGGACTGAGGGTCTGGGTACGTCGATCGACCTCAGGCGCCGGCGAGGTGCCGCCACACCCGCTCGGCGGTGCAGGGGATCTCGATGTGCCGCACACCCAGATGGGACAGCGCATCGACGACGGCGTTCTGCACGGCCGGCGTGGCGCCGATCGTGCCGGCCTCGCCCACGCCCTTCACGCCCAGCGGATTGCGATCCGTCGGCGTCTCCATTTCCAGTCGCTCGAAGCTGGGCAGTTCGGCGGCTGACACGAAGCCGTAGTCCATGAAGTTTGCCGTCTGCGGGTTCCCGTCCTCGTCGTAGACGAACACCTCCATGAGTGCTTGCGCGATCCCGGAGGCGACGCCGCCGTGAACCTGCCCGTCGACGATGGTGGGGTTCACGAGGTTGCCGGCGTCGTCGCAGCAGACGTGGCGGATCGGAGTGACCTGACCGGTGTCGCGATCGATCTCGACCACGGACAGGTGCACGCCGAACGGGAAGGTGGCCGCCGGTGGCTGGAAGTCGGTCTCGGCCATGAGGCCGCCGGTTTCGTCATCGGTCCTGGTGTGGGCGACGATCTCGGCCCAACTCAACGACCGGGCGGGCGTTCCGACGACGGCGAACGTGCCCGTGTCGACATCGAGCACGATGTCGGCGCGAGCCGCCTCGAGCATCTCGGCCGCCGCGTCTTTGGCCATCTCGACGACAGCACCGGCGGCTTCGTTGACCGCAACACCGCCGACCTGCAGCGACCGTGAACCACCGGTCCCGCCGCCTCGCTTCACCTGGTCGGTGTCGCCGTGACGGACCTCGATCTTGTCGAACGGGATGCCGGTCACGTCGGCGGCAATCTGGGCGAACGCGGTGTGGTGGCCCTGGCCGTGGTTGGAGCTCCCGGTCAACACCAGGGCGCTGCCGTCGGGTCGCACCTCCACGCTCCCGAACTCCGAGGCGCCCATCGGATTCGCGATTTCGACGTAGGCAGACCAGCCGATGCCGAGCAGGTGAGCGCTCGGGTCGGCCAGTCGGCGGGCCTGCTCGGCCCGCAGACCGACATAGTCGGCCGCCTCCATGACGGCATCGAGGGCAGCGCCGTAGTCTCCGGAGTCCATGTCGGCCCCGGTGGGGGTCATGAACGGGAACGACTCGGGTGGGACGAAGTTTCGACGGCGAACCTCCGCCGGGTCCATGCCGATTTCGGCGGCGAACGCATCGACGGCGCGCTCGAGGGCCAGCGTCGCCTCGGGCCGACCGGCACCCCGGTAGGCGCCGATCGGGGCGGTGTTGGTGACGACGGAGCTGGCGAACACGTCGACGTTGGGGATGTCGTATACGCCAGTCGCCATGATCTTCACGAACATCGGCAGAACCGAGCCGATTGCCGGGTAGGCCCCGCCCTCCTGGAGCACCTCGCATCGGTAGGCGGTGATGTCGCCGTCGCGGTTCCCACCGATCCGCACCCGGTACGACAGTGCCCGGGCGTGCGCGATGCCGACCATGCTCTCACTGCGTGTCTCGGTCCAGCGGACCGGGCGTCCAAGCTGCACGGATGCCTTGGCGATGACGAAGTCTTCCGGATAGTTGGCGTTCTTGCCGCCGAAGCCTCCACCGACATCCGGGGTGATGACGTGGACCTGGTCCGCCTCGAGTCCGGTTGCACCGACGAGACCGTCTCGGGTGCGGTGCGGAAATTGGGTGCATGCCCAGTAGGTCAGTCGGCCGGTCTCGGTGCTGTACGAGGCCAGTCCGGCGCGAGGTTCCAACGGGGCCACGCTCAGTCTCGGATTGACCATCTCGAGGTCGACGACGGTCTCGCAGGCTCCGAACAGATCTTCCCCGGAGCTGGGGAGGGCGAATGCAGTATTGGTGCCCGCCTCGGGAAAGAGCAGCTGCTCGTCCTTCGCAGCCTCGTGCGGATCGACGATCGGATCGAGCGGCTCGAAGTCGACAACGACGAGCTCGGCGGCATCGAAGGCCGCCTCGCGCGTTTCGGCGAGCACGACGGCGATCGGTTCGCCGACGTAGCGGACGCGGTCGACCGCCAGCGGGCTGCGCAACATCTGCTGGTTGAGCATCGGCATGTCGGGGGGCTTGGGCTCGAAGCCGAGGTCGGCTGCGGTGAACACCCCCACAACCCCGGGGGCAGCGGCTGCATCCGCGGTGTCGACCTCGGTGAGGTCGCCATGGGCGAGCGTCGAACGCACAAAGACGGCGTGCAATGCATCTGCCGGAGCCAGGTCATCCACGTACTTCCCACCGATGGTGAGATAGGCCGGGTCTTCCTTCCGGTTGACCCGGGTGCCGATCATGCTCATGGGTGCAGTCCTCTTTCGGAAGCGAACAGGCAGAAGCTAGCGGTGACCCTGACAGATCGGCCAGCTCGCGTCAGAACGACGCTGAGAGGCGTGCCGAGCGTTCGCACCCGTTTGCGACCTCGGCATACCATGCCGCTCGCAGCTGCGCCGTGTGGGCGGGAGGTCTGGACATGGCTGGAATCAACCTGGCAACCGCATGGGAGGTCGTCGCCGACGAGCAGGGCGATCGTTTGGCGCTGCAACACGGCGACACGGCGCGCTCATGGGTCGAGTACGAGGATCGGGCGGCGAGGCTCGCAGCAGCGCTCGACAGTGTCGGTATCGGTCCCGGCGACAACGTGGCGTGTGCGCTTTACAACGGCAACGAGTACCCCGAAGCGCAGTTCGCGGCGTTCAAGGTCGAGGCCGCACCGTGCAACGTCAACTATCGCTACGTCGAAAGCGAACTCGCCTATCTCGTCGACAACAGCGATGCGAAAGCGGTCTTCTTCGACGACGCCCTCACCGAGCGGTTCGACGCGGTTCGTGGCCAGCTCGACAAGGTCCGGCGCTGGATTCACGTCGGCGATGGGGACTGCCCTGAGTGGGCCGACCGACACGAGGACCTCATCGCCGCCTACGGGCCGCTCGCCCGGCGAGATCGACGCGCCGACGCGCTCTGGATCCTGTACACCGGCGGAACGACCGGGCATCCCAAGGGCGTCATGTGGCCCCACACCAGCCTGGTCAGTATCACCGCCCGTACCCTGGCCCCGCTCGGGCTCGAGATCCCGTCGAGTCCTGCCGAGCACGCCGCCAACCTGGCCACGCTGGAGCGATTCGGTGTGCAGCCAAGGCAGTTGGCAGCCGCCCCGTTGATGCACGGCACGGCTGGAATCGGCTCCCTCTTCACCCTCTTCAACGGCGGTGGCACCGTCACCCTCACCGGGCGCACGTTCGATCCCCACGAGCTCTGGGAGACCGTGCAGCGCACCGAGTGCTCCATGATTTCGATCGTTGGTGACGTCTTTTGTCGGCCAATGGTCGAGGCACTCGACGAGGCGGCCGATCGAGGGGAGCCCTACGACCTGACATCGGTTCGCTCGGTCACATCGTCGGGTGTGATGTGGAGCCAGGCGATCAAGGACCGACTGCTCGCTCATGCCCGGGCGCAGGGTTCACCGATGGTGACCAACGACAGCCTCGGCGCAAGCGAAGGGGTCGGCTTCGCAGGGAAGGAGTCGACGGGTGAGGGCGACACCGAGACCGCCACGTTCACGCTCGGGCCAAACGCTGCGGTGTTCACCGAGGAGGGTGAGCGGGTGCAGCCCGGCGACGGGCAGACCGGACTCCTCGCCGTGACCGGCCCCATCCCACTCGGTTACTACGGCGACCCGGTCAAGACCGCTGAGACATTCCGCCACTTCGAGGGAACTCGCTGGTCGGTGCCGGGTGACTGGGCGTCGATCGGAGCCGATGGCATGGTCACCCTGCTCGGCCGTGGATCGGTCTCGATCAACACCGGTGGGGAGAAGGTGTACCCCGAAGAGGTCGAGGAAGCCCTGAAACTGCTTCCCGAGGTTGTCGACTGCAATGTGGTCGGCGTGCCCGACCCGCAGTGGGGGGCAGCGGTCACCGCGGTCGTCGAGTTGGCTGAGGGTGCCGCGCCGAGCGATGGGGATCTTGTCGACCGCCTTCGCGGCTCGTTGTCCGGGTTCAAGTTGCCCAAGCACATCGTGCGTGTCGACACCGTGTTCAGAGGCCCGAACGGCAAGGCCGACTACGGGTGGGCCACGGCGGCCGCCCGAGACGCACTCGGCATCGAGGACTGAGCCCGGCGGGAGGATCCCTCCGTCATTTGACGACAGATCGCTGGACAGTCACGCTCGCGTCTGTGCTGAACCGCCTCGACGACTATCCGATCCATCAGACGCCGGAGCCCATTGCGCACCCGGCAACGTCGGACCCGAACGTCTACGACCGCACCTGGTTCAACGGCTACAACCTCGACGGCACCCGGTATTTCGGATTCGGTATTGCTGTCTACCCGCACCGACAGATCCTCGACGCTCACTTCTCCTGCGTCGAAGCAGGTGGACAACAGCACTGTCTCTATGCCTCGCGACGGGCGCCGCAGGAACGCACCGACCAGTCGGTCGGTCCGGTTCGGATGGAAATCGTCGAGCCACTCCGGACCGCCCGCATCATCATCGATGACAACGAGACGGGGATTGCAGCCGACCTGACGTTCTCGGCCCGAACGTCTGCGATCCAAGAGGCCCGGCAGGTGCTGTGGAATCGCCAACGCCGATCGATGGACGCAACCCGGTTCGCCCAGTTCGGACGCTGGCGTGGCACCATCAGCCATCCCGATGGCGAGTTCGTCGTCGACGAGGAGACGTGGCGCGGGACGAAGGATCGCTCCTGGGGGGTGCGGGGCGTCGGCGAGCGGATTCCGGTGGGTGCACCGGCACAAGCGCTGCCCTCCTTCTTTTTTCTGTGGGCACCGCTGCACTGGGACGATCATGTGACCCATGCGGTGTTCTTCGACGGGCCCAACGGTGAGGCGATCGTGCGCGAGGGTCTGACGTCGCCGCTGTATGCCAGCGGTGCCGACATTCCCGACGAACTCGACGAGGTCGCCACCCACATGGCGACTGCGCTGCACCGCGTCGAGTACGCACCAGGCACGCGCTGGGCGAAGCGGGCGGAGCTCGATCTGATCGATATGGACGGTCAGACCCGCTCGATCACGTTGGAACCACAGCTTCGATTCCAGTTCAAAGGGCTCGGCTACGGTCACCCGTCATGGAATCAGGGGGTGTGGAAAGGTGAACTCGCAGTCGAAGGCGAGAGTTTCGATCCGCTCGACCTCGACCCGGAGGCACCCGAGAACATCCATGTGCAACAGGTCGTCACCGTGGCCGACGATCAGGGCCGTACCGGGATCGGTGCGCTCGAGCAACTCGTGATCGGCCCCCACGGACCGTCAGGACTCACCGGTCTGTTCGACGGCGCATCATGACCGAGACGTTCGTGGGGCTCGATCCCGGCTGGATCGCGTCGAACGTCGAGATCGGTGGTGCCACACCACGAGACGTCGAGTTCGCCGGTTTCATCGGAACCGGCCAGATGAGCCGGAACGCTCGTTGGTCGCTCGACTGGGGAACCAACTCCGGACCGTCGTCGATCGTGGTCAAGATCCCAAGTGCCGACGAAACCGTTCGGAACATTTCGTTCGAACATGGCATTTACCAGAAGGAGTGTGCGTTCTACCGGTCGGTCAAGGCGCTGACGGATGTGGCGGCACCTGCGCTCATTGCGCTCCATGTGGCAACCGACGACTTCTGCCTGGTGCTCGAAGACCTTGCCGGGTCACGACAGGGAGATCAGTTCAGCGAGGCGACCGACGAGCAGCTCGCCTTGGCAATCGATCAAGCCGCAGCGCTGCACGCACCGGTCTGGGGCGCGGTCGATCAGCCGGCGTTCGACATCTTTCGGGACGATCCCGAGGAGCGGGCCGCCGGTTACGACGAACGGATGGCGTTCTTTCACGCCGTCGTACAGGAGCGGCTCGGTGCCGGTCTCGACGCAGATGTGGCCGACCTGCTCGCCGCCTTCGTCGAACGTGCGCCCCGCTATGTGGGCCGTGCCGCGCCGGTGACCCTGGTGCACGGTGACTTCCGTCCGGACAACTTCCTCTTCGGTGTCGACGCCGCCGCTCCTGCGATCATGGTGGTCGACTGGCAGACACTGTCGCTCGGAAGCGGCACCACCGATGTGGCGTATCTCCTCGGCGCTGCCGTGCCCCCCGAGCGTCGACGCGAGATCGAGCACGACATGCTGGCTCGCTATGTCGGCGAACTCGCCGGGCGCGGTGTCGACCACCCCCTCCAGCAGTGCCTCGAGGAGTACGCACTGGGGTCGTTGCACGGGATCGTGATCGCAATGACGGCCACCGTCATGGCCGAACAGACCGACCGGGGCGACGCCCTGTTCACCCTGATGCTCAACCGGCATGGGCGCCACGCGCTCGACATGGGGGCGCTCGACCGACTCGGCTGACTCCACCGGGCTGGCGGCATGGTCACCGGTCGGGTTGAATCGAGGCAACAAGATCGAAGGCCGGACAAGGGGGTCTGCTGTGGGTCGGCTGGACGGACGGGTCGTGATCGTCACCGGAGCCGGGCGGGGGGTGGGACGTGAGCACGCCCTGCTGATGGCCGAGGAGGGCGCCAAGGTCGTCGTCAACGATCTCGGCGGCGCCCAGGACGGCACGGGAGGCGATACCGGTCCGGCGCAGCAGGTGGTCGACGAAATCAGGGCCATGGGCGGTACTGCGATTGCGAATGGCGACTCGGTGGCGGCGTGGGACAGCTCCAAACGCATCGTCGATGCGGCGATCGAGACCTATGGCGATCTGCATGCCGTGGTGAACAACGCCGGCATCTTGCGTGACCGGATGTTGGTGTCGATGAGCGAGGAGGAGTGGGACACGGTCATCGACGTCCACCTCAAGGGCACCTGGTTGATGATGAAGCACGCCGCAGCCCACTGGCGAGAGCAGGCGAAGTCAGGTGCAGAGGTGCGGGGTTCGATCGTCAACACCTCGTCGACGTCGGGTCTGCATTCCAATGTCGGGCAGTCGAATTACGGCGCTGCAAAGTCGGCGATCGCAACCCTGTCCATCATCGGCGCCCAAGAACTCGGCCGGTACGGCGTTCGTGTCAACGCGATCGCTCCCGGAGCGAGGACGCGCATGACACTCTCGACCCCGGGACTCGGCGAACGCATCGGCGAACCCGAGGACGGTTCGTTCGACCAGTGGGATCCGGCGAACATCTCCCCGCTCGTCGCCTGGCTGTGCACGGCGGACTGTCCGGCGACTGCGCAGGTGTACTGGGTGGCAGGGAATCGCATCGCTCGCTACCTCGAATGGGCCCGGACCGACATCGCCGACACCGATGGCCGCTGGGAGATCGATGAAGTCGATCGTGTCGTCGGTGCGTGGGAGACCGGCCATGTGCTGTCGCGAGACGTCGTGGTGACCGACACCCGGCTCGAGTCGCGGCGTGCCGAGTAGTCGATGCCACTGACCGAGGCCGACATCGAGGGTGAGGTTCTCGACTGGTTCCGCAGTGCATGGGACCCCGACCTCTCGCTTCTCGAGTGGCGGATCTGTCTCCTCGAGTCAGGGTGGGCGGTCCCGTCGTGGACGACCGAGTGGTTCGGGAAGGGCATGCCGCACTGGGTCGATCGGGTCGCGCACACGGCGATCCGGCGGGCCGGAGGTGTCACCCTGCCGCTCGGAGCCGGCGCGAGCCTTGCAGCACCGACGCTGTACGAGCACGGGTCGGACGACCTCAAGCGCCGCGTGCTGGGGGCCGCGCTGACCGGTGAACACACCTGGTGCCAGCTCTTCTCGGAGCCGGGGGCAGGCTCGGATCTGGCCGGGCTCAAGGCGACCGCCACCCTCGACGGCGATACGTGGGTCGTCAACGGCCAGAAGGTCTGGAACACGAGTGCGCACCACGCCGACTTGGCGATCCTCGTCGCCCGCACCGATTGGGAGGCGGTGAAGCATCAGGGCATCACCTACTTCGTCCTCGACATGCGCCAGGCCGGGGTGGAGGTCAGGCCGATCGAGCAGATGAACCATCGCAGTTCGTTCAACGAGGTCTTCATGACCGACGCCGAGATCCCGACTGCGAACGTCGTGGGTGAGATCGGTGGGGGATGGGTGGTGGCCCGCGCAACACTCGCCCACGAGCGCCGGTACGCCGGCGAGCGAGTGGTCTCCCTGCGGGCCGACGCCCGCGGTCGGGTGATCGACGAGTTCCGCCTCGAGTACGCCGAGTACAACAAGACCTATGAGTGGTACCCGCAGCGGATGGGTCGCCCCGATCTGCTGGTCGAGCGGGCTCGGGCCGGAGGGGTGATCGACGACCCGGTCCTGCGTGACGACATGATGCGGCTGTGGGCCTTCGAGAAGGCGGCAGCCTGGACCGCCGAGCGAGCCCGGGCCAACCAGGCGCTCGGACGGCCACCGGGGTCAGAGGGATCGATCGGCAAACTTGCGACATCGGAAGTGGCCCGGCGCTGCAACGAACTCCACGGTCGCATCGCCGGCGCTGCCGCCATGCTCGATCGTTCGGACGACCCGGTCCACGAGATCGTGGCGGAGATCCTCGTCTCGACACCGGCGCAGTCCATCGCCGGCGGCACCGACGAGATTCAACACAACATCATCGGCGAGAGCATCCTCGGCCTGCCAAAGGAACCGGCTGCCGACCGCGGGGTGCCGTTCCGTGAGGTCGGACGTCTCTGAGTCGTTCGCTCGATCCCGCCGACGGCCAGACAGGTTTGCGTCTCCGCGACGGCAGCGGGAGGATCGCGTCCATGAGTTACGCCATCACCGACGATCATCGATCGCTCGCCGATGTCGCCCGTGATCTGCTCGCCACTCGAGACATGAGCGCAGCGCATCGGGCCACGCTCGGTGCGTCGACCGATCGGCTGCCCGATCACTGGAACGAGATCGCCGAGCTCGGCTGGCTCGGGCTCCATCTTTCCGAAGAGGTCGGTGGTGCCGGTTACGACCTCGCCGAGCTCGCGGTGATTCTGTTCGAATCGGGTTACGCCGTCGCGCCGGGCCCGTTGCTGTCGACGGTCGTCGTGTCGTCGTTTCTCGCGTCGACCGGTGCCGACCCTTCCTTGCTTCCCGGGCTCGCGTCCGGTGAGGTCATCGGCGGTTTCGGCCTCGGCGGTCAACTCGAGGTGGTCGACGACACCGTCACCGGCTCGGCCGGCTTGGTTCTCGGAGCGGAGTTGGCCAGTGTGCTCGTCGTGCCGGTCGGCAACGATGTCGCCGTCATCGACACTGCATCTGTCGGTGTCTCGGTTGCCGCAGTGGACAACCTCGACACGTCACGGCGGGTCGCTGCGGTCACCCTCGATGCGACGCCGGCGACGATCGTTCCCGGTGCGGCGAACGAGCTCCGTCGCCTCGCCCGTGTGCTCGGTTCGGCCGAACTTGCCGGGACGGCGAGAGCGTGCG
>Ga0181594_10001454_pt1 | contig 21957 bp, 17 predicted proteins | sample 071ome_18_FD_145603 | JGI IMG/M metagenome (GOLD analysis project Ga0181594, IMG submission 145603) | Coastal salt marsh microbial communities from the Groves Creek Marsh, Skidaway Island, Georgia - 071413BT metaG (spades assembly) | ecosystem: Environmental > Aquatic > Marine > Intertidal zone... | reverse complement strand
GCACATCAAGCACGTGACCGTCTTTACGGACATATTGGTACTCGATGTCGCGTGCGACGCCGTGCTTAAAAAATTGCGAGGCGTTTTTCTCGGCACTGACAAGGGACTGCTCAGAGAGGAACAGCCCCGGGTGGGCACCGATGATCTCCTCGCGCGTGTAGCCCATGACCTCGAGCCAGTAGTCGCTGACTGCGACCATCTCCATCTGCGGGTTGACCGAGTGCAGCATGGCGGGGGTTTTCTCGTAGAGCTCAACCGCCCGACGTTTTTCTTCGTTCAGTGCTTCATTCAGCGTGCTGAGGCTGTCCCGCTGTTCGCGGATGGTCGCGAAGGCCTGCTCCCGGACTTGCCGCGCGGTCATCAGGGCCTCCGACATCTGGTTGAACCTGCGTACGACATCGCTCAGCTCGTCGTTACCTCTCAGGGCCATCTTGTAGCCCAGTTCTCCCGCCGCAATCCTCTCGGTGCCTTCGCCAAGGGCGCGCAGCTGCCGGGTCAGATAGGTGCCGAGGCTTAGTGAGAAGAGGGCTACCAGGAATATTTCGGTGCCGACGATCGCTAAGGTCCGCTCGCGCGCGCGGGCCAGGTTACGGGTCAGGTGGGCGACTTCGTAGCCGATTTCTATCTCGCCGAAGTCCGTGCCGGCGATCTGCACTGTCTGCACGACACGGTAGATCCCGTCCATTGCATCGCTCAGACGGGTGCTGGCCGGCAGCGGTTTTCGTGCCTGCGCGAGGTTCCCCGAGGCCGCTACTTCCATGCCGTCGGCGCCCAGCACGCGAGCAAACACAACGCCTTCGTCCTGGCTCAGAGATGCCGCTGCCGCGTTAAGTCTGGCGAGGTCCGAGCTGAGCAGCGACTCAGTGATCAGTGCAGCGAAAGTGCGTCCGCCCATGCCGGTCAGCCGCTCGATTTCCTCTTCTGCGATTTCGGTGAGAAAGGGAAACACCAGCACAAAAAGCAGGGTCAGCAGCAGGCTCTGGATCAGGGCGACACCGAGGATTGTTTTGAGCCGGAAAGTTAGACGCATGCGGGTCCCGGGATGCTTGGTTCAGTCATCCATAAGCGCCTGGGCAAGCCGGCTGCAGCGGCACCAGGGAAAGTGTGAGAGCAACGCGTCCCTGGGCCACTCAGTGAGACGGAAATTGTATGTCGCCGCGCCCATGGTTTTCTTGGACGGTTCCGCTGCAGCCACTATACGCGGATTGGTCGCCTGTGGTGACCCGTACAGGCCGTCACAAAACGGCGCTGGTTTGCCCCGGCTTCACGTCGGCGGCCAGGGTGCATCGATATCGGCGGCGGTGAGCAGGGTGCTCCGGTCTCCTCCCGGCGGGTAGATCCATTGCGTATTAATAGTCTGCTTGAGCGGCTTGACGTCGGCACCGACCTGCTCGGGCCGGCGTTCCCAACCGGTGGTGAACAGGGCGCCATAGTCACCGAGATCCAGGCAGGTGACGTAATCAGGCTGGCTGTACGCGCGCGGAGGCAGGCCGAGCAGATCACGCGCGGCGTTGTAGCCCGCGCATTTTCCCATCGGTACTGCATGCTGGCAGGACATCAGGGCCAGGTGCGTGGCGTCGACATGGGCTGCTGCCAGGTCGCCGGCGGCATATAAGCCCGGCGCACCAAGCACCCGGAGCTGCGCATCGACCGGCAGGCGACCGTCCGCACCCGTTGGCACGCCCAGTGTTGAGGTCAGCGCGTGCGCCTGCAGACCGGTCGTGGCGACCACGGTTGCCGCTGCGATCCGTTCGCCGTCCCGGAGCTCAACGCCCGCGCTGTGGATGGCGCTTACTTCGGCGCCCAGGCGCAGCTCGACCCGCGCATCATGCAGCGCCTGCTCGATGTGAGGTCGGGGCAGGTCGCCGAGCTCGGGCCCTACAGAATTCGATCGCTCCACCAGAACGATCCGGGCCTCATCTGCCGCGGCGCTCTGACCCAGGGCACGCAGGCGGCGACGGACTTCAAGCGCCATTTCGACGCCGGTAAATCCTGCACCGATGATGACGAAGCCGTGTCGCACCGGGTCGTCGTAGGCAAGTCTGTCCAGACTTTCCAGGTGGGCATGCAGGCGCGCAGCACCGGCAAACGTATCGATATCAAAGGCGTGCGGGTCGGCACCGGGCACATCGAGTGGGCGTTGGACGCTGCCCGCAGCGAGGACCAGGCGATCGTAGTGCAGCACAGTGGTGCTGCCGCCCGCGTTCAGCACCTGCAGCGCCCGCTGCCCGGCATCGATGCCGGTTGCGCTGCCCTGGTGGACAGCGATACCCAGAGTTTCGAACTGCTCCCCGAGTGGTGCCTGCATCTCCGGCGTGAAGGGTTCATAGAGACGCGGGCGTACGGTAAGGCAGGGCTCCGGCGTCACCACGGTAATGTGGATGCTGCCGTCCGCGATGGCATTTTCCCGGGCTGCAACGAGCGCTGCCCACATGCCGGCAAATCCGCTGCCGACAACGATGAGTTCCTGAGCGTTCATGCGCTGATCTAAAGCTTGTCCTTGGCGAATGTCGTCGGCCAGTAATCACATGCCGCGAGGCCCTCCAGCGCAAGGCCGTAAGGGAGGTTGTCCAGCATGGCGCGCTTGACCTGCTGCAGGATGGCTTCGCGGGTAAGGCGCACGGTGAGCTGCGGGCGCTCACCGATCTTCCGCGCCAGGGTCCACGCACGATCGAGCAGTGCAGCCTGTGGCATGACCTCGTTGACGACACCGAGGTCCAGTGCCTCTGCGGCAGAAAGCTCCTGTCCGGTCATGAGGAAGTAACGCCCCCGGTTAAGTCCGAGCAGCATCGGCCACACGATGTGGACGCCGTCTCCGGGGACCAGACCGGACGGATAGTGCGGCGCATCCTGGAAGGTTGCGTGGTCCGCCGCGAGGACGATGTCGCAAAGCAGCGCGAGTTCGGCATGCACCGTCGCCGGGCCGTTCACCGCAGCGATCATCGGCGCCTGGATCTCGAGCAGGTTCATCAGCAGGCGCTTGGCGTCGGGCAGCACATGCGAGGCCCAGGCGTTGGCGTCGACCCCACCGCCGCCCAGGTCTTCCTCGTGAATGAAGGTGGTGCCGGAACCGGTGAAGATAATTACCTTGTTTTCCGGATCGGCGGCGATATCGGCAAAGCAATACCCGAGTTCCTGATGTGGGGCGAACCCCCACACCAGATCACTGCCGCCTGAATGCATGGTGATCTGGAGAATGCCGTCTTCCCGCCGGAAATCGATGTGCTCGTATTTCTGCGCGTACTCTTCAAGTGTCGGGATCTTCATAGCGGAGTCCTCGGTTTAAGGGGATCGTCGCCGCCATCGCGGGCGGGTTATCCAAGGAGCGCATCATAGAGGTCTCCGCTCGGATCGGGAAAGCGGTCCTCGGGTTCTCGTCGGGCGCCTGCTTGTGGCACTGGCGACCGACTTGCTCTTTTTCAGGGCGTCGCTGCACCGATATGAGGCGTCGCAACGGCACTCTGCTGCCCTGCACGCGCCAGATGCCGCGGAAGACCGCGGCCTCGGATTGGTGTCGTTATTGCTTTAGTTCTGTCTCGGGCCACCTTGCTTTCGCTACGATGCCGGGCAGGCGTTGTCAGCATCCATCACAGTGCTCTGAGAGGGTTGTCCATCTCTTCGCTACATGTTCAAGGAGAGGAAAGTGTCGGCAACATGTCAGGATTCTTTTACTCAGGCGCTTGCCCAGATCTGGGCAGCCCACCACGGCAATAACGACGGCGAGGTCGCCTCCTACATTCCGGAGCTGACGCGTGCTGATCCCAATCATTTTGGACTTGCTATTGCGACTATCGATGGGCGCCTGCGGACCCATGGTGATGTCGAAGTGCCTTTCACCATCCAGTCGGTGTCCAAGGCCTTCGCCTTTGCGCTGGCTATGGAGGCTGTGGGCCTGCACAACATCGCGCCGCACGTCGGCCTCGAGCCCAGCGCTGACCCGTTCAATGCCATCGTGTTCGACGTTGAAAACCGACCCTTTAACCCCATGGTCAATGCGGGTGCGATTGTGACCAGCGCCATCCTGCTTGATCACTTCGGCGATGAGGCCTTCCCGACGCTGCTCGCGCGGTTTTCCGCCGCTGCGGGACGTTCGCTGCCGGTCAACGAGGCGGTCTATCAGTCCGAATCCCGCACCGGCGAGCGGAATCGGGCTATCGCGCACCTGCTCAAAGCCAACGGTCATCTGCCCGGCGACCCTGATGCGGTGCTGGATCTTTACTTCCGACAGTGCGCAATCGAGGTGACGGCGATCGACCTGGCTCTGATGGGCGCGACGGCCGCGAACATGGGGCAGAACCCTGCCACGGGGCAGAGCGTCTTCGACGTGGTAGCGATACGCGGCATGCTCTCGGTGATGTTCACCTGTGGGATGTACGACCACGCGGGCACCTGGGCCTTCGATGTCGGCATACCGGCAAAGAGCGGCGTGGGCGGCGGTATTCTGGGCGTGGTCAATCGACAGCTCGGCATTGCCGGTTTCTCGCCGCGCCTGGATCGCTGGGGTAATTCGGTGCGCGGCGTCGCGGCTTTCGAGACGCTGTCGCAGGAGTTCGGTCTGCATGCCTTTGATTGCACCAACGTCGGTTCGGCGTACCTGAGCAGCCTGATAGCCTGAGTTCAGGGCGCGTTCCTCCGTCGGGCGGGCACCTTAGGCTGGGTCGCAGTGAACGTTCAGAGAAAGGCCAGCAGCAGGAAATACCTGCGCCTGGCGCGCAACATTGCGCTTGCCGCTTTGATGGTGAAGTTGATCCTTGCCATCTGGGGACTCACCATCGGGGCGCGGTGAGACAGGTCAGCGGAACCGCGGCATGACCTCAGCGGCGAAGCGTTCGAGACTCTCTCGAAAGATCCCTGGCGGCACGCCTGGAGAGGCGCCCCAGGTGATCAGATCGGTGATGCCAAAGCGGCTCGTGAAGGCTTCGATTTCGTCACCGACCTGCTCCGCGGTGCCGATGATCAGATTCTGCGGGATGGCGTCGGGGCTGGGTGCACTGTGCAGGACCTCCTGGTCGCCGGCTTCGCTCAGCCATTTCTCATACAGCTTCATGCGATAGCGCTCTCCAGCGAGAACCTGGCGCGCGACCCGCTCACGGTCGTCGGTGACGACGAACGGACGCAGGATCCCGACGCGATAGTCTTCAGGTCGTCCGCCGCGCGCAGCGAGCTCCTCCAGCCAGGGGTCGAGCACCACGGAACGCCGTCCCTGAGGGAGCAGATGGGCACCGAGGCGTGCCGCGCGGCGCGCCCCGGCTTCGCTCATGGCCGCCACCCACAGCGGCGGGCCGCCCGGCTGCACCGGTCGCGGGCGCAGAGCAACATCGTCGAACTGGAAGCGCTTGCCGTGAAAACTGAAGCGGTCCTCGCGCCACGCACGCTGCAGGATCTCGATGCCTTCCTCCGTCAGCGATACGCGGTGCTGCCGGTTGACGCCGAAAGCCCTGAACTCGTGATGTGCATATCCAAGGCCGACCCCGAGCATCATGCGTCCGTTGCTGAGGTTGTCGAGGACGGCGAGGTCCTCGGCGAGGCGCACCGGGTGATGAAAGGGCATCAGCAGCACGTTCGAAGAGATCTGCACCCGCTGGGTTGCCGCCGCGACCGCGCCGGCAATGGCCACAAAAGAGGGGATGTAGCCGTCTTCGACAAAGTGATGCTCAGTCACCCACACCGAGTCGTAACCCTGGCTGTCCACCGCGCGGATCTGCTCTAGGCAGCTCGCGTAGAGCTCAGGCAGGCTCAGGCCGCTGTCGGGCGGGTTACGGAAGTCAAAAGCGACGCCGAAACGGAGTTTGCTCATAGTGCGCACGTCCTTCGAGAGGTGATGCTGTGCCGGCATCTTAATACGTGGCTTTTCGCGCAGATGGGTCAGGCTGGGGGAGGGTGCTTGGTAAGATCACCGCCCCCTGACAGGACAGAATACACATGGCGCTACGCTCCTATCGCGGCCGCAGGCCGCAGCTCGGCCAGCGGGTATATGTCGACGATGCCGCTGTGGTCATCGGCGATGTCGAGATTGGCGATGACAGCTCGGTGTGGCCCTGCGCAGTGATCCGAGGCGACGTGCAGCAGATCCGGATCGGCGCGCGCACCAGCGTGCAGGATGGCGTGGTGCTCCATGTCGCGCACGATGGCCCGTACTCTCCGGGCGGGCGAAGGCTCATCATCGGTGACGATGTCACCATCGGCCACAGCGCAGTGCTGCATGCCTGCACTGTCGGCGACGCCTGCCTGATCGGCATGAACGCAACCGTCCTGGACGGTGCCGTGGTGGAAGACGAGGTGGTGATCGCGGCAGGTGCGCTGGTGCCGCCGGGCAAGTATCTCCCCCGCGGCACCCTGTGGGCAGGCAACCCGGCAGAGCAGAAGCGCGAGCTGAAGCCGGAGCAGATCGAGCGCCTGCGCTACTCAGCACGTCATTACGTCACGGTAAAGGACGCTTTTCTCGCGGGCGAAGAGGACTGACCGATGCGCATCAGGGAGATCCGGACGCATCGCCTGAAGGTGCCCTTTGTCGAGCCGCCGAAAACGGGCTTTCTTGATCTGCCCCTGATTGACCTGCTGATCGTTGAGGTGGAAGCCGACAACGGCATCGTCGGCACCGGCCATCTGCATCCGCTCGCCGGCGGTATGCGCACGCTGCAGATGTGCATCCAGGAGATGCTGGAGCCGTTGCTGCTGGGTGAGGACCCACGCGAAGTCGAGATGCTGTGGCGGAAGATGTGGCGTGCAACCTACATCCAGGGGCGCATGGGCATCACCGTCATGGCCATGTCCGCGCTGGATATTGCGCTCTGGGATCTCGTCGGGCGCGAGCGCGGTCAGCCGCTCTGGCGGCTTTGGGCGGGAAAATCCGACCCGGTGCCGGTCTATGGTTCCGGCTGCTTTCGCGGCCTGGGTCACGACGGCATGATCGAGCGTGCGACGCGCTTTGTCAGCGAAGGTTTTTCTGCGATCAAGATGCAGGTCGCGCACACGTTCACCCACGATGAAGATGTCGCCAACGTGCGCGATATGCGCATGGCGCTGGGTGACAGGATCGACATCATGGTGGACGTGAATCAGGGCTGGTCAGCCGAAGAGGCCATCACAGTCGGGCGCCGCCTCGACGACTTCCGGCTGGCCTGGTTGGAGGAACCGGTGGTGGCGGACGATTTCGACGGTTATCACCGTGTGGCCGATGCCCTTGCGACCCCGCTAGCAGGTGGCGAGAACCACTTCACGCATCACGATTTCAAACCGTTTTTTGCCAGCGGCAAGGTGCCCATCCTGCAGCCGGACATCATGCGTGGGGGCTACACTGAGCTCCGGGTCATTGCCGATCACGCCGCGGCGGCCGGGCTGCGCATCGCGCCGCACCTGTTCCCCGAGTTGTCCGTTCACCTGCTGGCTTCGATCCCGAATCCCGCCTGCCTCGAGTACATGGGGTGGTTCGACCATCTATGGGTTGCGCCCCTGACAGCGGAGAGCGGCTATCTCCGGCCGCCGGAACGTCCCGGGCACGGGATGGACTTCCGGCCCGAGATCCTGCGTGATTACCGGTGCACGGATTGATGTGGCCCAGGCGCTTTGCCTGGTCTCAGCGCAGTGCGTCGTGGCGATCGTGGGCTTTGAATTGCAGGGTGACGGTGGTTCCGGTCGGTGATGACGCCAGAGGATCCGACTGCGAGTCGACTGTGATCTTCCCGCCATAGGCCAGCATGAACCGTCTCACCAGGTTCATGCCGAAGCCGGTTCCCTCTTCTCCCTGGGTGCCTTGACGGCTCGTTTTAGCGTTCGGATCGAACAGTTTCTCGAGCATGTCGGGGGGAATGCCAAGCCCCTCGTCCTTGATGCAGACTGACACGGTCTCACCATGTCGAGTGCCTTGTACCGAGATCCAGCTCCCGGGCGATGAGAACTTCAGTGCGTTGGTGAGCAGATTGTTCAACACGCAGTTGACCAGGGAGGTTTGCTCTGCTTCGACCAGAATTTCTTCAGGCACATCTACCAGCAGCGCGATATTTTTTGCCTCGAATGCCGGGCTCAGGATGGACTGACTGGTGCTGGCGCAGCTTTTCAGATGGCAGGGTGACAAGTCGAGTTTTCCGGTCTCCAAGGCGAACAGTCTGCGGATGACATCAATCAACGAGAGCGCCTGGTCAGCGTTCCTGCTTACCAGGCTTGTGGCGGCTTCGGGTGCTTTCCCGGCGGTCATCAGAGCGCTCAGTCCGGATATCCCGCCGATAAGGTTTTTAAGGTCATGGCTCAGGACCTGCAGCAACCCTTCCTGGTCGCGGCTCTTGTCATAGATGGCTATCTCACCCTCTTCCAGAAGCCAGGAGAGCAGAGTAAAAAACGCAAACATCGTCAATCCACTGACAATGGCGTTAAACGACAGCAGGACGTGCTGAGATTCACTGCCCACCAGCCGCAGAGCCGGGTGCTCAAGCGCGAGAAACGTCGCGGCCAGAAGGGCAGCGGCGACTGCAGCCAGAAACGAGAAACGCAATAACCAGCTCCAGTCCGGGCAAAGAAAAAGAGTCAGGATCACGTTGGCGGCGAGCCACAGATAGACGCCACTTTCAGGGCCGAGCCAGATGAGGTGAGAGGTTATGAAAATGACAATCTCGGCGTTACCCACCAGTACCGCAAGCTGACCCTTACCGTTTCTGGCCAGAAAAAAACATGCGACCCATGACAGTGTGCTCAGCGTGTGGTAGACGACTGGCAACGCCAGGTCGAGCTGCAGGAAATAAATCGCAAGAAGGATGTGCGTGACAGCGCCGAGCAGCATGGTCAGCGGAATCAGCCTGTCAGTGCGTGCTTTGTGCGGGCCCTGATTTGGGCGAAACAAAAGATCAGACCGTAACATCCTGTTCCCCACTGTTTATTTCAGAGCTCGGCTGGGACCAGCGTCAGCGTGGTTGTTCTGGGACCTGAAAATCAAGAGTGAACGTAGTGCCGGTCCCCGCTGGATGATCAAGCGCGCGGCTCGCTTTGTCATCGAGGGCTTTTCTGCCATCTAGTGCTTTCGCGGCCAGGGTCACGGAGGCCGCTCCACAGCGGGACTCGACCGCGATCCCACCGCCGTACGCCAGCATGAACTGCTTGACCAGGGGCAGACCAAAACCGGTCCCGCGCTCGCCGGCCGTGCCGACCCGTGTCGTTTTCACCGCAGGATTAAACAGCTGTCCGAGCATGGACGGAGGAATACCGATCCCCTGGTCGGAAAAAACCAGATAAATCCTGCCGTTTTCCTGTCGCGCTTGAATGGTGATTTCGCCACCGGCGTTGGAGAACTTGATGGCATTGGACAGCAGATTATTCAACACGGTGTTCAGCAGGGATGTCGGTTCGGCGCGAACCCTCAGCGCTTCGGCTATATCGACTTTCAAAGCGATGGTTTTCTGTTCGAGGGCAGGTGCGAGTATCGAACAGCTCTGCGCCACCAGGCTGTTCAGATCACAATCCTGCAAAGTGATCGATTCGAAATCCCTCGCAAAAAGTGAGCGCGTCAGGTCGATCATCTCATTTGCCTGAACCGTGTTCCGCTCGATCAGGTCAAGATGTTCCTGCCCCAGTTTGTTCGTATCCCGGGTGCGCTGCAGCAGGTTAGTGAGTACCAGGGTTCCGCCGAGCAGGTTCTTAAGATCGTGGCTCAGAAGCTGCATCAGCGCTTCACGTTCTCGCGTTGAGCGCGCGATCTCCCGCTCTGCCCGACCAAGCATGAATACAAACAGAAGCTGCAGAGCCATTACGGTTGTGCCGGTGATCACCAGGTTCATAACCTGCAGCGAAGTGTGTACTGCGGGGCTTACCTGGACTACAGGCTCAGCCAGGATAGAAACCGCTGTGAGCCAGGCCAGCGCCGCAGCGGACAGGCTGGTGCGCGCGACCAGGCTCCATCCGTACAGGAAAAAGTACACAGGCACGATGATCACCGCAAAAAACAGCAGGTAACCGTCCTGCCAGCCGAACCAGTAGATATGGATCGTCATGAAGATCATGATTTCGAAAAAGGCGAGAAAGCCCGCAAGCTGGATATGCCCCAGGTGCGCTATCGCTGCAGCGCCAAGGAAGAACAGGGCGCTTGTCACGTTGTAAAGGAAGGATTGCTGCAGGCCGAAGGCGAACGCAAAAGCCGCCAGCGCCGCGTGCGCTGGCGCGCCGAGAGCCAGCATCGCAGGTGCCATTTTCGCGATGCGTTTGCGGGCCAGCTCACGCTGTAGATCCGGGAAAGGGTGCATGCTCGAGTTCAGGTAATGGCGGAGCGGTTGCGGACGGTACCACGCAGCTAGGTTGCTTTCCCGGAAGGCGACGAAAAGTTTACAAAGTCGTTTATGCTCGCCGCCCCGCGCTGTGGCGTTGACTACAAGGAAGAACCAGAAGATGAAGGAAATCGGATGGCAAGCGACAGCGCTTGTGGTGGGGCTGCTATGGGGCTGCGCCGGCCAGGCAGCCGGAGAGGCGGACGACCATCGCCTGCACTATCAGGCCCATGGGCCGCATCACCTGTCGGTCTTTTTCGGTGTTACGGAGATCGATGAAGAAGAGCTCGATACCGCTTTTACGCTGGGGCTCGACTATGAGTATCGCGTCAGCCGGCTGCTGGGGGTGGGAGCGGTTACCGAGCATGCGTTTGGTGCTCTCGACGCAACCAGCGTGCTGGCCGTGGTTGACGTCCACATCGTTCAGGGCTTCGCCCTTCAGGTCGGGACCGGCGTTGAGTTCTCGTCAGAGGATGATGTGGCGATCGGACGGGTCGGCGGACTCTACGAGACAGCCTTCGGTGCTTACACCGTTGCGCCGCAGATCCATTACGACATTCACGATAAGCACAAGGATGCGCTCGTGTTCGGGCTGGCGCTTGGACGCGCTTTTTGATCGCTTCTCGACGGGAGTCGGATCGAATTCGATAGAGCGGGTCGGCGTGCGAGGCGGGGGAGTGGTCCCGGGAAAGCCCCGGCCGCCTCCGGGCGGAGACGGCGGGGATCAAAGCATGATCAGGAAGCTGAACCTCAGTTCTTGGTGGCGCCTTTGGAGATCTGCTCCATCACCTGGTCAAGGTTGAAGCTGCCGGGTTTCTGCCGTGGCGGAAATTCGCGGAAGCTCTGCAGCCATTGCCCGACATAGGCCGCGGCGGGCGCGAACATGAACATGTGCTCGGCAAACCAGCGGTCGTAGTCCATGCCGATATCGGGTGCGAGCTCGAACGGATCCATGCGCAGATTGGTCAGCAGCGGTGCGCGCAGTTTGGTGAACGGCTCGATCCACACGTGGAGACCGTGCGCGTCCTGGCGCAGAAAGGTTGCTTTCCACGGGCCGTAACGCAGCGCGGCAACGCTGCCGTCATCGGTCCAATAGATAAACTCTTTGCGCGGCCACTCGCCCTCGCCCTTCAGCGCAGGCATCAGGTTGTAGCCATCGATGTGCACCTTATATTTGCGATCGCCAACCTGGCGACCCTTGAGCATGTCCTGCTTCACCGTCGTGTCTCCGGCGGCGGCGAGCAGCGTGGGCAACATATCCTCATGTGATGCGACGTCATTGACGACGGTGCCGGGCTTGATAACGCCGGGCCATTTGATCAGCGTCGGAACCCGATAGCCGCCTTCCCACTGCGTATTCTTCTCGCCGCGGAACATGGTGGTGCCGCCATCCGGCCACGAGAACGACTCTGAGCCGTTGTCCGTGGAATACATGACGATGGTGTTGTCTGCGATCCCGAGGTCGTCGAGTTTTGTCAGCAGCTGCCCGACATGGGCATCGTGCGCCACCATGCCGTCAGCGTAGATACCGTACGGGGTCTTGCCCTGATCGGCCTCTTTAAGGTGGGTGAAGATGTGCATCTTGGTGGAGTTCCACCATACAAAGAACGGCTTACCCGCTTTGTGGGCCCGGTCCATGAAGTCGAGCGCGGCGGCGGTGACCTCATCGTCTACCGTTTCCATGCGTTTCTTGGTCAGCGGACCGGTGTCCTCAATGCGGCCGTCCGCGTAGCTGTGAATGACGCCACGGGGACCGAAGCGCTTCTTGAATTCCGGGTTTTTCGGGTAGTCGGGATGCTCCGGCTCCTCTTCCGCGTTCAGGTGGTAGAGATTGCCGAAAAATTCATCGAACCCATGGTTGGTCGGCAGCATTTCATCGCGGTCGCCGAGGTGGTTCTTGCCGAACTGTCCGGTCATGTAGCCCTTTGCACGCAGCAGGGTCGCGACCGTCGGGTCTTCTTTTTTCATGCCTTCCGGTGCGCCCGGAAGTCCGACTTTAGTCAGGCCAGTGCGGATCGGTGACTGCCCGGTGACAAACGCAGCGCGGCCAGCCGTGCAGCTCTGTTGGCCGTACCAGTCGGTGAACATGGCGCCGTCAGCAGCAATGCTGTCGATGTTGGGTGTCTTGTAGCCCATCATGCCGTGGTTGTAGGCGCTCACATTGAACTGGCCGATGTCGTCGCCCCAGATGACGAGCACGTTGGGCTTTTCAGAGGCCGCCTGGGCCGATATTGCTGTCAGGCTCAGTGCGAGAGCCGTTCCAGCAACGGCTTTCCTGCCGTGGATTCTCATGTTCGGGTTCCTCCTTAACGATGAGTAATGAAAACAGACGCGAGTTGACCGTCGGCATACGCAAGCGCGCGTGCCGACGAGGGGCGGGCGTTAATCGAAAGCGTAGTGCAGCGTGCCGCCGACGACGACAATCACGTTGGTATCAAACTCGCCCGTCACCCGGCTTTCGCGCAGGGTGCCGGCGAGCACAGTCTGGTCGACTTCCGCGTCGCCGCCGAGGATGACCGTGGTGCCCAGCGCGCCAGTCCATTTGCCGTGCGGGGCAAAGATGTAGCCCAGTTTGAGCTTAAGACTCTTGTCGTAAGGCAGATCAAACGTGCGGTTGCGGTCGCTGACCGGAGAGCTGTTGTAGTTGATGCCGAAGCTGTAAGAACCGTGGTCGCCGATGTGCACGAACTGCCCGCCTACCGACCAGGTGTCTTTCCAGTTGCGCTGCAGCGCGGCCGGGTTGGTGGCGATATTGGTGTCCAGGGTCAGAATGTTGTCCTTGAACACGGACCAGTCTTCCCAGGAGCCGGTCAGATGCAGCACGTTTCGCTGGTCGATGTGGTACTGGATCCCGGCTTCGATAGTCTGCGCGTTGGTCCATTCGACGGTGATGTCGCGGCTGAACTCCGAGACGGGGCTGATAACCGGTGCGATACCGGAAAACTTCGCTTTGCCGTCGAGGTCGAGATCCATTTCAGCGCGATAAACCAGCCCGAACAGCAGCTGCTCGCTGGCTTTGAACGTAATGCCAGCGAACGGCTGCGCGCCCCAGTCGTCGAGATTGTCGAAGTGGACGCGTCCGTCCGGGAGGGCGCCCAGGTTGTTGAAGGCGATTTTCTGATCGAGCTTACTGCGGGTTATCGAGACGCCTGCGCCTATCGAGAATCGATCGTTGACCTTGTACGCAAGTGAGGGCACCAGTCCCACCCCCTGCAGCTCAACTTCCGTCACGGCATAGCGGCCAACGAAGTTGTCGCCGTAATCAAGCCCGCCGCCGAACAGGCCGACCGCGGAGAAACCCGCCCACCAGTTGCCGCCCAGAGGACGCACGTAGGCGAGGTCAGGCAGAACGGTTGTCTGCCCGGCATTGCCGCCGTCAGACCCGGCCTCGGTTGATGTGTCCGGATCGAACTTCATGATCGGAACAACGACGCCGGCCATCGCCTGGAAGCTCGGCTTCGGTTGGGCCGTCATTGCCGCCGGGTTGAGCCAGGCAGCGCGCGGGGTGACCGTGTCGGCAGGGTTGACGTCGTAGATGTACAGACCGCCAGCAGAAGCGGTGGCGGAAACGGCCGCCAGGAGGGTGGTCATCAAACGTGCAAGATGCGGGCGACATCGCATAGGGCTAGGCCTTGTCTCCTGATGAGGGCGCGAATTGTACGTCAATAATGTGAGGACCTGTGACCGCATCCGAAAGCGCCGAGCGTGGCGATGCGCACACCCGGTCAGCCTGTGAGTGAGACCGCTCAAGAACGACCGTTGTCGTTTGCGCAGGCGTAGCCGGATTTGTATTGTCAGTAGGTGTTTGCGCATCCCGCCATACGCCGGTCCGAGCCGGTTTACCGTCGACTCCCGTTGAAGGAGAGCCTTTTTTGTCGCCTGCTGACAGCCTGTCCCGGCGCTGCGGTCTTGACCTTTGTCGCGTTGCTGTTCGGCGCCGGCCGTGTGCCGGCCGCGGATACCCTCGGGTTTGTCGGCAGCACACAGTGCGGCGGCTGCCATGCTGATGCACTCGCCGCTTGGCGGGGTTCGCACCATGACCTGGCCATGCAGAACGCCACGGACAGCACCGTGCTCGGGGATTTCAATAATGTAACTGTGCGGCAGGGCGATGCCGCAACTCGCTTTTTCCGCCGCGAGGGTGGGTTTTTCATCGAAACAAAAGATGCAGAGGGCAGGCTGGCGGAGTTCGAGGTGCCCTTTACCTTCGGTGTGACACCGCTGCAGCAATACCTGGTCGACGTTGGCGATGGCGCCCTGCAGACCTTCGGCTGGGCGTGGGACAGTCGCCCGAAAGGGGGCGGCGGGCAACGCTGGATGGCCGTTTACGGCGATGAATTTATCTCCCCGAGCGATGAACGCCACTGGACTCATCGTGGCCAGACCTGGAATTACATGTGCGCGGACTGTCATTCAACAGCGTTCCGAAAAAGCTATGACGAGGGCGCGCGGCGGTATGCCAGCGTCTGGGCGGAGCTCGATGTGGGGTGTGAGGCCTGCCATGGTCCGGGTGCTGCGCATGTGGCCTGGGCTGAGCAGAAGGATGCGCCCCGGCCAACGGCGAAAGGCGCCGAGAAGCTGGGGCTGACTCATCGCCTGGCGGACTTCGACGGTGGTCGCTGGATACGTGAACCGGGTGACCGGATCGCGCACCGCAGCGTCGCACGCAGCAGCCATGCCGAGATCAACGCCTGTGCGCGCTGTCATTCGCGCCGCACGCAAATCAACGAAGCAGTATTCCGTGGTCAGGAGCTGCTCGATGATTACATCCCGGCGCTGCTCGAGCCCGGGCTCTATCACAGCGACGGGCAGATCGACGAGGAGGTCTATGTCTGGGGCTCTTTTTTGCAGAGCCGTATGTACCAGGCCGGTGTGACTTGTAGTGACTGCCATGATGCGCACAGCGGCAGACTCCGCGCAGAGGGCAACACGCTGTGCGCAGGCTGCCACGCGGTTGAGGCCTATGACGTTCCCGCGCATCACCACCACGCTCCGGGTTCTGCCGCTGCCGCCTGTGTCGCCTGCCACATGCCTTCCAGGAACTATATGCAGGTCGATGCGCGGCGGGATCACAGCATGCGCGTACCGCGCCCGGATCTGTCGCAGATGCTGGGTGTGCCCGATGTCTGCAGCGGTTGCCATGCGGATCAGGGCGCGGCCTGGGCGGCGGCCGCCATCGGCCGCTGGCGAGGTGGCGCCGCGCCGCCGCCGCATTACGGTGAGATCCTGGCGCGCGGATTTCTCGCGGAGCCAGGCGGCGAGCAGGCGCTGGCCGCGCTGGCAGCCGATCACACGCAGCCCGGGATCGTGCGGGCCAGCGCCGCCCGTCTGCTTGGCCCCTACTTTCCCGGGCAATATGCCCTGGAGGCGACCAGCCGGGCCCTCGCTGAGCAGGATCCCCTGATAAGGCTGGGCGCCCTGCAGGCCCTGGGAGATGCCAGGGGGATCCCTGGAGCGGTGCGGGCGCAGTTAGCCTTGCCGCAGACTTACGATGAGGTGCGTGCGGTCCGCGTCACCGCGGCGCGGCAGCTGGCCGGGTTACCGGCCGGCACGCTTGCACCTGACCGACAAGCGGAACTGGAGGCGCATCTGCAGGAATTCGTCGCGAGCGAACGCTACCGCGCGGACCACTACCTGGGGCAGTTCAATCTGGGTAATTTCTTCGCCGAGCGAGGCGATTCCGCGGCGGCTGAGCGCGCCTATCGCGAAGCTCTGGCGCTTTCCGGGGACAGCGTGCCGGCAGCAGTTAACCTCGCCGAGCTGCTGCGCCGACAGGGCCGTGATGAGGAGGCGGGTGAGCTGCTGCGCGACGGGGTCAACCGTTTTCCGGACAACGCCGAGTTACAGCATGCGATTGGTTTGCAGTCCGTCCGGTCGGGCGACCAGGCCGGTGCGGTGCAGTCCCTGGAACGTGCCATGATGCTGCGGCCGGAGGAGCCTCGCTATGCCTATGTGCTGGGGATCGCACTCAATTCTTACGGTCGCGCTGCGGATGCCGTCGAGGTCTTCCGCAATGCGCTGGTTCTGCACGCGAATGACCGCGATCTGCTGATCGGATTGGCGTCTCTCTATCTCGAGGCGGGCAACGCAGAGGCTGCGCGCGGGGTGCTGAAGCGGCTTCTGCGCCTGCGTCCTGACGACGCGCAGGTCCGTGCGCTGGAGCAGGCGCTGGATGGTGGTGGCCAGTAACGCTTAAAAGACGGAAGTGTCCGCTCGGTAGCGGCGAGATTTAGTTGCTTTAGCCGGAAGGCGCCCGTCTAATAGGGACCCCTTTATTTTCATGGTTTAACGGCAGAGACGACAGTATGTGCAGGTCAAAGGAATTGGCTGACAGAACTCAAATGTTCCAACGGGTATCCCCAGCCTGGCGCAGTCTTGCGGCCTTACTGGTGCTGCTGTGCGGCACGCAGGCGAGTGCTCAGGACTTCATGTTCAGCACGGAAACTGAAGTGCCGCGGATCGTTGGTGCCGCGGTCGGTGTGGTGCCGGATTTCATGGGCTCGAGCGACTATCAGTTTGGTGTCGCTCCGTTTCTGCGCTACCAGCTGACTGGGCGTAAGCAATATCTGCAGCTGCTGGGGCCGGAACTGTCGTTCAACCTGCTCAATGCTGATCACTGGCGCTTCGGGCCGCTGCTGAACTATCGCTTTGGCCGCGACAGCGACGTCGAGGACAGCGCCGTTTCGCGTATGCGCAACATCAAGGACACCGTCGAAGGTGGCGCATTCGCCGAATGGTTCTACTCTAATCCGGAAAAGCCGCGTCAGCGCTTTGTCGTTGGCGGCGCTTTCCAGGCCGATCTGGGTGACGGTCACGAAGGCATGATCGGGCGGATCTCAGCGCGTATGTGGCAACCCGTCGCCAAGATGGTCGATCTGAACCTCGGTGTGGGCATGATGTTCGCGGATGATGATTTCACTGACACCTACTTCGGCGTTGATGCGCGGGATGCGGTGCGCTCCGGCCTGCGTCGCTACGATGCCGATGGTGGGGCGACCGACGTGCGGATGAATTTCGGCGCGGTGGTGTACCTGAGTCACAGCTGGGCGGCCACAGCCGGGCTGCAGTACCGCCGCCTGCTGGGCGACGCTGCCGATAGTCCGGTCACCGATCAGGGTTCGAAGAATCAGTTCATCGCAGGCGCCGGCGTTGCGTATATGTGGTAGCCCGTAACGGGTTACCTGGTCGTCGGAACCGCGGGGTTGCGCCCGGTCTTCGACGACCTGCAGTCAGGGAGAGGCTGAGAGTTCCAATGCGCCTGCTTATCCGCCTTGCGCTGGCTGCGAGCGGTGCTGCATTAATCCCGGCGGTCTGTGCCGACCAACTTGACCTTAAAAATGGTGACCGCCTGAGCGGGACCATCGTCCAGCAGTCGGAACACATTCTCCAGCTCGAAACAAGCTATGCAGGCGTGCTGCGCTTGAATGTCGACAGTATCCGCTCGATCCGCTTTGAGCCGCCGCGCAAGCTGCTCGTGGGCGCCAAGCGGATCGTTCAGGTCTCGGACGTTGAAATCCTGCAGGGCCAGGCCCGTCTTGCCTTACAGGAAAGTGGCGAGTCACTCACGGTCGATCTCGACAGTATCTCGACTCCTGCCCAGGGTACTCGTGACTCCGCCGATCGCAGCGCTTTCACCGGGCGCGTGAATCTGGCGTTTGAGCAGAGCGAAGGCAACGCTGAAAAGACCGAGCTGGACCTCGACTACCTGCTGCTCTACCGCCGTCCGCACGATCGCTACCGCTCCGAGGGAGAGGGCGAGTTCGATACCAATCGGGGTCTGAGGGTCAAGCAGGACTGGTCGGTCAACGCGCAATACGACCATTTCTTTACCACCCGGCTCTACGCCGGCGTGGTCGCCGAATTCAAGCAGGAGAAATCGGCGAGGCTGGACCTGCGCGTGGCGACCGGACCGCTGCTGGGATACCAGTTCTATGAGACGGTGGAGCGTAATCTGCTGGTTGAACTGGCTGCGCTGCGAATCGACGAGAGTTATCAGGATCTGCCCTCACGCGACGGCTGGGGACCGGGATGGCGCGTTCGTTTTGACCAATTTCTGCTGGGTGAGCGGCTCCAGTTCTATCACAACCAGCTCGGGTTTGTGGCAAGCAAGGACGCTGCCAAGCTGATCTGGCAATCCTTCACTGGATTCCGTCTGCCGCTGCTGATGGGGTTTGTAGGCAGTACCGAGATGGAGCTCGATTACGATGGCAAGCCGGCATTGGATGCGGAGAAGCTCGACACGACTTTTCGCGTCAAGATTGGCTACGCCTGGTAGCGGCCGCGGCCGGGGCAGCGTGCCCGACCGCAGTAATCCGCTCCGTCGTTGCTCAGGGTGTGGCCTTATCCGCCGCAGCGCCTGCGTTTTCGACGACTTTCCAACCCAGTGCGGCGAGCTCCTGGCGTGCCAGCGGGCTTGCTGACCCCGTGATCCAGAGCACTTTCTTCCGCTCTGAGAATATCGGGTTGAACTGCTCAGCAAGGAACGCGCGGCCGATATCTGACGTCCAGGAGACATGGTCCATAGGCGCCGCGAGAATAATTTCGCCCGCGCTGCTTTCGGCCAGCAGCGCGGAGCCGCCGCGCGCCCGGACGAAGCGGCTCAGCGGAGCCTGTCGGACATGGTAGTCGGCGTAGAGCGCCAGCTGTCGCTGGCGGTAGTCGGCGACATCATGCGCGTCTGTCAGCAGGGCAGTCATCAGAGCGTCCTGGCGTCCCGCGACCGAGCCAAGGCTTGAGAGCGAATTGGTGATGTAGGTCTTGAGCGCCGGTGTGTAGGCCTCGCTCTTGAGAAAGGTTTCACGGATCTCCTCGTTAATATCCATGCCGCTGAGAATGTCGCGGTTGCGTTTTTCCAGATCCAGTGGCGCGAGTCGCAGGTCAGCTTTGAGGGCGGTCGAGGTTGTGCGGGTGGTGGTTGTTACCGCACCTGCCGCGCCGGGAACCGCGGAAAAAGCTACGGTGGTCGCGATGCCGCCGGCAAATGCTGTCCAGGCCACATCATCCAGATGCTGCTGCAGGATGGGATTATCCGAGTAAGGGTCGACGCCGAGTTTGGCTGCATACTCGCGTTTGACGGCGGTGTAGCCGAAGACAGCTTTCAGGCGACCATCCTCGCTATCGGCCGGCGTGCGGGAAAATGCGGAGTTGCCAACTCTCTGAAACATTTTGGCGACGCCGGACACCGTGCCGCTGACGGTTTTGATCGGGCTGGTCACGAGATTCTTGGCGCCATCGACGACTTTCAGCGCGCCTGATTTCACCGCAGAGGTGAATACCTTCGAATTTTTCATGGCTTCCAGCTTGGCGATGGCCCCGTACTCATGGATGCGCTCGATGGCGGTCGCCGTCGAGACGGCCGTCACATCTCCGTAGCTGGAATGGATGGTGTAGTGGTTCAGCAGGCCGTCCGAGGTGACCGCCGGCTCAACCTGATGGTTGTCGCTGCTAAGCAGCTCCGCGGCCAGGACGTCACTCGCCTGCAGCGTGGGCGCGGTCTCGAAATCTGCAGCGGTGGCGGGGAGCGCCAGCAGGATACTGAGGCCGGCTGACAATAGCGCTGTTCGGTTCATGTGAAATTTCCTTTTCGCTGACGGGTAGAAGCAGCCTGCTGCGGGCTGAGGCCGCAAGGCTAGCACAGCGGCCATGGTTTCATTCCCTGGCTGCCGCGCATTCAGTGTGGATTGAGTGCCGGAAGCGCCGGGCTTTCCTGCCTGCTCTGCCGTCGGCGCCTGAGCGCGCCCAGGGCTGTGCTGAGTTCGCTGCCTTGCCAGGGTGTGCCGGGAGAGCGCAAGGCGCTTTGCAGCGTGGCGACAGCCTCCGCGAGTCGCACACTGTGGCGCGCAGCGTAATCGCTGGCGCAGGGATATGCCGGCTCCGCAATCCGGATCCAGCGCAGGAGGCTCAAGTCAGCGCCGCGAGCATCGTTCCGCTGACAGGCAGCCAGCACGGCCCGGTAACGCCCGGCTTCACTGGCGGCCCGACGCGCCTGTCGGTCGCGCCAGGCTCGTCGGAGTCCGGGGCCGAGCAGCCGCCAGCCGAGGGCCGCGATTCCGCTCAGCAACAGGATGGTCACAAACGGCTGGCTCACGCGTCTGGCGAGCGGTGGGACGGGGGCGCTGCTCGCAGCATCTGGTCCGGGACTTACTTCAAAGCTGAAATCCGGCTGCCTTTCCGTGTGCAACACCTGCGCAACCGGGTCAAACCAATGCGCTGTGTAGCCGGGCAGGGTGAAGCGACCCGGGCGCTCAAGCTGTAGTGTGATTCGGTCGAGACGGAAACCGTCGAGCGCACCCCGGTCGGTACGGTCTCGGATCTCGGGTGCAGCAATGTGTATGGATATTCCGTCGGTACTCTCCATGGGTATGGCCGGAAAAGCTGCGCCCGGCACGCCGACCGCGCGCCGAGTGAGGTGCAGCGTCAGCGCATTACCCACCGTAAAACGGGTCTGGTCCGGCTCCCGGTCGATTTCGAGTTCGAACCGGGTAGAGGTGATCACCGGCGTCCCGGCGGGCATGCCGGGAGGTTGGTTGATCAGGGCACTCAGCTCGGGGGTTGCGAAGCTGAACGCCTGAGGTTGCGTGCCATAACCTGCCGCTACTTTGAACCGCACGGGAAACGACGGCAGTTCGAGTGCACCAGGCTGCAGGGCAAATACAGATAGTTCATAGCGCAGTCCTTGCCAGGTCTCGCCATCAATCCGGCGGGTGAAGTTCAGGGTGGCGCTTTGGGGGGGCAGGGCGAGACCGTGTGTGAGTGCGGGGACCTCGAAGCGCTGATCGGAGAATTGGAAACCGTCGGAAAGCAAATCGAGGTTTACGATGATCCGCTGTCCGGTCCAGAACGGCCCCGGCTCGGCGAACGTGGCCTCGAAACGTGCACCAAGCTCGGCGTGGCTACGAACAGAAAAAAAGGTCAGCGTCAGCCACCAGGCCAGTACGCCGGCGCGCTTCCGTCGCATCAGGGTGCCTCCTGGTTCGCGCGTCTGGCGATGTCATAAGCGAAGCGCGCGCGCAGGTAGGCTGCGGGGTTGGGATCCAAGCGACGCAACCATAGCGCTTCGAGCTCGGCTGCGCTGGTGGCTGTCTCTTCAGCGGTCGGGGTACCGTTCTGCAGCTTTCCCTGCTCGAAAACAATCTCGTCCGGCTCCAGCTGATTGCCCTGCTCAGCGGGATCGGCATCGGGGTGCCTGAGCGCCAGCCGGCGTCTGGCGAGCGCCAGGTTTTCCTGCGCTGCGCGCCAGTCCGGACGCACATCAAGAGCCATTTTGTAGGCCGCGACCGCGCGCTGATAGTCGCCCAGCATGACCATGGCGTTTGCGCGGTTGAAGTGCGCCGGTCCGCCGGACGCGCGCATAAAAGCCGTCGCAGCGAGTTTGAAATCACCCGCGCGGTAGGCTGCCACGCCGGCGCGGAATGGATCGGCGTAGCGTCTCGCTGCATCGCCGGGGTTGCCGTGTCGCTCGAGCCATTCACCCTGTTGGTCCCGAGTAAAGAAAAAATCGGCAAAGCCGCTACGAGTGGCGGCAAGAGTCCCGGCTAGCGCAACACCCAGGGCCATGAGAAGCGCGATCCGCTCCGGACTGATACGCGGAATGCTCATGCGGCTATTCGCCATCCGCGTCGGAAACACGGCAGCAGGCATAGCGCGACGAGCCAGGTCACGGCGTAACCGCGATCGATCCAGCGGGTGTCATCGCTCCTGACCGCGGTCA
>Ga0181594_10001452_pt1 | contig 21967 bp, 20 predicted proteins | sample 071ome_18_FD_145603 | JGI IMG/M metagenome (GOLD analysis project Ga0181594, IMG submission 145603) | Coastal salt marsh microbial communities from the Groves Creek Marsh, Skidaway Island, Georgia - 071413BT metaG (spades assembly) | ecosystem: Environmental > Aquatic > Marine > Intertidal zone... | reverse complement strand
GACCCCGCCAATTCCAGAAAACTTTCCTGCCGCCTCGGCAGCACCCACAACCGATTCAACCGCTTTGAGCACCTCGGGGTGGTCAAGCTGACCGGGAATGCCTAATTCAGACGCCAGATCATTGGCGCCTACAAAGAGCACATCGATACCTTCTACCCCGGCAATCGCCGCCGCATTGTCCACAGCCCGCGGCGATTCAATCATCATGGCCAACAGCGTTACCGCATTTATCTCGGACGTGACCTGCGAAGTTTTGACCGGCAGATAATCATATTGTGGCAATCCCCCGAGGGTCGAGCGGTGGCCCAACGGCGGAAAACGCAGGCGATCAACAGCCGCCGCAGCCTCTTCCACCGAATTCACATGTGGCATAACAATGCCCTGCGCGCCGCCGTCGAGGGCCCGTGACGCGACGTCCCACTGGCCAGCCGGGACACGAACGATTGGCGCGATGTTATTGTCCGCCGCTGAGATTGAAATTTGCGTAACGGTCTCCAGCGATAACGATCCGTGTTCCAGGTCTATGAACAACCAGTCAAAATCGCTGGCGCGCATCATCTTCGCTATCTCTACGCTGCGGGCCAGCCGCACACCGACCCCCAGGGCAATCTCACCACTCCTCATCCTGTCCAGAGCACTATTGTTCATTGCTGAGCCCTCCAGCTACGCGTTGCATTGCTGCAAATGATAGATTGGCAGGTATAAAAATCCAGCCGGGATTCCGTTTTGCAGGTTTGGCCCAACAAAGACCGGCGATGCTCTTGCGCTGCTGTTTTGGACGTGTACGATCTGCGTTTACCGCTGAGCATATAGTCCGGTGGACCAGTGGTTCGCGAAGAGGATACCCGCCATGCGCATTGTCGATCTCAGTTTGCCGATCAATTCGGCGATGAAGGCCATCCCGGGCATTCCCGCTTACGACAACAATCCGACCCGCTGCATCCCGCTGTCGGTGATCAGCGAGGAGCAGGAAGCAGCATTGCGGGCGCGCGGAATGGATATGCCTGAGAAGCCGCCCGCTACCACGCACATGATGTGCAAACTGGAAATCACCACGCACATCGGCACGCATATCGATGCGCCCTTGCACATGCTGGAAAACACCTGGTCAATTGACGAAGTCCCGCTGGACCGGATCGTCAAAAAGGGGCGCGTCATACCGCTTACCGACACGCCCGATGGCGGCCAGGTCACAGCGGAAGCCATTTTGGCAACCGGTGTTGATTTCGACGCGAGCGTTATTCCAATTCTGCACACCGGATGGACCGAGCGCGCCTGGGGCACACCGGCATTCTGGGAAAACACAATTTACATGCACAAAAGCGTCGGAGACCTCATGGTCGAGCGCGGCGTCAGCGCCGTCGCCATTGATTTTTTTCCAGAAGTTCCGTTCTGGCGCAATGACATCGAGAAGCCGGACGATCATCCTCGCGGCTACAATCACAAGGTCATGCTCGGAAACAAATGCATCATCATCCAGATGCTGACCAATGTCGGTACGATCGGTTCGGATGATTTTATACTATCGGCGGTGCCGCTGAAACTGGAGGGCGTCGACGGCTCTCCAGCGCGCGTGTTTGCGATAGTGGAATAGCAGAATCCTGCACAGCAAGCTTCTACAATGCACTGAGCCGCTCCAGCACGGCTTTGACGGCGGCGGTCCCGGATGCATCGAGTGGCGCTTGCGGCGGGAGCGGATCACCGCAATCGAAACCCTGCAGTTTCAACCCGGCCTTGATCGCACCAGCGAGGTTGAAGCGGGCGAAGACTTCGTTGATTGCCTACAATTCGCGCTGCGCCGCCATGGCCTCGTCCCAGCGGCCAGCCTTGCACAATTCGTAAAGGGCAACGCTCTGGGCGGGCACCAGGCACGATGGTCCGGCCATCCACCCAAGCCCGCCGATCAACATGACTGCCGTAGTGATATGCGCTGATGCAGCGAACACGCCAATCGGGCCGTCAACCCGGTTCATGATCGACAGCAGCCTGCCGGTATTGGTGGACGCATCCTTGATATAGGCAATATTGGGATGATGGGAGAGCTTGTCGATGGCCGGCAGGCTCAAGTCCGAGCGTTGAAAATTCGGATTGGTGTACAGTGTAACCGGCAAGTCCGTCGCATCGGCGATGGCTGTGAAATAGCCGACAACGCCGTCGTCGCTGATCGGAAAATAGGCCTCCAGAATGGCTAGGATGCCGTCAGCCCCCAAGTCGCGCCAGCGTTTTGCCTGGGAAACGCCATCGGCGATAGTTGTTGCGGCCACACCGGCAATGACCGGAACGCGGCCCTGCGCCGCCTCAATGCTTGTGGCAACGATGGCTTCGCGCTGGTCCATGTTCAGATAGGCGAATTCGCCGGTCGACCCGAGTGGCGTAACGCCATGCACGCCCTATTCAATCAGATGATCAACGAGCTGCGCGAGAACCGAGCGATCGACGCCTCCATCGGCATCCACCGGCGACACCAGGTACGGAATTACACCGGCAAGCTGCAATTTATCGGCTGGCATCGCTGCGCTCCCCTGTACTGCATGTCCCGCGCCAATGCGCGGCCCACCGATCAATCCCTCCGCGCCGCCGCAATTGTAGTTGCCGTATCGAAATGTAGAAGGAAACGAACGGCTTACCCACTCGCCACCCGTACTTTCCCAATCCGGCTGCGCAGTACCCTGGTCCCCGCTTCATCAACACTGCCCTCACCGTTCAACGCCACGCCATAGGAATCCTGCGCCTCATCAGCGCTGATATACCCTTCGGCTACATCGAAGGCGACGCGCTCCGGCTCCCGGTCTTTCGGTGGACCGTAGCCGCCGCCGCCGCCGGATCTTGTCCAGAAGCCTTCTCCAGGCGCCAGCCGTTTCATCACCACCTTGGCGTTGGGGAAATTCTCTTCGTTACCGTCCGCGTCGGTGAGCGTGACCTGGTTGCCCATACCGTCCTTGCCGCCGTTGAGCCCCCATGGCGTGCAATGCACCCGGTCCACTTCGGCATTAAACGTCATCGGCGCGCGCGCCATGACGTGGCGCGCAATGCCAAGCCCCCCGCGCCAGCGCCCTGCCCCACCGGAGCCGTCGCGCAGCGACATCGAGCTGATCAGCAGCGGGAATTTTGATTCCGTCGCTTCCACCGGCGTGTTGTGCGTGTCGCCGTCGTTGAGGCAGACCGTAGCGCTCATGCCGTCTTCGGTCATCTTGGCGCCCCAGCCGCCGCCCAACGGCCCGAAACCGCCGAGATAGAACTGGCCCGATTGCGGCTGGATGCCGTGCACGCGCACGGCAATCAGGTCCGCGTGATGGCCGGCAATCACGCGATCCGGCACCGCCGCCTCCAGCGCCTTGAAGATCGTATCGACAATCGTCATCGGAAACGTCATCCACCAGCGCATGGCCGCCGGCTTTTGTGCAGTGACGATAGTGCCGGGTTGCAACACCACTTTCAGCGAACGGAAAGACCCCTCGTTGATCGGATAGTCCGTTGGCGACGTCATACATTTATAAGCGACCTGGGCGCAGGCATACCCCGTCGTCGTGCCGGAATTGTAAAAGCCGCGCACCTGCTGGGACACTTCGGTCAAATCGATCGTCATGTCCTCGCCCTTGACGATCACCTTCACGTTGATCGGGATCGGCTTGCCGACGTCAACTCCGTCGTCATCCATGTAGGAGGTTGCTTCGTACACGCCGTCCGGGATTTGTTTGGTGCGCAGCCTTGCGGAGCGTTCCGACTGATCCATGATCTGGCGGATCGCCGACAATACTTCCTCCTGGCCATAACGCCGCAGCAATTCGGAAAAGCGCCTCTCGCCGGTCTTCACTGCCGTTACCTGGGCGCGCAAATCGCCCATCGCCCGCTCGGGGATACGTACATTCATGCGAATGATGTCGACTAGGTCCTGATTGACCTTGCCGGCGTTCTGGTACTTGACGATCGGTATCTGAATGCCCTCGGCATAAATGTCGGTTGTCACACCGCCGACGACGCCGCCTACATCGATCCAGTGCGCCATGCAGCAGGCGAAAGCGGTCAGCTTGCCCTCGTGAAAGATCGGCAGCGAAAAGGTGAAATGATTGAGATGCGAACCTGTCGTGTAGGCATCGTTGGTGACGAGGATGTCGCCCTCGTGGATATTTTCCTCGCCAAAGTGGCGTAACTTAGCGCGCACCGTTTCGGCCATGCCGCGAATAAACATCGGCAGGCCGATACCGATGGAAATGGTATCTCCTTCCTTCGTGAACAGGCCAACCGTGAAATCCAGCGCCTCGTAGATAATCATGTTGTAGGCGGTACGTGTGAGATTGGTTTTCATCTCCTCGGTAACCGCCAACACGCCGTTGCGTACGATTTCGGTCAACACCGGATCGGCCTTGCCAAAACGGCGGCGCACGCCGGCTGCCTTCTTGCTTGCCGAAGTTCTTGCCAAAGTTCTTGCCGCCGGTTTTTTTGCCCGCGTTGTCTTGGCGGCAACTTTCTTGGCCGTGGTTTTCTTGGCTACGGTTTTCTTGGCTGCGGATTTCCTGCTTGCAGACTTTTTGGCCGCGGTTTTTCCTGCCGGCGCCTTGGCGGACTTCTTCGCCGCAGATTTCTTCGTGCTTGAGCGCGCCATGATCACTTGTTCCCGATGGTGATGACAAGATTGCCGAACTGATCGACGACCAGCGTATCGCCGGGGAAGACAGTCGTCGTCGAAGCGTGTTCCTCGATCAGCGCGGGCCCCTTGATCCGGTTCCAGGCTTTCAGTTCCTCACGCCTATAGAGTGTGGTTTTGACAGGCTTTGGCCGGTTGTCGAAACTGACCATGCGGCTTCCCAGCACGGCCGCCTTTGCCGGCGCGGCGCTGCCCCGGGCGATTTTCTCCAGCGGCGGCGCTTTCATCACACCGCTAACCGTTGCGCGCAGGCTGACGATCTCCGCCGGTTCAGTTGGTGCGCAGGTGCCATACCGCAACAAATGGTCATCATCGAAACGCTGCTTGATACCGCCGCGATCCTGTTTCTTGATGAGCTGAGTGGGCAAGTGGATCGTTACGGCGTGTTCCTGACCGACGTAGCGCATGTCCGCCGACAGGGAGATTTTCACCGGCAGCTTGCCAGCGTGCGCCTTTTTCAGCGCCGCCTCGCCTTCGGCAATCAATTCATCGTAAATGTTCCGCATTTCTTCGAATGGCACTGTTGCAAGACGTATCGGCCATGTGCGCACAAAGTCGTAACGCAGATCGGAGAACAACATTCCGAAGGCGCAGAAATGGCCCGGTGCGCGCGGTACGATAACTTTCTCGATACCGATTTCGCGGGCGATTGCCACCGCGTGCAGCGGCCCTGCCCCGCCGTAGGCGATCATCGGAAAGGCAGCCGCATCAAGACCACGTTCGGTGGTCACGCCCTTTACCGCGTAAGACATCGTCGTTGCAGCGATACGCAAAATGCCCGCCGCGGAATCCGTTACGCTCAGCCCGAGCGGCTTGCCGATTTTGTCCTCGATCACCGCTTTGGCGGCAGGCACATCCAATTCCATTTCGCCGCCGAGGAAGCGATCCGGGTCAAGCCGCCCCAGGATGACGTTGGCGTCGGTAACGGTCGGTTCGCCGCCGCCAAGGCCGTAGCAGGCAGGCCCCGGTTCGGCGCCGGAACTGATCGGGCCGACGTGCAAGGCCCCGCCTTCATCGATATAGGCGATGGACCCGCCGCCAGTACCGACTTCGAAAATATCGATCATCGGGATTTGTACCGGCAGGGCGCGTTCATAGCCGCCGATCAGCGCTGCTCCTGTCGTCAGCGCTTCGCCCTGGTAGATAACGCCCGCCTTGGCGGTGGTCCCGCCCATGTCAAAAGCGATGGCGTCTTCCAGCCCGATCGCCTTGCACAGCGCCTGGGCGCCGATCACGCCGGCGGCAGGGCCGGATTCGAGCATGCGCACACACTGCTCCTTGGCCTGGCCGGATTCGTAGAGACCACCCGTCGATTGCACGAGCAGGAACGACCCGTCGAACTTTTCCGCCTTGATGTGGTCTTCGATCCCGCCGACATAGTCTCGCACTCGCGGGCCGATATAGGCATTCGATATGACCGTCGAGACACGTTCGAATTCGCGGTACTCCTGGCTCAACTCGTGCGAGGCGGATACGAAAGCCTTTGGCATGCGCCGGCGAACGATATCGCGGGCGCGGATTTCATGATCCGGATTGCGGTAGGAATGCAGGAACATGATTGCGACAGCATCAATGTCCAGCTCAATCAGCTTGTCGCAGACATCGTGGACGCTTTGTTCGTCCAGCGGAATGTGAATATCGCCCTCGGCGGTCAGACGCTCGCGCGCCTCGAAGCGCAGCGACCGGCGCACCAGCGGATCATGCTTCTTGAAATACAGGTTGTAGGCGTCTGGCCGGTTGATACGCCCGATCTCGTAGACGTCACGAAATCCTTCGGTCGTGATCAGGGCCGTCCGCGCGCCACTGCGTTCAAGCATCGTATTGATGGCGATCGTAGAGCCGTGCAGAAAGATATTGGCGTCAGCGAAGGCCGCGCCGGCCTTGTCGACGCCGCTCGATATGCCCTCAACAAGGTGCTGCGGCGTCGACAGGGATTTTCCCAGCAACAACCGGCCGGACTTCTCGTCAAAGGCGGCCACGTCCGTAAAGGTACCACCAATATCGGCGGCAAGCCGAATGGAATTTTTTGCCGTACGCTTGGCTGTCGAACGTTTCGCCACTGGGCGCTTCCTCGCAATTTGGTATCGCAACCTAGTCGGTGCTCTTGAACCGTACGGAGGATGCCGAAACGCGGCAGGCGCAAAACGCCTGCACGATCCCGTCGGCCAGCCTCCTGCCAAAGGCCTATCACAATGCTATAATGGCCTACAAGGAAGTCAGCTGGTATTTTCACCGGTTCCAGACAGGGGTATCTCGCAAGATGGCAGCAAGACGGGCCGCAAACCTGAACGCAAAACGGCCAATCGGCAAAACCGGTGCGGAATTGGCCGAATTGTGGAGCAGCGCGATCATCTTCGCGCCGCATCTGGCCGGCTGCACCTGCGCTGGGGGGTTCCACGTGCCGCTCAACCCCAATGCGGTCGAGGAGGACCTGATCGATTTCCTGCGCCATCGCTATCGTGGTGAAGGGCTGAAGGATCTGGCAGACTATGTCGACAGCCGCGCCGCCAGCCGCGCGACTTCGTTCAATGTCTGGCTGCGCGAACTCGACACTTCAAGCCTTTCAGCAAAATACCGCAACAGGCTGATCGAAGACCTGCGCACGACGCTGGAATCCATGAACGGCATGGCTTCGGAATTGGGCCAGGGCTACGGTCGCAATGCCCGCGGCGAGATCATTTGTTATTGAGCGAGGCTATCCCCGCGCCAGATAGGGCTGGCGGATCGGGATCATCACCAGATTGAAGATATTGGTTTCGTCGGGCATGGCGGCGATATGCAGCACGGTGCGCGTAACATCTTCCGTGGCCATGGTGACATCACGGTTGCGCGTATCCATGTTCGGCGACAGTTCCGATACGGTTGCGCCGATGTGCAGGCAGGCCGCCGTGATGCCGAATTCACGGCCATCCATCGCCAGCGAATGGGTCATGGCTTCGACCGCCGCTTTGGTCGCCGGATAGCCGATGTTATCGGGCCGCGGCATCTTCGCGGAAATCGATCCGATGTTGATGATTCTCCCGCGCCCCAGTGGTTTGAAGATTTTGAAGGCCTCGCGGCTGCACAAAAAAACCGAAGTCAGATTGGTCTCGATGATATCATTCCAATTGTCCAGCGACATTTCAGTGGTCGGGATATGCTGGGCAAATCCGGCGCAATTGACGAGGATATGCGGCGCGCCAAATGTCCTGTCGCATTCGGCAAACAGATTGAGTATGTCCGCTTCCTTTTTGACGTCAGTCACCACGGTATGAACGTTCGGACCGCATTTTGCCGCCAGCTCGTCGAGGCGATCCTTGCGCCGGGCGCCGCCGACAACCTTCGCGCCCGCTTCCGCCATGACCTCGACGCAGGAAGCGCCAATGCCGGAACTGGCCCCCGTTACAATCGCGATTTTTCCGTCCAGCGCGCCCATGACAACCTCCCGAATTTCCAGCAATGAACTATTGCCCCGCACCTTAGGCGGCAATCCGCGCCGCTGCAATCTCCAAGATGACAGCTTCCCGGCGCAGGCTTGCGGCTCGCGACCAAGCTGGTACATTGAATTGCGCCAATCGGCGCGGATGACGTCGGCCACCCAACGAGCAGGACATGAGTACGTACGCCCTCAACAAATTGCTGCGGGAAGTAAACCGCAACCCGCAGACGCGGGAGCGCTTTTTCGCCGACCGTGAGGCAGTCGCCTCGGAATTCGAACTGACCGGCGAGGAGCGCGAAGCGGTTATCGCCAATGACGTCGCCAAACTCTACAAGCTCGGAGCGCACGGCCTGATCCTGCGGCCCTTTACGCTGATCCAGCAAATGCCCGAGCCTGATTACCTCGCAGCGATCAGGAGCAACTGAAATGCCAATCGTGTACGCAACCGGGGCAAGCCATGCCCCCGGCATTACAGCCTGGACACAGGCTGCGCCCGTGGAACAGAAGGACAAGCTTTACGCCGCATTCGAGCAAATGCGGCAGAGTTTTGCCGCCGCCAAGCCGGACGTCGTGCTGGCGCTGACTTCCGAACACTGGATCAATTTCTTTCTCGATCACGTCGGGGCCTTCTGCATCGGCCGCGCCGATTTCTATGACGGTCCGGTCGAACCCTGGCTGCGGGTGGATCGCACCCGCATCCCCGGCGAACCGCAGTTGGCCAGCGAGTTGCTTGCCCATTGCTATGAAAATGGGTTCGAGCTCAACTACAGTCACGAAATGGAACTCGACCACGGCACGATAGTTCCGTTGCACTTCCTGATGCCGGACATGAATATTCCGATGGTGCCGATCATGTTCAATACGCTGGCCGAGCCACGGCCTACGCCGCGGCGCTGCGTGGAGCTGGGCAAGGTGCTGCGCCCGGTGCTGGAGAATAGCGGAAAGCGCATCGCCATCGTCGCAACCGGCGGGCTGTCCCACGATCCGGGCGAGGCCGGACATGGCATCATCGACCAGGAATTCGATGCCGCTTTCATCGACCGCATGCGGCGCGGCGATTTGGCAGCGTTGTCCTCCTATAGCGATGCCGAGATGCTGGCGGCCGGCGCCGGAACGATGGAATTGCTCGCCTGGCTGTGCATGGCCGGCATTATGGGCGAGCGCGGCGCGGACCTGATCGCCTATGAGGCCGTCAAGCCTTGGGCGACCGGCGTCGGCATCATGAGCTATCCATTGGCGGCCTAACACGGTTAACATCTCCGCCGCCTACAATGCTTTCGTAGCTATCACTGTTTTGTCGTGGCCGCGAACAGTGCGCTTCGCAAGCCATGACTTTTTTTGCAGGAATGGGAACAAGCAATGCTGAAACTTTATAGTTTCATGAATTCTATCTGCACCCAAAAGGTGTTCATTACCCTGGCCGAGAAAGGCCAGCCCTACGATATCCAGCTCGTCAACCTGTTCAAGAACGAACAGTTCAGCCCGGAATATCTGAAAATTCACCCCAAGGGCGTCGTGCCCGCACTCGACCATGACGGCCGGGTTGTGATCGAATCCTCGCTCATTTGCGAATACCTCGACGAAGCCTTTCCCGAGCCGCCGTTACGGCCAGCCGATCCCTGGGCCAAGGCGCGCATGCGCCTGTGGAGCAAGATGGTCGATGAGTATTTGTTTGAGGCAACGCGCGAATTGAGTTTTTCGGCGATGTTCCGCGAGCGCATGAAAAACATGACCGACGAGCAGCGTGAAGGCCGCTTCAAGAATACGGGCGATCCAATCAAACGGGCGAGGCTGGAATCCACCTATACGGAGGGCGTCGATAGCCCCTATGTCTACCAGGGCATCGGCGAATTCGAGATCGCCTTTGCCAAGATGGAAAAGGATCTTTCAGATGGCGGCCCCTGGCTGCTCGGTGGGCAATTTACACTGGCCGACATCAACATGATGCCGTTCGTGGCCCGTTTGGCCTATCTTGACCTGCTGGACGTGTGGATCGCCGATCGCCCGGCAACAAAGGACTGGTGGGCCCGAGCGCAAGAGCTTCCAAGTTTCAGGAAATCCATTTCAGACAAGCTCACCCAGGACGATGTTTCGGAAATGAGCATCTTCGGCAGCAAGATCGTTGAACGTGTTGATGCCCACCGGCGGCATTACTTGAAGCAGCCAAAATTTGCGGCGTGAGGGCAAGACGGAGCCAGAATTATTTGGCGCTCTTGCGCAAAAGGCGCAGGCCTGCCATCTTGCACAACCTGATACTTACGGTGCCTGTCACCAAAGGTGTCGACCAATTTCCAAGGATAGGGAGAAACCATTATGGCCAAGGGTTACTGGATCAGCGCCTACCACGAGATTTACGACAACGACAAACTGGCCGCCTATGCCAAGCTGGCAGCGCCGGCAATCGAAGCCGGCGGTGGCAAGTTTCTGGCCCGCGGACCTGCCCTTCAGGTTTACGAAGCCGGAATCAAGCAACGTACGGTGATCGTCGAATTCCCGTCGGTGGAAGCTGCCATCGCCACCCACGATGGCGAGGGCTATCAAGCGGCATTGAAAGCGCTGGACGGCGGTTGCAAGCGTGACCTGCGCGTCATCGAAGGCGTCTGACACGATTTTTTCGTGCAGCAACAGAATACCGCAAGCCGCACCATCCAGGGTGCGGCTTTCATATTGCGTGGAAATATTCCTCGACCGGAAGACGCTCCGAGATCAGACCTTGCGCATGGGCTGCGTCGATCAGCGCCTCGATCGAATTCCGGTTGGGTTCAATTCCATAGGGTAGCGGATCCGGTCCGACGACTTTCGCCAATTCCCGGTATTTCGTATCGCTGGCGTTTTCGTCGACGCCCCTGTGCAAACGTTGCAGCCATTGCTGCTTGGCAGCTTCGAATGCGCTGCAAAGCGAAGCGGCGAGCCCGGGATATTGCTGCAGTAGCGCCTGTTTCACGACCAGCGTGCCGTGGATCGGATAAATGCCTGAGCGCCTATAGCTTGCTGCCTCCAGCTCGGGCGCGTTTGCGAACAAGTCCGGCCAGTTGTCGGCATTTTCGGCTTTCCACCCCTTTTTCGGGTCACCGGAGCGGCCGATTCCGGCGTTGCCGTCGAAGGCCGCCGCCAAGTCACCTTCCGCCATCAATTGCGCCAGGCTTTTCCCCTCGGGGGCATGTTCAACATGGGCTGGCAATTCCAGCGCCTCGACGTGCTCTTCGTCGTCGACCACCCAGGTTATGGCGCTACAGTCTATGCCGAATTCCCGCGCCAGAATGGCGCGCGTCCACACCCCGGTCGTCACCGACCAGGCACGCACCCCCACCTGCTTGCCTTCCAAATCCCTGGGTTCGCGAATACCGGCGGCAGGATTGATACGGAGCCCGCCATGATGAAAGCGGCGCATCAGAAACACCGGCAACGCCGTCAACGGCGCCCCGTGATCGCGCGCGATCAGGTAGGTCGTCGGCGCTAATTCGCAAATGTCATAGGCCAAATCGCGCACCATCGACCGGTAGGCTGCGATCTGGGGAGCAACATGGAGAAATTGAGGGTTGACGCCGTCGATGGGGACACTTCCATCCAGAAGCGCCTCAACGTGCGGATTGCGGGCAATGGCCAGTGTGAGCGACAAGGTCATGGTACGATGATAGCTGGTAGCACGCGCGCGACCAAATTCGTGCAATGCTGACTGGTATGCCATCCCTTGCATGCCCGCGCCGCTGGCCGTACACCAATATGAATATCAATTAGGAAAAAGCATCATGTCTGAAGCCACTCAAACGATGCCGAGCTTTCATGCCCATGTCTATTTCGACGTAAACACGGTCGGGAAGGCTAGGGACATCTGTACGCGTTGCAGCGAGACATTTGGCATACGCATGGGCCGGGTTCATGAGCGGCTGGTCGGGCCTCACCCCGATTTCAGCTGCCAGCTGACCGTCCCGCCGGACAAAGTTGGCGATGTCCTGTCGTGGCTATCGCGCAACCGGGACGGGTTGGTGATTTTTGCCCATCCAAATACCGAAGATTCCTACAAGGATCACGCAGAACACGCTATTTGGATGGGAATAATCAGGCCATTGAATCTGGACAACCTCGGTTAAAATTTTCATGAAATACTTCGGGCTTTTCGCGATTTCCCCACTTTCCCTCTAATAGTTCGGTAAAAGCCAAGTCCAGGGCGAACAAAATTTAGGCCTTTCCGCTCATTGTCGGTTACAAATTCCAGCGCTTGATGCGCCAGCCCCTGGCAGGAAAGAATATGTCCATCAATCCCATAACTATGCGCGTAGGCCTGCAATCTGCCTAAAAACCGGGAAAAACGCCAGCAGTTCGCAGGAAATTACTAGCGTGCGGCTTGCTATCTTGGCGATTCTATTCCAAGTCGCCTAGAATAGCACCGTAATCGCTGGCATAGTCTGCGAAAGCATTTTACCGGACCCTGACGATTTTCCGCGGCTATATAAAATCCGCAACTGGCTTGTTGGGTGCGGCCGGTTTAATATTGCCTTGTCGCGAATGAACCCCGCTTCCGGCGGTGACATACATTGGTCCCGTCTAGTCGATGTTCAATCGCCGCACTGATCAAGTTTTTCTCGTCTTGTACCGACACTGTATTGGCCAAGCGGTTGGCCCTGATGACCTGACAGACGATCCTACTTAGATAAGTCGTACTGATAATGATCGTGATCTGCCGTAATGTGATCCCGCAAAGTTTCAGTCGGGTCTATCATCACAACATACAAAAATTTTTTCCGGCTCCACCAGGGCTCGTCAAGTGTCAAACTAGGTGGAACATTCCCTTACAGACGCCACCGCAACGACTTTCCTGAACGTCGAAATCGATACATTTCAGCTACTGATCGGATTACTCGCATTTGCCGGGCTCGATCGATTAGGCGTCGGGGCGAGATCCGTAATTAGACAGCCTACTACAAACCAGATTTGTACTTGGCTAGACGACTGCATCGCTGTTTCTGATAACGCTTTCCACAGCCCATTAGAACGCGTTGAGCTGTATGCATTGTCAATCTTCTAAATGACGCGCCTGCTATTGGTATCAGGTAGACTTTATCTTCTTTACCTTATCGGTCGAACGACACTACCCAAGGACACGTTGCACAGTATGACATATCGGATGGGCGCATGAGAAATCCGGCGAGCTAATCCAGTGAGTATTCATTTATTTGCGCTTAAGTCGACAAAAAATTACGCGCCGGAAGGATCCAGCGCGCAACCCTACTTCGTAAACTAAAGGCCGGATCGATCCGCCCAAGTTATAGCCCCGCGTTTTGCGCGGCGACCATGCAGAACAGCATCGGGATCGATAGCATAGTGTTAATGCGCGAGGTCATGCCGGCAACACGCGCCGAGTTGGCCTTTTCCTCATCGGTCGCCGAGACAATACCGAGTGCGCGTTTCTGGTTTGGCCAAATAATGAACCAAACATTGTAGGCCATGATGATACCAAGCCACATACCGATACCGATGACATGCGAACCGCCGCGGAAGGTCAATGCCTCAACAATATAGCCATTCATCCAGCCTAGCAGTAGCCCGGTCAAGATCGTAGCTGCAGCGCCCCAGCGGAACCAGAACAGAGCTGCCGGTGCAATAAACTTGGTCACCGCAACACGACTATCCGCCGGTTCAATTTTCGGCATCTGAGGTGTCTGAACGAAGTTGAAATACCAAAGTAAGCCGATCCACATGACGCCGCTCAACACATGCAGCCAGCGCATAAAGAACGTGAACCAAGCATGATCAAATTTGATGAAGTCACCACTCGCCGCACCAACGATTATGATGATAGCGACCAAGATAACAAGACCCGCCAGCAGGGTCTTCTCCAGTGATTGGAAAAATGCAGCCATATCCTTCCCCTTTTGAGAATTTACTTGTCTTACGCGTCCTTACGCGATTCATCCTTATAGCATGACTGCACAATTGCTCAAATAGCACTGGTCGCTTCGCGGATCGCGCTCCAAAACCACTGTAAAACGGCTATTTCCCACAAATTTCATCGATTTCGATAGGCATCTCGTTACATACCGGAATGGGTACACCGTCCACGGTTAATGACGCGAGGATGCAAACGCTTTCCTCGAGTCGATGGGCTTTGCACCTACCCAAGCGTCGTCGCCGTACGGGCAAGCCGCAAACGAGCAAGAATTAGATGTAGCCGTACCCAAGTAGATCAGGTCGACTTCAAAAGCGTATCGACCCGGCCCATCATCTCGTCCTTGTTGTAGAGATCGTAATAGGCCGAGTGCATCAGTAGCGGCGGACCGAAAAAGAAACGCTCGTAAAGCGACTGGCGACTACCGAAGCCAGATATCGCCACGTCATGCGCCAGGCGGAATAGCGCTATCCGATCGCGGGAATTGAGATTGGCGACCTGGAAATATCGCTCCACATCCTCGGACAAGTCATTACCAAGATCGGCCTCGCACGGGATCGCCATCAATGAGGATGATCCAAGCAAGTGTATGATTTCGACCATGCGCGGATACCATTTCGGGAACAGGTTGCGCAAGGTATCAAGCGGCCGGCGGGCCGGGACGAAATTGCCGAATTGATCCTCGTGCGCCTGCTCCTCGGCTTGGAACAGAAAGGCGCGGACACTCTCGACCATCAGCATAGCTTCACTGATCAGACTCTTAACGTGCGGGTCCTGATCCTTATCAGTCGCCCTAGCGATGGCACACATCAGGCCAACAAGGAACTCCGCCTTAGCAAGCTTGCCGCAGGCGACCTGGTGAGCCATGTGGACAACAGCATTGGTGGCACCAAAGGCCTGATTGCACAATTCCGGTTGGGCGTACATGAAGAGCCGGTCCCACGGTACCAACACATTGTCAAAAATAACTACCGCATCGAGTTCCTCGAAACGGGAAGCCAGAGGCGCATCGAAATGGGACTGGCCGCGATCATAACTGTCACGGCAGATAAAGCGCAGCCCCTTGGTCGAAACCGGAATTACGAAGGCGAAGGCAAACGGAACGCTGGCTTCGAACGCACGCAGCACGGTCGAGGGAAATACTTCGATCTCGTCGGCCGACGGACCGAGCGTCGCTAGCAAACGTGCACCCTTGACGATGATCCCGGCATCAGTCTCCTTGACGACATGCAGAGCAACGTCGCCATTGTAAAGGCCCTGTGCCGCCTGCACATGGGAATGGGTTGGATTGACTAACGTATGGGTCATGACCCGGTCGTTCTTCCGCGCGAAGTCATAGAAGTTGGTTATGTTGGCGGCAAAATCAGCTTGCCCCTTCGTGCCTTGACGCAGGAAATCGAGGGCGGCGGCGAAGGACATGACCGACGCGTTCTTGTAATCGGGCGTACGGCCGAACATACCGCACGACCATTTGGCCCATTCGTAAAATGCCTTGCCACGCAAGCGAATATCCTCGACGGATTTCGGTATCTGGTAGGAACGGGCGCAGCGAATTCCGTCGGCATCTTCATAGGTGACGATATCTCTGTATTGCGGGTCGAACTGGCGATCCATGAAGTCCGCCAGGGTCTTGGCGCCGCGCGCTATGCCCGGCTCCTTTGTGACATCTTCGACGCGTTTGCCGTGTATCCAGACTTCGCGCCCGTCACGTAAACCTTCCAGAAATTGCGCGCCGGTGCGTACGCCCTGACCCGATTGAGATTGAACTGACATAGTTGCTCCTCCTCTGCAGCAGCGGGCTCGTGAAACGCCCTAACCAAGCTTTGCAGATTTGCCGCCCTGCGCGGCCAATCCGGTTGCGATTTTCTCAAGCGTCCGTTCCATCGCGTTCCATTCACGTTCAGAAACCATCGAGCGTATGCGGGCTTGAATGGTCCGGACCTGCGGCGTTACTTCGGCCTGCAAGGCTCGTCCTTTTGCAGTGGCGATGATATAGACTTCACGGCGGTCATCGACGGAGCGGACCCGGCTTACCAGCCCTTTTTTCTCCAGCCTGTCGATGATCCCGACTAGGCTAGGCGGAGACAGGAGCGCCCGCTCGGCTAGTTCCGAGGCCGTTACATTCTTGCTCGTCCAGATCACCCGCAACACCCGCCATTGCTGCTCGGTCAAGTCATATAGAGCAAATAGTTCTCGGTAGACCGGCATGATCGCATCAAGCGCGCGATATAAAATCATCGGCGGGGAGTGATCGAATGTCGCCATTGTTTCCCTTATTTATTTCTACATAAACAATTAATATATTAATTAATTACCATGACTGCGCCCTGAACGCAAGTCTTGGAGTCAAATATCCGGACCGGCGAGATTGCGCGATTGTCCTCCTGCTCCAACAACGTCTTGACCAACCCCTCGATCTGCAACACACTTTGATCCAGTCAGGCAGCTGCAGCCCGCAGAACCAACAATTCAAAGCGGCGACAGGGCGGAACAAGCGAGAGTTCACATGAGCGATGATGGCACGCCAGGCCAGGCCTCGCCTGCGAATGGTATCGTCCGGCGGATTGATCAGGGGCGGACGATCCTTTCGGCGGCCGTGTTCGTGTTTGGCGCCTGGAGCGTGCTGACGTTTCCATTTGACGATGCGATTGTGCGGGCGATTTTCTTCGGATTTACGCTGGCTTATGCCTATTTCTTCTTTGGCTGGCGAAAATCGCCCCGCAACCGGTACGAGCTCGCCGGGGACATCGTGGCGGGATTGGCGGGCATCGCGATCGCCCTTTATATCGCGGTCGACTTTGAGGAAGTATTTGCCCGCGCCGGCGCCGTCACGAAACTCGACCTGGTCGTCGCCGGCATCGCCATCATCCTAATACTGGAGGCGACACGCCGAACGGCGGGGCTGGCCCTACCGCTGCTAAGCCTGTTTTTCCTGTTTTATCCTTGGATATACGGCAGTTACATGCCTGGTCTGTTGCGCACATCCACATTCGGTTTCGAGCGAATTCTCACCCAGCAATATCTCGGCCTCGACGGCATTCTCGGGCCCGCCTTCAAGGTTATGATCGAATATATTTTCCTGTTCATCGTGTTCGGTGCGTTTCTGCAGCGATTTGGCGTGACCGAATTCTTTATCGATTTCGCCAAGGCTATCGCTGGCAACCGGCGCGGCGGCGCGGCCAAAGTCGCGGTCATGGCCAGCGGCCTGATGGGTACTGTGTCCGGCAGCGCGGTGGCCAATGTCGTGTCTACCGGCGTTATCACGATCCCAATGATGAAGCGGGAGGGCTTCAAGGCTCCGTTCGCTGGCGGCGTGGAGGCGGCGGCATCAACCGGCGGTCAGGTCATGCCGCCGATCATGGGCGCCGCTGCCTTCCTGATGGCCGAGTTCGCGCAAATTCCATACTCGGATATCATCCTGCATGCCCTGATCCCGGCGATATTGTACTTTACCACAATCTGGGTGGCGGTGCATTTCGAAGCCAAGAGGCTCGGGATCGAAGGCGAGTCGGAAGACGCCTTGCCCAACCTTCTGGCGACTATCCGCTCGCGCGGCCAGGCGGCCGTGCCGCTGATCGTGCTTACCACGATGATCATGAGCGATTATCCGCTGGCGGAATCGGTGCTGATCGGCATCGCGCTGACGGTGGTTTGCGCGGGCATCGCGCCCGACCTGCGCTCTGCATTTACGATCAGCAACGTACTGGGGGCGATCCGCGATGGCGTCGACAACGCCATATCGCTGTTCACGGCGGCGGCCTGCGCCGGCATCGTGATCGGCATCATCTCCCTGACCGGCCTTGGCCTCAAGATAAGCGCAGTGATCATAGACCTGGCGAGCGGCGTCGCGCTGATTGCCCTGATCCTGTCGGCCATCACCTGCCTGGTGCTGGGGCTGGGCCTGCCAACGCAGATTGTCTACCTGACACTGGCGATCCTGGTTGCACCGGGCCTCATCGAATTGGGCATCCAAACAGCGGGCGCGCATCTGTTCATCATGTATGTCGGCATGATGTCGATGGTTACGCCGCCGGTCTGCTTCGCTGCCTTTGCCGCGGCGAGCCTGGCGCAAGCGCCGATGATGGCGACCGGGGTCGCGGCCTTTCGCCTCGCGCTGGCCGGACAATTGATCCCATTCCTGTTTGCTTTCAATCCTGGCCTGTTGCTGATTGGCGGACCGGTTGACGTGGTGCTTGATACGTTGCGCGCGATTGTTTGCATTGGCGCCGCAGGCATGGCGTTCGAAATCTTCCGCATCGGGCCGGCGTCAAACGACGCGCGGTCGCCTGCCGTACTGATCTATCTAAGGCGTTTTCTGCTTGGAACGGGGGCTGCCCTGCTGGTCTATCATGGACCGAAGACGACCATCGCGGGGCTGGCGCTGGTGGCCGTTGGAATTGTACTGGCGATGGCTGGTCAGAAGGCAGCGGCCAAAGCAAAGGCGACGTGAGTTTCCCCGCGCCGCCCTGCTAATCGTGATGTGTCAATTGACGTCAGGTATCCAGCCACGGCATCAATGAGGCGTGGATGACATTGGCGTCGCCGCCAGGCTTGGCGCCAACGGACTTGATCGCCTTGTCAACCTCGTTCAGCCCGTAGCGATGGGTGGTAATCAGGTCGAGCGGGAAACGCTTCGAAGCCAATTGCTCCAGCGCCAGTTCGCAAGCCCGGTAGGAATGACCGCGCGCCGAATGCAAGGTGACATATTTCACCGTCATCTTGCCAATCGGAAAATTGGGGAATTCAGCCATTTCGCCCTGGATGACCATGCGCCCGGCCTTGCGCTTCAGCGCTTCGATACCGAGCAGGATCGGCACGGTGCCAGCGCCTGCGGTACAATCGAGAACGCAATCGACCCCCTCGCCGCCGGTGATTTCCATGATCCGCGCCAGCGGGTCTTCCGCATCGACATCGATGGTGAAATCGGCGCCAAGCTGCTTGGCGACTTCCATGCGGGCATGGTCCTTCTTGGTACCGGTCACGATAATGCAGGATGCGCCGGCCTGTTTACAGATCACGGTCTGGGACAGACCCTGCTGGCCCGGACCCTGGATCAGCACAGTTGAATTGTAACCAACCTGCCCCTCGAACAGCGACCACTCGATACCGTTGGCCATAGGCGTAACGATGCCGGCAAGCTCCGGCGAAACGCCTTTCGGTACGTGATGGATGATGGCGTTCCACGGCAGATAAACATATTGCGCAAATCCGCCGAACAGGTGTGGAGCACGCTTGGCCGAGGTGTAGCCGTAGCGCAGCCCGTCCGGGTTGGATCGCCAGTCGGTATTTTCACAATGGCGGTATTCCCCGGCATGGCACCATTGGCACTTCATGCAACCGACGTAATGTTCGACGAAGACCAGATCGCCTTCCTTGAACCCCTTCCGGGCGGTGAATTCCCGGCCCGCCTTGGCGATAACGCCGATATTCTCATGGCCCATGATGACGGGGTCGGTCATCGGCGGCTTTTCGTACAGTTTGACGTCGGTGCCGCAAATCCCGGCGACTTCCATTTTCATCAACGCGCCATCAACCGGGATGTCCGGCATGGGATATTCCAGAACTTCCGTCTTCCCCGGTGCCGTGCGCGTTGCCGCCAGAACTTTCTCCGCCACTTGGTGTCTCCTTTGTTGGAACCTGAACTTTCAACGCCACATTAAAGGCGGCGGCGGCGAAACGAAAGCCGTTTCGTTTTTCCAGCCGCCTGCGATAGAATATTTCGGGCTCTGACAGGTGCTAGAAATGGCGAATTCAGCCGACCGGGAACTGATTGAGGATGTTGCGAACGATAGCCCGGCGCCGGGCGTTCCGCCGGCCGGAACGGATTCGCGCTGGTCGCTCAAGACTTTCGCCACCGGCCAGGACCTGTTGCAGCAAACCCGCCGGATCAGGGATTGGGTCCGGACACGCTACTCGCTGACCGGGGACGACACCTGCATGGTTACCGAGGTCGTTTGCGAATTGCCCGGCTGTCCACCGCTAGAAACGGTGATCGCATTCTGGACGGAGAACGGCGAAAAGCGCCACCATTACAAGATTTTCAAACCCGCCGCCGAGGTGATCGAAGACGACCTGCCGCCGTACTGGATGAAGAACGCCCTGGCCGTGGATAGCGATTTCTATTGCTCATGCTGCTAGATCACGGATGCTAGCGCGAGCGGTAAACGAGCGGAAACCGGCCGGGAGCAACGGCCTTGCCATCGCAGCGTGGCTTTTCGCGAAATTCGATCAACTTGAACTCGCCGGCAGCGGTAACGCGATGGCGTTCCAGGGTGCCGCAATCGCCTGACCCGCGGCCGAGCGAAACGGAGGTCACCGTTCGCGTACGCACATTCCATTGCGGATTGAGCAACACTCCCGAAGCCGTCGGGCGCTTTGCCCCCCTGGGCGCCTGGAACCGGAGAAACTGAAAGTTCTGCGCCGGGTTCGGCAGGTAGACCAGTGCGTAGACCGCCGATGAACTGGCGGCAAAACGCTCGCACGGAAATTCCCACAGCGCGCTTTCCTCGGACATCTGGAAACCAGTGACGCCGGATTTCATCACGTCGAGTTCACATTTGTATCGCCGCCGGACGCGGTCCACGACCGCGCGCGGAATGCGCCTGAAGCCAACGTCGTAGCGCTTGAACATGCCTTGCGGAACATTGGTGGCGGCAGGGCCGGGGCGAACCTGCGAGCGCGCACGCGGGGCCGCCGATGCAAAGCACCCCGCCCCGCCTTTTACCCGGATCGTGAAAGGCGTCTTTCCCGGCATGACGACGATCATGCGACCGCCGGAGACCTCGACCGCCTCGCCCTCCTCGGGTTCCAGCTGCAGCTCAAGGATCGCGTGACCCCGGCCTTGGCCGATACGATAAAGCTGGCAGGAATAAATCCCGTAACCGGTCGTCCTGCCGCCGGCGGCAATCCGGCTTAACCGCAACACCTCGTTGCCGATCTTGATACGGGCGGAGCGGCGCGAGTAATTTCTCCCCGAAAGCTGTTCGTAATACACATAGGCGTAGCGATCCCAGTCCGGATCCCTGTTGGATTGCCAAAGCGCCAGGGAACAACCTCCCGATCGCGAAATCTCCTGCTTCGCGAACAGGCGCAACTTGATTTTCTCTGCCGCCGATGCGGACGCAGCTGGAAACAGGGCGAGAAATGCTGCCGCAAACACTGCCGGAACATGTCTAATCTGCGTCATAAGCGTTCCCCCCGTACATGTTCCATCTGTTACCCGGTTCACCCCCGCGTCAAGCGCTCCTGCGCCGCATCCGCGTCTCGTGCCAGGTGATATAATAGGTCGCGCCGAAGATGACGGCCGCGCCAATCCAGGTCCAGATGCCGGTCAGTTCGTTGAACATTATCCAGGCGCAGACGACCGCGAACGGCAGGCGCAGAAAATCATAGGGCATGACGGCGCTGGCGTCGGCCGAGCCGAATGAACGCGCCTGGGCAAAATGCGCCATCGCCCCGAACACGCCAACGCCAAGCAGCCAGCCAAGGTCGGTCAACGTGGGAACCGACCCGAACACAAAAGTCGGAATCGCCACCAGCGGCACGGTGATGATGTTCTGGTAGAAGACGATGACGCTGGCGTCCTCGGTGCGGGTCAGGAATTTCATGCTGATCCACGCGCCGGCATAAAACAGCACCGACAGCATGACCATCGCAACAGGTACGGGCAGGCCGGCGATGTTCGCACCGCCCAGGACCTGCCCCTCGAAGCCGGGGCGCAACATGATGACGACACCGACAAACCCGACGAATGTGGCGATCCAGCGCGGCGCATCGACCTTTTCCTTCAGGACCAGCACAGCGCCGAGGGTCACGAACAGCGGGATCGCGAAACTGTAGGTGGTGATGTCGGCCAGCGGCAGATAGGGCGCGGCCGAATAATAGGCCAGCATGGCAGCAAGGCCGAAACAGGCCCGCGTCAGGTGCAGGTGGAAAACGCCCGTGCGCAGGCCCGGCACGCCATGCCGGATCAGCGGCGGCAGGACGAACAGCAGGCCGATCATAGCGCGGAAGAACA